>Ga0187784_10004601_pt1 | contig 11167 bp, 8 predicted proteins | sample 1015_SJ02_MP15_2_FD_132964 | JGI IMG/M metagenome (GOLD analysis project Ga0187784, IMG submission 132964) | Tropical peat soil microbial communities from peatlands in Department of Meta, Colombia - 1015_SJ02_MP15_20_MG | ecosystem: Environmental > Terrestrial > Soil > Wetlands > Peat | place... | reverse complement strand
GGCCAGTCGAGTTCCCTCTTGCTGAACATGGTATCTCTGTTCGCCCCCTCGACGGTCCTCTGGATTCTGGAGATTGCTGTGGCCCTCTCTTCCTCAGGCAGCTGGAGAGCTTCCTCCACCTTCTTCATGGCTTCCCTCGCAAAGGTCTGTTGTGAAGCCACCCACCTGAACGTCGCCTCGTCTATGAGGCCGTGCCTGAACTTGAGCTCGTTCAGGGCGGTGGCGACATCGTAGCTTGAATTGATTATTTGCTCGCGCGTCATGGAGTCGGTCTCGTAGGAGAGGATCGACTTCCACGTGTGGAAGAGGAGGGCCCGCCTGTGCTCCTCGAGGGAGCCGTAGAAGTGGGTGCATCCGTTAGAGGGGTCCTCGAAGGCGCTGCACCCAGGGTCCAGGAAGGGCCCCAGCGGGGAGACGAAGAACTTCAGGCGCCTGTCCTCGTCCGCCAGCTTCAGCAGGCGTTCGCAGTAGGGGACGACTGACATCACATCATCGCAAGTCTGGTGAGGGAGGCCTACCATGAAGAAGAGATCGAGCCTGTTGCACCCATGCGCCAGTGCGCTCTTTACTGTCTCCTCGATTGCCTGATTCGGGACCGCGAACTTCAGTCTATCGAGCCTCCTCAGCTCTTCGCTCGGCGTTTCGATCGAAATCTGGAGGCTCCACCTGGCCACGCTCCGGCTCACCATCCCGAAGAAACCGTCTCCCGCGGGGAAGAACAACTCGAAGATGAGCTCGTTGGCTACATTCTCCTTCCTAAGGAGCTCGAAGAAGTGCCTGGCCCGCTCCCCCCCGCCTATCCTGGGGTCGTGAATCAACATGATTGGCCCCCGAGAGAAAGTCCTGATCGCCCTGATATCCGAGAGCAATTTCTCTGGAGACCTGAAGGCTGGCGCCGAACGTAAGCAGATTGCCCTGTAGGCCGATGCCGAGCCCCCGCAGACAGAACAGTCGAAAGAGCACCCCCGCGCCCCGAGTAGCATTGTGGTCGGGTGCTTCAACCAGCGGGCGTAGGGCGCGATGTCTTCGAGGCTCCTGTACTTGAAGACAGTCGTGACCGCGTAGAGGTAGTCTGGGACGTTGACGTAATCCAGGTCCGTCGGGATGAACGTGAGCGGATTGACGACCACTTCGCCGTTCTCTCTCTTCCATGTCAGATTCTCGACCGAATCTAGAGGCGCGCCCCTGCGAAGGGCACTCAGCAGCTGTCTGCACGGCTCCTCCGTGGAGTCCCCCCTTATGACGAAGTCCACGAACGGGTATCTGATCAGCTCCTCATGGTAGTAGCTGGACGAGAGTCCACCGTAGAGAACGTAGCTCCTCGGATGAAACTTCTTGACGAGCTCTCCTATGGCGAGCGCCCCATTGGCGTGGGGGAGCCAGTGGAGGTCGATGCCGAAGACGGTGGAGCGCATCCCCCGTAGACGGTCGACTACGTCGTAGGAGGGATTCCGGAGCATCCTGTAGGCCAGGTTTACAATCCGCACGTTGTAGTGGTTCCTCCCGAGGTAGGTAGCTATGCTCGTGAGGCCCACCGGGTACATTTCGAACTCGTCAGTGGAGGGGACCGCATCCGCCACAGGGCCGAGCATCATTGTCCTTTTCCGGAAGTCGTAGACGGACGGCGCGTGGAGCAGGGTCAGGTCCGTGCGCACCACGTCCCCGAGTCCCATCGCTATCCCACCTCCTTGACTCCCACGAAAATCCCACGGCGGACGTTCAATACACCTATTCCCTAATCAACGCGGCTGATTCACCAAAACGATTATCCGAAAGGCGAGGAAGGTGCAAAGGTTTGCACGAGCTCTCTCTGGTCCAGGGAATTATCGACGCGGTCGGTGAGACTGCCAGCGAGAAGAGGGGGCGGGTCCTGAGCGTCAAGATAGGAGTGGGGGAGCTCGCCCAATTCGACATACGCCTCGTGAGAGGCCTCCTCAACGACATGAAGAAGGGGACCTCGCTCGAGGGGGCAAGGATTACAGTAGAGCCCGAGAGGTCGAAAGTGAAGTGCCTAAGTTGCGGCAGGATCTGGAACTTCCAGGAGCTCGCCGGGCCCATATCCAGCGACGAGAGAGAAATGATGCACTTCCTCCCTGAGCTCTTGAACTCGTGCTCCAGGTGTCCAAACTGTTCCAAGAGCTACTTCGAGATCGAGGAAGGGAGGAGCGTCAGAATCATCGAGGTGGTCCTGGACGCCTGAGTCTGAATCAGGCCTAGATTTCAGGCGGGGCATGATTGACAGGCGCCTGGCCCACACCAAACGTGTCCTTCTAGTCCTCAGTGGAAAGGGGGGCGTGGGGAAGAGCGTGGTGTCGGCAGCTCTGGCCAGCATCTTCGCCGCATCAGGATTGAAGGCAGGCCTGATGGACGCCGACATCTACGGGCCCTCATCCGCTCTGCTCTTTGGTGCGAAGGGGTTCCCCGTCGAAGGAGAGTCCGGGCTGGTCCCTCCGATCCTCAGCGGAGTGAAGGTGATGTCGGTAGATCTCTTCGCGTCCGGACGTCCTATCCCGCTTGCCGGGTCAGGTGCCAACGAAATCCTGCTTGAGCTCCTGGCGCTGACCGATTGGGGAGATCTGGACTGCCTTGTCGTTGATATGCCTCCCGCCACAGGGGACATAATGCTGACCCTCACCTCGCTTCGAAAGGACGATGTGGCGGCGTTGGTGGTCACGATGCCTGACCGACTGTCAATTTCAGTGGCACACCGGGTCCTCGAGCTGCTCAAAGCCGGGGGGGTGACAACCGTCGGGGTGCTCGGGAACATGGTCCGCGGCTCCGCGAAGTCCAAAGGCACCGGTCCCACGAACCTGGCCGGGGAGTTCGGGGTGCCACTCCTCGGACTGTTGCCCTTCGACCCTTCAGTCTCCAGAGCTGTGGAAAGGGGAAACGCAGAAGCACTGCTCCGGACGAAGTTCGCTAGGGGTCTCCGAAAGTCGATGAGCTCCTACCTCCGCGGCGCGAGGGGAAGCGCACCCCACGCCGAGGGGTGACCTGCACACATTTGTACGCATGGGCGTAAAAGGTCGGCTTCTTCATTTTTTCAAACGTGGGAGCCGAGCTAACTCGCCGTGATTTCCTGAAGCTCTGCGCCCTGCTGGGTGTAGGGGCAGTGGTCACCCTGTACTCTTCCGAAATTAAGCGAGTGTTTTCCCAGGTCGCCGAACAGAGCGGCGGCAAGATTCACCTGATTTGGCTGAACCTCGCCAGCGACACGGGGTGCACGATATCAATGCTCCAGGCTTCCAATCCTGATCTGATAGAAGCCGTTGAGGAGTTGGGAATCTCCGCCGACTTCTGGAAGGCGCTCATGACGCCAGACTACGACCTTGGCTGGGTTACGGCGGGTTACACCCAGGAGGACCTTTCGCAGGTGCCGCTCTTCAATGCGGCCTTCGGAAACGCACCCGTCGACGTGCTTGTGGTTGAAGGCACCCCCCAGCTCGGCACCCCGCGTGGAAACACCCAAGGGTACTTCTGTACCACTGGCAAGCTCAATGGGACCCCTGTTACAGGGTACGATTTACTGCAGAAGCTCGCCGCCAAGGCCTCCTATGTCGTCGCGGTGGGCCAGTGCTCTTCCTTCGGGGGCATCCCCGCCGCCAGCGGCAACCTCACCGGAGCGGTATCGGTCAGCGACGCACTGAAGCAGGCGTCGGTTTCGACGAAACATCAAATCATCAACCTCCCTGGTTGCCCTGCGAACCCCGACTGGACGCTCGTAACCCTGGCCACGGTCCTGCAGGGGATCGACCCTGACTTGGACGGCCAGGGACGTCCGAAGGCGTTTTTCACCTCGTATATCCACGACAATTGCCCGAGAAGGGATGCATACAACAGGGGGCAGATGGCGAAGACATTCGACGACCCCGTGGGATGCTTCTGGGATCTCGGCTGCAAGGGGCCCATCACTCAGTCTTCATGCGCGATTACAAAGTGGAACGGAGGAACTGGCTTCTGCACCCTGGCGGGTCCGATGTGCTGGGGGTGCATGCATCCGAACTTCCCCGATCCTCCTACCAGTGCTTTCTACGCCCCTGTCGCGGATACGGCCACCATTCTTGGTGTCAACGTGGATGAGGTCGGAGAGGTCGCAATCGCGGGTACTGCCGGAATACTCGCGGTCCACGCAATCCGTAGGAGCTTAGGCAAGAAAGAAGGGGAACCCGAGAAGGAAAACGCCACTTCCTCTGAGCCGTCTTCGGAGGCGACGCATTGACAAGGACAGTAGTCATCGACCCGGTGACGAGAATAGAGGGGGAGCTTTCCCTCGAACTGAGTGTAGACGAGACAAGCAGCACCGTGACTTCAGCCAGGGCGACGGGGACGCTCTTCCGCGGGTTCGAGAACATCGTGCTGAATAGAGATCCGAGAGACGCGGCCCCCATCCTATCGGCCATTTGTGGAGTCTGCTATTGTGACCATCATGTCGCCTCGGTCAGGGCCGTAGAGAATGCGGCAGGTATGACCAGCTACTCGTCAGACTACTCCACCGAGCAGACGTCCATTCCGTCGAACGCCGTCCTGGGAAGAAACGTGGTGATGGGCGCCGACTGGGCATACTCGCACATGGTCCACATACTGGCCCTGGCAGGCCCCGACTACCATCTGTACGGGCTGATAGATGCACTCAAGCCGGCCTACTCGCTCTCTGGCTACGCAGACCTTCTCCGCCAGTTCATCCTTCCTGCCCAGCAATACATGAACCAGGCCATCACGCTTTGGGGAGGAAAGACACCACACCCGAGGGCGACTGTCCCAGGGGGGAACCCTGTCCGGCCAACCGCAGACGTAATCGAACAGACGAGGGGCAAGATCGCCCAGGCCCGTGCACTGACGGACGTCATAGTGCCCATCGTGTGGAACTACCTCACGGCGAACGTCGCTCAGCTTGGAGCCCTCGGTCATGGTCCCGGCAACTTCCTGTCCATGGGGGCGTTCCCAGATCCAACCACCTCTACCGGTACCGGAAACATGCCCCTCCTCATTCCGCGCGGCGTGATCTCAATTCTAGGCACCGCCCCTGCTCCATTCGATCCAAACAAGATCACGGAGAACACGTCGCTGTCGTGGTACGACCAGCCGCCGTCAGAGGCCGTTATTGGCGAACAGACTCCCGTCCCCGACATGTCGAGCTCGCCCGCATACACTTGGACGAAGGCACCCATGTACGACGGAAAGGTGTGCGAGACAGGTGCCCTGGCACGCGAATGCGTCTCGGGAATCTACCCCAGGCTGGGCAGAATCATCCATGGAGCGGCATCCGGGGTGGCAGGGCTCCCCTACAGCCCCTACGGGTCGGCATTCGACAGGATGACCGTGGAGGCCCTCGAGCTCCTCGCTCTCGTCGGTTCTGCGAACGCGACCCCCAGCCTGCAGTTCCTAGGCCAGCCGCTCGGCATGTCGCCCGTGGACGTGCTCCAAGGTCTGGGCCTGCCGCAGACCGGCTTAATCGAAAGCTGGCTGGACGGGATGCAAGTTGGCCAGCCGTCTTACACCTCCAGCTATTCGAACCCCGGGAACGCCGAAGGGATCGGACTCTGGGAGGCGCCAAGGGGCTCGCTCCTTCATTGGATTCGTATTGGGAACTCCAAGGTGGCCAACTACCAGGTGCTCGCACCTACCACGTGGAACGCCTCCCCTGGCGGACCCCTGGAGACCTCTCTGGTGGGGACCCCGGTCGGCCAGACCGGGACCGACGACGACTTTCGCCCCACCGCCTACGTCGTAAGGTCGTTCAACGTGTGCATGGCCTGCGCAATCCATGCCGTCGACGCCCGCGGCAACGACCGGTACATGAGGGTCGGATGAAATGACATCACCAGAGCGAACAAGAGTGCTCAGGCACGACCTCCTGTTCAGGATCGCGCACTGGTGCATATTCATCGAAGGGGGACTGCTCGTGATTACCGGCTTCCAGCTCGGAGGGATAATAGGGGGGGCACTCTTCCCTGTGAGCAACGTCACTGCCCACGTGCTTATCGGTATCGCGTTCATAGCCACTGCGACGATTTACCTCCTTGGCATACTCACGGGCGGAGATTATCACTGGGTCGGCCTCCGGAGGATACCATACTCCTTCAGGTTCATCGTCAGGGAGACGAGAGGATGGTTCGGTCTGGCCCCAAAGCCTGCCAACCCGATAGCCTATGACACGGCCACCGGGGAGTATACAGAGAAGCTCGTTCCCAGCGTCATCGTCGTCTTCTGGTCGTTCGCGATCCTCGGTGTGGTTCTTGCCCTTACCGGGCTCGCGCTCGCCTTCCCTCAGCAGTTCAGCTTCGTCTTCACTCTGACCGACCTGATAGGCGGCCCATTAACAGGGGTCACCGGGATGGCTTTCATGCTCACCCTTCACAGGCTTGTTACGTTTGCGCTTGTTGCCCTGGTGATGATGCACGTGTATGCCAGCTTCATCTTTGGTCTCGTGGGCTCAATGATTACGGGGAAGCGAAAGGAGCGCGTCTTCTCGCACGCAGGATGAAGGTGAATTGGATTGCCCTCGCCGGTGAGTCTCCAGCACGGAGCAGAGCACCCCATAGAGGAACCGACGGCCCCCGACCCGGATGAGCTCGCGGCCGGAAAGACAGTTGTGCTGGGCCTCGGGAACCCCTACCTCAGAGACGATGGAGTTGGAGTTGCAGTGGCAAGGGAGCTCCAGCGGCGTAGCACTGCGGGAGACGCCATCGTGCGCGCTCACCAGACGTTCGATCTTTGGCTCCTGTCAGAGTTAAGTGGCGCTTCTAAGCTGATCATAATCGACGCGGTGAGGTCAGGTTCTGCCCCAGGGACGGTAACGGAGTACGAGGTAGCGCCCCGGAGGGGCCCGCTGTCGCCGCTCCCCGGGCTCCACTCGCTGGAACTCCATGATCTGATTGATTTTGCGAGCCGAATGGGCCTCCTTAGCTGCCCGGTGACCATTATCGGAATCGAGCCAAAGGATTGTGGGGTCGGTGAGGGTCTCTCCCCGGAGGTGGAGCGGGCGATCCCAGACGTGGTCACCCTGGTGGCCGTCAAGTCGCAGCAGCGCCCTAAACCTGTTGCTGGTGTGTAAGCCCTCGTTACGGCGGGGGGAATTCATTTCGAGCTTGCTGAGGGTCGTCCGTTCCGGATGTTGTACCACGCAACCTTCCACTCCCTATTTCGTCCGTTGTTCCCCAGGGCCGGCTCTGACGGGACTCCCATCCAGATTGAAAGAGGTGGTGGGGAGGAGGCGAGCCGAGCGCAACTCGGTTCTTCGAATGGTAATGCCTATAATTCAGACCCATAAACTGAGCTGAAGTGATTCTACAATGAGCGAGAAGGGACCTATGACTGCTGCGGGAGCACGGGGCATGTCGAACAGAGATTGGTGGCCCAATCAGCTGAACCTGAAGGTGTTGCACCAGCACTCGCCGCTGTCGAACCCAATGGGTAAGGACTTCGACTACGCCAAGGAGTTCAAGAGTCTCGACCTCGCGGCCGTGAAGAAGGACCTTCGGGCTCTAATGACCGACTCGCAGGACTGGTGGCCGGCGGACTTCGGCAGCTACGGACCTTTGTTAATACGCATGGCATGGCACAGCGCTGGCACATACCGCAGGGGCGACGGGCGGGGGGGCGCCGGCAGCGGCCAGCAGCGCTTTGCACCGCTCAATAGTTGGCCCGATAACGCCAACCTCGACAAGGCTCGTCGTTTGCTCTGGCCGGTCAAGCAAAAATATGGCAAGAAAATCTCATGGGCAGACCTCATGATTCTTGCGGGTAACGTCGCCTTCGAGTCGATGGGCCTCAAGACCTTTGGCTTTGGCGGAGGTCGTGTGGATGCCTGGGAGCCCGATGAAGATGTCTACTGGGGCGCCGAGAACAAGTGGCTGGATGACAAACGCTACTCCGGCGACCGAAACCTCGAGAATCCACTCGCTGCCGTGCAAATGGGGCTAATCTACGTCAATCCGGAGGGCCCAAACTGCAACCCAGATCCGATTGCAGCGGCCAGGGATATCCGAGAGACCTTCGCCCGCATGTCCATGAACGATGAAGAGACGGTCGCACTCATCGCTGGCGGCCACACTTTCGGTAAAACCCACGGCGCTGGCCCCGCGTCCTACGTCGGCCCCGCACCTGAAGCGGCCGGCGTCGAGGAACAGGGTCTCGGCTGGAGGAGCAGTTTCGGCACGGGCAAGGGCGACGACGCAATCACAGGAGGACCGGAGGTCATCTGGTCCAATACACCAACGAAGTGGAGCAACAACTTCTTCAAGAATCTGTTTGGCTATGAATGGGAGCTGACGAAGAGTCCGGCCGGTGCGTATCAGTGGAGACCGAAGAGTGGCGCAGGAGCCGGAATGGTCCCGGATGCCCACGACTCGTCTAAGCGTCGCACCCCAGGCATGCTGACAACCGACCTTGCCTTGAGGTTCGACCCTGCCTACGAAAAGATCTCAAGGCGCTTCTACGAGAACCCAGACCAGTTCGCAGACGCATTCGCCCGCGCATGGTTCAAGCTCACTCACCGCGACATGGGTCCGCGCTCGCGTTATCTCGGCCCGGAGGTCCCCGCCGAAGAGCTCATCTGGCAGGATCCCATCCCTCCGGTCAACCACAAGCTGGTTGATGCGCAGGACATCGCCTCCCTCAAGGGAGTGATCCTGGCTTCGGGGCTGTCCGTATCACAACTCGTCTCGACTGCCTGGGCGTCTGCGTCCACTTTCCGTGGATCCGACAAGCGAGGTGGGGCGAACGGCGCGCGCATACGCCTTTCCCCGCAAAAGGATTGGGAGGTCAATCAGCCGGACAAGCTGGCGACTGTGTTGCAGACCCTTGAGAGAATCCAGAAGGAGTTCAACAGCGCGCAATCGGGGGGGGAGAAGGTTTCGTTCGCCGACTTGATAGTCCTGGGGGGATGCGCGGGGGTCGAGCAAGCTGCGAAGAATGCCGGTCAGGATGTCACCGTTCCCTTCACACCGGGACGCATGGATGCGTCGCAGGACCAAACGGACGTGGAGTCATTCGCCGTACTCGAACCTGTTGCGGATGGCTTTCGCAACTACCTTAGAACCAAGTTCGCTGTGTCTGCAGAGGAACTGCTCGTCGATAGGGCGCAACTGCTCACACTGACCGCCCCCGAGATGACGGTTCTCATTGGCGGCATGCGTGTCCTGAATACCAACTTTCGCCAGACCCTGCACGGCGTCTTTACGAGGAGGCCGGAGGCACTCACCAACGACTTCTTCGTGAACCTGCTCGACATGGGTACGGAGTGGAGGGCGATCTCGAAAGACGCTGACGTGTTTGAGGGCCGCGACCGCGCCACAGATAAGGTCAAGTGGACCGGCACCCGCGTTGACCTGATTTTTGGTTCGAACTCCCAACTACGCGCATTGGCGGAAGTTTACGGATGTGAGGACTCCCAAGAGAAGTTCTTGCAAGACTTTGTCGCGGCGTGGGACAAGGTGATGAGCCTGGACCGTTTCGACCTTGTTCGAGGGTGAAAAGCGAAGGGCCACCAAACTGCCGGGAATCTGGCTCATTGGCCAGAGTGCACGTTGGCAAATTTTCGACGGCGACTCTCTCGACCGAATTGTGTTCCTGACCCGAACTCTCCCACCGAAATCTTGACCGCAAGCGCGTATCTCGCCAACCGGGGGTGACCTCGCCGCGTCATCAGGTTACCGATAATGGTCAGAGAAGAGTCGTTCAAGAACGACGTTTAATTACGGTCAACTAACCGAAAACAGGCTCTTGCCTGTCGAGGACGCGTTTACTAAGAGAAGCATCGAGGTAATCTGCGGACTGCAGGAAGAAGACGGTGGGATTCTTGCAACGCGAAGGGACGACGCCTACCCCTTCGTATACCCGAGGGATGCGTCAGTGATGACGATTGCTCTGAACATGCACGGTTTCCATTCCCGGTCGATGAAATTCTACCGCTATCTCAACCGGGTCAGAAGACAGGACGGAGAGGTATACCAGAGATACAACAAAGGAATGCCCTACGTAACACGGAAGAGAGAGGCTGATGTCACCCCACTCGTAATCCAGGGCGCTTACGACACTTACATGTCTTCAGGCGACCGCGACTTCTTGGAAAGCATGTGGGGACTGGTTGCCGAGGGGGCGAGCTTCATTGTTCGCGGCGTAGACCCCCACACAGGGCTGATCCAGACCAACTGTTCCATACACGAGAACGTGACCCTCGAGGAAGGCTTCGAAATATGGGCAAATTCTGCTTCGGTGAAGGGACTGTTAGACGCATCCAAGGTTGCGTCGGCCCTCAAGCATCGCGAGCCTTCCGAGAGGTGGTTAGAGGAGGCGAGGAGGCTATGGGGCAGGATTCTCGAACGCCTCTACGATGGCGAAAGCGGTTTGTTTGTGAAGAATCTGAGGGCAGACGGAACTCTGTTAAGTGCTCCTGACGTTGCCCAGCTCGCCCCCTTCTACTTCGGGCTCTCCAAGGACCGGAAGACTCTGGAAAGGACTATGCGTCATCTTAGGGAGACGCTCTGGAACGCAGGGGTCGGTGGCGTGAACCGATTCCGCGACTTCGAGGTGGTGAAGGACTGGCACTGGTACACTGGGGGGACTGGTGCGTCCTGGCCCCTGTTTACCCTCTGGATGGCCAGGTTCTATCAGAGACTGGGAGACTTGGACTCGATGGAAGAATGTCTACGTTTCATTCGGAGTGCGTCAACCCCGGGGATGGAAATACCTGAAAAAGTAGCTCCTATGAAAGGTTACGAGGAGTGGAGGGAGAACGAGACGGAGTTTAACGAAAGGGTCACTAACGGGATGAGGAGGACCGAGAGCACTCCGATATCGATACCCGACTATGTTGCCTGGGCCTGCCCTCTCGGCTGGTCGGGTGCAGAGTACGTCTTGCTCGGAAGAAATGAAAGTGGTACAGACGAAGAGGACCTGCTATCAGATGGGCACGGGAATGACCGCTCCCCGTCTTAGCTGCGGTGCGTCCCTTGGCTTGACCAGGCACCCGCTACCCGTTTCCCTGCGCCTCCTCCTCTTTTTCAGGTCTCGCGATCAGTTGCCTCTCGGGTATGAGAGAATCAGCTACTCTTAGCGCCCGGCCGAACTCCCTCTCAAGGAAGACCTTCTGGGACTTGCCGTATTGAATGACATAGCCGGACTTTGTCCGGGTGAGGTAGACTGCTGAGGCAACGATTAGAGGAAT
>Ga0187784_10004600_pt1 | contig 11168 bp, 10 predicted proteins | sample 1015_SJ02_MP15_2_FD_132964 | JGI IMG/M metagenome (GOLD analysis project Ga0187784, IMG submission 132964) | Tropical peat soil microbial communities from peatlands in Department of Meta, Colombia - 1015_SJ02_MP15_20_MG | ecosystem: Environmental > Terrestrial > Soil > Wetlands > Peat | place... | reverse complement strand
CTTGGCTTTCACGACTTCGCCGACCTGGTTCTCGACGATCGCATGGCCCACAAAGGCGAGCGCGCGCAAGCGTTCCTCGAAGATCTACGCGAAAAAACCGAGCCTCGATTCGACCAGGAAAATCGCGAGCTCGTCGCGTTCGCAGGGCGGGCGCTCGGACCCTGGGATGTGGCCTATTGGGCCGAAAAACAGCGCGCCGCGCTCTACGATTTCGACGAAGAAGCGCTGCGCCCGTATTTCCCGCTGGAACGCGCCGTCGCCGGAATGTTTGAAATCTTCGGGCGCGTGTTCGGCATTCGCGTCAGCGAAGAACAGGGCGTCGCCGCCTGGGACCCCGAGGTCCGCTGCTATGCGATTCACGACCGCGCGACCGGCCAATACCTCGGCTCGTTTTACGCCGACTGGTATCCGCGCGAAAACAAGCGCGGCGGCGCGTGGATGGACACGCTGATCACCGGCAATCCGCAGGAGAATCATCCGCATCTCGGCTTGATTTGCGGCAATCTGACGCCGCCGGTCGCGGGCCGGCCGGCGCTGCTGACGCATCGCGAAGTGGAAACGATTTTCCACGAATTCGGCCACCTGCTGCATCATCTGCTGAGCCGCGTGGAGGTGCGATCTCTATCGGGCACCAGCGTCGCCTGGGATTTTGTCGAGCTGCCCTCGCAGATCATGGAGAACTGGTGCTGGGAACGCGAACCGCTGGATCTGTTCGCGCGGCATTATGAAACCGGCGCGCCGCTTCCCGAGGATCTGTTTCAAAAAATGAAGCGCGCCAAGACGTTCCGCGCCGCCAATGCGCAGATTCGGCAGCTCGGCTTCGGATACGTGGATCTGGCGCTGCACCGGGAATTCGATGGTGCGGGCGACGCGGTCGAGTATTCGCGAAACATTCTGCAAATGTTCGCGCCCGCGCCGCTGCCTGCCGATTACGCCATGATCGCCGGATTCACGCACCTGTTCGCGAGCCCGGTCGCCTACGGCGCCGGATATTATTCGTACAAATGGGCCGAAGTGCTGGACGCCGACGCGTTCACGCGTTTCCGCCGGGAGGGCGTGTTCAGCGCGGCCGTGGGCCACGATTTTCGCGAAAAAATTCTCGCCAGAGGCGACAGCGAAGATCCCGCGGTGCTGTATCGCGACTTCATGGGACGCGATCCCGATCCCGACGCGCTGCTCGAACGCGCCGGGTTACTGGTGAAAAGCTGAACGGTCTCCCTTACGATCGTGCCGCCGCGCTCAGGCGTGCTTCGAGCGAGAGGAGCATCAGCAGCAGAAATACCACCACCGATCCGGCCAGGGGCAATTCCATCACCACGCGAACTCCCCAGATCGACGCGTAGTAGCCGAGCGTGCACGGCGCAAGCAGTCCGCCGGCCATCGCGAACGAAAAAATTCCGTTGTAGAAGCCGGGATGGAAATGGGGGAAGCGGCGGCCAATTTTCTCGATCACCAGCGGATAGATTGGCGCGAACGCCGCGCCCAGCAGCAGGACGCCGCTCACCGCGCCGAAGCGGTTGTCGGTCGCGAGCAGCACCACGCTTCCGAACATCGCGCCGAGTACGCTCCACACCAGCAATCGCGTATGGCTTACTCTCGGCAGCACCGATTGCGCGGCGATGCGTCCGAGCAACAGCGCCAGCCAGTACAAGGCCAGCATCAGTAAAGCGGTTGCTGGGCTGATCCCCAATCGCTGGATCAGGAATATCGGCAGCCATCCCGCGACGGCCCATTCATTGCCGAATTGAAAGAACAGCAGCAGGCTGAATAACACCGCGCCGGGGCTGCGCAACTCGGCGAGAAGCGCTTTCGGCGAGGGGTGATGCGGCACCGGCCGCGGCTCGAATTTCGCGCGCACGTAATACCAGCCGAACAGCGCGGGGATCACCGCGATCCAGGTCAGGATGGCCGGCGCGGTGTAGGCATAAAACGTGCCCGACACCAGCAGCGCGACGGTCAGGCATCCCAGGCCGAACAGGATTCCGGCGAGGTTGATGGTGGCCGCCGGATCGTGCCGGTACATGGGCGAGATCGCGTGAAATATCGCGGTGTGCAGCACGCCGGCCGCAAAGCCGATCACCACCAGTCCCGCCACGCGCCACCACGAGGAAAACGGCGGCGACACAAACGCCAGATACACCAGCGCCGCCGACGCCGTGCCGCATGCAAACGCAAGCGTCCATCCCACGCCCTTTTTTTCGAGCAGCGGCGGCGAAACCCACACCGATCCGAGCACCCCCGCGATCAACCCGAAAAAATACCACGAGATGGTGATGTATTCCGAGTAAAGATGATGCCGCCAGGAAGGCAGCATCGCGCCCAGAAACGAAAGGAGCAGCCCCGATACAAAAAATCCCACGAGCGCTTTGCGCGCCCCGACCGAGGAAAGCGTGCCTTGTTCGAGCACCGGAACCGGCGGTGGACTCACCTGCATAGTATACTCGCGAAACCGGCGCGCATGAATCGATCAAACATCGGCTGAATCGGGGGCTAGATCGGGGTTTCCGGCGCCTCGCCCAGCTTCACCTTCACGTGAATCGACTTGCCCGAGCGGAAAATCGTCAGGTCCAGCTCGTCTCCCGGCCGTTTGCGCGACATCGCGCGCACCAGCGAGTCCACGTCCACCACGGGCTTCCCGTCAATCGCGGTGATGAAATCTCCGCCGACGCCCAGGCGCTGGTTGCCGACGCGAACCACGTCGCGATACGCGTTCAATCCGGCCTCATCCGCGGGCGAGCCGCGATGAATCTCCTGAATCAGCAGGCCTCCGGCGGTGGGCAGATGCAGCGCGTCGGCCAGGTCGCCCGCGATGTACACCGCGCTCGCGCCGAAGTACGGTTTGCCGAACCGTTTGCCGGCGCGATAATCTTCCAGCATGTTTTTCACGCGATTGATGGGCATCGCGAATCCGATTCCGATGTTCCCGTTGGGCCCATAAATCGCCGTGTTGATGCCCACCACGTTGCCCTGCGAATCGAGCAGCGGGCCTCCGCTGTTTCCCGAATTGATAGCTGCGTCGGTCTGGATCATTCCTTCCAGCCGCTGATTGTTTTCACTCTCGATGGTGCGGCCCACCGTGCTCACCACGCCCACCGTCAGCGTGCCCTGCAAGCCCAGCGGTTGGCCGATCGCCAGCACTTTTTGTCCCACCTGCAAGCGATCCGAATCGCCCAGCGTCAGGTGCGGAAGCTTTTTCTTCGGCTCGATCTTGATCAGCGCCAGATCGTCCTGCGGATCCCTCACCAGGACCGTCGCCTTGTAGGTGGTCTGGTCCGGCAGCGTGACCTCGACATCGGAGCTGCCGCTGATCACGTGATGATTGGTGATGATCTGGCCCTCCGGATTGATGATGAACCCGGAGCCGAGCGCCTGCCCTTTCTGGTACCCCATTTCGTACCCGAAAAAATAATTGCGCTGGATCACCGTGCTGGTGATGTAGACCACCGCGTCGCGCGAGGCTTTATACACCTCGATGTTGTTCTGCTCATCGGCGGTCAGGCCGGCCGACTGCGCCACCTGCGGACCGCTCCACATCGGTCCGGACGGAAACTTCCCGCGAAGGGGTCCATTCGGCCGGGTGGTGACGTAAACGAATCCGACCACCAGCAGCGCCGCAAGTAACAGTGTTCGAAATCTCATAAAGGTTCAAACGGTTTCCGCGGCCAGCTTGCGAAGCGACTCGTAAACGGCCCGCGTTTGCTCCACCGTATGCTCTTTCGTCCCCGACGTGTCGATGACGTAATCCGCATACTTTACTTTTTCCGAAAGCGGCATCTGCCGGCGCATCCGGTCCAGAGCCTCTTCGCGCGTGAGGCGGTCGCGCGCCATCGCCCGCTCCATCTGCTGATCTTCGCGGCACGCCGCCACGATCAGGCGCGCAAAATTTTTGTAAGTTCCAGTCTCTATCAGTATGGCAGCTTCGCTCACCGCGATTCCAGCCGGATGCGTGGCGGCGAACTCCGCGACCATGCGCTCGGCCCGCGCGCGCACCGGCGGATGCACCAGCGCGTTCAGCTTCTCCAGCTTCTCCGGCTGATGAAACACGATCGCCGCGAGACGGCGACGGTTGACGGAGCCATTGGTATCCAGAATTTCGGGCCCGAATTCGTGGATCACGGCAAGGTAGGCTTCCCCGCCGGGCTCGATCACCTGGTGCCCCAGTTCATCGGCGTGAATCACCAGACATCCGAGCGCGGCGAGTTCCCTGCCGACGAACGTTTTTCCGCTCGCCAGGCCTCCCGTCAATCCGACGCGAATCATCGTTAGTGGGATTCCGCGATGGCTTGATTCGATTCCAGGCGGCTTTGATGCGACTCCGCCAACGCGACGGTATTCGCCATCAGCATCGCGATGGTCAGCGGCCCCACGCCCCCCGGTACCGGCGTGTACGCCGCCGCGCAATGCAGCACCTCGATCGGATGCACGTCTCCCACCAGCGCGTAGCCCTTGCGATCGAACTCCTCGGCCCGTCCGAGCCTTTTCGCAACGATCCGATCGTCGATGCGATTCTGGCCGACGTCGATCACCGTCGCGCCGGGCGCGATGTAATCGGCGGTCACCATGGCCGGCCGGCCGATCGCTGCCACCAGAATATCGGCGCGACGGCATTCCTCGGCCAGATTGGTGGTGCGGGAATGGCAGATGGTCACCGTCGCGTTTTCGTGCAGCAGCATCAGCGCCATCGGCTTGCCGACGATATCGCTGCGCCCCAGCACCACGGCCTTGCGCCCGTCCATCGGGATGCCGTAATGCTTCAGCATCTCGATCACGCCCGCCGGTGTGCACGCGCGCGGCGCGGGACGCCCGGCCACCAGATGCCCGACGTTGATGGGATGAAATCCGTCGGCGTCCTTTTCGGGCGCGACCGCTTCGAGCACGCGCCGCGAATCCACCTGTTTGGGCAGCGGCATCTGCACCAGGATCGCGTCGATATCGGACCGGTGATTCAGCTCGTCGATGATTGCGAGCAGTTCGGCGGTCGAGATCGTTTCCGGCGGTGTAAGTTTTTCACTGAAAATGCCGAGTTCGCCGCAGGCCTTAATTTTGCCCCGAACATAAATCTCGGAAGCCGGATTATGCCCGACCAGAACGACTGCCAACCCCGGCGGCCGCTTCAACTCTTGAATTCGGGGTTTCAGTCCTGAAAAGATCCGGGCACGGACAGCCGTGCCGTCAAGTATGTGCACAATACTATTCTAAATGGCGCGGGAGTTGTAGCCCATACGCCGATGAGCAAAACCCTGGTGAATCACTTCTTAAGCGTTTCTGCTTCGAATTCGCTTGACAGAGGCCCCCGGTTGTTATATTATAACAATTCGTTAACTTTCGCCTCGCAACGACTTCTGTCGCGAGGTGAGGATAGTCTTTCCTTCGGTTAACGCCCCGGCCAGTTTGGATGTCTCAGGCCGGTCGTCGCCGAAAATCATCTCTTGGAGTCTCGTAAAGAGATCATGAAGCAACATTATTTTGTCGTCGTTCTCGCGCACTCCATGCACGGACGGCTACGCCGGATTCACATCCCCCACCAATCTATCTATGTTGTTCTGGCCCTTGCGCTTTGTGGTTCCGTGTCGCTTTTCGGGATGGTTTCGAGCTACCTCCGGATGACGTGGAAGGTGTCGAATTACAACACTCTGCGCAAGGAAGTGGACACGCTCCGCAACAAGTACCAGGCTCTGGAACGGGAAAACGATCAGAAGGATGAGCAGCTCGCTTCGCTGCAGTTGATGGCGAGCGAAGTCAGCATGGCTTTGGGTTTGAAGCGCAAGCTGGAAGGCGCCGACGATATCGCCGACGACAGCCCGCTGATGCCGACCTACAAGGAATCGATCGAGCAGTACAACTTTCTGAAGTCGGCGAGCTATTCGCGCATCAACCGCACCTTCGCCCGGGCCTGGCAGAAAAACGTGATCCCGAGCATGTGGCCGGTGAACGGACCGCTGCTGAGCCGGTTCGGCGAGCGCCAGGATCCGTTCTCGGGTGAAGGCGCGTTCCATACCGGGGTCGATATTTCCGCTGCTCTGGGAACGCCGGTGCACGCGGCCGCGGATGGAATCGTGTATCACGCCGAATTTGCCGGCGCTTACGGCAGGCTTGTGATCATTGATCACGGCAACGGCATGCGGACTCTCTATGCGCACCTTTCGCGTTTCGAAGTGATCCCCGGGCAGGAAATCCGCCGCGGAGAAGTCCTCGGATTTTCCGGCGCATCCGGCCGCGTCACCGCTCCGCATCTGCATTTCGAAGTGCGGATGGGCGGAAGCCCCGTCAATCCGTATCCGTACCTGAAGCGGTCGGCTTTATTGACGCAGGTCGCTCCGGATCTGCCGTTCTAATCAGGCGGCTGCGGTTCGAGAGACCGCTCCCGGCCCGTGCTACTATCGAAATATGTTGACGCCGGCGCGTTCTCGGCGCTGGTTTCTCGCCTCGCTCCCCGCCGCTGCCTGTTTCGCCGCCGAAACTCGTCCGAAAGGGCGCCTGTTTCCATCCGCCGTTTATCGCTATAACGACCCGGCGACGGAATTTCCCATCCTTCGTCTGACCGATCCCGCGCACACCAGTTTTCTGCCCGCATTCTTCACGCGCGCCATTTCCCGCCATAATTTTCTGGTTTATTCCTCGGATTTTACGGGACACCTGGACGCGTTTCGAATGGATTTTAAGAACGGCCAGTCCCGCCAAATCACCGAGGACGCCGATCTTGATCCCGCCCTCGTCACGCTGACGCCGGACGAGCGGGAGTTGTGCTACTTCGATCGCAACCGTCTTATGGCGACCAATCTCGCCAATCTCAAGTCGCGGCAGATTTACGCCATTCCCGACGGGAGCGAGCGCGGAGGCGGCCTCGCCATCGCCGAGGACGGCCAATACGCGGCCATCGTCGAGCGCAGCCCGTCGCGATACCGGCTGATGCTGGTCCATACACAAAACGGAAGCACCACCACGCTCGCCGAAAGCGACGAAGAGATTCGGGAGCCGGTTCCCCGTCCCCGCCGCGCCTCGGTTCTCTACCGGCGCGGCGGCGCGCTGTGGCTGGTGAATTACGATGCGCGCCAGAATTATCGATTGAAGCTTGCCGGCGGGGAAATCCGCCGCGGACTGTGGAGCCCCGACGGCCGCAGCGTTCTCTACCTCAACTATCCCGAGGATCCGCACCAGCTTCACAGCATTCGCGAGTTCGTCCCCGACACCAATGAAGATCGTTTGATCACGCCGACCTCGCAGTACGTCTCCTTCGCGCCGAACGCGGACGCCAGCGTGTTCGTGGGCGCCAGCGGCAGCAAGGCGTCGCCCTACGTGCTGCTGGTGGTGCGCGCCGTGAAGCGCGAACTCACCCTGGCCGAGCATCGCGCCTCCGACGCGAGCATCGTCAACCCGGTGTTTACGCCCAACAGCCAGCGGATTTTCTTCGTAAGCGACCGCGACGGCAAGCCGGCGGTTTATACTATGGCTGTCGACAAGCTGGTGGAAGAGACAGATTCGCCCTAATGTAGTCTCCCGCCTCTGACGATCATCGGTGGGGCCGTTTATAATCGGCAACGAAGGAGCTTTTTTCATGCGTTTTCTGATTGCAGGTCTTGTGGTCAGTCTGTTGATCCCGGCCGCGGAGGCAGCCTCTTCCAAGGCTCAGTGCCAGAACCGCTGCAGCACCAACTACCAGTTCTGCATGAACCACGCGGTCACCAAGGCCGCCAAGAAGTCCTGCAAAGCCGACCGGAAGAATTGCAAGGGCCAATGCAGGTGAGCCCGGTCCGGGCCGCCTGACGCTCCACGCGCTTCCGAAATTCGGAATCGGCGATCATAAAGACTTCGTGAAGCACATTCCGAATCTTCTGAGCGCGGCGCGGCTGGCCCTGGCGCCTTATCTGTTTCTGCTGCTGTGGCGGCAGGAGTACCGCCTCGCGCTCGCGGTTTCGGTGATCTGCGGCGTCACCGACGGGCTCGACGGCCTGGCCGCGCGCTATTTCGAGGCGAATTCCCGCATCGGCGCGTATCTCGATCCCATCGCCGATAAGATTCTGCTCAGCGGCGCATTCCTGACGCTCGCGCTGCGCGGAACCATCGAGCGGTGGCTCGCGGCCATCGTGATCGGACGCGACGTATTCATCCTGCTGATGGCCGCGTGGGGATTTCTGTTCACCTCCATTCGCTCGTTTCCGCCGGCTTTTTCGGGCAAAGCCAGCACGACCGCGCAAATCATTTTCATTCTCCTGTTGATGATGCACCTGGCGGGATGGATCGGGCCGGTGCTGGTCGTGGTGGAAAAATGGATCACAGTCGGGTGGGCCATCGCGAGCGGGCTTGAATACACTCTGCGCGGTATTGCTCAGCTCCGCCGTCCCCCCGTTATGATGGAAGAGTGAACGTAGAAGCATTTCCCGCACCGGTCTATGCAGACACGGTGCTCACCCAGAATTTCGAAGACGCCAAGAAATATTTTTTTGAATCGCTCATCGAGATCCATTACGCGCACACGCGAATGCTGGCGCGGCAGGGGATCATTTCGAAAGAAGAGGAGCGGATTTTGATCGCCGCGCTCGACGGGCTGGACCGGACGATGATCGAAAAGGCGATTTACGACGGAACCTACGAAGACCTGTTCTTCTTCATCGAATCGCTGCTCCAAGATGCGGCCGGAATCGACGTCGCCGGCAAGATGCATACCGCGCGCAGCCGGAACGATATCGCGATCACTTTATACCGCATGACCGCGCGGCGGGAACTGCTGAATCTGGCCGCGGCTGTCGCCGAGATGCGCATGGTGGTGCTCGAGCTCGCTCAAAAAAATCTCGAAACGATCATGCCGGCCCACACCCACACGCAGCCGGCCCAGCCGACCACGCTCGCGCATTATCTTCTGGGAGTGAGCGAATTTCTGGCGCGCGATGCCGAGCGCATCCAGCTCGCCTTCGCGCACGTGAATCTGAGCCCGCTGGGCGCAGCCGCGCTCACCACCACCGGGTTTCCCATCGACCGGGACCAGACCATGCGGTCGCTCGGATTCGAAGGGCTCGCCGAAAATTCCTACGGGGCCATCGCGGCCATCGATTATCTCACCGGATCGGCCGCGACCGTCGCGGTCGCAATGGTGAATCTCGGAAAATTCATTCAGGACCTGCTGCTGTGGTCGACGCGCGAGTTCGGCTTCATCCGCCTGTCGGACGCGTTCGTGCAGTCGTCGAGCATCATGCCGCAGAAGCGCAATCCAGTGGCGCTCGAACACGCGCGAATCTTGGCGAGCCGCGCGCTCGGCGAAGCGCAGGCCGTGCTGACCTGCGCGCATAACACGCCGTTTGGCGACATCAACGACAGCGAAGACGACCTGCAGCCGCTGATCTTCACCATGTTTGCCGATTCGCTGCGCGCGCTCCGGCTGCTGGCCGGAACCCTGCGCAGCGCGCAGGTGGATCGTGCGATGCTCGCCCGCCGCGCGGCGAAGGATTTTCTCACCGTCACCGAGCTCGCCGATTCGCTGGTCCGTCGGGAAGGCATGAGCTTCCTCGAAGCCCACACGCTGGTCGCGCAGACCGTGCAGGCGAGCGGCGCCCATGACGACGCCGCATCCGTCGCTGCCACGATCCTGAAGCTGCGCCCCAGCCTCCGTATGACTCGCAAGGAAATCGAGCAGGCGCTCGACCCCGAGCACTTCGTCCGCATCCGCAACATTCCGGGCGGCCCGGCGCCGGAGCAGACCGCCGACGCGCTGAAACGCGCGCAGGAGCAGCAGCGCCGCTTCGAGGCCTGGATCGAAACCAAGAACGTGATGCTCGACGCGGCGCGGGCGAGCCTGAACATTAGAATGTAACCCGCGCCGAACTTTTCGGTATGGTCATTCGTTATGGTCCATATGCGAATGCGATTTGCGCTTGTTTTCGCCGCGTCCTTGCTTTCCGCGGCGGACGTCAAAAATTTCAGCAAAACCGTTCCACTCGATGCCAACGGCCGGTTTTCGCTCGATACCTACAAGGGATCGATTCGCATCAGCGCGTGGGATCGGCCCCAGGTGGATGTCGAGGCTCGCATCGTGGCCGACACCAGCGGCTCGTTCGTCGTGCCGGTGGAGGACGTGGAGATTCGCGTCGAAGGCGGCGGCGCAAGCGCCCGGGTCAAGACCGATTATCGGAAGCGCGGGTCGTTGTTCCATGAGGGCAGCCTTCCTTTCGTCCACTACACGATTCGCCTGCCGCGCGGCGCAAGCGTTCAGGTGAAGGATTACAAGTCGGAATCCGAAATCGCGGGCGTCGAAGGCGACGTTGAATTCGAAACGTACAAAGGAACGGCGCGGCTCGACGGCCTGCGGCGCACTCTGCATCTGAGCACCTATAAAGGCGACATCCGCGCGATTTTCGCGGCCTTCACCGCCGCCAGCCGCGTCGACACCTATAAAGGCACCGTCGATTTATCAGTGCCGCGCAACGCCAGCTTCGATCTCGAAGCCGACCTCGAGCGCCGCGCGACGCTCGATTGCGCGTTCCCGGTCACCATACGGTCGAGCCGCGAGGGGTCGCGCTTCCGCACCGGCGTCAACGGCGGCGGAGCGGAGTTGCGCGTGAGTTCGTACCGGGGCGACATCCGCCTGCGCGCGCAATAAGCCGTTCGAGAACTCGGAAATGTTGGTTGGATTCTTGCACGGCGCGTAATCATTTCGCACCTTATCCCTTTACTTACAATTAAATAAGATGCTACCCTCAGTTCTTAATGCGAACTGTCGACCTGATTCATCGCAAGCGTGACGGCGAAGAGCTGTCCGCGGAAGAAATTGCTTTCCTCGTTGACGGTTATACGAGCGGAACAATCCCCGATTATCAAATTTCCGCGTTCCTCATGGCGGTGTTTTTTTCCGGCATGACCGATCGCGAAGTGAGCGCGCTGACCGAGCGGATGGTGCGGAGCGGCGAGACCGTCGATCTGTCTTCCATTCCCGGCGTCAAGGTGGACAAGCATTCGACCGGCGGAGTCGGCGATAAAACCAGCCTGATCGCGGCGCCGCTGGCCGCTGCGGCCGGCGTGGTGGTGCCCATGGTTTCGGGCCGCGCGCTGGGCCATACCGGCGGAACGCTCGACAAGCTCGAATCGATTCCGGGATTCCGGACCAACCTCAGCGTGGACGAGTTTCGCGAGCAACTGCTCAAACACAAGCTGGCGTTCATGGGACAGAGCCCGCAGGT
>Ga0187784_10004599_pt1 | contig 11168 bp, 9 predicted proteins | sample 1015_SJ02_MP15_2_FD_132964 | JGI IMG/M metagenome (GOLD analysis project Ga0187784, IMG submission 132964) | Tropical peat soil microbial communities from peatlands in Department of Meta, Colombia - 1015_SJ02_MP15_20_MG | ecosystem: Environmental > Terrestrial > Soil > Wetlands > Peat | place... | reverse complement strand
AGGCGATGGGCGGAGCGCTCGAGCGCCGTCACCTTGGCGCCGGCGAGGGCCAGCTGCGCCGTCTTGCCGCCGGGTGCCGCGCAGAGATCAAGGACGCGTTTTCCCGCGACTTGGCCGAGCATGCGTGCCGGCAGTGCCGCGGCCGCGTCCTGCACCCACCAGGCGCCCTCGGCGAAGCCGGCGAGCGCTTTCACGTCGCCGCCCGCCCGCCGGCGCAAGCCGCCCGTCGGCAGGAGCTCGGCCTCGAGCTCGGCGGCCCAGCCTTCCGCGTTGGACTTGACCGTGAGGTCGAGGGGCGGCTCCTCAAGACAGGCCGCGGCAATGTCGCGCGCCACTCCCTCGCCATAGGCCCGGCTCCAGCTCTGCCAGAGCCATTCCGGCGTGTTGAGGCGCGGGGCGTCCTGGGCCGCGACGAGGGCCTCGCCCTCGGCCCCGAGCCGGCGCAGCACGGCGTTGATGAGAGCTTTGAAGCCGCCCCAGCTCATCGCCTCGGCGAGCTCGACCGTCTCGCCCACGGCGGCGTGGGCCGGGACCTTGAGAAAGAGGAGCTGGGCAACACCGAGGCGCAGGAGGCTCTGCGCCGTTGCCGCCTTGGCGGGCAGCGGGTGCGCGAGCGCATGGGCGATGAGGGCGTCGATCTGGCCGAGGCGACGCAGCACCGTCGCCGTCATGAGGTAGGCGAAGGCGCGGTCGCGCGGCTCGAGAGCCGCCAACGGGCGGTTGCCCTCGAGGAGCTCGTCGAGCGGGCGCTTCTTCTCCAGCACCGCGCTCAAGAGCTCGAGTGCCACGCCGCGCGCCGATGGCCGCGCACCCGCGGGCTTGCCGCCCTTGGGGGCTGCCAAGGCAGGCTTGGCCTCGGGCTTTCGAGGGGTGCTTCGCTTAGGCATGCTCTCGTCCTCAAGCCAAGCCGCAGCTTAGCCCCGCGACGCTTTCGCTGGTGGTGAGAAAATGCGGACGCGCGGGTGTAGGGGGCTCAGCCCCAAGGGCCGGCGACGCCCGCCATCTTGCGCAGGCGCCGGATGCGGTCCGCGGCCGCGGGGTGGCTCGCGAAGAGGTTGTCGAGACGCATACCTGCGATCGGGTTGACGATGAAGAGATGCGCCGTGGCGGGGTGTGCTGCGGCAACCGCGTTGGGGGTCGCGCGCGCATGCGCCTCGATCTTCTCGAGCGCCGAGGCGAGCCAGAGCGGGTGGCCGGAGACCTCCGCCCCCGCGCGGTCGGCCTCGTACTCGCGGCTGCGGCTGATGGCGAGCTGGACGAGGGAGGCCGCAATCGGCGCCAACAGCGCCACGAGGAGCGTGCCCATGAAGCCGAGCGGATTGTCGCGCTCGTCGCGTGCGCCGAAGATGCCGAAGAAGAAGGCGAAGTTGGCGAGCATGCCGATGGCGCCTGCGATCGTCGCGGTGATCGTCATGGTGAGCGTGTCGCGGTGCTTGATGTGGCCGAGCTCGTGGCCGAGCACGCCCGCGAGCTCCTCCTGGCTCACGATGCGCAGGAGGCCGCTGGTGACGCAGACCGCGGCGTGCGCCGGGTCGCGCCCGGTGGCAAAGGCGTTGGGCTGCGGCTGGTCGATGACATAGACGCGCGGCATCGGGATCCCGGCGCGGGCGGCGAGCTGCTCGACGATGCCGTAAAGCCCGGGGGCCGCGGCACGGTCGACCTCGCGCGCGCCATAGAGACGGAGCACCATGCGGTCGGAATTCCAATAGGCGAAGAGGTTCATCGCCGCGGCCACGAGGAAGGCAACCACCATGCCGCCCTCCCCGCCGATGAGATAGCCCACGGCCATGAAAAGTGCGGTCAGCGCCGCAATCAGCAGTCCGGTACGCAGCGTGTTCATGTTGCCATAGATGGGGCTTCGTCCGCCGTCATCAAGGCTTGGCAATCAAGCGACGGCGACCTATGGTCATCGCCATGAGCGCTCGCACCACTCTGACCCCGTCTCCAGCTCCAAAGCCCCTCTCCCGCCTGCGGGAGAGGGAGGGGCCCGTTGCAAAGCAACGGGAGGGTGAGGGACGGCCGTCGGCCAGCCCTCAGCCGGCCAAAAAAGTCCCCGAAACGGGCGGTCCCGAGGGTCCCGAGCCGACCCGCTACGGCGACTGGGAGCGCAAGGGCCGCTGCATCGATTTCTGAGGTTCATGAGGCAGGGCGGCCGCCCCTCTGCGCGTGCTTTGAGCCCACCCGCGCCCCCCTCGCACGAGTACGGACGTGATCCCTTAGGCGCGGTATAAGTGTGCTGAGCGGATTGCCGATCGAAGGGCCGAGTCATCATGCCGACGTCCGAATCAGAGGGGGGATCGGCTTTTGGCCGGCTGTTGCAGAATGTTCATCCGCGGCGTCTCTTTCGTTTGGTCGGCGCGCGATCGGCATGGCGAGCGCCCGGAGCGCGGCTCGCCGTACTCATGGCCGATCTCGACGGCGACGATGCCGATCTCACCCAGACCAAGCACGTCCAGCGCGCCCTTGAGCAGGGGGCGGCGGGCCTGCGCGTCCTGCGCGAAGGCAAGGCCCTTCGGCTCGGCGATGCCGCCGACATCGCCGACGACCAGGCCGTCGCCGTACGCCAAGGGCAGGCTTGGCTCGCGGCGCGGGGCGCGAATATCCTCGTCGCGGGCGCAGTCGGCAAGGAGGATGCGGTCCTTCGTCTCCGCTTCCTCACCGCCGAAGGCGAGGGCGGCGACGCCAAGGGCCATCGCCTCGGCGGCACCCTCGATCTGCCGCAGGATTTCGGCCCGGATGTGGCCGAAGTGCTTGCCGGCGTGGTGCTGGCCTCCCTCGTGCCCCCGAGCGGGGAAGCCGGTCATTATCTGGTCGATCGGCTGAGGCCCGTTGCCGCGCGCATCGAGGGCCTGCTCGCGACCCCGCCGCCCGGCCTGCCGGACGAGCGCTTGGCACATCTTCACGCCGCATTCGGCCTCGTGTGTTCCGTGCTGGGCAAAGAGATCGGCGATTCGCGTTGGACCGAGAAGGCGGTCGCGGCCTCTCGCGCCGCGCTCGAGGTGCTGAGCCGCGAGCGCGTGCCGCTCGATTGGGCCATGACGCAGAGCAGTCTCGGCACGGCGCTTCGCACGCTCGGCGAGCGCGAGGGAAGCAAGATGCTGCTCGAGGAGGCGGTCGCCGCCTATCGCGCGGCGCTTCAGGTGTATAGCCGCGCGCGCGCGCCGCTCCAATGGGGCGACGCACAGAACAATCTCGGCGCCGCGCTTTGGGCGCTCGGCGAGCGCGAGGAGGGGACGTTGCGGCTCGAGCAGGCGGCCGCGGCCTATAGTGCGGCGCTCCAGGTGCGCACCCGCGCGCGCGTGCCGCTCGAATGGGCCGCGACGCAGAACAATCTCGGCACGGCGCTTCAGGCGCTCGGCGAGCGCGAAAGGGGGACGGTGCTGCTCGAGCAGGCGGCCGTGGCCTATCGCGCGGCGCTCGAGGTGTACAGCCGCGAGCGCGTGCCGCTCGAATGGGCCGCGACTGAGAACAATCTCGGCAATGTGCTTCGCGCACTCGGCGAGCGCAAGGAGGGGAGGGTGCCGCTCGAGGAGGCGGTCGCGGCCTATCGCGCGGCGCTCGAGGTCTACAGCCGCGAGCGCGTGCCGCTCGATTGGGCCATGACGCAAAACAATCTCGGCAATGTGCTTCGCGCGCTCGGCGAGCGCGAGGAGGGAGGGGCGTCGCTCGAGGAGGCGGTCGCGGCCTATCGCTTAGCACTCGAGGTGTACAGCCGGGAGCGCGCACCGCTCGATTGGGCCATGACGCAAAACAATCTCGGCAACACGCTGCAGACGCTCGGCCGGCGCGAGGAGGGGAGCGCGCGGCTCGAGGAGGCGGTCGCGGCCTATCGCTTGGCGCTGGAGGTGCGCACCCGCGAGCGCGTGCCCTTGAATTGGGCCATGACGCAGAACAACCTCGGCACGGCACTTCAGGCGCTCGGCGAGCGCGAGGAGGGGACGTTGCGGCTCGAAGAGGCGGTCGCGGCCTACCGCTTAGCACTCGAGGTCCACACCCGCGGGCGCGCGCCCTTGGATTGGGCCATGACAGAGAACAATCTCGGCAACGCGCTGCGCGTGCTCGGCGAGCGCGAGGCGGGGAGTGCGCGGCTCGAGGAGGCGGTCGCGGCCTATCGCGCGGCGCTGGGGGTTTTTCGCTCGGCGCCCGTCCGCTATTACGCAGAGCGCGTCGCGCGCAATCTGGCGCAGGCCGAACGCCTTCTTGAAGCGCGGCGCCGGAGAGGCACTGATTAGCGCTCCACGAGAAAGACCTTGCCGTCCTCGAGTGCCAAGGGGAGCTTGGCGAGCGAGAGGCCCTGGCAGGGCCCGGTGAAGCAATAGCCGTCATAGACGCGGAAGCGCGCGCCGTGCGTCATACACAGGATGTGGCGTTTGTCGTGCGTCATGAAGCGGTCGGGAATCATGTCGAGCGGCGTGCCGATGTGGGGACAGCTGTTGCGGTATCCGTAGACGCGTGTGCCCTGGCGCACGACGAAGATGAGCGTGCGGCGCTCGCCCTCGCCGAAGGCGAAGCCGAGCCCTTGGCCGTCCGGGATGTCCTCGAGCCGGCAGAGATAGCGCGCTGCGGCCGCTTCGCTCATCGTGCGCAGGCTCCCCTCAGGCCTTGATCCCCGCCATGGCCGTGAGGAGGCGCCACTCCGCCGCGCCGATGGGGACGACCGAAAGGCGCGACTGGCGCACGAGGGCGAGCTTCGCCAGGCGCGGCTCGGCCTTGATCTCGGCGAGCGTCACCGGGTGCTTCACCGCCATGAGCGGACGCACCTCCACCATGCCGAAGCGGCCGCTCGCGTCGCTCGGGTCGGGGCGGTAGGGACCTACGACCTCGACGACGCCCACGATGCGCTTCTCCTCGACCGAGTGATAGAAGAAGCCGCGCTCGCCGAGCTTCATCGCCTTCATGTTGTTGGCCGCCTGGTGGTTGCGCACGCCGTCCCAAGGGGTGCTCCCCTTTCTCACCAGATCGTCCCACGAAAACGCGCTAGGCTCGGATTTGAAAAGCCAATGGGCCATCGTTCCTCGCTCGGGCAATCGTCCTTCGCCTCGGCTTCTCCCTAAGTTCCGGCGCTGCTGAGCCGCTCGCTCTTGAAGGGGCGCGCGAGCAGCCGCTCGATGGTCGCGTCGATCGCCGCCCCCTCGTGCAGCACTTGCGTCACGGCGCGCGAGATCGGCATGTCGACGTCGAGCCGGCGCGCGAGCTCGACGACCGAAGGTGCCGTCGTGACACCTTCGGCGACCGAGCGGCGCTCGGCCAGCACCTCCTCGAGCCGGCGCCCCTCGCCCAAGGCCTGGCCCAGGGAGAAGTTGCGCGACTGCGCGCCATTGCAGGTGAGCGTGAGATCGCCCAAGCCCGAGAGCCCCATGAAGGTCTCGGCCTTGGCCCCCTTGGCAAGGCCGAGGCGCGCCATCTCGGCGAGGCCGCGGGTGATGAGGGCGGCGCGCGCATTGTCGCCGAGCTTGCGTCCGCTCACGATGCCGCAGGCGATCGCGATCACGTTCTTGACAGCACCGCCGATCTCCGCACCGGTGGGATCGTCCGAGAGATAGGGCCGGAATTGCGGGCTGCCGAGGAAGCCCACGAGCCGCGCGCCGAGGGCGTGATCGCGCGTGGCAAGGGTGAGGGCCGTGGGCAGGCCCGCCGCCACCTCGCTCGCGAAGCTCGGGCCCGAAAGCACGGCCAAGGGGGCCCGCGGCAACAGCTCGGCCACGATCTCGCTCATCAGCGCGGCACTCTGCTGCTCGATGCCCTTGGTGCAGATCACGAGCGGGACCTGCGCGCCGAGGCGCGGGGCGAGCGCGCTCGCGCAGGCGCGCAAATGCTGGGCCGGGGTGGCCAGGAGGACGAGATCCGCTTCCGCCACGGAGGCGAGCTCGCTTTCCGCGCGGATCGCCGGATCAAGTGCTATGCCGGGAAGGTAGAGCGCATTCGCATGCTCGCGGTTGATCGCTTGTGCTACCTCGCGCTCATAGGCCCAGATGAGCACCTCCGGCGCCTTTCTGTGCAGCACGAGCGCCAAAGCCGTGCCCCAGGCGCCCGCGCCGACGATGCCGATCCGCCGCAGGACTCCGCTTTTCATGTTCATGGCCTAAGCCTTGACCCCCGCGCCGATCGCCTTGGGCGCATTCGGGTCGAGCGGCCAGCGCGGCCGCGGCGCGAAGTCGAGCGCGTCCGTGAGGCCAAGGCGCAGGCGCTCGATGCCGGCCCAGGCGATCATGGCGCCGTTGTCGGTGCATAGCTTTTGCGGCGGGGCGAGGAAGGCGAAGCCCGCGACACCCGCTGTCGCCTCGAGCCGCTTCCTCAAGGTCTCGTTGGCGGCAACCCCGCCGGCCGCGACGAGCGTGCGGCCTCTCGCATAGCGGGCACGGAAAGCGCTCAGCGCATGCCGGGTGCGGTCGGCAAGCACGTCGGCGACGGCGGCCTGGAAGCCCGCGGCGAGATCGGCCAATGCCGCGGGCGTAAGGCCATCGACGCCGAGCGCCTCGATCGCCTGCCTGACCGCGGTCTTGAGGCCCGAGAAGGAGAAGTCGCAGCCGGGCCGGCCGAGGAGCGGCCGCGGCAGCCGGTACTTCCGCGCGTCGCCTTCGCGCGCCAGGCGCTCGATCGCCGGTCCGCCGGGATAGCCGAGGCCCAAGAGCTTCGCGCATTTGTCGAAGGCCTCGCCGACCGCATCGTCGAGCGTTGTGCCGAGCCTCTTGTAGCGGCCGACGCCCTCGACGGCGAGCAGCTGGCAATGGCCGCCCGAGACGAGGAGCAAGAGATAGGGAAACGGCAGCTCGACCGTGAGGCGCGCGGAAAGCGCGTGGCCCTCGAGATGGTTGATCGCGAGGAAGGGCTTGCCGGCTACGGCGGCGATCGCCTTTGCCGTGGTGACGCCGACGATGACGCCGCCGATGAGGCCCGGCCCGCCGGTCGCAGCGATGCCGTCGAGTGCTGTGAAGTCCACTCCCGCCGCTTCCATGGTTTCTGCGATCAGCCGGTCGAGATGCTCGAGGTGCGCGCGCGCCGCGATCTCGGGCACGATGCCGCCGTAGCGTCTGTGCTCCGCGAGCTGCGAGAGCAGGCGCTCGGCGAGGACCGTGCGGTCGTCCCGCACCACCGCCGCCGCCGTCTCGTCGCAGCTCGTCTCGATGCCAAGCACGATCATGGGGGCGGCAGTGTAAGGGGAGCCGAGGGCAATCGCACCTCTTTCCTTGCCCTTTCCTTCCAGCTCGGGGCGGGGTAGAGCTTGACGATGCGGGTCCTCATCACGCGCCCCCTCGAGGAAGCGCAGGCGCTCGCCGCCCTCTTGGCCGAGCGCGGCATCGCCTCGCTCATCGACCCGCTCCTCGAGATCCGGCCGCTGCCGTCGGTCGAGCTTTCCCTTGAGGGGGTTCAGGCGCTCGTCTTCACCTCGGTCAATGGCGTGCGCGCCTTCGCCGAGAGGGACTCCTGCCGCACGCTTCCCGTCTTTGCCGTGGGCGCGCGCACGGCCGAGGTTGCGCGGGCGGCCGGCTTCGCCGAGACCGAGAGCGCCGACGGCGCCCTTGCCGATCTCGCTCGCCTGGTGCGGGCAAGGCTCGATCCGCGGCGCGGAGCGCTCCTTCATGGCGCCGGTGCGGCGGTCAAGGGCGAGCTCGCCGAGCTCCTCTTGGCCGACGGCTTCACCATCCGCCGCGTGGTGCTCTACGAGGCGGTGCCGGCAACGGCACTCCAGCACGCGACGCGCGCGGCACTCGCCGCGGGCGAGCTCGATGCGGTGCTGTTTTTTTCCCCCCGCACGGCGGCGACCTTTGTTAGTCTCGTGACAGCCGCCGGCCTGGCCGGAGCATGCGCGCGCCTCCGCGCCATCTCCTTGAGCCCGGCGGTCGCCGAGGAGGCGGGCGCGCTCGCCTGGCGCCAGAGTCTCACGGCCGTCCGGCCCGAGCAATCCGCTCTCCTCGCATGTCTCAGCGCCGAGCGCAGCGAGGATAAGGTGTCGGAAGGGGAAGGCGAGAGGCCGCAGGAGACGCGCAGCGCCGCGGACGAGAGCCAGGTGCTGCGCGCCATCCGCGCCTTTGGCGGCATCCGGCCGATGGCGGCGAAGCTCGGCGTGCCTGCGACGACCGTGCAGGGCTGGAAGGAGCGCGGCCATATCCCGCCCGCGCGCATTGCCGACGTGCTCGCCGCGGCCGCGCGCCACGACGTGCCGCTCGCAGCGGCCAATCTCGCTGCCCCCGCGGCGCAAGAGGCGGCTGCGGCACCTGTCGTGGAGCGCGCGCGGAATGCGCCGCCCGCAGCGGAGCAAATCCCTGCGCCCGCAACGCCAGCGCCAAGCGGTGCCCCGCCCCTTGAGCGCGGATTGCCGCGCGGACTCGGCTTTGCAGCCGCACTTTGGGTGCTTGCCCTCGCAGCACTCCTCCTTGCCGTGGCCGTGAGCCTGCCCGCTTGGGGGCCGGCCCTCGGTCTCAAGGAGCGGGAGGCGGCACCGCCGCCGCCCGCCTCGGGCACGACGGCACTCGCCCAGCAGCTTGGCGCGCTCGGCAAGAGCCTCGACACCATCGAGGGGCGGCTCGGCAGCCTCGAAGCGCAAGGCAAGGCATCGCCCGCGGCTCCGCGCGAGAGCGCCCCGGTCGACGAGGGGGCGGAGCTTGCGGCGAAGCAGTCCCGTCTTGCCGATGAGCTGGCGCGAAGCGAGGCGCGCGTGTCGGCGCTCGAGCGCACGCTCGGCGAGCTCGCCAGCCGGCCGCAGCCCGCCGCGGCCGAGGCGGGCGACAGTGCCGCCAAGCTCGCAGCACTCTCCGAGCGCCTCGCAGCCCTCGAGCGCGGGAATGCAGTCCTCGCCCAAGAGAGCACGGCCGTGCAGCAGCGCCTCGCCGGCCTCGAGACGGCGCTCCAAAAAGCGCAAGCGGCCCAGGCGCGCCGGCTCGCCCTCGTGCTCGCGATTGCGCATCTCCGCGAGGCCCTCACGCGGTCGCTCCCCTACGAGAAGCCGCTCGCCGCGGTCGTGGCATTTGCCGCCGGCGACGGCGAGCTCGAGGCGGCCGTGGCGACGCTCAAGGGCACTGCGGCTGTGGGCGTGCCCACGCTCGCCGAGCTGAGCGAGCGCTTCGATGCGGCTTCGCTTGCCGCCGCCCGCGCCGCCATCGTGCCCGACCGGCCGGGCTGGCTCGGCGAGACGCTCGCGCGCCTCAAGCACCTCGTGGTGATCCGCCACAGGGGCGAGCTCGCAGGCGGCAGCCCCGATGCGCTCCTCTCCCGCGCCGAGGCGCGGCTCAAGGCGGGCGATCTCGCGGCTGCCGTTGCAGCGCTTGGCGGCTTGAGCGGTCCGGCGGCAGACGCGATGAGGCCGTGGCTCGAGGCTGCCAAGGCGCGGCTCGCGGTCGATGGGGCTGCGGCCGAGCTCTCGACGCGAGCGCTCGTACGCCTCGGCGAGCCGACCGCGAGCGCAGAGTGAGCCCTAGCTGAGCCATGATGATCCGGGCGACCTTTTATCTCGTTCTCGCCATTGTCCTCGCTGCTTGCGTTGCCTGGCTCGCCGATCATGCGGGCAGCGTCACCCTCGATTGGGGCGAGCTTCGCATCGACACCTCGGTTGCGGTCCTTGCCGCGGGAATGGCCGTCATCGCCGCCGCTGCCGCTCTCTTCTACCAGCTTTGGCGCTGGCTCGCGCGCGCGCCGCGCGCCTTTGCGCGCAGCCGGCGCGAGCACCGGCGCCTCAAGGGCTACCACGCGCTCACGCAAGGCATGGTCGCGGTCGCGGCCGGCGACGCGACGGAGGCGCGGCGCCAGGCCCGGCGCGCCGACGTTCTGCTCAACGAGCCTCCGCTCACCATGCTGCTCTCGGCCCAGGCGGCCCAGCTCAACGGCGACGAGGCGGCGGCCGAGCGCTATTTCAGGGCGATGCTCGAGCGGCGCGAGACCGAGTTCCTCGGCCTGCGCGGCCTCATCATGCAGGCGACGAAGAAGGGCGATACCGCGGGTGCATTGGCGCTCGCGCGCCGCGCCAAGCTCCTGCGGCCCAAGACGGAGTGGGTGCTCTCGACGCTTTACGAGCTCGAGGCGCGCGCGGGCGACTGGCGGAGCGCAGGCGAGACCGCGCGCCTTGCCGTGCGGCAGGGCACCATGACGGCCGAAGAGGGCGTGCGCAACCGCGCGATCGCACTTTACGAGGAGAGCCTCGCGGCCGCGGCCGCGGGCAATGCCGAGTCAGCACTCAGGGCCGCGCGCAAATCATTGGCGCTCGATCCCGCCTTCACGCCCGCAGCCCTCGCCGCAGCAAAGCTACAGGGAGAAAGCGGCAAGCGCCGCCGCGCCGAGCGCGTGATCGAGCGCGCGTGGGAGCGCCTGCCGCACCCGGCACTCGCGACGCAGTATCTCTCCCTCGGCGGAGAGGCGGAGCCGCTAAAGCGCATGATGCGCATGCAACGCCTGGCCGCCCTCCGTCCCGCGCACCCCGAGAGCCGCTTGGCGCTCGCCGAGGCGGCGATCGCCGCACGCCTCTGGGGCGAGGCGCGGCGTGCGCTCGAAGAGCTCTCGCGCGCCGAGGGCTCGCGCGAGAGCGCCCGCGCCTGCCGGCTGTGGGCGGCCCTCGAGGAGGCCGAGCATGGCGACGGCGCCTTGGCACGGGCGTGGCTCTCGCGCGCCGCGCGCGCCGAGCCCGAGCCGCAATGGGTGTGCGCGCGCTGCGGTGTCGCGCATGGCGAGTGGGCGCCCTTCTGCCGCGGCTGCGCTGCCTATGGCGCGCTCGCTTGGCGCAGCCCATCCCATGCGGCGGCACCGGCGCTCGAGCGCGTGGAGGCGCTCGGGAAAGCGCTCAATGCCGCGCCGCCGGCCAAGAGCAGCTTCGTCGCCAGCGAAGGCCCCCGGCCCGCCGAGGCGGTCACCGACGCAGGCGTGTAGCAAGACCCGTCGCGGACCTAGAGCAATAGCCGACGAAGCGGAATCGCCCCCTCACCCACCCCGGATCAAGTCCGGGGTCGGCTACGCTCGCTAAGGCTGCGCAACCCTCTCCCCCTCGAAGGGGGAGAGGGTAGGGTGAGGGGGCTGCTTCCACCGAAATGGATTCCGCTCTAATTCCTTGCCCGGCCCGATAGGGCATCCCCCAAACTCGACCATGACGGGGCTTGGACGCCGCGGCACCGTCGCGGCCTCGCCTTCGGGTTGACGGAGAGCCGGGCCGAGCGTAGCTTCGCCGCGCCCATCGAGGGCGGCTT
>Ga0187784_10004598_pt1 | contig 11171 bp, 10 predicted proteins | sample 1015_SJ02_MP15_2_FD_132964 | JGI IMG/M metagenome (GOLD analysis project Ga0187784, IMG submission 132964) | Tropical peat soil microbial communities from peatlands in Department of Meta, Colombia - 1015_SJ02_MP15_20_MG | ecosystem: Environmental > Terrestrial > Soil > Wetlands > Peat | place... | reverse complement strand
TTGTTCGGCGAGCTTGGTCGAGCCGCGCATGTCGACGAACATGCAGACCATGTAGCGCTCCTCGCCGATGTGCTCGCGGTGTCGATTGCGGACAAAGTTGGCGTCGATATTCGGAGCCAGCATGGGAATCACCGCGACATCAGTGTGTGGGCGTAGTTGACACGCCAGCCGGATTGCGGGATCGGCGCTGACGCGCGCCAGCACAAACGCCTCTCGGCCGGATGGTGGCGGCAATGCGCGCCGATCGCTGACAACGCGAACACGGCAGGTGGAGCATCGCGCCCGTCCGCCGCACACGCTGCCGTGCGGTACTTTGAAGCGCAGGCTCGCTTCGAGAACACTCAAACCCTTGGGCACGCGCACCTGCCGGTCGGGGTACTTGACCGTGATCATGCCGCGCTGGCGTTCGCGCAGCGCGCGCACGCCACGCGCTGCAAACACTAGGCCGATGAGGCCGATGTAGCCGATCGGGAAATAAAAAAGAGTAATATTGTCGATGAGCGAACGCTGCGCCGGAGGAATGGACTTCACATGCTCGGCACGCCATTGCGGCTGCAATGCGAGCTGGATGACCTCGCGCGCGCCGTGATGTGCGCCAATCATTGCGTGGGGCGGTAGCAGCACGGCCACTGCAAGGAAATATGGTGACGCCCATTTGAAAAACGGCTTCAGACGCAGCCAGAAATAAAGCCCGATGCAGCCGTGAGTCCAGGCTACGGTTAGCAGGACGAACTGCACTTCGATCATGTACGGGCGCGCGACCCAGAAGGCGAACAATGCCGACGCATAGTTTGGTGGAACACGCCCGAACAGAAGTCCTCCGACGCGTACGCCTCCGAAATGACTGGCGATCAAAAGCGGAATACTTAGACCCAATGCGAGCTGGGTGATTTCGGCAGCCGTGTAGCGGAAATGCCGCCGCTGATAGAGCGCCCACAAACCAAGCCCAGCATGCGTCGTTGCCGCGGCATAAAGTGCGAAATTAACGACCGGGATTCTCCAAAACCAGATGTGGTACGAGAGCCACATCTCCATTGTGGCGTATGAGATGTTGCCGAGCGCGTGATTGAAGAAATGCGAGAAGATGTAGGTGAGCATAACAAGGCCACAGGCGAGGCGCACTTGCCGCACGCCGATGCTGCGTAGCCATGCGGTTGTTCCAAATGTCGCGCTGGCGCCGGTCGGGCGCACGTCGAAAGTCGCAGGTGCTTGTAGTGCCATACGGAATCAGTTTTCGAAACGCTGGAAAGCCTAAGGGAAGTTCGCAATGAGCTCGTCGGGTCGCATACTTCCTCCCTCGCGCCGTCGAAGTTGCCGGGAGTAGTCTCACCCTAACTGATATCCGCGATATTAAAACAGGCCACTTGGGCATCTGCAGGGCGACTTGGGATACCAGCCGCAATTGGCCGGCGCGCTTTTCGAAAACATCGGACTCGTAGACCAATCCGTTCACTTTTGTGCTGCTGTTGTGCATCACGGCAAATTTGGATCGCCGATGTCGCCTTCGGGTCGCTCTGGTTATATCGGAGCAGGTGGAAGTTTGAATGTGGCCACCAAACTGGGCGGAGCCGCGGCTCTGCCCATCAGGCCCGCGATGTCCGTTTTTCCGGACGCTTTCGGGGCATCAACGGACTATTGCCGAACAGGGCAAAAACGACGTGCCTGACCCATCGCGATCATAGGTCATCGTGATTTGCTGCGATGCAACTTGAGGCGGTTCGCATCCAGAAAACCGCCGCGACGCGGCATGCCGAGCGCATCCCGCAATCCCTCTAACGGGGCCTCAAGGTTCAAATCACTTGAAGAGCCACCTTGCGGTAGCCCTCACGAATTCCGTTTTTCTATGGAGCGGCTCACCTACACGTGTCTCCATATTTGATCATGGCCGCTGCCAGGGACGAAAAGGCCCACTGCCTTGCCTATTGCGGTCAGGTATTCACGGTCCGCCAACAGCTTGTTGGCAGCGTCCTCAAGTTGACCGGCGTCGTCATATCGGGTGATCCAAGCCAGCGCTCCGAGCACGCCCCCGAACGAAGCACACAATGTCGATTCCTTGCCCGTTACGCGCTTAACGATGATGCCCGCCTCCTTCGCCCATGCCATCGCTTCAGCCAATTTTCCCGGCTGTATTGTGATTGTCCTGATAAGCGTAATCATCACGCTCTCCCTCAATAATCCTCCCATGCGCGGGCGCGCACGGTCGTGTTCTACCGTTTAGGAAAGACCAAAAAGCATAGGTCAGGGCGAATGCTCGCCGACAGCACGATGCGCTGCCTCAACCCGGAGACTCGGCATTCTCCACTCCAGGGCAGCTTGTGAAAAAAGTTATCTGATTTCCTGAGTGACGACAATCTAAAGGTAAGTCGCTCGGCTCAGATCGGGGCGGTCGGGGACTTCGTCGCTCTTGGACGGTAAGCCGACGTGGCGCGGACATGGCCAGTCGGTCATTCGTGGGTAAGTCTTTTTCTACGCTTTGCCCCTGGTTACGCCGGGAAGGCGTGCGAAATATCCGCGGCCGATTTGAATTATCAGCGGCGTGGCGATATTGCGTGAGATCATTTTGCCAAGCAAGAAAGAGTGGACGGCCCTCGCGCATCACACCGCGTCAGTACGATTGATCGGCTTCGCTCTGTTGTCGGGCTAGCCGACGCCGATCCTCGAATAGACGGCCGGTAACGGCGCCAAAGATGATGCCGCCGATATGAGCCAAATAAGCCACGCCGCCCGACTGCACACCCGCGACGACGCCAAAATTGAGAAGCTGAATGAAAAACCAAAGCCCGATCAGGAGCGCGGCCGGTATGAACGTAACGCGGACGAACCAGCCAATGAGCAAAACCGTGCGAATTCGATCACGCGGATAGGTGACCAAAAACGCACCCATGACTGCGGCGATCGCTCCGCTTGCACCCAGATTGGGAATCGTCGCCGCGGGGTCGGCCGCGACTTGTGCGAGCATCGAGACTACTCCGCCGGCCACATAGAACGCCGCATACCGCCAGGGATTCATGGCGTCTTCCATCTGCGGGCCGAACGCCCAAAGGAACACCATGTTGCCAATAATGTGCGACCAGCTTGCATGCATGAACATGGACGTCAAAATGGTGATCAAGTGATGGCCGGCAACGAGATCGGCGGGGACAACTGACCACTGAGTTACAAATGCATCGCCGCCAATCAGTTCGAGAATGAAAACCAGCACGTTCAGCGCGATGATCGTCGCGGTAACGAAGGGAAATCGTGAGGGGCGTCGGGATTCATCCTGCAGTGGGATCATGTTTTCGTTCGCTTTGTGCGATGGCCGGGGGATCGGCCTAGTCCAGTTGGTAGCGCTTGAAAAACCAGCGTTTGACGACGTAGACGAGGACCAGATAGGCGACAGTAACGAGCGCGAGCGCGCCCATGAGTGCGGCCGGCACCGGAACGAAGCCGAGCCACGGCGCCAGCGGCGAATAGGGCAGTGCCACAGCCATGGTGAAGGCTAAGAGCGTGCTTGTCACGAGCGCCGGATGCGGCGGATCCCGCAGCGGATGAGCCGTGCGGATGATGAAGATCACCAGGACTTGCGTCGACAGCGACTCGACGAACCAGCCGGTATGAAACAGCTTGTCGTCCGCATGGAAGACGCGTAGCAGCAGACCGAAAGTGACGAAATCGAAGATCGAACTCAGCGGCCCGAACACGAACATGAACTTGCGGACGATATCGAGGTCCCAGCGACGCGGTTTCGCCACCATCGCGTCGCTCACGTTGTCGAGCGGGATCGTCGTCTCCGAGAAGTCATAGAGCAAATTATTCAAAAGAATTTGGGTCGGCAGCATGGGAAGGAACGGCAGAAACAGAATGCCGCCCGCCATGGAGAACATGTTGCCGAAATTCGAGCTCGTTCCCATCATCATATATTTGAGGATGTTGGCGAAGGTCTTGCGGCCCTCGCGCACGCCGTCTGCAAGCACGCCGAGATCCTTGCGCAGAAGGATCATGGCAGCCGCCTCCTTGGCGACGTCGACGGCTGTGTCCACGGAAAAGCCGACATCCGCCGCATGCAGCGACGGCGCGTCGTTGATGCCGTCGCCGAGATAGCCGACAACATGGCCTTTGCGCCGCAAAGCGCTGATGATGCGCGACTTCTGTGGCGGCGTGACTCGGCAGAACAGGGTCGTGGCGTCGACCCTGGCTAATAGCGCCTCATCGGTGAGAGCGGCGACCTCCGGTCCAGTCAGCGTCCCGGCAACCTTCAGACCGAGCTCGCCGCAGACATGACGAGTGACCTGCTCATTGTCACCCGTCACCACTTTCAAGGCGATGCCCAACTTGTCGAGGGCGGTCAGCGCTTCCCGGGCGCCCGCCTTCGGCGGATCGAGGAAGGCCAGGAATCCCGCAAAGGTCAGGTCCGCCTCGTCAGCAACATTTGCCTTTTCGCGGGTCTCCTCGACCTCCCGCCACGCGACCCCCAGGACACGATAACCTTCAGCGCCCAAACCGTTGAAAGTCGCTTCCGCGGTTTTGCGGGCCGCGGCGTCGAGCGGGCGCGGTGGTGCCGCTTGCTGCTCATAACGGGCCGCGTGGCGAAGGATATCTTCCGGTGCGCCCTTCACGATGAGGAGCCGGCGGCCTCCACCTTCGACCAGGATCGAAACTCGGCGCCGCTCGAAATCAAACGGCACTTCGTCGATCTTGCGCCAGGCGGCGAGATCGATCTTGCCGGTCGCGAGGATCGCGTCGTCCAGAGGACTCTTGAGCCCGGTCTCAAACGCGGCATTGAGCTGCGCCATCTGCATTACAGTGCCGCTTTCTCGCCCGCCAAGGTCCACTTCCCGGACCAACTTGATGTGGGCCTCGGTCAACGTTCCCGTCTTGTCGCTGCAAAACACGTCCATGCTGCCGAGATCGTCGATGGCGGACTGACGCTTGACGATCACCTGCTTGCGCGACAGCCGGATTGCGCCATGCGCAAGAGTAACCGAAACGATCATCGGTAGCAGTTCAGGTGTCAGCCCGACGGCAAGTGCCAGCGCGAACAAAAAAGACTCGAGCAACGGTCGATGGAACAGGATGTTGATAATGACAACGAATAGGATAAGAAAGATCGTGGCCTGCACGATCATCATCCCGAAATTTTGGATACCGACCGCAAAGGCAGTCGGCGGCGGCGGCTTCTGCAGCGCGCCGGCAATCGCGCCGAGCTGAGCTTTGGGCCCGGTCGCCAGCACTAGCACCTTGGCCGTTCCGCTCACAACGGAGCTTCCCATGAACACCATATTGCGCGGGAACGCAGTCTCGTGCGCGGCCGCGCGGGTTACCGGCGCCGCGTCCTTTTCGGCTGGGAAAGCCTCGCCGGTGAGCAGGGCTTCATCGACGTAAAGGTCGCGTGCTTCGATCAGCCGGGAATCGGCCGGCACCAGATCGCCGGCTGCGAGAAGAATCACATCGCCCGGTACGATCTCTGCAACTGGGATGTCGATCGGCTGTCCATCGCGAAGCGCCTTGGCGGAAAGCGAGACCTGCTCGCGCAGACGCTCAGCGGCGTTTTGGGCCTGGTGCTCCTGCGTCACGTCGAGAATCACGGACATGAGTACGATGACGGCGATGATGCCGAAGCTCGGAATGTCTCCGGTGAATGCCGATACGGCCGCTGCGAAGAGCAGAATCAAGACAAGCGGATTGCTGAACCGTTCGATAAAGGCGGACAGCAGGCCCTTCGGTTTGACAGACTCGACCTGGTTTGGTCCAACTATCTTAAGAATACCAGCCGCGTTGGACGCGCTCAGACCGGTTTCGGTGGAATGCAATGATTGCATCAGCTCGTCGAGTGGAAGAGCGGAAAAGTCCGATGTTCGCAGCCCCATTTGTTCGGTAGAGCCTTTAGTCGAGCGCTCCCCCGCGGGCAGGCGGACGGCTGCGTCAGGCGTGAGAGAAGGCGGTTGATTCACGTCTCCTCCTGGCGCACGAGGGGCAGTCACTTTAGACTAAGTTAGCATGGCCTTCAGCAATGAGCCGTCAGACGCGCCGCTGACGCGGAATGTCGACGGGCAGGTATTCGACCCCCGATTGCTGAATTGGTTGCGGATAGAGCGTCATCAGCTTCATCACTTCAAGCGGCATATCCACTTTCACCGGGAGGCCTAGCGCGGATGCTTCTTTAGGGGTGAGCGCATAATCATGCGTCCAATGTCCGCCCGCAAGCTTTGCCGCAAGCGCCTCCGCTGCCGCCTGCTCCATGCGTGGCGTCAACAGCTCCATGGCCCCTTGCTTGACCTGAGAGAGAGCCTTCTCAGACACATCAGCGAGAACCAGCGTTAGGTCGAAGACGCTCTCAATGGGTTTCGAATCGCGGGCTTTGACGATACTCGCGGCCGGTAGTCCAGCAATCTGCGGATCGATGGGGCCAAGCATCGAGAATTCGCCCAGCACGATCTCGTCAGCGGCGAGTGCAATCAGCGTTCCGCCGGACATGGCATAGACCGGAACATAGACCGTCACTTTGGCCTTATGTGCTTCAATAGCACGGGCGATCTGCATCGCCGCCAGCACGAGGCCGCCGGGAGTGTGGAGCACGAAATCGATCGGCATATCCTCTGGTGTATCTTTGATCGCCGCAATGATCGTCTGGGCATCCTCCAGATCGATTTGCCGGGGCATGACGAAGCCGAAAAGGCTGCGCTTCTCCTGGCGATGAATCATCGTGATAACGCGCGACGCGTGCGACCTCTCAATTGCGCGGATCGCCTGTGCGCGTCGCACCGCATACCATCGCCCCATGAACAGGGGCTGCAGCAGCATGATTACGAAAAAAAGCCAAATAAGTGACGAGATATCAAATGTCATAGGGGTGTCTCGATTCAAATGTCCTTGTTCGCTCTAGAAAGTACTGCCACCCGATTCTAGCAAAGCTCGCGACGAGCGCGGCTTCTGCAAGTCAGTTTGCTACTTGCTGACTACGGTACCCCCAATCGACTTCATCGTCGCCCCGAAGGCGGTCAACCCGTCTTCGTCGACCTCGGCCACAACGGCCGTTTTTCCCGGCGCCAATTCCCGCGAAATCTTTTCAGCGAACTCGGCGTCGACACCTTCATTGGTGAGATCAGCCGAACCGCCGATCAAGGCGCCGGCGGTAGCTCCGATCGTCGCCGCAAGCGGACCAACAGGTAACCCGGCCAACGCGCCGATGAAAGCGCCGACGGCTGCGCCGCCGAGTCCTTCTTTGGTAACCTCTTGGATAGACAGCTTTCCGTTCGGGTCCCTTGCAACAACGGTCGAAGCATAGAGCTTGATGCCTCCTTCCGCGCGCAGCTTCTTGAGCGCATCGATCGCCTCTTGGATCATCGCCGCATCGGGAAACATTATAACGACCAACTTGCTCATCAGGGATCTCCGAAATCACCGTTGCAACCGTCGTTCAACGGCCTGCTTACGCGTGTCTGCCCCGCCAATGCCACCAAAACACCGCGACAATTCCCACTACGCTTGCCGCAATCAGCACGACAATCAGAGCCGAATTTTCGATCCAAGCAATTGCCGGAATGCCGAGCGCCATGATCAGCCCGAGCAGACAGATTTGCCAGGACAAGATATGGACCCCGGCGGTAAAGGTGCCGAGCGTCAGCAATGTGAAAACTGCCAGCCCGGTAGAACTGGCCGTGAAAACACGCTGGACGCCGGGCAACAACAGCAAATTCATCACCACCAGGAACGCCAGCCAGTGCAGCGCCTGGGTTATAATCAATCGCAATCGTGTAGCGTTGTCGGCGGCGCTCGCCCACCCGTTCGCGATACAGACCAGTCCAATAATCGGCGCGAGAATTTCCCAATAGGCAATGATCGGTTGCTTGGAGAAGCTTGTATAGGCGACGCCGAGTATTGTCAGGATCAATACCAGGCTGAACGGAAGCTCCCTGACCCAAAAGCTCGCGCGTTGTGGCTTACTCGATGGCGCGGCTTGCGGGACTGCGGTGCTCATGGCAGTCGCTTCGCGCTGATTGACGGCGTCGCCATTTGTTAAGTTCGCCGGTCGAACCGCGTCAATGCTTATCCAGCCGAGCGCGCAATTTGAAGGCCAGCACGACGAGAGAGACGCCGAACACCAGCGCATACGCGCCCAACCACCATGTCAGCACCACCGCGCCGATCATAGGCGCCACGATCAGCAATGCCCCATAGAGCACCGAGACGACGCCGCCGAAAATCAGCCAGCCGCGACCGTCGATAAAATCGAGGCGGAAGGCCGCCATCAGTTCCAAAACGCCGGTCAAGATTGCCCAGAAGGCGACCAGGAACACGAACGCCACCACGGTAATCCCCGGCCACAGCACCGCAACCGCGGCGACGGCGATGTTCACCAGGCCTTCCAGGAGGAGATAGCTCCATCGTTCGTGCGCACGTGCCGCCCTCACCGCACTCACGATTCCGAACACGCCATCAGCGAAGGCGTAGGCCGCGAACACTAGAACCAGCGACAGCATCGTGGCGCCGGGCAGGAACAGGGCAATCAAGCCAAAGACAATGCCAAGGACACCTCGGATGCCGATCGCCCACCAGTTCTTGGCGAGCACCGCAACCATCAGCTCATATTCCGGGGATGCAACACCGCGGATACCTGGTTCAGCCATGGCAACCTCCTGCCCGTTGATGCGGCGACGTATTTACATCGATCGTACCATCCACAGCGCTTCCAGGCGGCTTCACAACATGCGTAAGCCCAGCGCCAGCGCGATCCACGCGCAGCCGTAGAAGATCAAATCAATCCCCACAAACAGACCGATCACCCAAAGACCCGAGGCGGGCCATTGCGCGATAACGAGCAGGCCCAGCACCAGAGTGATCAGTCCGTCCATCGCCTGCCAGCCCCAGCCAGGCCATGCCACCGCCAGTGAGCCGACAAGCTGAAACAAGCCGCCAATCAGGAAGAACATCGCCATAAAGACCGTTGCGACCTCGGCGCTGATCACCGGTCTCATCACCATCAGAAGACCGGTTATTCCGAACAGAATTGCCGCCAGCAGGTGAAGAAAGAAACCCGCCCAGCGCCCCACCATAACGGCCTGAGCGATTTCAATTCCCGAGGCCAATATCAGTAGCCAGCCAAAGAACATCATCGACACGATTGTTGCCGTGACGGAACGCACAACGGCGGCGACGCCCAATACCAGCACTCCGATTCCGAATGCCAGAAACCAGCCCCAGTACTGGATGATCTCGCGAGGGATTTGGACCTCTAGCGCTTGGATATCGCCGACCGTCATGGCTCAGCTCCTAGACATAATAATACCGAACAGCCCAGCTGACCGATCGCAGGGCTCAGGCCACGTCTCGTCAACAACCGCCGCCGTAATCGACAGTGCAAGTGGAGGCGGTCAAGCTGCTTTCACGCCCCGCGCGGTGTCGGCATCTTTGCGCGCCAACCAGGCTTCGACGGATGCCTGCTCAGCCTCGTCGAGGGCGGCCGATGCCACGAGCGCCGCTGCCGCGGCGTAGCGTTCCGCGCTGTCGGCGCGGCTTTGCAGCTTGGCCCCTTCGCGCTTGGTCTTCCACTCGGCGATCTTCGCGCTGGTAGTCGCCTTGCGTTCCTCGACCCACTTCTTGATGTCGGCTTGCGCGGCTGTCACTTTCGCGCGGTCTTGATCGATACGCTTCGTGATGCCGTCCAAGTAACGCTGCACGTCCTCCTCGGTACGCACGTTGCCGTCGATCCTCGCCTTCAGCGCCGCCATATTGTTGTCGATGCTGGTAAGTTTGATCCGAAGATCTTCGCAGAACTGATCAATGCGTTTGCCCATGATTAATTCTCCCCGTCAAAGGGTGGACTCCGGCACTTCCAGGAAACGATTTAGCGAAACGACAAACGCCGCAATGCGCATTGACCTAGATCAAATCATCGCTGCAGAGTGACGGGTCATCTACCAGCTATTTGATTGAGCGTAATCCGCATCAGCGCAAGTCAATCATGCCTCAAACGACGACTGCTCAGCATCATTGATCGCTTTAGCCGACGCGCGGCTTCGGTACGACTACGCCGAGGGAATGGGGGCGAATTTTGTAGTGAAGCGGTGCATCCATAATGCTGACTTCGCCGTCTGTGGACACGTTCACCCGCGCGGTTCCCGTTTCCACCCATAGCTCCTCCGTCTCGAAGGCGTTCAGCTCCTGATCAGTAGTTCGCCCCGCAAGCGTCCTCACAGCGACGGATATAACGTTTCGGCGGCCGGAGCTCGGTGCCGTGCATACCCACAACCGGCCCGAATTTAGCGTAGGTCGCGTACCTATTTGTGAACCCGAGGTTCGGTAACGGTTGTTGCCGACGAACAAGAATGGCGTCACGTGTTCCAACGCTTCCGTCTGGTCCATATGCAACTTAATGCGGAGGCGGAAATAACGCCGTACCATCGACCTTAAAGCGAGCAAGAACGCTACCCGCTTTATATGTCCGTGTTTTTCCTGCTCTTCACGCTGGCGCACGAAGTGCGGGTAGAAGCCCACGCCAGAATTATTGACGAACACGCGCCCGTTGACCTCCCCGACATCCATCTTGGTGACTTGCCCGGTGAAAAGATTACGGACAGCGGCCTGCAGGTTGAGCGGAACGCTGGCATCTTTGGCGAAATGGTTCAACGTACCCATCGGCAAAACACCGAGCGGTGTATCGGTGCCTGCGAGCTTGCCCGCCACTGCATTGACGGTCCCGTCACCTCCTCCGGCCACGATCGGGTGACGGTATTCGCCCAGGGCGCGCGCCACCAAAGCCGAGATGTCGTCCCCGCGCTTGGTCACCACGACCTGCACCTCCACAGCGAATTGGCTGGAAATGCGCGCAACGTGCATCAGGGCCGCCTGCAAGTGAACGGACTTTCCGTTCAGAATGCAGGTCGGGCTCAGCGGCTGCGGTGCCATGACGCATTATAGGGCAAGCAAGACCATCATCGGGCCGATGATCGATCAAAATGCAAAATCCATCGGCCAATGCGATGCTTCCGCTTCTACCCTATATCGTCGGTACGACGGCGCGAAGGCCGGACTATTCAGTCTTGCGAGAAGCGGCGCGCTTGAATGCCTCCCAGGCGGCGTGGTTGGCTCTGTCGAAAGCAGCACGCGATTGCGCCAAGGCCTCGCTGAAGGCGGCCCACGAGTCGCCTCCGATCTGCTTCAATCGTGCTTCCGCATCCGATGCGTCGGCC
>Ga0187784_10004597_pt1 | contig 11171 bp, 11 predicted proteins | sample 1015_SJ02_MP15_2_FD_132964 | JGI IMG/M metagenome (GOLD analysis project Ga0187784, IMG submission 132964) | Tropical peat soil microbial communities from peatlands in Department of Meta, Colombia - 1015_SJ02_MP15_20_MG | ecosystem: Environmental > Terrestrial > Soil > Wetlands > Peat | place... | reverse complement strand
TTGCGATGTCGCCGTGTCTGCCTTTTGCTGCGCTTGGGTCGCAGTGTTCTGCACCTGGCCCATTTGCTGCTGCAATTGTTGAATCTGGTTATCGCGGTTTTGCACCTGTTCCACCAACTGCTGAATTCGCTGCTGCTGAGCGTCGAGCGTTCTTTGCATCTGGTCCAGCCGCTTTGCAACCTCTGCGTTACTCGTTTTGGCCTTCGAACTGCTCGGCGCGCTACTCTGCTGTGCGACCGCCCAACTGATCGCCAGCAGGCACACCACCACAGCCACTGCTACTTGCCTCATGTGCGTTTCTCCTCATGTTGAGTTTTTGGGTCATTCGTGGGCTCCTTTCTGATCGATAACGGCTCCTAACCGGGAACTGCTTCTTTCCTGTGGGGCTCAGGAATGGACTGCAGGCCGCGGTGGGATTCTTGTTTTGCAGAATCCTCTCCTTTCCTGCCTGTCCCCAACCGCGGCCCCAAATTTCTTACTGTTTTGCCGTTTGCGCTGGCGTCGCCAGGGCCTGAGTCTCCTCAGACCCGCTGCGATCCACGCGCAAAAGCATGGCGCTGCCCTTGCCAACTTTCAGCGCTTTGTTGTCGGAGACGAGAGTGATCTCGCCAACTGGCTCTGTCCGTCCAGAATGGGCAATCCGTACTTCACCAAAGCCGTAGGTGCCGCACGCATCCACTGAAAACAGCCAGAAGGCCTGCGGGCGCCGATTGCGATCGACCACCCCGCGGCACTCGCTGCCCAAGTCAGAAATGAAGTGTGCCAACGTCCCCTGCCCGGTGTATTCTCCGACGATTTGCGAACCAAGCATGACCGGGCCACCCTCTCCGTGGGAGGCCTGGTCGCCACCAATTTGCACGAGGGTCCAGTTGCCGCTCCAGTCGCCATCTCCTCCGGTCTTCGGAACCCGGGCGGCGTTGACTTCCATGAAAGACGCAAGCGCTCTGAGGTTCGTGGTGATCGGGACAGTTCGATTGGCAAACCGGACCTGGTCAAATTGGAACGACAGGCTCGATTCGTCGGATCCCTTCCCTGGACGAACTGCGTCCACGACGTGGCCAGTTAACTTGGAGCCGGCGCGGAGGGTTGCGCCTCCTGGCAGAGGCACATCCTGCGCTACCGTGGCGGTGATCGTAGAACCCTTCTGGCTCTTGCTCGACCCGATGGTCGAGTTCAGGACCGCCGGGAGAATTGTCCCCGGCGGAATCGCTTCTGCTGTAGCGGCGCTTTGGTTGGCGGCGCACGATTTGTCCGCCGAGCTGGCACTCATCAGGCGCATCTCCACTTCGCGGTCTGGCGGCAGGAACACGTACATCCAGTGCTGCTCCACACGGACGTCCACGCTGTTGTTGAGCGTGATCGGAGCCGGCACGAAGTTGCTGGCCGATTTGTACCGCCCGACATACAACATGCAGTTCATGCGGATGCCGATGTCGTAAGAGAACTCCGGCGAAGTGTTCTGGTTGGTTACGGAAACGACGGTGGCAGGTTGATAGGCTTGTTTCAGGTACTGATCATCGGTGCCGGCTTGCGCGTACGCCAGCAGCAGGCAGGACACCAGGGCGAGCAATGTCAAACTTTTTTTCATGATTTCCTCCAGAAATCGCTATGTAAAACTGAGCGCCATGCAGCGTATTCCCACTGCGTTTATTCCAGGAAAAGCGCACGGCCCGCCCGAATTCGCTACGGCTCAGCGAAAAGCAAGCGGAAGCTGCCCACTCAAAACATCTGGGCTTGAATTCGGAGTACTAGCGGAGGATTGATCAGCAGGAAGGAGGGGGTCGGTTGTAGAGGTTCTCGTCGATCAGCAGCGCTCGGACTGGGGGACCCGCCGGCGCCACTCGTGGATAGAAAGCGGGAGCGTCGAGAACCGCGTAATGAACCACGGGAGCGGTCCATCTCACTGCGTCCCGGTCGAGGTGTTGTCGCATCGCCTGCGACGCGCCCGACTCCACTGACACCGTTTGGGTAACCTTAAGATGGAATGTGCGAGTCGCCAGGCTGACCACTAATGAAAGCAACAGAAGAGTTACCAGCGCCCGGCGCAAAGATCGCGGCCCAGGGCTCGAAATCGGTAGTCTCATGGTCTCTCTCATTAGTACGATCTAACACGGCCGGAAGGAAAATGTTTCGCCGGTCACCCCAGTTTTAAGTTTAGGACCTCTCGGGAGAAAAAACAAGGTGATTCACTCTACAACGCCAGCTGCTTGCGCGCCGGGCAATTTTCCGCAGCACCCTGAAACTACTGCGGCGCTCGAGCTTTGCGGAATTGACCATCGAAGCCATTGCCGCCGACGCCAATGTCGGCAAAGCCACAGTGTACCGCTGGTGAACAAAAGCGCCTTGGTAGTGGACGCCTTTGCGGCGAGCGCGGAGCACAAGCTCCATTTTCCGAACACCGGTTCCGTGTACCGGGACATGAGCCTGCAAATGACGCAGTTACTGGCCATCCTGCGCAGCCCGCGCGGCCGCATTGTGGCAGCGCTGGTGGGCGGGGGCCAGTCCGATCCAGAGTTGCTGGCTGCCTATCGCGAGCGCTTCCTGCGGCCACGCCGGGAGGAAGCCTACAAAACGTTGCGGCGGGCAATCGAGCGCGGCGAGCTTCCCCGGAGCCTCGACCTCGATTTAGTGCTCGACATCCTCTACGGCGCAATCTATATGCGTTTTCTGATCCGGCACGATGCGCTGAGCGAGGATTACATTCGCCAGGTCTGCCGCCTTGTTTTGGGCGGGGCCGCGAGAAGGGCGCAGCCAGCGCGCCCTGCAAAGCCGCAGAAACCGTTGCGCGGCGCGTTCCGCGACCTGGCGGTGAGCAGCTCCGCCGCGCATTGAGCGCCGGCGTTCACTGCTGCGCTTGCTATCTTACTGGTGCACCTTCATTTTCTTGTGCCGCCCGAACGGCTTAAGGCCAAATTCCGCGGGGAGGCAATTTCTTTCAGCAGTCTCTTTCTTTGAGCGCTGGGGACGGTCCTCATGATCTGTCGTCGCCTTTTGCCCACCTGCTCGACAAAGACACTCCATTCCGGACCAAATTGCCGGGCCAGCTCCTTGCGCAGCCGAGCTGCTAGTGCCGGACTGCGTCCGCCGGTCGAAATGGCGATCTGCAGCGGTCCCCGCCTGACCACGGCGGGACAAAAGAAGTCGCAATGCGCGGGATCATCGACCGAATTGCAGAGCACTTTCCGGGCTTGGCAGGAGCGGAAGACCGCTTCATTGGCGGACGGCGAATCGGTAGCGGCAATGGCCAGGAAGGCGCCTTCCAGGTCGCGCGGAGAAAACCGCCGCCGCCGCCAAACCAGCTTTCCGGCATCGGACCAGGCGCGAATCCGGCTTACAGCCCGGGGGCTGATCACAGTGACACGCGCGCCACAAGACAGAAGGCCCTCGGCCTTCACCGCGGCCACTCTTCCGGCGCCGATCACGACGCACTTGCGCCCAGCCAACTTGGTCATCATGGGATACAGGCTCATAGGGGACCGCCACAAACCCTTCGAGTCATGGTAGCGCACTTGGAAATCCCACGCGCTCAGCCGGTTATCGCTGAGCGAACAAGATTGCACTTTAGTACCCAAGGCTTGGTAGTGGGGTCACAGAGTACTAAAGCGCCACCAGCAAGCCTTTCGGCGAGGGGCATCTTCGTACGTCATGGTGTGACGTAGATCACAGAAAAACCTGGGTATGCTCTATTAAAGTAATAGACATTATAGGTATGGCCACCCTGGACGCTGTCCAAGGGCCCCCCGAGCCATTGGAGACATCTCATGACGAAAGAGAAGAGCGACTGTCATCCCTCAGAGACCCCCTTGCTTGATGAACTGGAGAAGGGGCCCTGGCCCAGCTTCGTCAAGGAGATCAAGTCCGCTGCCCAGACCAGCGAGAGCGCGCGGGACCTGCTCGGGCAACTCGAACTTTCTTACCAGGAGAAGAAGGGCCACTGGAAACATGGCGGGCTGGTGGGAGTTCTGGGTTACGGCGGAGGGGTGATCGGGCGCTACAGTGACGCCGGAGATCGCTTCCCTAAGATTGCCCACTTCCACACTTTGCGGGTCAACCAACCGGCAGGATGGTTTTACACCAGCGCCGCGCTGCGCACGATTTGCGACATCTGGGAGCGTCACGGGTCAGGCTTGACGAACATGCATGGCTCGACTGGCGACCTGATTCTGCTGGGCACGAGCACGCCGGAACTGGAACCCACCTTCCGGGAACTTGCGCAGGCGGGGTTCGATTTGGGCGGCTCGGGATCTTCTCTGCGGACGCCTTCCTGTTGCGTGGGCATGGCCCGTTGCGAGTGGGCGTGCTATGACGCCATGAAGCTGTGCTACGACCTGACGATGGCGTATCAAGACGAGATGCATCGTCCGCCATTTCCGTATAAGTTCAAGATCAAGTGCGCGGCGTGCCCCAACGATTGCGTAGCGGCGATTGCCCGCGCCGATCTGGCGATCATTGGCACCTGGCGGGATGACATCCAGATGGACAACGCCGAAGTTGCCGCCTATGCTGCCGCGGGAGCTGATATTCAGAAGCAGGTTTGTGATCTCTGCCCAACTCGGTGCATGGAGTGGGATGGGAAGAAACTCGCGATCGACAATCGCAACTGCGTGCGCTGCATGCACTGCATCAACGTCATGCCCAAGGCGCTGCGTCCGGGAAAGGATCGAGGAGGCGTGATCATGATCGGCGGGAAAGCGCCGATCATGCAGGGTGCGCTGCTTTCCTCGGTTCTGATTCCTTTCGTGCCCGCAAGCGAGCTGATGGAAACCCTGCAGGAGTTGATTCGCCGCATTTGGGACTTCTGGGATGAGTACGGCAACAACCGGGAGCGCGTCGGCGAACTGGTTCAGCGAGTGGGACTGCCGGCCTTTCTTGATGGCATCGGGCTCGATCCCGTGCCCGAGATGGTCGCTGCGCCCAGGGACAATCCCTATATCTATTTTCAGGCACGAAAGGGGGAGGAACGATGAGCACGGCCCCGAAACGGATCACCGACATTGGCCCGCCGCGTTACGACAAGTACCTACACCCGGTGATCAAGAAAAACTACGGGAAATGGCAGTTTCACGAGAATATCGCGCCTGGGGTTTATTGCCATGTTGCCGAGTCGGGCGACTGCATTTACACGGTGCGGGCGGGCTCGCCGCGCCTGCTGAGCGTTCAGACGCTGCGGCTATTTGCCGATCTGGCCGACAAATACTGCGGCGGCTATCTGCGCTTCACCAGCCGGAACAACGTTGAGTTTCTGCTGGATGATGCCGCGCAGATTGAGCCGCTGAAGCGTGAATTGCGCGCCTTCGGATTCCCGGTCGGCGGCACGAACAATGCGATCAGCAACATCGTACACACCCAGGGCTGGATCCACTGTCACTCTTCGGCGACGGATGCGTCGGGACTGGTGAAATGCGTGATGGATGCGGTCTATGAGCACTTCACCCACGAGGATCTTCCCGCGAAGTTGCGCATCGCGGTGGCGTGCTGCCTGAACATGTGCGGCGCGGTTCACTGCTCGGATATCGCGATTCTCGGCGTGCACCGGCTTCCGCCCAAGGTCCAGCCGGAGTTAATCCGCCGGCTGTGCGAAGTTCCAACTCTGATTGCGTCGTGTCCGACCGGGGCAATCCGGCCGACGACGGCCGACGGCAAGCCTTCGGTCACGGTAGTGGAAGAGCAGTGCATGTACTGCGGCAACTGCTACACGGTATGTCCGGCGATGCCCATGAATGACCCGGAAAACGATGGCCTCTCGATTTGGGTTGGCGGCAAGGTGAGCAACGCGAGAACGGCCCCGAGGTTTTCCAAGCTGGCGGTGCCCTTCCTGCCGAACCACCCTCCGCGCTGGCCTGAGGTGGTCGAGGCAGTGGTGAAGATCGTGGACGTTTACGCGAAGAACGCGCGCAAGTACGAACGCCTGGGCGAGTGGATTGAGCGCATTGGCTGGCCGCGCTTCTTCCGACTGACGGGATTTGAGTTCACCCGTTATCACATTGACGATTTCAAGCATGCGGGGCTTACTTACGCGCGGTCGGCGCACGTGCGTTATTGAAACAACTGCTTTCTCCCCCAACAAAGGAACAGGCAAATGGGATTGTTCAAAGAGGTGAAGAAGCCGGTCATTAAGACCGTGTTTCCGGCGGCGGATGAAATCAGTCCGCTGCGCCCCCTCTTTGTGGCCAAAGCTCCGCCCTGCGCTTCCGGCTGCCCCAACGGTAACGAAGTGCGCGGCTCGCTGGTGATGATCGCGCAGGCGAAAGACTACGGCCTGAGCACTGAGCAGGCGTTCGAGCGCGCGTGGAATCACATTGTGGAGCGCAATCCATTCCCCGCCATCACGGGCCGAATCTGTCCGCACCCTTGTGAAGGGAATTGCAACCGCAGCGCGAAGGACGGAGCGGTCGCCCTGCACGCGATCGAGCGGATGCTGGGGGATTTTGGCATTGCGCGCAAACTCAAGCTTCCGCGCGCGGCGGAGCAGCACAAAGAAAAAATCGCTGTGGCAGGAGCCGGCCCGGCGGGCTTGTCTTGCGCGTATCAGTTGGCGCGTCGTGGATACCGCGTCACTGTTTTTGAAAGCCTTCCTCTGCCCGGCGGCATGCTGCGTTATTGCATTCCCGAGCATCGCTTGCGGCGCGACGTTTTGAACGCGGAACTCGACCGGTTGCTGGAGCTGGGAATCGAGCTGCGGTGCGATTGCCGGGTCGGAAAGGATATCTCGCTAGAGCAACTTCGTCGGGAATACCAAGCTGTCTTTGTGGGCACGGGGGCCTGGCAAGGTATTCCGCTCAAGTTGGCGGGGGAAAACGCGCGCAACGTGATCGGCGGGATCGAATTTCTGCAGCGGCTGAATGGAGTGGAAAGGATCGAGCTTGGCGAGAAGGTCGTTGTCGTGGGAGCCGGCCCCACTGCGATTGATGTCGCTCACACCTGCAGGTTACGGGGCTCGGACGTCACCATGGTGGGAGCAGAAATCACGGCCGCCGAGTGGGAAATCGCTGCTGTGAAGGAAGAAGGTGTGCGGGTCGAGGCGCCCGCACTTCCGGTAGCAATCCAGACGCAGGACGGATACGCCATCAGCGTTCGCTGCGCCTATCTGGCAGCCCCAACGTCGGACTTGTCACAGGCCACGCGGTCATCCCAAGGCGAGTTCGAACTGCAGGCCAGCCTGGTCATCGTGGCCACGAACCGCGAGCCTGACCTTCGCGGTTTCGAAACTGTTTCCAATGGCAATGGGTGGATCCGAACTGACGATTCGGGCAGAACGCCAGCCGAGCAACTTTTTGCCGGAGGCGATAACACTGGTTTGGGCACAGTTGCCCGCGCCATTGCCCAAGGCCGTCTGGCAGCCGAAGCGATCGATCGGCAATTCCAAGGCCTGAAACCGGAGAAACCCGCGGCTGTTCCCAGCATCACCGCCGACAAAATGAAATTGGAGTGGTACCAGGCCGCGCCGCGCCAACTGGCTACGGAAGAGGAAGAGCACAACCTCGGCGCCATTCACGAAATGGAGTGGAGTGAAGAGGCAGTGGTCAGCGAGGCCAAGCGCTGCATGTCGTGCGGCATGTGTATGGATTGCGAAGCCTGCTGGATGTACTGCACGCCAAACTGTTTTGTCCGTTTGCCCAAGGGCGAGCATTGCAAAATCAAGCTGGAGCTCTGCAATGGCTGCAAGAAGTGCGCCGAGGCTTGTCCGACAGGGTATATCGAACTTATATGACCAAAAGGAGCGGAAATGCCGACGTTTGCGGTTGAAGGACGAACCAACGAAGTGGATGAAGACGGTTTTCTTCAGGAGCCGGAACGCTGGAACGACGAAGTTGCCAAAGACTTTGCCGGCAGCGAAGCGGTTACGGAGCTGACCGACGGGCATTGGAAGGTCATTCACTACATTCGCAATTACTACCTGGAGTTCGGGATCGCGCCCATGATCCGCAAGCTGTGCAAAGAGACGGGCTACAAACTGAGTGAGATCTATCAGCTATTTCCCTCGGGTCCGGCGAAGGGCGCTTGCAAGCTGGCCGGATTGCCCAAGCCGACAGGTTGCGTGTGAGGAGCGATGACTCCGAAGCAGAAAATTATGGGGAGGCGGATCGAGCGATTGGCTGACTTTCATCCCTTCCAGTCTGCCGCAGGAGCAATGACGAGAAGATCTGTGTAGGAGATTCAAAATGTCGACTATAACTCGGACGGAACCGGAGACTGCTTCACTGCCGGAGCCGGCCGCGGCGACTGCACAGAACCGACGATCGGAAGACTGGCTGGCGGTCTGGATTGGGCTGTTCGTGTTCGTGCTGTCACTGGCCCTGCTATTCGGAATTGATTCTCTGGGGTGGGCGATAACAACCTCGGTTTGGACCGCGCCGTCGAAAGCGCTGGCGCCTGCCTCGAAACTCTACGCAAAACTGCCATGGCTGCTCTCGCTGCTGGCAACTTATCTTTTCCTGCTTGGCATTCTGCTGGTGGCAGCCAAGGCGCTTCGCGCCAGTCTTCAACGCTTTGCTCTGGGATTCACTGCGGTGTTCATGGTTAGTTATGCCTGCTGGTTTGTTGGCAGTTGGGCGTATATCGCGGCCACGCCGGACAAGCGACTGGGACTGAAGATTGCGTGGTCGCTCAGCCTGACCAATGAGGCAGGATTCATCGTCGCCCTGATGGCCGGCTTACTGGTGGGAAATTTTCTGCCCGGTGTTGCTCGGGCTCTGAAGGAAGCGATCCGGCCTGAGCTTTACATCAAGACCGCCATTGTCATGCTTGGCGGATTTCTCGGGATTGCGGCCTTGGAACAGCGGCACCTGGCGACCTCGGTTGTGCTGCGGGGGATATGCGCCATCATCGAGGCCTACCTGATTTACTGGCCCATGGTGTATTTCGTCTCTCGCCGATATTTCGGCTTCAGCCGGGAGTGGGCGGCGCCGCTGGCCTCAGGCATTTCGATTTGCGGGGTGTCGGCGGCCATAGCGACGGGCAGTGCAATCCGGGCGCGCCCGGTTGTACCCATCATGGTGTCGTCGCTGGTGGTGGTATTTGCAGTGATTGAACTGATGGTGCTTCCCTTCGCCGCCCAGCACTATCTCAGCGGGCAGCCCATGGTGGCGGCGGCGTGGATGGGGCTGGCAGTGAAAACCGATGGAGCCGCGGTCGCCAGCGGCGCTATTACCGATTCGTTGATCCGCGCCAAGGCATTAGCCGCCGCCGGCATAACTTACCAACCGGGATGGATCTTGGGGGTCAGCACCACGGTGAAGGTATTCATCGATATCTTCATTGGCGTGTGGGCGTTCATCCTGGCGTGGATCTGGTCAGCGAAGATCGAACGGCGGCCGGGAGACGAGGTCCGTCTGGTGGAGATCTGGCAGCGTTTCCCGAAATTTATCCTGGGCTACCTGGCTACATTCCTGATTGTGCTGGCGCTCGGGATTGCGGCGCCGAGTCTTGTGCCCAAGACCAAGGCGGCGATGGCACAGGCGAATGTGTTCCGCTCCATCTTCTTCTTAATGACCTTCTTTGCCATCGGCGTCATGTCGAACTTCCGCCGCCTGTGGCAGGAGGGATTTGCCAAGCTTGCGGCAGTCTATGTGCTGTGCCTGTTCGGATACATCATTTGGATCGGCTTGTTGATTTCGTGGTTATTCTTCCACGGCGTATTTCCGCCGATCGCGAAAGGGTGAGTTATGTCAGAACCTGGCATGAGGGAAGAACTGAAGCGAATGAAAAGCGAGTACGAGCCTCTGCTTCCGGTCGAGCGCAAGCTGATCTGGTACACGTTCGCAAGCGGAGTCGTGCTGTTGGCGGTTTTCGTGCTTATCAGCCGCGCTTTTTCTTAGGCCGCGGACTTACGCGAGCCGAACGGAAGGACGGTCAGCCGCAATTACAAGGCGGTTGAAATGCAGCCATTCGGAGGGGAACGTTGAGGACAAAGATTGGTAAGGTGTACTTGGTGGGGGCGGGGCCGGGAGATCCCGACCTTCTTACGGTCAAGGCTGTCCGGCTCATCCAGGCGGGCGACGTGATTGTCTACGATCGTCTTATCCAGGAAGAGGTGCTGGCGCTCGCCAAACCTGCCGCCGAAAAAATCTTCATGGGCAAGTTCTTGGGGAAACACGCCTCCCGGCAGGAGGAAATCCACGAACTGCTCGTGCGCAAGGCGAAACAAGGCAAGATCGTCATTCGCCTCAAAGGCGGCGATCCGTTTTTGTTTGGCCGCGGCGGCGAGGAAGCCGAATACCTGGCCGAGCATGGAGTGGCGTTTGAGGCCGTTCCCGGCGTGTCTTCCTGCCTCTCTGCCCCGCTGAGCGCGGGCATTGCCGTCACTCATCGGGATGTGGCTTCGTCGGTGGCCATCGTGACCGGCCACAACTCGCCCGCAAACCATGGCCGCGTCGACTGGCAGGCGCTGAGCAAGGCGGATACGCTGGTGATTCTCATGGGGCTGCACAATGTCGGGCAGATCACCGAGGCATTGATGGCTGCCGGCCGGCCCAGCGACACGCCTGCCGCTATGGTGCAAATGGCCTTCTGGCCGGGACAGCAAATCGTCGTAGGAACTTTGGCCACGATTGCGGAAGGTGTGCGCCGCGCCCGCGTTGAAGCGCCGGCGACGCTGGTGATCGGCGAGGTAGTGCGTTTACACGAGAAATTGAAGCAGGTTTCTTCAGCGACGGACTGGCACTGCGCTCCTTCACGGTTGTTGGAATCTCCGCCTCTCCAAAGAGAAGACCGGACTTGGAGCTTGGCCGAACGAAATGAAGAGAGCACCGCCTTGGAAGGCGCGCTTACAGAGGTGGTGGGATGACGGCCGCTTCATCACCCAGCATCGAAACCTTGGCTGATGCGATGTTCGCTCTAGTGAAGGAGTGCACGGGGAAAAGAAAGCTCAAAGCGGGCGATCTGACCAAAGCTATGATCGCGAAGTACGGCGAGACAGCGTGCGATAAGGAAGCATGCAAGAAGGCCATCCGCATTCTGATTGACTCCGGCCGCTGCATCTACACGTATCTCGGAGGCTCTTACATCGAATTGCCATCTCAGAACAACGGAGAGCCAGCGCCCTAAATGAGGCCAACCATGGACGATTTGTGTGCATTCCCAAGGTTGGTCATCGCAGGCATGTCCGGCAGTTCGGGCAAGACCATAGTTTCTTTGGGGCTGCTGCAACTGTTACGGCACGCCGCGATTGA
>Ga0187784_10004596_pt1 | contig 11172 bp, 9 predicted proteins | sample 1015_SJ02_MP15_2_FD_132964 | JGI IMG/M metagenome (GOLD analysis project Ga0187784, IMG submission 132964) | Tropical peat soil microbial communities from peatlands in Department of Meta, Colombia - 1015_SJ02_MP15_20_MG | ecosystem: Environmental > Terrestrial > Soil > Wetlands > Peat | place... | reverse complement strand
GATGCCGAAAACTACGGCCATATCGGCGCGGTCGTGGGCCACGAGCTGACTCACGGCTTCGATGACCAGGGCCGTCAATTTGACGCCAACGGCAACCTGGCGGACTGGTGGACACCGCAAGACGCGAAAAAGTTCGAAGAGAAAGCCGACTGCGAAGTCAAAGAGTACGGCAACTTTGTGGCAGTCGATAACGTTCATGTGAATGGCAAACTGACTCTGGGCGAGAACACGGCCGATAACGGCGGTGTCCGCCTGGCTTACATGGCGTTCCTTGCAGATGCGAACCGCAAGGGAATCGATCCGACCCAGAAACAGGACGGCTATACGCCGATCCAGCAGTTCTTCATTGGCTTCGGGCAGGACTGGTGCGGCAGTTCGCGGCCGGAGCAACAGCGCCTGCAGGTGCAGACCAACGAGCACGCGCCCCGTGAGTTCCGCGTGAACGGAGTTGTGCAAAATGTGCGCGAATTCGGCGAGGCCTTTGGATGCATGCCGGGCCAGCCCATGATGCCGCAGAACACCTGCCGGGTGTGGTGATTTTGTAATCCAGTTTCGCAGCTTCCGCTTATGTCATCTCGACCGAAGCTTTCCCTCCCGCTTGCGGGAGGGAAAGCGGAGTGGAGAGACCTCGCGCTTTTGCCGGTCTGCAGCGGCGGTCGACTCGTTCATGAGACACCCAGGGAATCGGTACAATGCTCTCGTGCCTGCCTCCAACCATCGTCTGGATCGCGTGCGGGAGCAATTGCGCCTTTATGAGCATCCATTGTTAGATTTCTCCGCGCGGGCAAAAGGCGAAGCGGTGGAAGTTCTGATTCAATTCCGCAACCCTCCTGTTCCGGTTCACACCTACATCTTCGAAATGCATCCGCGCGATTTGGACCATCCCCAGTTCGAGTGGAGCTTCCAGCGCCAGCTTTACGACTGTCTGCACGACTACATGATCGAAATGTTCACCCGCACGCCGCAGGACCGGGCGTTGCGCCAACGGGAAAGCCTGTGACGCCGCGCGAGCTAATCGTTCGGGAAATCCGCGAGTGCGGCCCGATCCCATTTTCCCGCTACATGGAGCTATGCCTTTACCATCCTGAAGTGGGCTACTATTCGCGGAGCGCGGATCAGTTCGGCAAAGCTGGAGACTTTTATACCTCCAGCGACGTGCACGCGGTGTTTGGTCGCTTGCTGGCGCGGCAGTTTGATGAGATGTGGCGCGTGCTTGGTTCGCCAGAGCAGATCGAAATTCTAGAACTGGGCCCAGGCCGCGGATTGTTTGCCCAGGACGTGCTGGATTGGTCGGAGAAGAAATTCCCCGAGTTCTGCTGTGCCCTGCATTATTCGCTGGTTGAACGATCTCCCGCGCTGCGCGAGCGCTTGCGGTTGACCCTGGCACGACATTTCAAGGCTGGGAAAGCGTCGCTAACTACTGAGGCCTACGATCCCTTGACCTTGTCATCCCGGGTGGCGCCCGGCCGTTCGGTTCACGAACGGCTGGGCGGAGTCGAGGAATCTGGTGTTTCCCCAGCGGATGGCACCGACGAACCTTGTGCAAGCGAAAACTCCAGCCGCGGAGCGGCGGAATATGATAGTCCAGCACACTACCGGGGTCCCCGGAGCGCCCGATCTTGGCGCTCTGGGGTGGAGCAGTGCCGGGCAGAAGCAAAGAACGAGTGCGAGTCCCATAGGGACGACACAATCATCAGGGCCGCGGCCCTCGAGGTTCCCATCATCATTTTCGCCAATGAGTTCTTCGATGCTCTACCGGTCGAAATTTTGAGCGCGCAGGGCGGGCTCAAGATCTCAGAGGAAAACGGACGTCTGGCTGAAATCTGGGCCCCGGCAACGCCGGAAGAACTTGAATTTCTTGACTGCTACAGCGTGCACCCCGAGGTCGGTGAGCGCATCGAGGCCCCATTGACCGCCCAGCGTGCGATGATCGAAATTGCCGGGCTGGTGCAACGCGGTTTCATCCTTGCCATCGATTACGGTCACACCCGCCAGGAGCAGCTCGCCGGCCGCCATCGCGGCACGCTCGCCGCCTATCGGCAACATTCGGAGGGTAGCAATCCCTACGAAGCGCCCGGCGAGCAAGACCTTACTGCGCACGTGAATTTCACCGCGCTGGCCGATACCGCCGCACAGCAGGGAATGGCCGTTCAGCCTCTGCTGACCCAGTCGCAATTTTTGCTGGGCATCGGCGAGCAAAATCAATTCTCAGACGCATTCGAAGAATGTCGCCTGCCTCAGGAGCGCGCCAAAGTTGCACTGCAACTCAAGCACCTCATTACGCCCGAAGGTATGGGCGAGACCTTTCATGTCCTGCTCGCCAGCAGAGGCGTCGCCGGCGAGAAAGTCACGGGACTGAGCGGCCTGAGCTTTGGCAAGCAACGCAGCTGAGCAGCGCCGCCGTCTCGGTCGCGGTCTCCAGCACGCCTGGTTCTGCCAGGATGGAGTGGAGGCGGCTGTGCGGCGGTCGCCCACGACCGCCGCGCGACGAAGTACGAAGCGTCAAGGCCGTCACGCTCAACTGGAAGGGGCACCAGTTTCACTCGTGCCGCCCGGTCCGGTTCGGATGACAATCCTTTTGGGTACCCAATGGGCGGGCCCGCTCTAGGCTGCGGCGAGTGCTGCGGCCAAGGGCTAAGAGCTAAGCGCTGGATCCCTACGCGGCGAAGATCTGGTAGAGCATCAGGTAGACGATCACGCCGGTCACGGAAACATACAGCCACAAGGGAAATGTCCAGCGGGCGATGGCTTGGTGACGGTCGTAGCGCTCGCGCAAGGCGCGGCTGAGGGTGATGATGATCATAGGCACAATCACCGCGGCCAGGATTGTGTGGGAGATCAGAATGGTGAAGTAAACTGGGCGCCACACGCCTTGTCCCTGAAAGCGTACCGATCCCACGTGGTAGTGGTAATAAAGATAGCAGGCAAGAAAAGCGCTGGAAGAAACCAACGCTGCAATCATCACGGCACGATGCGCCGCCATCTTCCCGCGCATGATCAGCGCGCGCCCGGTCACGAGCAGCACTGCGCTGGCGCCGTTGAGGGAGGCGTTGATGGCGGGAAACATCGCGTATTGCGGCGGAATCTGCATCATGCGGCTGGCCTGGTGCTCCGGCGATTCACCATAACAAATGCCAGGCCAAACATGCAAAGAGAAAACAGAATGAGCACCGCCATGGACGTGGCGGGCGCGAACCTCCCCGCGCTTTGCGGGTAGAGCAGGCCGCGCAAGGCTTCCACCCCGTAGGTGAGCGGATTCACCTGCATGAGGATTCTCATCCAGCCGGATGCGCCAGACAAAGGGAATAGCGCCCCGGAAAGCAGCCACAGAGGAATCAGGAAAAGGTTGATGATAGCATGAAAGGCTTGGCTGGAGTCCATGGGCCAGGCAATGGCGAAGCCCAGTGCGGTCAGGGCGAACGACACTAAGAACACCACCAGCACGACCAGCAGGAACTGTACGGCGCTGATGTGGACACCAACGAACGGCCCGAAAGCAAGGAAGATCAGCCCTTGAATCGCTGACAGCGTAGTTCCGCCAAGCACTTTCCCCAACACGATTGCCGAACGGGGTACTGGGGCAACCATTACGGAAAGCAGGAAGCCTTCTCTGCGATCTTCGATCACCGACATCATGGTAAAGATCGAGGTGAACAGCACAATCATAATCAGCGCGCCGGGGTAGAAGTAGTCGAGATAATGCTGCTGACCGGGGGCGTTGCCGGAGCGAAAAGACGTGCCGAAACCGGAGCCGATCACCAGCCAGAACAGTAGCGGCGAAGCGATCACGCCAACCACGCGGGTGCGCTGGCGGTAGAAGCGGACGACCTCGCGCCACCACAGCGTGAACGCCGGCAAAATGAGTCCGGCGGAACTTGGAGAAGGCAGGGTTGCGGTTGGTGCGCTCACGGTGCGTTTCCTCAGGGGCTAAAGCCTGCGTCTTTTGTGGGCGCAAGCGGCACGGCCGAAGCCGTGCCCTGCCCAAAACCACTTATAAGATAGCTTGTCGAATCTCAAACCCAGCGCCTAAAGGCGCATGTACCACGTGCCACTTACGGCACGCCTGAAGGACATTCCCTGTTACGAATCGTCACTTCTACCACGGGTTGCTTAGGATTCTTCCTTCTCCTGGCCGTCATCCTTCCAGAACCGGTGCCCGGTGCGGTGAATGAACACATCCTCCAAAGTCGGCTTGCTCACCGAGATGGCTTCAATTTCGCCGGGAAAGGCTTCCACCACGTCGGTGATGAAACGGTGCCCATTCTCCCGTTCCAGGCGCACTTGTCCCTGCAACACTTGGACCTCCCCATTCCAGCGCCGGCGCACGCGCTCCGCCAGCGATTCCGGGTCTTTGGCATCAAACAGAATCACGTCCCCGCCAATTTCACGTTTCAGCTCATCCGGTGTGCCCAGGGCGACGACTTTTCCCTCATTCAGGATGGCCAGCCGGTCGCAGCGTTCGGCTTCTTCCATGAGGTGGGTAGTGACGATGACTGTCACGTGTTCTTGGTCGCGCAGAATGGCCAAATACTGCCAGAGGTCGCGACGCGCGCCCGGATCCAGGCCCGTGGTCGGCTCATCGAGCAGCAGAACCGAAGGATGGTGGAGCAGGCCCTTTGCCAGTTCCAGCCGCCGCTGCATGCCGCCGGAAAACGTCTCGGCTTTGTCATGGGCGCGGTCGGCCAGCCCCACCCGCCCCAGCATTTCCTTGATGCGCCCGTTCAACGCGGCGCCATGAAGACCGTACAAGTGGCCTTGGTGCCATAGGTTCTCGGTCGCGGTCAGCTTGACGTCGATGCTCTGCGCCTGAAAGACAACTCCAATCCGGTGGCGGAGCGCGTTGGGATCGCGGGCTACGTCGAACCCCATAATGATGGCGCGGCCGCCTGTGGGGATCATGAGGGTAGAAAAAATTCGGAACAAGGTGGTCTTGCCGGCGCCATTCGGCCCGAGCAGGCCGAACAGCTCAGCCGGACGGACGTCGAAGGTCACGCCATCGAGCGCAGTCCGGCCCGCGTACTGGTGGGCCACATTCTCCACGGCAATGACAGCCAAGCCGCTGGCTGACGAATCGCTCTCAGCGGCTGCTACTGGATAGGCAGGGGTTTTCGAAGCCACGGTTTATTTTACGATGAGAAGAGGTGCGTCTGGCTGCTTGTGTCGTAAACGGTCCGAGGCGAGCTTAAGCCGTCACCGGCCGCTGTTCGCGTCCGCGCACTCGCTCCTCGACGGAAATCGGAACGTGTCGCCAGACCTGGATAGCCAGCACCACCGCTGTGGCCAACAGCAGCGCGCCTACGGCGACATGGACCACCGTAGAAATCACCATAGGCAACTCCGGCTGGACGGCATCTTTCCCCCACTCCACCCGCGTCAGGAAGGCGACGAAGCCCAGGCAAAGCTGGGCGATCAGCAGCCCCAGCATCAAAATGGCCGGCCGCCGCACGGCTTCGAGTTTGGAGAATTGCGCCAGCGCGCGGATGGCCGTCCAGGTCAACACGAACGCCACCACCAGCGCGTGAACTGCATGCGGCCACCAGCTCAGTCCATGATGGCGGAACATGGCGCCCAGGATCAATTGCACATAGAGCACGAAGATTGACAGCAGAGTCAGGGTCACAAGGCTGGGTCGCCGACGGTCGAACTCGATCTCTGGGACCTCTTCTACCCACTTCCGTCCGGTGAAAACAGCCACCGCCACGGTCAGACAAAAGAATGTCTGGGCCAACGCTGCATGAGCGGAGGAGATTGCTGGAGGCAGGAAAAAAATCACCGTTAGCCCGCCCAGGATGCCTTGAGCGATCACTGTAGCCAGCGCGCCGGCGCCGAGATATTTCATCCAGCGCCGCCGGTCGGTGCGCCAGGTCCAGACGGCCAAAATGATGGTCAGCAACCCCGCCGCCTGCGCGATCATGCGATGGGTGTGCTCGAACTTTACCCCACCGACCAATCGGGGAATCTTGTAGAGTGAGCCAAACGAGGTCGGCCAGTCCGGAACCGACAAGCCGGCGTCATTGCTGGTGACCAGGGCGCCGGCGACAATCAGCAGGAACGTCCAGCAGGCCAGGACGACCGCGAAGGTATGGTGCGCGCGATTGTAGGATGGCAATAAAGCTTTCAGGGGCGTGCTCCTTCCCGCAGAATCTTACCTCCCGCGGACTCGCGTGGGTAACGCGCCATTTTACTCAATGCAGCGGCTGCTTAAAAGCCCTGTCTTCGCGGAGGGCGGAAACCGCACTCAGTTAGTGAGTGTCTAGCGTGAGTCTGAGCCTTGACTTAGGTCCGCGCTGATCGCGGTTACGACCAAACCCGCAAGCGCTGCAATGAACGCCGGCGAATCATTCAAGCCGGAGGTCATTTCAAATTGCCGAAACCCCAGCTCGGCTGCCTGCCGGCGTGCCTCATGGGCGATTTCGCCGAGCGTTTCCACATGATCGGACACAAATGAAACCGGCACAACACAAACTTCCCGTACCCCGTGCGCCGCAAGGTCGCACAAGGTCTGTCGAAGGGACGGCTGCAGCCATTTGCTCGCACCCACCTTGCTCTGATAACAGAGGTGATGGCGGTTCGGCCATCGCCCGCGCGCCATCAGTAACCCCACCGTTTCCTCGATCTGTCGCTGATAGGGGTCGCCCTTTGCGATCACTGCCAGGGGAACGCTGTGCGCGCTGAAAACAATCGCGGGCTGGGCGGGCTGCGGGAAGCGAGCCAGAGCCTCTTCGATTTTTTCCGCCAGGGCACCAAGATAAGCCTCGTTCCGGTAGAAGGCGTCAACGCACCGCACGGGCAAGTCGGCCCGAAACCGCCGCTGCCACTCGTTCAAGCTACTGCCGGTCGTGGTGCTGGAATACTGCGGATAAAGCGGCAGCAGGACCACCTCGTCGCATCCCGAAGCTTGCAGTCGCTCGATGGCCTCCGTGGTAAAGGGATGCCAATACCGCATGGCGACAAAACAGCGGGCATCCAGACCCGACTCCGAAAGCCTGCGTTGCAAGGCGCAAGCTTGTGCCTCGGTGAAGCGGCGAAGGGGGGAGCCCCCGCCGATCGCCTCATAATGATGCTGCACTTTTCTTGCGCGGGCCGTAGAGATCAGCTTGGCCAGCGGTTTTCGCCCAAGGCGGGAAAACGGAAAGTCAATGATGTCGGGGTCACAAAAAAGATTAAACAGAAACGGTTCAATCGCTTCCAGGGTATCGGGTCCGCCTAACTGGAACAGCACTACACCAATCCGCCGTTTTGAACCTGCCATCCGCTGGGGACCCTCGAAGTTAGGGGGATGTTACTCAAAAGGGCCGGAAAGGTCAAACGCGGTTGTCAGCTTGTCGACTATAGTTAGCTGTGCCTTCATCAGGGCACAGAACTGGAGACACGTTGAAGCCCTTACGCCACGGACTCGCCTCGCCCGCGAGGAGCCCGGACGGCGCCATCCGCGTCTTGTTGCGCGGTTGACAGGCGAAGACGTTGAGAGCATAATTTGTGCGGGGTAGTGGCTTTCCCAGTACCAATAAGGTTGCAGGAGAAGTGTCTCCCATGCGTCGCGTTCTTCGGATTGCGGTACTTGGCTTTGCGGTACCACTTTTTGCTCTTCCCGTCATTGCTTCAGACTCTCGAGCCGAAGGCAATTATAAAGTCATTTATTCATTTCAGGGCGGCTCGGATGGAGAGGCGTCTTCCGGCCTGACTGTCGATTCCGAAGGGAACCTTTACGGTACGACCTACACCGGTGGAGCCGCATCGGGTTGTAATGCTGGTTGTGGGACTGTGCTCAAGCTGGAGCGAGTGGGCGAGGGTTGGAAAAAGCGGGTGCTCTATAGCTTCCCGGGCGGCGCCGACGGATATTACCCTTCCACGGGCCTGGTTTTTGACAGGGATGGAAATCTTTACGGTACCGCTGCAGGGGGAACACATAGTCAAGGGATAGTCTTCAAGCTGTCGCCGACCTCGAAGGGTGAATGGAAGGAAACTGTTATCCATAATTTCAGTTTTTTTGAAGACGAAGGTGGCGTTGCGGGTGATCCGGTTTTTGATGGAAATGGAAACGTCTACCTCGCCACCGTGAGCGGCGGCGGTAGAGGATCATGCTGGGGGGAAGGCCCCTGTGGGGCGGTACTCGAGCTCATACCGCAGGCGAACGGCACGTGGAAGGAATCGACGCTTCACACGTTTGCCGGCGCACCCGGCGGTGGAAACCCGTCCTCGCGCGTAATTCTGGATCCAGCTGGCAATGTTTACGGAGCCACCGAGATCGGTGGTGCCGGTTCATGCCGTCCGAGTATCGACAACTACCGCATGAATGATGGCTGCGGTGTAATCTACAAACTCACACCGCCAGAGTCCGCGGGAAAGTGGACATACTCGGTTGCATATAGTTTCGTGCGCGGCGGCGGACATTCGGCGTACCCGTCGGGAGGTTTGGTCTTCGACGCAGCAGGAAACCTGTACGGGACATCTCGAAGGGGCGGTAACGGCTATGGGGCGCTGTTCGAATTGCATCCGCGGGCAGATGGGAGCTGGTGGCAGGATAATCCGCACCTATTTTATGGTCCATGCGGGTGGCATGAAACTTGTAGCTCGCCTGACGGTCTTGAAGATGGCAATGCGTTCGAGCCGATCGGGAATCTAGTAATGGATAAGGAAGGCCACCTATTTGGCGTAACCCCATGGGGTGGAGCGACGGACAACGGGGTCGTCTTCGAGGTGCAACGCCAAAAGAACGGCTGGAAAGAAAAGATTCTCCACAACTTTAGCGGCAGCGGAGACGGGAGCACGCCGACCGCGGGTCTGGTTCTTGGTTTGGAAGGGCACCTTTACGGAACTACTCCGTTTGGCGGAACCGGCAAGGCATGCAACCAGGGATGTGGGACCGTGTACGAGGTCATACCGTAGGTAACGGCTACCGATATGAGCGGACAGCTATCGAAACAGGCAGCACGGAGCGGACCGGCAGTGCCGTTAAATGCCGGCCTCGAAAGGTCGTTAGCATCGTACGCGGCTGCTGCCGCCGCGGGGTGCGCAAGCGTCCTGTGGGTTGCGCCTCCTGCCGAGGCAGAGATCGTTTACACACCGACGAACACCCCCATCCCGATAAACGGAGGTCCCGTACCGCTGGACCTGAATCATGATGGCATGGTCGACTTTTCGTTTACGAATGTGTCTGGGAATTGGTCGGGGGCGGTGTTCAATTTTCTCCTCGCAGCGATTCCGAAGCAGCCAAGCAATGCGATTTGGGGCAGGGGAAGCAGGTCTTTCACGGTCTGGCGTAGCCGCTATACCGAGTTCGGTGGCGGTTTTGCCGGTGCGCTCCAAGCGGGTTTCAAGGTCGGCCCCGACAACCTTTACTTGCAACGGGGTAAGAACGGGATCATGGGGTTTTACAGGCAGTCGGCCAGCAGCTCGCACAGCAATACCGCAACCTATGGCCAGTGGTGGAATACTAAGAGCCGGTATCTGGGATTGCAATTCGTGATTGATGGGGAAGAGCATTACGGGTGGGCGCGGCTGGAGGTCGGGACAACCAAACAAGGCGGCGTGCCCGCTACCCTCACGGGATACGCTTACGAGACCATTCCCAACAAGCCCATCATCGTCGGCAAGACGAAAGGCCCAGACGATCGCCAAGGGAGTCTTGGCGCGTTAGCTGCTGGGTCAGCAGGGCGGCCGTAGAGACGTAGCTTGCCACGTCTCTGATGATGGGAATCTGCGAATCCAGAGTGCGCCCATCCGCGTGCGCCCCTGCCGCAAATCTGTAGTAGACTATGTTGCCCTGGGTTTCCCCGCCCGTGGAGCCACTCCATGCCTGAACCGCTTGCCAAGAAAGTTCTGCTGATCGGCTGGGATGCGGCTGACTGGAAAGTCATCAACCCTCTTATGGACCAGGGCTTGATGCCCACCCTGGACGACATGGTCAATCACGGCGTGATGGGCAACCTCGCGACCCTGCGCCCCGTCCTCTCGCCCATGTTGTGGAACTCCATCGCCACCGGCAAACGCCCGGACAAGCACGGCATCCTGGGGTTCATGGAACCCGATCCGCAAACCGGCGGCGTGCGCCCAACCACGAGCACCTCGCGCAAGGTCAAAGCGATCTGGAACATCCTCACCCAGCGCGGATACAAGACTCACGTGATCGGATGGTTTGCCGGCCATCCCGCCGAGCCGATCAACGGCATTTGCGTCTCCGATCTTTTTCCGTATGCGACAGCTCCGCTCGACAAAGAATGGCCGCTGCCGCCCGGCGCCGTCTGCCCCGAGAGCAGGCGCGAGACTTTTGCCGGATTGCGCATGCATCCCGCTGAGGTGACCGAGGCTGCGATTCTTCCCTGGATTCCGCGCGCTGCAGAAATAGATCAGGAGAAAGACAAAGGCCTGCAGTCGTTCGCCAAGATTCTCTCGGAAAACTGTTCCGTACACAATGCCGCGACATGGATTCTTCAGAACGAGCCTTGGGACTTTCTGGCTGTGTACTACAACGGCATTGACCACTTCAGCCACGGCTTTATGCATTTCCATCCGCCGAGGATGGAAGGCATTCCCGAGGACAAGTTCGAGATCTACAAAGACGTGGTCAACGGCGGATACCGTTTCCACGACATGATGCTGGAGACTCTGCTCGAACTCGCCGGCCCGGAAGCGACCGTCATTCTGGTTTCTGATCATGGGTTTCACTCCGATCATCTGCGGCCGCGCGGCATTCCTGCCGAGCCGGCCGGCCCGGCGGTGCAGCACAGAAACTTCGGCGTGGTGTGCATGAAGGGCGACCACATCCGCCAGGATGAGCGCATCTACGGTGCGACCCTGCTCGACGTGACCCCGACCATCCTTACGCTCTACGGATTGCCCGTCGGCGAAGACATGGACGGCCGCGTGCTCGTGCAGGCCTTCGAAGAACCGCCGGAGATCGCCCGCATCCCCAGTTGGGAAAGCGAGCCCGGTGATTGCGGCATGCATCCGGCTGATGTGCGCATGGATCCGGCCGCGGCGCAGGCCGTGCTGCAACAGTTCGTGGCGCTGGGCTACATTCAGCCTCCCGGCGAAGATCAAAACAAAGCCGTGGAAGTGGCCGTGCGCGAGCAGCAGTACAACCTGGCGCGCGTTTATCTGGATTCTCGGCGGTATCACGACGCGGTGCCGATCTTCGAAGAGTTGAGAACGAAATGGCCGGATGAGACG
>Ga0187784_10004595_pt1 | contig 11172 bp, 10 predicted proteins | sample 1015_SJ02_MP15_2_FD_132964 | JGI IMG/M metagenome (GOLD analysis project Ga0187784, IMG submission 132964) | Tropical peat soil microbial communities from peatlands in Department of Meta, Colombia - 1015_SJ02_MP15_20_MG | ecosystem: Environmental > Terrestrial > Soil > Wetlands > Peat | place... | reverse complement strand
CGCCGCCGCGCTGATCCGGCGCTTCTTCCTGACCGGCAGTTCAGCGGGAGCGGCGTTTATGCCGCGCGCTCGCCAGCGGACGGCCGCGACGACTTCGGAGTGCATCGATCGCTCGCGAGAGGCGATCGCGTTCGGCGATGAGCAATCCTGCGCTGATCCTGCCGGTTGCCGCTGTGCTTGCAGCCGGTTCAATTATTTCTGCTTAGATTTTCCTGGGGACGTACTTGCTGCCTTCTCGCCCCCAAGCTTCACGTCGAGCTTTCCTTGCTTCTTGAACAGCAGCAGCGGAAGACCATTGCGGGCGTAGATGGTTTCCACAAACCGCCAGCCTTCTTCCCCGAGCCTCCTCAGGCTGGAATTGAGCTCTTCCTCGACGTGATCGGGTGTGTCCCCGCGAACCGCACAAACGCGATACTCAAACCTGGCCATTGTTCGCTCCTTCGCAACGATCATAGCCGAAGTGTTGCCGGTGCCTGACCAACATTGATCGCCGCCCACCGGCGATGAGCGAAGCAATCATGCGATCGGAGGTGGCGCGCCAGGGCGCCTTGTAAGGTTGGGCACTGCCGGGTTTCGGGGTCAATCGGTGTAAGCCTCAGCGTGGGCGCGAGATACCGAGTCTCTCCATCCGCGATGCAAGGGTGGTGCGCTTCAGCCCCAACTTTCGAGCAGCGCCGTGCGGGCCGCCTACCACCCAGTTCGACTCGCGCAACGCGTTCAATATGCTTTCGCGCTCGATTTCCTCCATCGTACCGGCGCCACCGGGCCGATTTCCGCGAGCCTCCCGCCTGCGGATCACTCGCTCCAATTCGCCGAGCGGAGCCTGAAGCACGTTGCCGGAAGTGAGAACCACCGACCGCTCCATGAAGTGTTGCAGTTCGCGCACATTCCCAGGCCATGGATATTGCTTGAATGCCTGCATCGCCTCGGCGGGAATCGTGTCGATCGGCCTCTTCAAACGGTGAGCGTACTTGTGGACGTAATGCCACACCAGCGGCGGGATATCGTCGGGTCTTTCGCGCACCGGCGGAACCAGGATCGGAAACACTTTCAGCCGATAATAGAGATCGGCCCGAAACTCGCCTTTGCCGACCATTTCATCCAGGTTTCGGTTCGTGGCGGCGATTACTCGCAGATCCAGATGGATCGTCCGGTTGCTTCCGAGCCTCTCAAACGCCTGGTCCTGCAAAACACGCAGCAGTTTGGTCTGCAACTCCAAGGGAAGGTCGCCGATCTCGTCCAGAAAAAGAGTCCCGTGATCGGCGATCTCCAGCCGTCCCACTCGATGGCCGACAGCGCCCGTAAACGCGCCTTTTTCGTGCCCGAAAAGCTCGCTTTCGAGCAGGGCCGCCGGAATCGCCGCACAGTCGACCTTGATGAAGGGCTGATCCTTGCGGCGGCTTCGGTCGTGAATCGCGCGCGCGATCAATTCCTTCCCCGTTCCGGTCTCGCCGAGAATCAGAACCGCGGAATCCGTCGGTGCAACGGTCTGGACCTGTTGGAGCACCGCCTGCATGGCTTTGCTGCGGCCGACGATGTGTTCGAAATCGAAAATTGCTCGGATCTGTTCATCCGTGTAGGTCCGTTCGCTCGCCAGCCTCTCCTGAGACGCGCTCAACGTATCGAAGCGCAGCGCATGATCCAGCGAAGCGGCCACAAACTGCGCCACCTCCTGCAAGTAATCGAGATAGGAAGGCGGCAGTTTCCGATCCTCGCTGTTACCCAGGACCAGCACGCCGATCGTCTGTCCGGCATAAATCAATGGCAGGAAACATCCCACCTGTACGCCGGTTGCATCAATCACGTCCTTTACCCAAGGCGCCAGCCCGTACTCGGCAGACAACCGGGGCAGTTCCTCCGCGCGATATACGATTCGTTGCCCTGACCGGTACACGCGGCCCGAGATGCTGCCTTCTATGGGAATCGTGCTCTCCAACGGTTGTTGAGCCCCGCGATGGCGGTAGATCTCCTTCAACGTATCCCCCGAGGGCTCGGGCAGGAGAATCGCTACGAACTCCCACTGTTCGCCCTGCGGACGGGACATCTCATAGTCATGCAGGACCGCCAGAACCGATTCAATGACGCTTCTCACGTCGAGTTTGGTGATCAGTTGATGGGTGAGATTGAGGAGCGCCCGCAATTGCTCGACCTGGCGCTCGAGATCGGCCTGCAGACGCTTGCGTTCGGTAATGTCCTCGACCACGACAACGTGAAGGCAGGGCTCGCCAGAGAGCGACGGCAGGACGGATCCGTTCGCCCGCACCCACACGACGCGGCCGTCCTTATGGATATACCGCTTCTCTGTTTCGAATCGATCGCGTGTTCCGCTCGTAAGTTCGCTCTGTAGGAGGTGGTACGCGTTTCGATCCTCCCCGTGCGTCACGTCCAGGCATGTCATTCCGCGGAGCTCTTCAAGCGAGTAACCGACCAGCTTTTCGTAGGCGGCATTCACCGCGACAAAGCGCTCGGAACAGTCGGTGATCGCCACGCCGACGTAGGCATTGTCGAATACGGCACGCCAGAGCTGCTCCTGCCGCCGCAACTCGTCCTCCGCGCGTTTTTGCTCCTCGATGTCGGTGTTCGTTCCGTACCATCGGACCACTCGTCCCTGTTCGTCCCGCAGCGGCACGCCGCGCGAAAGAAACCACCGATACGCGCCGCCCGCCATGCGATGGCGTTCTTCCATCTGGTACGGCTCTCCGGTAGCGACCGAATGGAGCCAGGCCTTGAGAACGCGATCGCGATCGTCGGGATGGATCATCCGCTGCCAGCCATCCCCCTTCAACTCCGCAAGCGTGAGACCGAGTTCCGTTCGCCAACGCGCGTTGCAGAAATCAAGGGTGCCGTCCGCGGGGCCGCTCCAGATTTGTTGAGGAATGGTGTCGATAATACCGCGAAGCCAAATCTTGTCCTCGCCCAAGCCCCCCTGCCGCGCTCTCTTGGCGGAAAGGTCGACGATGATTCCCGCCAGATGCCGGTCCTCGCCCTCGCCGACGATGTGACCCAGATCCCGGACCCAAACCGCGCGTCCGTCGGCGGCGACCATGCGATATTCAAGGTCATACCTGCCCGCGTCCTTCACCGCATTGGCTCTTTCAGTAATCACGAACTTGTCTTTCGGATAAACGTGGTCTTGCCAAAATAGCGGCTCATTGATCCAACGGGCGATGGAGTAGCCGAGCAGCGTTTCTGCGTGCCTACTAACGAATGTGAATTGGAGTGTTTTTACGTCCGCCGTCCAGACGACCGCGGGGATGGAACCGATCAGCTCCGGCCGCCGTAGCTTCGGGTATCTGGGCCCGCCTCCAACCGGGGGTGCAGGCTTCGAGGATCGACGAGCAGGATCAGAACGCGTCGTCCTCTTCGGCATCGTCGCATCTCCTAATGACGATTTGTACCACATGTGTGACGCCGAAATTCGGAATGTGACGGAATATCGTCGCCAGCCGAGCGATTTCCGCGGATGCTCGGACCTCGGCAAACTGATTGTTTCACAAACACTTGCCCGCTCGCCGCTCACCTGGCCTTTCCGTTGCATGACAACGGACTTGCCCGCTTTTCGGGTGGGAACACAGCATCGATTGATTATCGATTGAATCAAGAAGGGAACCGGAACCTTGGATCGAATCAAGCTCCGAACCAGGCTTCTTTCTGCTGCGTCAAGCGCACGCCGAGTTTACTCGACTGATCGAGGCTTTAGAGCGCGTATCAATGCGGGGCGCAAGGCGGTCAAGGTCCGGCGCACGGAGCAAGGAAACACGATAAGCAAGGAAACACGATAATGGAATGCCGCGATTGCGAACGCTTGAAGAATGCCTGTCTCGCGGCGGCGCAGCGGCTCTCAGAAGCGCAGTTGGAGTTGGCTCGCTGTCAATTCCCATACGATACGATTGAATTCGCGCGATTGTGGAACAACTGCAAAGAAGCTCTTGCGATCAGCGTTGGATTGCGGGACGAGATAGCGGGGTACCTGAGTCCCGGCGAGGCGGGGCGCGTCGAGAACCAAGTATTTCAGTGCCAACGTCGCAAGGAGAGGCTTAAGGCGGCGCTCGATTTGCTCGCCGAGGTAGTGAGCGCGAGGCGCGACCAGAGGCGCCCAGAGCCACAGTTTTCCCCCTCCGCTCACGCATTGCTTCGGGTGTTATCTCCGCTCATGTCGGAGACGTGGCCGGTAACAGTCACAGACGTGTATGGAGGGGGTTTTGGTCTGCTCCTGGAACCTCCGCTGAACTCAGGCGTGCTCGTGCAAGTGCGTATCGGTAGGTCGTTTGTCCTCGCCGAGGTAATTCATTCGAGGCCGGCCACGCTCTACCGCTTCCATGTCGGCGTTCGCGTCATAGATGTCGTGTAGAGCCGCTTCGATGCCGTGTAGAGCTACTTCCCATCCGCGAGTCTCTTGCCCATGGCCGTGCTCGTAGCTGCTGCGAGTTAGCCCTGCTCATAGGCGCTGCTCAATGGACAGCCCTCCCCGCCTTGACCTGCCACGGGAGCCGGAGTCGAATTCGATACAGCCTCCCGGGACCATTCAGGGATCTTAACCGGGCCGGCTCTCTGACCGAATCACCCTTGCAGATCTCCTATCCGCCCGCAGCAATCGAGCGGCGGACAATTCAGCCCGATCCGTTATTTTGCCATAGGCGGCAGCTCCGTCCTCGAAAGCCGTCATCGTAGACCAGAGCCTCTTTTTCAAGCTGCGCCATTCGGCGAAAAGAAACTGGTGCAATTCGCTCAACGGCAGCCAGCTCAGGCGACGCACTCTGGCGCTTCGGAATCTTGCATTACGGAGGGCATTTTCTGGCCTTTTATCAGATAGATAGTCGCGTAACAAGCCAGATTCCCGGAGTTGAATCGAGCCTCGTGAATTGGGGGTTCGCGTGCAGTAGGTAAGTTTCGAGGAAAGGAGCGCAAGGCCGATAGGCCGCGCTAACCGTGTGTTGATAAAAGAACTCGCTGCGCGCGCTGTGGCTTGCTCCCTTCGATGATTTCGAAGAGCACCATCAACCTTCCGACGAATATTGAAAATCCGGAATTTGGCAGGCGGAATCCCCTTGTTGTCCCTGGTGTGAACGGGGACGTTCTGTCAGAGGTCTTGGCGGTCGAGGGAGAAATCGGCACCAAACTTGACGCAGAGAGGAAGGCGGCGCAGCAATGGCTCGAGCGCACCCGGGGTGAGATCGAGCAGACGAAGCTGTCCGAGCTCGCGGCTCTCAAGGCGTCCGCCGCGAGCGAGGAGGAAGCGGCAAAGAGGGCCGCGCACGACAAGGCGGACGCGATCCTACAACAGGCAGGCGCTGAAGCGGAACGGATCCGTCGTCTCGAGGACGCACGTCTGATACCCATCGTCAGGCAGCAAGTCGTTCTCATGGCTGGAGGTCATGCCGAGTGATCGTGACGATGTCCAAGGTCGAAGTGGCCGGCCCGCGGGAAATGCTTCTCCCAGTGCTCGAGACCATTCAGCGCGAGGAGGTCCTGGAGATCTCTCCCGACATCAAGGAGCGCATCCGTGAAGACACCATACAAAACCTTAGGCCCCTCGCCCTCGACACGCAAGCGCTCGCCGAGCGGCACGTCCTCGAAGATCTCGCCAACAAGATCGGACGGCTGCTGACGATCCTGCCGAAGGTGCCCACAAAGGAGTCGGCTCTGAGCCCGGCGCTGGCGGTCGATTCCGTTGCCTCCCTGGTGGGCAAGCATCTCGATGCCTGCCAGGAGCGATTTCAGCGAAAGGAAGCTCTGCAGTCCGAACTCGGGCAATTGCAGCGCTATCTCGCCTTTTTGAGCGCAATCGAGGCGCTGGCGCCTAAGGGTGCGGCGGCAGCGGATCGAGAGTTCATCGGGATCCAGGCAAAGGATCCAACGGCTCTCGATCAACTCGCGAAGGTCGCCGGCCGGATTATGCCGGGGACGGTGGTGAGTTCCGCGAAGATGGAAGACGGCTCCTACATCGGGCTTCTCACGACTGAGAGACAACTTGCGCAGAAACTTAGAGAGGGTCTGCGCGGGAGCCAGATACCCGAGATAACGCTGCCCACGTATCTCGACCGCCTCCCCCTGCCGGAAAAGGTCAAAGCCGCCCGGGCGCGACATGATGAACTGTCAGCGCAGGTTGCCTCCATTGATAACGAACTGATTGAGATGGCGAGGAAGTGGAATCCGATCTATCAGCCTGTGCAGAGCTGGCTTGAGCACCGCCTCTCGCTGTTGAAGACGAGCGCCTCGCTGTACGAAACCGGCCGCTGCTTCGTGCTGTTCGGATGGATGCCTTCGGCCGCCGTTGCAGGCCTGCGTCGGGTGTTGGCCGAACATCACGGGGACGCGATCGTTGTCGAAGAAAGAGAGATCCTCAAGCAAGACTTCGACACTGTGCCCGTCGTGCTGCGAAATCCGGCCTACCTTCAGCCTTTCGAGCTGCTCGTGCGGCTGTTGCCGCTGCCTCGTTATACCTCGATCGATCCCACGCCGTTCATCGCGATCTTTTTCCCCATCTTCTTCGGGATGATTCTCGGAGACATCGGCTACGGACTCATCCTGCTCCTGGTCGCCCTGAGTGCAACCCTGTTTGTCAAGCGGCGGATCATTCGGCAGGCCGGGGAGATTCTGCTTTTCTCCTCAATCTACACCATCGTCTTCGGTGTGCTCTACGGCGAGTGTTTCGGCGAACTGGGCACGCGGCTTTTCGGCCTAAGACCGTTGATTGACCGGCAAACATCGCTCCTGCCCATGGTGTATTTCGCCCTGGCCGTGGGCACCGTGCACGTCGTCGTGGGACTCGTCCTGGGAGTTGTGTCGGCGCTCAAGGGCAGACAGACCAAAGAAGCGGTGTTCAGGTCGCTGAGCATCCTCGTCGTGATTTGCGTCGCCGGTATCCTCGCCTCCTATTTCGCGCCGGTCGCCGCTCTGGCGCGCCGGCCGCTGATCACTGCGGTCCTCATCATCATTCCGATCCTGATACTCACTGGCGGATTTCTTGCGCCGTTCGAGCTGCTCGAGTATTTCGGCAACATTATCTCGTACGTGCGTCTCATGGCGGTCGGCCTCGCATCGGTGCTGCTCGCTTCCATCGCCAACCGCCTAGCGGGCGCTGCGGGCAGTGTCTGGATGGGTGTTGCGGTGGCGATCCTGCTGCATACGTTCAACATCTTGCTTGGCGTATTCGCCCCGACGGTCCATGCCCTGCGACTCCACTACGTCGAGTTCTTCAGCAAGTTCATGGAGCCCGGTGGGAAAGACTTCAAGCCACTAAAAATAAGCTAAAAACAAAATGAAGGAGAAACAGCGTGCCGACGGTTATGAATCTTGACAAAGTCCTGCTGGCCTTCGCTGCGGCCTTGAGCCTTGGCATGAGCGCGATCGCCACCGCCTGGGTTCAGTCACGGATCGGTGCCTCTGGCGCCGGTACACTCGCCGAGAAACCCGAGCTGACCGCAACCATCCTCATCATGCTGGCGATTCCGGAAACTATCGTAATCCTGGGTTTCGTGATCGCGGCAATGATACTTCTCGGGAAGTAAGTTGTGAGCCGGGCCGGATTGATCCGAACGCTACGGCGCGGCGCCGCAGAGGAGACGGCCGCCCTCTGGAGGGACACCAGGGCCGAGGCGGATAAACTGCGGCTGGAAGCGGCCCACGAGATCGACGCCGAGCGGCTGGCGGCTGCGCAGCAAGCGGCCGCGACGGCTCAGCGAATTGAGCAAGCCGCAACCGCCGCGGCAGAGCGCGAGGCACGGGACATTCGCATGAGCGCTCGAATCGCACTTGCAGAACGACTTCACGGCCTCGCGATCGCTGAACTTCCCAATCTACGGGCGCAGAACCCGGAGAAGCTCTTCCGCGCGCTCGCCGCCGAACTCCCCGCCCTGGCGTGGCAGAAAGTGAGGGTCAATCCTGCCGACGAGACTCTCGCACGGCAGCACTTTCCTCAGGCGCGCGTCGAATGCGACACGCAGATCAGCGGCGGCATGGAGACGGAGGCGGAGGGTGGTCGCATTCGCGTGAACAACACTCTTGAGGCGCGGCTCGAGAGCGCGTGGCCCGAGCTGCTTTCGGGTCTGATCGCTACGATTCTTCGGGAAACGAGCAATGATCAATCTCCTGCGCGACCTTGAATCGCCCGGCTTCCCCAACGACTACGTGATCGCGCGGATCAAGGGACGGCGAGCCTCCCTCCTTGCGAACTGGAAGGCTGCGCGGGCACACGGCCTCACTCCTGGCACCTCGGACGAGCGTATCTGGGAAGCGCTCCTCAACGAGCTTGAATGGCTGTACGGCCAGATGAACCGTAGGCTGCGGGAATGCTTTGCGTCTGTGTTCGTGCTGCTGGAACTGAAGACCATCGTGCTGTGCCTGCGGAACAAGGAGGCGGGTCGCGTAGCCGGGATTGACACGCTGCTGACGCACACCCTGCTGGCCGATTCCCTGCGGCAGGTGCTGCGCGACCAGCCGGATGTCCGCTCGACCGTCACTACCCTCATTGAGACTGCGGCAGGCGCATTGCCCGGTCTTCGCGAGGCCGCTACCGCATACACCGACCATGGCCTCCGGGGCTACGAGGATAGCCTCATGCGAGGCTACCTCGCGCACACTGTTACGACCCAACTGCATCCGCTCATCCAGCGGTTCCTCCTCGCGTTCGTCGACTTGCGCAATGTGATGATTCTCTACAAGCAGCTGCGCTGGGGAGTTGAGGATGCGGGCGCGTTCATTGAGGGCGGCATGTTCAAGCTGTCTCGTCTCGTGAATTTGCTGGCAAGTAAGGAACTCAACTCCTGGGAGGAGCTTGCGAAAGAGGCGATGGCGGTCAAAGTCGTGCCTGCGGCAGCAAGCGAAGGTGCACTCGAGACCGTGTTGCTGACCAGCCTCACCGGCCGGCTGCGTCAAATCGGACGCGACTGGGATGGCGTGGGATTGATCCTTGATTACATCTGGCGCATCTACGTGCACGCCCGAAACCTCGCCGTGCTCTACCACGCCGCCGATCTGGGCGAGGCTACTCTCGAGCGGGAGCTCATCGCGTGAAGAAGATCATCACCATCACGCCACCGGATGCCGCGCATGGCTTTGCGCTTGTCGGCGTCAAGCAGCTGGTCCGAACACCGCAGGAGCTGGACGCCGCCTTACTCGAGCTCATGGGCGATCCTGCGACGGGCGTCATCATCATCGATGAACGACTCGTCGCGGGACCCACACAACCGAGAATCGAGGACATCGAACGCCGCTGGCCAGGACTCATCGTGGTGCTGCCGGCGCCCGGCAAGCCGCAACGGCCCGAACAGGACTATGTTCTACGCCTGATCCGCAGAGCCATCGGCTATCAAGTGAGGCTGATGCCGTGAATGGGCGCATCATTGGCATTTCAGGTCCCACCGTCAGCGTGGAGCTGCCCGGACTAAAGCTCTACGACCGCGTGACGGTCGGGCACGCCCGCATGATGGGCGAAGTCGTCAGGCTCGAAAAGGGCCGCTCCATCGTGCAGGTTTATGAGAGCACGCGTGGTCTGAGCGTGGGTGAGCCCGCGGTCGCCACGGGCACGCAGCTTACGGTCAGGCTCGGCCCCGGCCTCCTCGGCCAGATGTTTGATGGTCTGCAGCGACCGCTTGAGTCCCTGTACGCGGAGCATGGACCGTTCATCGAGGCCGGCCGGGAAAGCTCCCGTTCGTGGAACGCACGACTACTGCATTTCGTTCCCGCGAAGAAGTCGGGCGATAGCATCGGAATCGGCGAGGCCGTAGGGTACGTCGAAGAGGGGCCGATCCGACACCACGTGCTCGCGGACAAGGCGGGAATCGTCGATGGGATTCGTGAGGGCGAACTCGACCCGCAGTCGCCCGTCGTCTCGCTGAGCGATGGCCGTCAGATTCTCGCGTTTCACGATTGGCCCGTACGTCTGCCTCGGCCATATCGCCGGAAGTTGACTCATTTCGAGCCCCTGGTCACCGGGCAGCGCTCGATCGATTTCCTGTTTCCGCTCTCGCGTGGCGGGAGTGCCATCTTCCCCGGGGGCTTTGGCACCGGCAAGACGATACTGGAACAGACCATCGCCAAGTTTGCGCAAGCGGACATCGTCGTCTACGTCGGTTGCGGAGAGCGCGGCAACGAGATGGCAGAGATGCTCGATGACTTTACGCACCTTCAGGACCCATGGACCAAGCGGCCGTTGATGAGCCGCACCATCGTGGCCGTCAACACGTCCAATATGCCGGTGGCCGCGCGCGAGGCGTCGATCTACACCGCGGTTACGATGGCCGAGTACTACCGTGACCTGGGATACAATGTCCTGTTACTCGCGGACAGTCTGTCGCGCTGGGCCGAGGCGCTGCGAGAGATCTCCTCGGCCCTCGAGGAGATGCCCGGTGAGGAAGGTTACCCGACCTATCTTTCATCGCGAATCGCGGGGTTTTTCGCGCGCGCCGGGACCGTCGAGACGCTCGACGGAAGGACCGGCTCGCTGACCATGATCCTGTCGATCTCGCCTCCGGGCGGGGACTTCACCGAACCGGTTACGCAAGCCTGCCTGAGGACCACGGGATCCTTCTTCATGCTTGACACCGATCTCGCGCACCGGCGGCACTTTCCCGCGATCAACTGGTTTCAAAGCTTCTCGCTCTACGAGCGGGACGTGAGTGCCCATTTCGAAGAGCGCGTCTCGCCGGAGTGGAGCACGCTCCGCCAGCGGACCCGCGCGTTCCTGCAGAGAGAGGCGAGTTTACGGGAGGTCGTGGAAATCGTCGGTACCGAGGGCTTGCAGGATGCCGATCGCCTGTTGATGAAGACCACGGAGGAGATCCGCCGGAACTTCCTCATCCAGAATGCCTACACGGAGGATGCGTTCTCCTCGCCACAGGAAACGCTTGAGCGGATTCGCCGGATTCTCCAGCGCCACGCTGCCGCGAGTGAGCGGCTGGAGAAGGGTGAACTCCTCGACAATATCCTGAAGGAGCGCGCCTGAGCGGGAACTATGCGGCTCGGCAGGCACAGTTACTCGACCGTCTTGAGCATCCAGGGACCGCTGCTGTTCCTCGATCGGGTGGTCGAGGCGCGAATGAGCGAAGTGGTTCGCATCACCTTTCCCGACGGCCACGAGGCCGAAGGCGAGGTGCTCAAAATCGAGGGCGATGTTGTCCTGATCCAGGTTATCGGCGAGAGCCGGGGCCTCGATGCCGACCACACGCGGGT
>Ga0187784_10004594_pt1 | contig 11173 bp, 8 predicted proteins | sample 1015_SJ02_MP15_2_FD_132964 | JGI IMG/M metagenome (GOLD analysis project Ga0187784, IMG submission 132964) | Tropical peat soil microbial communities from peatlands in Department of Meta, Colombia - 1015_SJ02_MP15_20_MG | ecosystem: Environmental > Terrestrial > Soil > Wetlands > Peat | place... | reverse complement strand
TGCGCGGCGTGCCATGCCCGATAAACAAAACCGGCAGCCGCGGGGCGCCGCTACTCCCAAGCATCCAATGCCTCGCTCATATTGAGAAACTCGGCGCAGTCGTAGGCCACTTGCAACTGCCATTCTTGATCGCAGAAGCCTGATCAATTGCACCAGCCGGTGCGCCGTATTGGTCAATTTAAGTTCGGATCGGGACGAACGACAGCATAGCTAATCTGCCGATGCTAATTGTCTTCGAATAATTCCTTGCGCACCAACGCGTGCACACACCAGTTTCCGTCAACCACCTGGGTAACGCCGAAATCCACAGCTACTGAAATCAACGAGATTGCTTCGTCCTCGGACAAGCCCTTGCTCGCCATGAGAAAGCGACGCGTCTTCCAGAAGGCGTCGCGCATGGCCGGGTCGAGCGAGGATCGATTGTAGATTTCGCTCTGGGCCGCCTCTCCGAACTCGGCGAGGTAATTCGGGTGGCTGAAGCCGTGGATCACCCATTCTTTTGGCGTTTCTAGAAGCGGATAGTCCAAATCCGAGATCGGCTTTCCCGTTAGGTCCGCTTTCTTGTGCAACACAATCTGGAAAATGCCGGTGAGCGAGCATTCGATCGCCGTGCCGCACAGCTCGGAATCGCCTTGCGATGCATGGGGGTCACCTACTGACAGCAACCCTCCTGAGACAGACACTGGAAGATAAACAGCCGAACCCTTACCCGCTCGCCAGTTGTCGAGATTGCCTCCGAAATACGAGGGCGGAATGGAATCCACAATCTCGGCTTCTTTGGGGGCAAGACCGATCACGCCAAAATGCGGCCGCAGCGGGATTTTGATACCGTTGAGCACGTCATGGTTTTCGACGACGCTCGAGTGATCAACCATCACGCCAGGATAGTCGATGGTCGAATGATAGACACCTGACGGATCGCGCTGCGGAGTCCAGCGAAAATTGTAGGCCGCCTTGGCAAAGTGGCCGTTTTGCCACTCAACCTCATAGATGGTGACGACCTCGCGCGGTTTCGGGTCCGTCAGGTATTCATTGTAATGAAATCCCCACCAAGCTGCGGCATTGCTGCCGAACGCACGTCCCGCATAACGCTCGTTGGCGCTCAGCCTTGGCCGAATATCCAAGATCCTGAGCTCGACCACATCGCCCGGTTCCGCCCCCGTAATCGCGATCGGGCCGGTACAGAGATGAACACCAAAACCCTCGCCGGCGCCGCGTCCGCATACCGACGCATCCATCGGGCCCGCGCCGCGACGATTGACGTTCTTCTGGCCTTTATCCGTCCAGCGGAAGACACTTTCCGCGCCAGCATCGCCTTTCACCATGCGCTCATAATCGTCATTGGCATGATGCGTAAGGGTTTCGATTGTGACCATCTCGCCCGACTTCACGGTCAGAACGGGCGGCAGCGATTTGCTGAAATAACCCCAGTGGACGGTCTTATCATTGGCAGGCAGATAATGGTGCGGCGTCGCGGCAATCACCGGAGAATTCGGCTTGATCAAGGGCGCAATTTTAACCGATCGCCCCTTGGTCGCCATGGACTTGTTGTCGCGCTGCGACCACTCGTGAACGCGACTCGATGTCAGTCTCCGTATGACGCTGTCCGCGCCTTTTGGCCAACCGCGACCAACCTGAAACTGAGTTTTGCTGATATTCGGCGTGTTTCCGTTTTTGCGATAAGCTCGCGGCGATTGACCATATTGCTCACGGAATGCCCGGCTGAAATGTGCGGAATCGTTGAAGCCGGCCCGATAACAGATCTCCGTGATCGATAAATGGTCGTATTTAGGATTGAGGAAGTCGGCACGGCAACGTTCCAGCCGGCGCACCCGCAGATAGTGACCGAAAGTCTCTCCGGCGTTCTCGAACAGCTTCTGTACATAGCGGGCCGAGATGCCCTCCGCCTCGGCGACCGAGGTGCGGCTGAGATCATGCTCGGCGAGGCGAAGTTCTATCTGCTGGCAAAGCCGGTTCAGAATGCTCGTCTGTGTCGCCGTCGAACTTCGCAACGCGCCGGCGGGCGATTCGCTGTGTACGCTGGCGGCTAAGAATTCGACCAAGGCGACTTCCAGCGGCCGCATTTGCTCGGGCGACAGCCGGTCGATTGAATCCGCGACTGACCCGAGCAAGTCGGCGAAGATACGGCCTACGCCGGCGTCACCACGAATATAGCAGGGTCCGGCTTCAAGCCCGCAGACCAGACGCGCATCGAGAACGCTGCCCGGCACGATCACAAAGCATTGCTGGAAGTCGGTCGTGAAGGAGATCTTAAAGGCACCGCAGAGCGAGCCGTACGCAATGTCGCCAGGCGACATGTCGATAACGCTGCGCCCGAGTTCGAGACGAGCCCTGCCGGAAAGAAGCAGCGCCAGACGCGCGCCGCGCGGCGAGCCCTTGCTGCAGCCGGTGAATTCCTGCGGCCCCGATGCAATATGGGCGAAGACGATGCCGAGCGGAGAAACGATAGAACGGGCGCTGGCGTGGAAACTACTGTCGCAACTGAGATTATTGGTCTTCAGCGCCAGGTTGGCGAGGGCCAGCTGCCAAGCATCACCCCGTTGAATCCCGGGGTACGCCTCCGTGTTGAAGCGAAATGCGTACGCCATGCTTGCCGGAGAGCCTCCTTTTTATGTCAATGCAGCCTCGGGCGGTTCGCCCCTCATCAAGCAGGCTTTCCAGGAGGCAAGCACCGTGCCATCCGAATTGCAAGCTCATTCGGAAGCCCAGCGGCACGTGCCGGTTGTGCTCTTCAAGACGACCATGCGCAACGCCGTTGCGCCCCAAGCTGTCGTGCCGATCGTCGCCTCAGAGGCCTAGCTCCGCAACGGCGTCCTGCACAAGCCGAAACTTCGCCACCTTGCCAGTGGCAAGTCGCGGCAACTGCGCCTCGTTCCGGAACAACACATGATGCGGCACCTTGAACGAGGCGGCTCGCTCCTTCACGAAGTCACGAACTTCCTGCTCGCTGATCTTTTGATTTGCGTCGCAAAACGCCACAATCAATTCGCCCCGTACCTTGTCAGGCACGCCCACAACGAAGGCTTCGCGAATATGCGGATGCTGGGCCAGCAGTTGCTCCACCTCGAGCGGCGAGACGTTGATCCCGCCCGATTTGATCACTTCCTTGATGCGCGAATGGAAGATCAACCGCCCTTCGGCATCGAGATGACCGAGATCTCCGGTGTCAAAAAAGCCATCACTGCCGAACGATCGCTCGGTCTCCGTTGGGTTCTGAAAGTAGCCCTTGGCCACATGTCCGCGCAGCAAGATCAACCCCGTTTCGCCCTGCCGGACCGGCTGCCTGGTTGACGGATCTACGATCCGCAACTCGATCCCTGGCAATGGACGACCGTTGGTCGCGATCTTGGTCTCGATTGGATCGTCGCCCATGCTGACCGTTGCATTGCCGTATGACTCGGTCAGGCCGTACGCCGACGATGCCAATGAAATCCCCATTTCGATCAGGGTCATCCGCTTGTATTCGGGATACGTACCGGCATTCCCCTTCTTCAGCGTCGCGATCTTTCGCTGGGCATAGTCAGCGTGATCGAGGATGGCGCGCGACATGTTTCCCGTGCCGTAATAGACCGTCGCGCCGGTCCTGCGCACGAGATCGATGGCGGCGCCTGCCTCAAAATAATCCTGCAGCACGATCGAAGCACCGTGCGTCAAGGCCACCGGCATGGCATTGACCGAGCCGAGCGAATAGAACAGCGGCGTGCCGATCCACACGCGGTCTTCGCTAGTAACAAGGCGCCGCTCACCCATGTCGAAGCCGTTTTCGATGGCGTGGCCGTGCTGCAGCAGCACCCCTTTCGGCTCGGCCGTGCTGCCCGAGGTATAGAGAATGAACGCGACGTCGTCGCGCGTCACCGCGGCAGTCGCCGCCGCAAACGCGTCATCCGACACTGCTGAGCCGAGATCGAGCAAGCCCTGCCAGCTCAGCGCGCCCGGCGGCGGCTCCCCGACAAAGGCCAGTGCCCGAAGCTCGGGAAATGCGTCGGCGCGCAGTTCACCCGGATATGCGTGCGAAAGTTCAGGAATGAGATTCTTGAAAACTGCGGTGTAGTCTGTTTTGATGAAATGCGCGGCCGACACTAGCACGCGCAGGCCGCCATGCCGGATCGCCCAGGACAGTTCCGTTCCTTTGTGCCAGGTATTCATCGGCGCAAAAATCGCCCCGATGTGAAGCGCGCCGAAGCACATCACCAGCCATTCGGGGCAATTACCGAGCAGCACGCCGACGCGGTCGCCGCGGCGCATGCCGAGCGCGAGCATGGCTTTGGCCGCGCGCACCGATTGCGCGTAGAACTCGGAATAACTGATCACGCCATCGCCATAGAAGATCGCCGGCGCATTGGGCGAACGCTCTGCAATCTCCTTGATCAGGCCGCCGAGCGTACGGCTTGCAGGAGCACAGGAAAGAAGCGGGTTGCCGGCTTCAGCGCCTGCAGGGGTCATGATCGCCCCGCGGCGTTGGAGTGAGTATCCTCTGGTGCTCGCTCGCGGGCGACGGTGCGCCTTTCAATGTCCCAATAAATCGGCATGCCGATCAGATGTTGCACCGAATCGCGAAGCTGACCGAGCGTGACGGAAGACTGCTGAAGCTGACCTTCCTGCCACAGCGAGGTCCAGATGGCGGTTACAGCTTCGGCAATGGCCGCCGCGGTGTTGAAGGGATAAAGCGCGAGCTTGAAACCGGCCGCCTGCAGCTCCTTGACACTCGGGATCGCCATTGCTGGGGAAACGAACCACGCCAAGGGGGTCGCGGGTAGCGCCTCGCGGACAGCTGCGACCTGATCCGGCGCCAAATCAAGGACCAGCAAACCGTCGACGCCGGCCTCCGCATAGGCGCGGCACCGCTCGATCGTCTGCTCGAGGGATCGGGTGACCCGGAGCGCGTCCGTTCTGGCAAAGATCATAAAATCGGGGTCGCGCCGCGCCGTAAGCGCGATCGAAAGCTTGTCGACGACGTCACCAAGCGCTGCAAGCCCTCCCTTTCCAGCATGATAATGTGCCCGCTTCGGATAGGGCTGGTCATCGATATGAATTGCGGCGATGCCGGCTCGCTCCAGTTCGCGTACCGCACGATGCGTATGTGCCGGTTCGCCAAAGCCTGCGCCCGCATCAACGATGAGCGGCGCATTAATGGCGCCGAGCACCCGCCGCGCGCAGTCAGCCGTCTCCGTCAAATTGACCATCGGCTGGCCTACACCCAAGTGAAGTCCGATCGCGTTGCCGCCCAGGTAGACGGCCGGGAAGCCGATACTCTCGATGATCCGCGCCGTGAACGGATCGAATGCGCCAGGAGCAGCGATGAAATCGCTGCTTTTCATCAAGGCACGGAGCTTTGCCGGGCCGCCGCTCATGCGTAATTCTTCAACTGCTGACTGTTCACGTTCCCTGCCCGCAGACTATTCGGCGGCCTGCAGCCGCGCCCTTGTGTTGACCCTGAAGTCGAACGCGGCCTTGTATTGCGGCCCTTGACCCGGCACGTCGTTAGCCCGTTCCACCTTGAGCGTGAGATCATCGCTGACCGCACCAATCACGTAATCGGTATGGAGAACCTCGGAAAAAGGAATGAACAGCTGCGTCATCAGCCGCTCCACGCCGTTCACCCAGATCTTTAGATGAATGTGCGCGGCCCGGTGGTTATGGCGGCCCAGAGCGCGAAACAATTCGCCGATTGGGTCGCCGTCATGCTCGGCATAGTCATTGGGCATCACAGTTCGGAACGAATAGCGTCCCTGATCATCAGTCTGCACTTTGCCGCGCAGGTAGAAACCCTTGCGGTCATAGATGCCGTCTTGATCCGCATGCCAGATGTCAAGCTCAGCGCCGCCTATGGGAATGCCCGTATCGACGTCAAGCACTCGTCCGCTGACTGTAATGATGGGTGCATCCCCCGGCGGCGAGCGGTCGTATAGGACGCCGTCCGCGCGCAGCGGCGCGTTCGCCACATAATACGGACCTTCGAGATTAGGCCTGGTTCCGCCCTTGTCGCGCCGGGTCGCATCGACGCTCGTCATTGCAAAGGCCACATCGAGCAGACTTGGACACATCCCGGAGACGCCGAGCCGGTTGAAATACTGACCCGCCGCATGCAACTCGTCTTCCGTGATGTTCATGTCGGCAATAACAGGCCGGATCGCTTCGACGCAGCGCTGGTAGATCATCTTCAAGCGCTCTTGTTGATCCATGCTCCTCCCCCATGGCCTAACTATCCCAATATAATTCTTTCGCCCGCGCCCGTCCTACAGAGCATCGGCAGCCAGGTTCATGCTGACGGCCGCAGCACGACTCGCCCAGAGACCCGCGCCTGCTCGACCAGCTCGTGCGCGTGGGCAATCTCGTTCAGCGGCAGCGCCTTCGCTATACGTGGACGCAACAATCCCCAAGCGGCAAGCCTCACCGTGTCCTCAAGTTGCGTTCGGCTGACACTGCCTACCCCGACGATCCTCGCTCGCTTGAAGAAAATCCGCGCCGGATTGATTGAGATTTCCTCACCATAAAGCTGCCCCACGCATATATAGCGGCCATGCAGGGCCAGACTGTCGAAGCTGGCCTTGAATACGCGACTGCCAACCGTGTCGATCACGACATTTACGCCTTCACCAGCGGTCAGGGCGCGCACCGACTTGGAAAAATCCTCGCCAGGCGACGCCATCACCACTTCGTGCGCGCCATCCTGCTTCAGATCGGGCGCTTTCTGCGCGCTTCTGGTTAATGCGATGACGCGGGCGCCAGCGGCCCTGGCCAGTTGCACGGCCGGGACGCCAACGCCGCCGGTCGCACCAGTCACCAGCACGGTTTCGCCCAGCCGTACATTTGCCGCGTCGCGGACGGCGTTTAACGCTACTCCGGACGCGGGACCAAGGGTACATGCTATCTCGTCCGGAATTTCGGGCGGAAGCTTCACACACGCATCGGCATCAATCGCGGCGAACTGGCCATAGCCGCCGCGAACCGGGCGACGATTGAGGCACGTAGTTTCATGGCCATTACGGCAATGGCGGCAGCGCCCGCAGCTGGAGAACGCCTTCGTGCAAATTCGATCGCCGACCTCGAGATCGGACACGTCCTCCCCGTGTTCGACCACGACTCCGCAGATTTCCATTCCGATGATGATCGGAAACGTCATGTCGCGCCGATAGATGCCGTTGCGTTCCAGCACGTCCTTGGAGGAGACCCCGCAAGCCGTCACTTCGATCAGGACCTCGTTACGGCCAGGCTTCGGTACAGGCATATCCTCGAGCGAGAATGCCGCGGGTGGACCTGGCGCATGCAGGACAGCGGCGCGCATCAAGCATCCTCGACAAAGCAGACAAACGCCGGCGCATGGCCGCCGTCCGCCCAGCGCTCGATGATCGTTTGCACCTTCATTCCTATTCGAGGTTCGACGTCACGGTCCGCCAATCGCCCAAACATGCGCGGGCCTTCGGAAAGTTCGACGCACAGAACGACATAGGGGACTAGCGACTCGAACTCGCGCAGATAACTGCGCGGATATCTTACCCAGCTGACTACCACACCGGTGCCTGCACAGGGTGCCCAATCAAAAGATGATCCGCCGCAATAAGGGCAGACCGGTGCAATCGGATAGCGACGGCGGCCACAATTCCCGCAATGCTGCAGCACCAGCACCCCGGCCTTGAGCTGGTCCAGGTAGAACTCGGTCGACGATGACGGCGGCACCACAAGCGCGCTCAAGCCGGCACGTCCGGGAAACTCGCGGATCGGCAACATGGCGTCAGTTCCGCTCCTTGCCGTAGAGAATCGCATCGCCGAATGTCGTTGCCCAAAGGGCGAGCTGGCAATCACCGATCTGCCGCGGACCCGCTTCGCCTCTTAGCTGGCGCACGATCTCGACGGTATGCCCCCAGCCGTTGGAATGTCCCTCGGAAAGGTGACCCCCGCTTGTATTGACCGGCAACTCGCCGCCGAGCTCGATGCGTCCGTTTTGCGCCCAGTCAGCCGCTTCACCGACTCCAACGAAGCCAAAGCGCTCAAGCGTCCAGAGCACGTGCGGTGTAAAGCCGTCATAGCAGTGCAGGGTGTCGACGTCGTCAGGCGTCACACCTGCTATCTGAAAAACAGACTCTGCCGCCCCCGCCGGCCGGTAGTCATATTCCTCGGCCTGATTAATCCCGAGTCCGCGTTGACCGAAAACGAACTCATTGGGCCCGGCCGCTATCCCTTGATAGCTCCGAAGGTACACTGGGGGCTTCTTCAGGTCCTTTGCGCGGTCGGCTCTCGTTAGAATGACCGCCACGCTGGCGTCGGTCGAGATCGAGCAATCGAAACGTCGCAGCGGCTCCACGATGAATGGTGAAGCCGTGTAGTCCGCCATGGTCATCGGCTTTTTCATCACCGCGGCAGGATTGAGCAAAGCACTCCGGCGTTGGGCTATGGCAACGGCGCCTAGCTTCTCGCGCTCGATGCCATACTTGTTCAGATATCGTTGCGTCGCCATTGCGGTCCCGCCGATCGGCGCCGCGAGACCCGCGTACAGGGTCTCGGCATGGGGCCCGCCTCCCTCACGCAAATTCTCGGCGAAGCCCGGAAAGCCCGTGGTGCCGTGCCGGTCGAACCGGCTGTTCAGGAAGGTCGCGACGCAAAGAACGTAGTCTGCCAAGCCATGATCCAGCGCCATAGCCGCATGCTGAATCACGGTTCCGCAGAACCGCCCATGCGCCCAGGTCTGGGAAGAAAAGCGCGTCTTGATGGCAAGCAGAGTTGCGAATTCGTCATAGTCGAGCCCGCGCGGCGATCCAATATGAACGATGAGGCCGTCGAGTTGACTCCGCTGCAGACCACAATCCTCAAGCGCCAGAGCGACGGAAGAGTTCGCGATCGTCGCAATACTCGCGTCCAACACGCCTCTGGTGAAATCCAGCGCGCCAACTCCAGCAATCACAACACTTGAAGAGAAGCGAGCGTCCATTGCGCAGGTCGTTGTTCCAACTATCCATACGTCCAAGCGCCCATGACGAGACGCCGCCTCCACCGCGAGAGACCGCGGTTTTTCGGCCAAGGATAGCAGATTAATCCGGGGATCGAAGGCTACGCCTCAGCTTGGGCAAAGAATAAATCCCTGCCCGAATGCGTCTTGTCTTTCCGCGCACAGAATTTGGCGAAAACATCTCGGAACGAAATACCCGGCCGGATACCCCCGGAGACAATATTACGTCCTATAGATCAAGAATCAGCCGCTCGCTCTTGCTCCCGCTGCAGCAGATCATCATCGTGGCGTTGGTCGCGCGCTCCTTGTCCGTCAGCAGTGAATCGCGATGGTCCGGGACGCCGGATATCACCGCGGTCTCGCACGTGCCGCAGACTCCTTCCTCGCACGAGTACGGCACGTCCAGGCCCGCTTCGCGCAACACGGTCAAAATGGACTTACCGGGTGGAATGACAAACTCCTTTCCGCTGCGCGCGAGCCGAACGACGTAATTTCCCGCCAAGGCAGCCGGCTCTGCGGCAGTGAAATATTCGATGTGGACCTGCTGCTCAGGCCAGTTGGCTGTCGCAGCCTTGAAGGCTTCCAGCATCGGACCCGGGCCACAACAATAAAGGTGTGCATCCTTCGGTGCCTGAGAGACGATCCGATAAAAGTCGAGAAGCGCACCGTTTGCTTCATCGTCAAAATGCAAATGGGCCTCTGGCATTCCCTGCAGCATGTCCATGAAAGGCATGTCCGCGCGCGACCTGCACGAGAAGTAAAGAGTCCAGGATCGAGCCGCGGATTGCAGCTTCTGCAGCATCGCCCAGATCGGAGTAATGCCGATCCCGCCCGCTATCAGCACCGTATGCTCGGCATTATCCACGAGCGGGAAGTTGTTTCGGGCGCCACTGATCTTGAGCGTGTGTCCGACCTTTAGTGCTTCGAAGATGTACCTCGAGCCGCCCCGACTTTCGGGATCAAGCTTGATCCCAAGTGTATATCTCATGGGTGTGGCATCGGGCGTCGTCAGTGAGTATTGCCGAACCAGCCCGTTTGGCAGGTGCAGGTCGATGTGCGCCCCCGCTTCCGCCGGCGCCAGGGCAAGGCCGTCAATCCTCTGAAACTCGTACAAATGGGTGTCCCGGGCCGCGTAGCGGATAGCGGTCAAACGCACGTCCACGAGACCGTCGCTTTCACCGATAGTCACCTGTATGAATTCCCAGACAGCGACCGCTATTTCGCCGAAACGCTTGTCAGGTTCACGAACCAGCTTCGTGGCACCCTGAAGTCAACCACGTTGCTTGAGGTTGCCCAAGGATCGAGGTCGTGGAACAGGATCAGATATGGCACATTGTCGACCAGCTTTTGATGCACGTTGGCGATGGCCTTATCCAGTTCGCCCGGTGCAAAGGAATTCTGTGCTGCCGCGAGAGCAGCGTCGATCTCGGGGTTATTGAAGTAACCCCAGTTCGACCCGCGGGGCGGCACCAAGTCCGACTTGAAGCCGCGCAGAAACGTACTCGTCGGATCGAGAACCGGCGCGGGCAGTGACACGGCTTGGATGCCGGCGTTAATCGGGGCCTTAGCGCCCTGACGGAAGTAGCTAAAGAGCGTGACAAAATCGACAACCTTAAAGTCGACATCGATCCCGACTGCCGCGAGATTGGCCTGCGCCAATTCGGCCACAGGCAACGGTAGGGCCTCGCCGCTGCCGCTGCTTGAAAGCAGCACCCCGACCTTGATGCGCTTATCAGGACCATAGCCGGCCTCGGCCAGGAGCTTCTTGGCCTCATCCGGATCATAACGCAGTTTGAACGTCGGCTTTCCAAACCATGGTGAGTCTTCGAATACCAGGCCTTTGGCCGCGACCGCAGCGCCGGCGTGGAGCTTCACCAACCCGGTGCGGTCAATTGCCAGGTTGGCTGCCTTGCGCACGCGCAAATCCTTGAAAGGCGAATCAGGCAACATACTGAGATCCCAGATCGAGACGGTGGGACGCTCATTCATGCGCACCTTGAAGCCTGCCGACGTGAGACCGGCGAGTGAATCTGGCGGAGCTGTCTCTGCGATATCGACTTCTCCGGAGCGGAGCGCCGCGATTCGGGCATTTGCATCGGCGATGGGAGCAAAAGTGAGCGATCGAGCCTTCGGAATCCTGTTTTTGTCCCAATACGACTCGTTGCTAACGAGTTCCAGTCGCGTCCGCGGCACCAGTCTTGAAAACTT
>Ga0187784_10004593_pt1 | contig 11178 bp, 11 predicted proteins | sample 1015_SJ02_MP15_2_FD_132964 | JGI IMG/M metagenome (GOLD analysis project Ga0187784, IMG submission 132964) | Tropical peat soil microbial communities from peatlands in Department of Meta, Colombia - 1015_SJ02_MP15_20_MG | ecosystem: Environmental > Terrestrial > Soil > Wetlands > Peat | place... | reverse complement strand
GCGACCAAGTCGGTCGCCGTGCCGATCTACCAGACCGCCGCCTATGAATTCGACAGCGCCGAGCACGGCGCTGCGCTGTTCAATCTCGAAGCGCAGGGTTTTCGCTACAGCCGGATCAACAACCCAACCGTCGACGTGCTCGACAAGCGCGTGGCGGCGCTGGAAGGCGGGGTCGGCGCGCTGTGCGTCGCCTCGGGCCAAGCCGCGCTGCATTACGCGCTGTTAAACCTCGCCGAGGCGGGCGCCAATTTCGTCACCGTGCCGCAGCTTTACGGGACGACGCACACGCTCTTCTCGCACCTCTTTCCAAGCCTCGGCATCGCGGTCAAGTTTGCGAAATCGGACAACCCGGCCGATGTTGAGCCGCTGATCGACGATCATACCCGAGCGGTGTTCTGCGAGAGCGTCGGCAATCCGGCGGGCAATATCTGCGACATCGCCGCGTTGGCCGAAGTGGCGCATGCGGGCGGCGTGCCACTGGTCGTCGATAACACCGTCGCGACGCCAATCCTGCTGCGTCCGATCGAGTATGGCGCCGACATCGTCGTGCATTCGCTGACCAAGTTCATGGGCGGCCACGGCACGACCTTGGGTGGCGCGATTGTCGATGGCGGGAAATTCCCGTGGATGACGCATGCCCGGCGCTTCCGCCAGTTCTGCGAGCCCGACGCATCGTATCACGGGCTTGTCTATACCGACCATTTCGGTGCCGGCGCCTATATCGCGCGCTGCCGCAGCGTCTATCAGCGCACCACCGGCGCGGTGCTGTCGCCAATGAGCGCATTCTTGCTGCTACAGGGCATCGAGACTGTGGCGCTGCGCGTGGAGCGGCATGTCGAGAATTCCCGCCGGGTCGCCGAGTTCCTGCGCGACGACAAGCGCGTCGCCTGGGTCAATTACGTCGGCTTCCCCGATAGCCCTTATCATCGTCTCGCCGAGAAATACCTTGGCGGCCAGGCATGCTCGCTGCTGACCTTCGGCACGCAAGGCGGGTTCGAAGGTGGCAGGCGCTTTTACAACGCGCTGACGCTGGTGAAACGGCTCGTCAATCTCGGCGACGCCAAGTCGCTCGCCTGCCACCCGGCTTCGACAACGCACCGCCAGATGTCGCCCGATGAGCAGCTCAAGGCCGGCGTTCGGCCGGAGATGATCCGGCTCTCGGTCGGCATCGAGCATGTCGACGACGTCATCGCCGACCTCGATCAGGCGCTCGAGCGGGCGTGCGAGGCTTAAGCAATGCCGCTGCTGAGGCTTGATCGGCTGCGGCGGTGTCCCGTGCGGGCAGGCAAGGCCCTGACGATCGGGCTTGTCAACAACATGCCCGACGCCGCGCTCAAAACCACCGAACGGCAATTTCGCGAGCGGCTGACGAGTGCGGCTGGGGGCATTCCGTTTGCCCTCCGCGTTTTCTCGTTTCCGGAGCCGCGGCGTTCTGTGGAGGGACAGCGCCACGTTGCCACGTACCACGAGCCGATCGATAATTTGTGGGAGAACGATCTCGACGGGCTGATCGTGACCGGAGCGGCGCCCGCCGCGGCAGCGGTCGAAGCGGAGCCCTGCTGGCCTGTTCTCAAGCGCCTCGTCGAATGGGCGCAGCGCCATACCAGTTCGACGATCTGGTCATGCCTCGCGGCGCATGCTGCCGTACGCCACATCGACGGGATCGAGCGCCGTCCGCTCGGCGTCAAGCTGTCGGGCGTCTTCGATTGCGTCCGGATCGCGGACCACCCGCTGCTGGCTCGTACGCGGGCCCGATGGTCGAGTCCGCATTCGCGCTACAATGAGTTGCCCGAGGCGGCGCTGCGCGCGCGTGGCTACAGCATCTTGTCGCGCTCGCGCGTCGCCGGTGCCGACATCTTCGCCAAGCGTTGCGGCAGCCTTTTTGTCTTCATGCAGGGGCATCCGGAATACGATGCGGGTGCGCTCGGCCGCGAATACCGGCGCGATGTCGTGCAGTTCCTCGCCGGTAAGAGCGAGTCCTATCCCGAGATTCCGGCGAATTATTTTTCCGCGGACGCAGCCGCCGCGATGCAGGCCTTCCGCGAGGTCGCACTGCACGATCGCGACGCGACGCTGCTCGAGCGATTTCCGGCACTGGAGGTGATGAACGCGCCCTGGCATGCAGCGGCAACCCATTTCTACTCGGCGTGGTTCGCGCAACTGTGCGCGCGGCGCTCTCCTGGCCCTGGCTGGGCAAGGATGCGGTTGCCCGTTGCCGCATTGTCCGGCGTGAACCCCACCTACGCATAGCGCAACACTGCGATCGCGGTGATGACAAGCCCGTCCGCGACCAGATAGCGGCCCCGAAACTGGTTTGGCACGCCCGCGGGTGCGGGGACGAGAACGCGCGCCGAAAAGGTCGAGTCCACGGGATCGATCGCCAGGGTCGCCTGATTGAAATCGAGAAAGCGCCGGGCGAGCGGAAACCACGCCTTGTAGACGCTTTCCTTGGCGCTGAAGATCAGCCGGTCCCAACGGATGCCGGCGGGTGCCGCTGCCGTCCAGGCGCGTTCGTCGGCATCCAGCACGCGCGCCGCGACGCGCTCCGGGATCGCCGCGTGCGGCTCGGCGTCTATGCCGATTGTCAGCACCTCGGTCAAGCGCGCGACCGCCGCGGCGCGGTACCCGGTGCAATGGGTGATGCTGCCGACGATGCCCGGCGGCCAGATGGGTTCGCGCTTCGCGCCGCGCAGGATGGGGCCGACGGGGACTGCCATCTGCTCCAATGCCTGACGCGCGCAAGCGCGGGCCGTGGCGAACTCCGCCCGCCGGGGCGCGACAGCCCTCTTGATCAGAGCCTCTTCCTCGGGAAAGATCACCGCAGGACTATCGTCGCAGCGGCGCTCGACCGCACTGACTTCCGGCGGCAACAAGGTTGCGATCATCGTCCTGGCTATGCACTGCGGCCGGGTTAAGCGCAACAGGCGGGCCGGTGTTGGCGGTTTTTTAATGCCGCTGCGGGAACCTTGCGAGTTCATGTTTGCTGGAGCCGCTCATGTCGATCGGATCGCATATCACCACGCTTTTTGCCGAGGTCGCTCGGGAGCAGAACAAGGTCTTGGCGCCGCTGTCGGACGGGCTCGGCCTGCTCGATACCGGGCTTGACTCGCTATGCTTCGCGATCATCGTGGCGCGGCTGGAGGACCAGTTCGGCATCGATCCGTTTGGCGATGACGAAGAAACCGATTTTCCGGTGACCGTGGGCGACTTCATCCGGCTTTACCAGAATGCCACGGCCCGCGCCGCGGATTGAGCGGAACAACCTCTGGCATTCGCTAAGCAGCGCCGGGCGGCTGGCGGAACGGTGGCTCTCGGACGAACATGCGCGGGTTAGCCTTGCCGTGCTGTCGCGGGGGTCGATCCTTGGAGAGCACCTTCATGGATTACGCGGCCGATCGGTGCTGCTGTCGACCCGAGATCAGCTGCCGGCCGCTCTGGCGCTGATTGAGCTGGACGGGATCGCGCGGCGGATCGTGTTGTGCCCGCCGGACGTTTCCGCCGCGCATCTTCCCAACGCAATGGCCATGGCCGGAGTGGACGCGATTGTCGGCGACAGGGCCGCCGGCGAGTTTGGCACCGACATGTTTGTGCCTTGCGGCACAGGCGTCACACCCGGCGCACCAAACCGCGAGCCCGGCGCCGACACGGAATGGGTGCTGCTGACCTCGGGCACAACCGGCGCGCCAAAACTCGTCTGCCACACGCTGGCGACCTTGACCGCCGCAATGCCCGGCGGAACGACGCTCGGCCACAACGCCGTATGGAGCACCTTCTACGACATACGCCGTTACGGCGGGCTGCAGATCTTTCTGCGCGCGATGCTCGGCGGCGGCTCGATGGTGCTGTCGAGTGCGCAGGAGCCGGTTGGCGATTTTCTCGTCCGCGCCGGGGCCGGCGGGGTGACGCATATTTCTGGCACGCCATCGTACTGGCGCCGGGCGCTGATGAGCGGCTCGGCGCGCCGGATGGCTCCGCGTTACGTACGTCTCTCGGGCGAGATCGCCGATCAGTCGATCCTCGACCATTTGCACGAAGCCTATCCGGACGCCGACATCGCGCACGCCTTCGCCTCGACCGAGGCCGGGGTGGCATTCGCTGTCGGCGACGGGCTCTGCGGCTTTCCCGCGAGTTACCTCGGTCGGCGCGGCGATGTCGAGATGCGGGTCGCCGAAGGCACGCTGCGAATCAGGTCAGGGTGCAACTCGCTCGGCTATATCGGCGACGACGTCGCCTCGCCGTTTGACGCCGACGGGTTCGTCGACACCGGCGACATCGTCGAGCTGCGCAACGGCCGCTATTATTTTGTTGGCCGGCGCGGTGGGGTCATCAACATCGGTGGCCAGAAGGTGCATCCGGAGGAGGTCGAGGCGGTAATCAACCGCCATCCTGGCGTCCGGATGTCGGTCGTGCGAGCGCGCGAGAGCCCGATCACCGGGGCGATCGTCGTCGCAGACGTCGTCGCGAGTGCAGAGCTCGTCGAGCCGGACACGATGCGCAAGGAGATCCTCGATACGTGCCGCAGCCTCTTGGCGCGCCACAAGGTGCCGGCCGCGATTCGCTTTGTGTCGGCGATCGAGGTCGCCGCTTCGGGCAAGCTGGTGCGGGACCGTGCGTAAATTCCCCGAGCGCAACGTCATTGTCACCGGCGGCAGCCGCGGTCTGGGCTTTGGCACGGCGATCAAGCTGCGCGACGCCGGCTACCGCGTGGTTGTCGTCGCGCGCGAGGAAAGTCCGGAGATCGCCGGGGCCAGCGGTCAGCCGACACCACTCCATTTCTGGGGTTGCGATCTCGGCGAGATCGATGCGCTTCCCGACCTCGTCAAGAACATCCGCAAGGAAGTCGGGCCGATCTACGGCCTCGTCAACAATGCCGGGATCGGCACCGCCGGTCTTCTCGCCAACGTGCGGGTCACCGACATCGTGCAGACGGTGCGGCTCAACACCGTGTCGCCGATGGTGTTCACCAAGCACGTCGTGCGGTCGATGATGGCCGATGGCGAGCTCAAGGAACACGGCGGTCGGATCGTAAACATTTCCTCGATCGTTAGCTCGACCGGGTTCAGCGGGTTGTCGGTATACGGTGCGACCAAGGCGTCGCTCGTCGGTTTCACCAAGTCGCTGGCGCGCGAGCTCGGGCCGCTGGGAGTTACCGTCAATGCGGTGGCGCCGGGCTTTATCGACACGCGTATGACCGATGGTCTCGAAGGCGCGCAACGCGAGCAGATCAAGCGGCGCAGCCCGCTCAACCGCCTCGCCGAGGTTGAGGACGTCGCCGCGACCGTGGCGTTTTTGATGAGCGATGCGGCCCGTAACATCACCGGCACGGTGCTCACGGTGGATGCCGGCAGCACCGCTTAGCTAAAGCCGCATTTCACGCCGGTTTATCCGCCCGTAAGCCGCCGCATCCAGCGGCAGAAAGCTCCCGTTCGTCCGATCAAAGACATACAGCGGATCGTCGATCCCGGCGGGATCGAAACCTTCTCGCGCCAAAATCGGCTTTTGCGGCTTGAACGTGCCCGTCGTCGCGATGTCCCGGCAGAGGCGGAGGAAGACCGGGCGGGCATATTCAGGCAGGCGCTCGGCGATGTGTGAGGCAAAGATCGCCGGGTCGAAATCGCCGGTCGTAACCAGCGCTGCCATGCCGGCGCGACCTTCCGTACCCGTCACAGCGACCCCATAAACCACGGCCTCAACCACGCCGGGGCAGCCAGAGATCTCAGTCTCGACCTCGGTCGTCGAGACATTTTCGCCCTTCCAGCGAAATGTGTCGCCGATCCGGTCGACAAAATAGAAATAGCCGGCACGATCGCGCCGCATCAGATCGCCAGTGCGGTACCAGGCGTCGCCGGTCGAGAAGACATTTCGTAGGATTTTCGCTTCCGAGGCGACCTTGTCCGAGTAGCCTTCGAAAGCGCCGCCGACTGCAGCGCTCTCATGCGCCAGCTTGCCGATCGCCTCGCCGACTTCGTCCGCGCCACAGCGCAGACAGAAGCCGTCGGCGCCGCGCACGACGTCACCGGTTTCGACATCGAACTTGACGATCGCAACGGGGAAACGATGGGCCAGATAGCCGGGAATTCGCCCGATTGATCCTGGCCTGCCGTCGCAATTGTAAAGCGAGAAGCTGCCTTCGGTCGCAGCATAAAATTCGATAATTCGAGGAATTCCAAATCGATTTTGAAACGACTCCCACACGTCGCCGCGCAGCCCGTTGCCGCACACAAGGCGCAGCCGGTGGCCGGTCTCGCGCGGGTGTTGCGGCGCGTCGAGCAGATAGCGGCACAATTCGCCGATATATTGGAACAGCGTGCAGTCCCAGCGGGTGATGTCGTCCCAGAAGCGGCTCGCCGAGAAACGCTCGCGTATTGCGACCGAACCGCCCCCCGTCAGCACCGCGCCTGTCGCCACCACGCCGCCGATGCTGTGATACATCGGCAGGCAATTGTACATGCGGTCCGTGGGTTCGGTGCCGATCAGCCCGGCGAACCAGTGCGTCCACCACATCAGCCGGGAGTGGCTGACGCTTGCTGCTTTGGGCAGGCCGGTGGTGCCCGAGGTGCAGATGTACAATGCGCGGTCGCTGAGCGTCGGGCCGCAGACATCATTCCCAGCGTCGCCGGCCGGCAGCTCGCGGTCGATGCGCGGCCAGCCGGGTGCGTCGGCGCCGTAGCTCCAAGCGCTGATCTCGCCGAGTTGCGGCATCACGGCGGCAACGGCCTCGATGAATTCGCCGGCGACGATCACATGGCGCGGCCGCACAATGCCGATCGCATGGCGCAAGGCGTCGCCGACGAGATTGGTGTTGATCAGTGCCGCTACGCCGCCGGCGCGGGTAATCCCCAGCCAGATCGCCAGGTATTCCGGACAATTCGGAAGCATCAGGCAGACGACCTCGCCGGGCGCGATGCGCTGAGCCCGCGTCCAGCCGGCATACTGTCCGGCGCGGGCCGCGAGCGCGGCGTAGCTCAGTATTTGGCGCTCGGAGAGCAGCGCCGGCGCGTCGCCGAATGTCTCAGCCATACGCTCGATGACGACGGGGAAGATGACCTCGGGGTGCTGGGCGATCGGCGCGGTCAATTCGAGCGCCCGCCGCCATGATTGGGCGGCGGCACGGCGCTCTCTGTCTGCGTTGTCCCCCGGCATTACCGGCTGAGGGTTATCGCCTTCAGATTGCGAAGCCGTAAAGCGCGGCGACGTTGCCGCGAGTGATCTTAAAGCGATCCTCGGCGCTCGCATCCTTGAAGTCGCGCTCGACGACTGCCTGCGAGTGCGGCCATGACGACGCCTGATGCGGGTAGTCGCTCGACCACATCATGCGGTCGACACCGACAAAATCCCGGTTCGCCACGCCGACAAAATCATCGATATAGGTCGCCCACATCTGCCGGCGGAAATATTCGCTGGGCTTCAGCTTTTGCGTGAAGCCCGCGGCGGCACGGGACCGCTCGGCGACCCGGTCCATGCGCTGCAAATAATAGGGAATCCAGCCGACATTGTTCTCGGCCGAGACGATCTGCAGCCGCGGGAAGCGGTCAAGAACGCCTGAGAAGATAAGCACGCTGAACGACTTCTCGACCTCGTAGCCGAGTACCGTGGTCCGCATATAGCGCTCGCCCCAGTTCCACTGGCTTTCGACACCCATGCCGGTGATCGCATGCAGCGAGATCGGTGTCTTCATCTCTTCGGCCGCGGCCCAGAACGGGTCGTAGATGTCGGAGCTGTAAGGCTGGCTTTCGGGTGGTGAACACCAGATCATCGCGCCTTTGAGGCCCATCTTCGCGCAGCGTTCGAGCTCGCGCGCCCCGGCTTTCGGGTCGTAGAGCGAGATCATCGCCAGGCCCGCCATTTTCGTCGGCGCGTAACTGACGAAATCGGCGAGCCAGTCGTTGTAGACGCGGAAGCAGTCGGCCTGCAGCCCGGCATCCTGGAGCCAGAAAATGCGGAAGCCGAGCGTCGTGTAGAGCACGTCGGCCTCGACCCCGTCGACGGCGTTGTCCTTCATCCGCTCAGCCGGGTCCCAGCCGCCGGGACGTGCATCGGCGTAAGTGGCCTTGGTCAGGAACTCCTTCAGTTCCTCGGGGCTCTTGCCGGCGCCGAGCCCGATGCCGATCGGGTGCGGTGCGTGCCCCTCATAGAGGAAATAGGCGCCCTCTTTGCCGGGCAGGTCGGTGACGAGCCGCGGCGCCCGATCGCGATATTTTTTATCGACCCGGGTTGCCCACAGATCGGGTGGTTCGCTGACATGGGAATCGGCGGAGATCAGCTTGTAGTCGGGCATGGCGAGCCTCCCTGATGGCGCTGTCCCTTTCACCATTTTGCCCCTATTGGCGGGGTTGCGCCACGGCTTTGCCACGCCGATATGGAGAAGGCTGTCTGTGCGTCGTTCCCCACCCCTGGAGGCGCTGATGACTGTCCCGCTGCAGATAACCTTTCGCGACTTGCCGTCCTCCGCGGCTGTCGAAGCGCAAATCCGCGAGCGTGCGGAGAGCCTGGAGCGCGTCTTCGACCGTCTCACCGCGTGCCGGGTGATCGTCGAGGGCCGGCACCGTCCGATGCGGGCGGGGAGGGTCGCGCATCTCTGCATCGAGCTGACCCTTCCCGGAAAAATCATCACGATTGGGCGCGGCGCCGCCGAGTTCGAGGCGCATGACGATGTGTTCGTCGCTGTTCGCGGTGCCTTTGACGCGGCGCGCCGTCGGCTCGACCGCTATGCGCGACGGCGTCGCGGCGAGGTGAAGAACCACTCTCAGCCGACGACCGAGCAGAATCCCTGATTCGCGTGCTATTCTCGTCGCGGCTAGCGCGATGGGGGACACGCGATGCCAGTGCCGACGATTTATCTCAGCCGTCTGATCGGCGTCGTGGGGCTGATCGCGGGGGCGGCGATGCTGCTTGACAGGCAACCGCCGATCGCCGCGCTTGGCGCGCTGTCAAGCGATCCCGCCCTGCTCTATGTGATGGGAATACTGGGGATCGTGGCCGGGGCAGCAATTGTGCTGATCCATAATCTATGGAACCGCGGCCTCCCAGCGCTGCTGGTGACGTTGATGGGCTGGCTGCTGTTGATCCGAGGGGTCGCCCTGATGCTGTTGCCGCCCGACCTGCTCGGCGGGATCGTCGCCTCCTTGCATTTTGCCGAGTTCTATTACCTTTACGCCGCGATCCCGCTGCTGTTAGGCGCCTATCTGAGCCTTAAAGGCTTTAACGCACTTCTCTCATCCGATGAACACACGACCCCATCGCCGCCGTCCGCAGAGCCGCAAGCGGCCAAGACCCGGCCGCGCCCCCGACGCTAAGTAAAATACCGCAGGCGGCGTCCCGAACCACGCACTCAAGCGCCCAGCTTGAAGAACTTCACCGCATTCCCGGCCCAAATCTTGTCGCGCTCGATTGCTGGGATGTCGCGGTAGATGTCGTCGATGATCGGGCGCGAGTTCGGCCACTCGTTCTCGATATGCGGGAAGTCGGTGGCGAACATGATGTGGTCGACGCCGACATGGTGTCGCATCTCGATCGCCACGCGCTCGTACTGGACGCTGAAATAGATGTTCTCGCGCACGTAAGTCGCCGGCAGCTCCTTCAAGGGCTTGAAGCCGAGCATGTCCTCCGCCCAGTTGAGGTGTCGCTTGTACCAAAGGTCCATGTGCTCGAGCCAGAACGGCACCCAGCCGAGCCGCGTTTCGGCAAAGAACACCTTCAATTTCGGGAAGCGCTCGAAGACGCCGCTCAGCACCAACTGCGCCATGCCAATCGATGGCGGCAGGCCGAAATTCACCAGCCATTCGAGGAACGGGCGGCGCAGCCGCGCCATCACCTCGGGGTCTTCCTTCGGGTATTTCATCGTCGGCTGGTTGGCGCGGGCGCCGGTGCGGTAGAGCTGGACGTGCACCGTGACCGCCATGTCGAGGTCGAGCGCGGCGGCCCAGAATTTGTCGTCCTCCGGGGTCGGATAGCCCTTGGCGTTGGGCAGCGCGCCGAGCAGCACGCCCCTGAGGCCCAGTTTCTTGCAGTGCTCCATCTCGGCGATCGCATCGTCGACATTGGTGATCGGGATCACCCCCATGCCGATCAGCCGATCGGGCGCGACCGCGCAATATTCCTCGCCGAGCCAATCGTTGTAGCCGCGGATGACCGCCTTGTAGACCTCGTCATGCGCGATGTTGCGCCAGAAGACCGGTCCCGCGACCATCGCCGCGAACAGCACTTCGGCGTCCATGCCATCCTGGTCCTGCTCCTTGACGCGCTGCTCGGGGCTGCCGGTGCCGGCGGCATCGGCGACCTTGAGGCCGAAGGGCGTCCAGGTTCCTTCGGCGCGTCCGGCGCGCAGATCGAGGAAATTGGCTTCGAGCAGCGGCTGGCCTTCGATCATCAGCGCGTCGCCGCCATCGGGCAGATGCACCGTATGTGGCGCGCGATCGCGGTATTTCTCGGGCACACGATGGATCCAGCGCTCGGGCGGCACCTCGAGATGCCCGTCCGACGACATCAATTTATATTGCCGCGCCATCGCTGGTCTCCTCGTGTCAGATCACGCCGCGTATTCCACCAGCGCGCCGGGCGCGGGGCAATAGTCGAGACACTCGCCGCAACCGGTGCATTTCTCCGCGATCACCTCGTAGAGGTGGCGCGGCTCGAGCAGCGTCGGCCTGATCGCCGCGTAATCGCACACCTCGCGGCACAGCCCGCAGGAATTGCACGGCGGAAATTCGATACGGACTTTCATCGCGCCGTGGTGATGGGTTGCGGCGCGTTCTCGGCAATGCCGCCGATCTGGTAGAGCAGATAGCCGAGCGCGTCTTCGACGTGGCGCTGCGAGGCTTCGTCGGTGCAGTAGAAGTCGAGCTGAAACTTGCCTTCCATGAAGTGCATCAGCTCCTCGTCCTGCTGCGACAGGTGCTCGTGCCGCACCAGCGGATCGTCGACGAGGTGCAGATACGCCGTGATCCCGAGGCAGGCATTGGCCTCGGTGTAGTAATTCTGCGCCGCGCGAGCGAGCGGGTGAATGTGCGGAAACATCATCGAGAGCCCGAAATAGGCGGGCAGCGGCTGGACATTGGCGTCGGCGATCTCCATCAGCTCGCGCTCGTCCTTGACCCAGCCTTTGCCGAGCAGCACGTCCGCGTGCAACTTCGAGTGCTTGCACTCGTCCCAGATCTGGCGGGCGCGCATGCGCTGCAG
>Ga0187784_10004592_pt1 | contig 11179 bp, 9 predicted proteins | sample 1015_SJ02_MP15_2_FD_132964 | JGI IMG/M metagenome (GOLD analysis project Ga0187784, IMG submission 132964) | Tropical peat soil microbial communities from peatlands in Department of Meta, Colombia - 1015_SJ02_MP15_20_MG | ecosystem: Environmental > Terrestrial > Soil > Wetlands > Peat | place... | reverse complement strand
GACGCCTCGGACATCGAACGCACCATCGCCATGGTGAAGGACGACGTGCGGCCGACCGAGGTGCTCACCACCGAGGTGCTTCGCTCGGCGCGTGGCCGGACGGTGCGGCCCAAGACGCCGGGCCAGAAGCGCTACACCGATGCCATCGGCGCCAACATCGTCACCTTCGGGATCGGGCCGGCCGGCACCGGCAAGTCGTACTTGGCGGTGGCCTTGGCCGCCCAGGCGCTGCAGGCCCGCGAGGTGGACCGCATCATCCTCACCCGGCCGGCGGTCGAAGCGGGGGAGCGCCTGGGGTTCCTCCCCGGCGACATCATGGCCAAGGTCGACCCCTACCTCCGCCCTCTCTACGACGCTCTGTACGACTTGCTCGGGCCCGAAGGGGCGCAGCGCCTGCTCGAGCGAGGCACGGTGGAGGTGGCCCCGCTCGCCTTCATGCGTGGCCGGACTCTCAACCGCAGCTTCATCATCCTCGACGAGGCGCAGAACACCACTCCCGAGCAGATGAAGATGTTCCTCACTCGCATCGGCTTCGGGTCCAAGGTGGTGGTCACCGGGGACGTCACCCAGATCGATGTGGCCGGTGGCCGTTCCGGCCTCATGGGCCTGGAGGAGGTTCTGGGATCGGTGACGGGTGTGGCCTTCGTGCACCTCAGCAAGCACGACGTGGTGCGGGCCCGCATCGTGGCGGACATCGTGTCGGCCTATGAGGCAGTCGATGCCGCCGTCCGCCGCAGCAACGGGCCGTCAGGGCGTTCGTCGCGCCGCCGCGACCTGCCGCATGGGCGCTGACGTCTTCGTAGCCGACGAGCAGTCGGCCCTGCATGTGGACGTCGGCTGCTGGGCCGAGCTGGCCCGCAAAGTCCTCGACGCCGAAGGCGTGGGTGACGACGTGGAGGTGTCGGTGCTGTTCGTGGACGAGCCCACCATCGCCGAGCTCAACGAGCGCTTCCTCGGCAACCGCGGGCCCACCGACGTGCTGGCCTTTCCCATCGACGACGAAGCCATACCGGGGGGGCGCTCGCCCGACGAGGGCGGAACCGGCCCCGGCGGCCCTCTGTCCTCCGAGGAGGAGCCCGTGCCGATGCTGCTGGGCGACGTGGTGGTATGCCCGACCATGGCGCGGCGCCACGCAGAAGAACGGGAACACCCGGTGGAGGACGAGATGGCGCTGCTCGTGGTGCACGGGTTGCTGCACCTGTTGGGAATGGACCACATGGACTCCGACGATGCCGAGAAGATGGAGCGGCGCGAGCAACAACTGCTGTCGCGTTTCTGGCGCCCGACCAACTGACCGGGGATCGTGGTGAGCGCCGTGTCGGCGACGACCTTGGCCGGATCGGACTGGGTGATGCTGGCGGTCGTGGTGATCCTGATCGTCGCCTCGGCCGGACTGGCCATGGCCGAGACCTCGCTCACCCGCATGAGTCGGGTGAAGGCGATCTCCCTGGAGGACGACCACCGGCACGGGGCCAGTTTCCTGGTGCGCCTGGTCGAGCACCCCGAGAAGTTCCTGAATCCCATCCTGCTGCTCACCCTGGTGTGCCAACTGGTGAGTGCCACTCTGGTCGGCGTGCTCGCTGACCGGTGGTTCGGGGGGATCGGGGTGGCGGTGGCGGCCGTGTTCGAAGTGGTGGTCATCTTCGTGCTGGCCGAAGCGTTGCCCAAGAACTGGGCCGTCCAGCATCCCGAGCGGGCTGCCCTGGGCGCTGCCCCGGTGGTCGACGCCCTGGTCCGCTTCCCGCCGGTGCGGTGGGTGTCGGGCGCTCTCATCGGGGTGGCCAACCTTCTCGTCGGCCAGCGACGCAAACAGAGCACGGTGAGCGAGTCCGAGTTGTTGGCCATGGCGGACGTGGCTGCAGAGGACGAGGTCATCGAAACCGAAGAGCGCGCTCTCATCCATTCGATCATCGACTTCGGTGACACCATCGTGCGAGAGGTGATGCGTCCGCGGCCCGACATGGTGAGCGTGGAGGAAGACCTCACGGTATCGGCCGCCCTGGGCTCGGCCATGGGTGCCGGCTACTCGCGCCTGCCGGTGCACAGCGGCAACATCGACGACATCGTGGGCATCGCCTACGCCAAGGACCTGATCCGAGCCGAACGTGAGGGGCACGGCGGCGATCCGGTGGGCTCCCGGGTGCGGCCGGCCCATTTCGTCCCCGAAACCAAAAGGGTGTCCTTGCTCATGCGCGAGATGCAGGAGCTCAAGTACCACCAGGCCATCGTGGTCGACGAGTACGGCGGCACCGCGGGGCTCGTGACACTGGAGGATCTCATCGAAGAGCTGGTGGGCGAGATCGTCGACGAGTACGACGTGGAGGAGCCGCCGTTCGAGAACCTGGGCGAGGGCGAGGTCTCGGTGTCGGCCCGCCTGGCGGTGGACGAGCTCAACGAGCTGCTCGACGCCGAGCTGCCCGAAGGCGACTGGGACACGGTGGGGGGTCTGCTGTTCAATCTATTGGGGCGGGTCCCGGTGCAAGGCGAGTCGGTAGACGTCGACGGTGTCCACCTGGTGGCCGAGCGCGTGCAGGGCAATCGCATCGGCCGCATCAGAGCCACGGTGAGCCGCCCCCCGGCCGCCACCGAGCCGCCGACCTTTGCCGGCGGCGGCTGAGGCGTGGAGTTGACGGGGTTCCAGTCGGGTTTCGTGGCGGTGGTGGGCCGGCCAAACGTGGGAAAGTCGACGTTGGTCAACCGCATCCTGGGCCAGAAGGTGACCATCACCTCCCCGCGTCCCAACACCACCCGCCGTGCTCTACGAGGCGTGCTGCACCGGCCGGAGTGCCAGGCGGTGTTCGTCGACACGCCGGGACTGCATCGTCCGCGCACCGCTCTGGGACAGCGGCTCAATGAGCACGTGGGTGACGCCCTGGACGACGTCGATGTGGTGGTGGCCGTGCTGGAGGCCACCGAACCCGTCGGCCCCGGAGACCGCCTGGTCCTCATGCGGGCATCCGACGCCTGCCGCCGGCCCGAGGGCGCCGGCACGGCGGGCGAGCTGGCAGGCTTGCTGGTCGCCGTCAACAAGGTCGACCGAGCCACCCGCGCTCAGGTGCTCGAGCGACTGGCCGAAGCCAGCGCCGTGCTCGAAGGAGGGCCGTCGGGTGAAGCGGGCGACGATATCGACGGCGCGCCGCCCGGCGAAGCGGTGGACCGCGGCGTCGAGTACTTCCCGGTGTCGGCGGCCACCGGCCAAGGCGTCGACCAATTGCTCGACGCCGTGCTCGCCCGTCTACCGCAAGGCCCGCCATACTTTCCCGAGGACACGGTGAGCGACCAGCCCGAGGCGTTCCGGGTGGCCGAGTTGGTGCGTGAACAGCTGTTGGCGCGCGTGCGCGAGGAATTGCCCCACGCCATCGCCTGTCGGGTGACCGAGTGGGAGTGGCCGCGAATCCGCGTGGAGATCGTGGTGGAGCGCCAGTCGCAGAAGGCCATCGTGATCGGCGCCGCCGGCAGTGTGCTCAAGGCGGTGGGGACCGCCGTGCGGTCGCAGTTGCCGCCCGGCGCCTTCTTGGAGTTGCACGTGCGGGTGGACCCCCATTGGCAGCAGCGGACCGACGCCATCGAGCGCCTGGGCTACTGAGTTTTCGGCCAGACGGTCCCGGTCACGACGGTCGGTCGGGGCGTGCCGGTCGGCGCGGGGTCGGGGCGGGGTCAGCCTGTGCGACGGCGCTCGTCGTCGATGGCCGACAGGAACTCGAGCGTCCGGGCCTGGTCGGTGGTGAACGGCATGGGCGGCAGGCCATCAAGCAGCTGTCGGCCGTAACCGGCGCGAGCCAGACGGCGGTCGAGCACCGCCACCACCCCTCGGTCCTCGGACGACCGAATGAGCCGTCCTGCTCCCTGGGCCAGCAAGGTGGCTGCCCGCGGCAGATCGACCAGCCGGAAGGCACCGGGGCCGGCCCGCTCGCGGCGTGCTTCGAGCAAGGGGTCGTCGGGGCGGGGAAAGGGGATCCGATCGATGCTCAGCAAGCTGAGCGTGGGACCCGGGACGTCGAGACCCTGCCAGAAGGACATGGTGGCGAACAGGCAAGCGGGTTCCTCGACGGAAAAGGCGGCAACCAGAGCGGGCTTCGGCCGGTCGCCCTGGGCGAGGATGGGGAATGCAAGGCGTTGGCGCAGCGCCTGGGCGGCCTCACGCATGGCGCGCCAGCTGGTGAACAGGGCCAGGGTGCGCCCACCGGCGGCGGCAATCAGCTCCGCCAGCTCGTCGCGAAGCGCCGGCTCCGATTCGCTCCGGCGCCGGTCCGGGAGGTGGGCGGCGCAGTACAGCAGGGCGTTGGTCTTGTAGGGGAACGGGCTGCCCACGTCCAGCTCGTCGCTCGACCCGCCGGGTAACCCGATGCGTTGGCGCAGAAGCGGAGGAACGGTGGCCGAGGTGAGCACGGCCGTGACCGACGGCCACAGCTTCTCGGCCAGGATCGGGCCCACCTCCACCGGGGCGTCGCGCAGCGTGCGCCACCTGCCCCCGGGCCCGGCTGCCTCCACCCAGGCCACCCGGTCCTCTTGCAGGTTGCTGAAGGCCATGACGTCGTCGAGCAGGTGCGAGCAGGCGAGCAACACCCTTGCCCGTCGGGCCGATTCCTCCGTGCCGGCCGGGGCGGTGTCGTCGGGTTGACGTGCGCCGGCTCGACGCAGGGCTCCGACCAGCGCACGCAGGCGCCCGGCGGCCAGCTCGAGCAGGCTGCGCAGCTCGCCCTCGGAGTCGGCGGCGGTCAGCGTCGCCCCCTCGTTGTCAGTGTGCCTGTGGCTGTCACTGTCGCTGTCGGTGTCGGTGTCGTAGCCGGCGGCCGCCTGCCGCAGCACCCGCCGCCCCACCAGGGTCGCCAGGACCTGATCGAGGCGATCGGCGATCTCGGCCACGCCGTCGGCCACGGCGTGGTCGTCGGCGGCGCACAGGCGCCGAGCCGACGAAGCGGCAGCCCGCAGGCGTCCAGGTGTGAGGTCGACCCCGAGGCCCTCCGTCATGATGTCCTCCACCGCTTGGGCCTCGTCGAAGACCACCACGTCGTGCTCCGGCAGGACCGCCCCCTCCGCTGCCAGGTGGGCGGCGTACAGATGGGCGTTCACCACCACCACATCGGCTGCCGCCGCCTTGGCACGTGCCAGCTCGGTGAAACAGTCGGGTCCTGACGGGCAGCGGTAGGCACCGGGGCATTCGCGGGCGGTGACCGACACGCTGGCCCAGGCGCGTGGATGGGGCTCGAACGGCGCCTCGGCGCGATCCCCGCTGGCCGTCACGTCGGCCCAGGCCACAAGACGCCAGACCTGGTCCGCCACTGCGCCCGGCTCCGCGGCAGAATCGGCCTCGACTTCCTCTGAGTCGGACAGCCCGGCGAGCTCGGCGAAGAGCAGGCCATCACCGGTGGTGGCGGCCTCGTCACCGTCGTGGTTCTCCGTACCGACTGCCGTGGAGGCCGATCCCGAACGCCCGCCTGACAGCTCGGCCAGGCGTTGACGGCAAAGGTAGTTGGCGCGTCCTTTGAGCACGGCGAAGTCGAAGCGGTATCGGGCACCGAACGCATCCGCCAGCTGAGGCAGGTCCTTTCCTGCCAGCTGGTCCTGGAGGTGTTTGGTGGCGGTGGCCACGACGCACTTGCTTCCCGACAGGACGAGGGGCACGAGGTAGGCCAACGACTTGCCGGTCCCGGTGCCGGCCCGCACGACCAAGTGCCGTTCGAGCTTGATCGCTCTGGCCACAGCTTGTGCCATGTCCACCTGCCCCGCCCGGTTCTCGCCTCCGCCGGGAAGGGTGGCGGCGACCTCGCGCAGGATGTCGGCGATGTCGTCCGCCCCGTTCACCAAACGGACGCTACCGCCGGCATCCCGGCACCCCGCGTAGTGCGTGCCGTCGTCGGCCCTTGGTTAACTGGGATACTTCTGCTCAGTCCGGCCGTGAACGAGAGGTCACGTTCGAGGCGGCCGCAGCGAGAGTTTGGGCCGGGGGGTAGGCCATGCCGGGAATGGGGAGTGGCTCGCCGCCGGTGAGCCCGGTGGTCTCAGCCTTCCACACCGCCCTTGTCGAGCAGCTGTTGGTTGTGGTGGCTCTCGTCGTGGGCGTGTGGGCAGCTTGGAACGCCTTGCGTAATGCCCGGTACCGACGCTCGCTCACCGATGGGGTCCTGCCGGCGCACCGGCCCAGGGTGGCTGTGGTCCCCGAGCCCCCTGCCCGAAAGCTGCTGCGCCTGGGCTTCGGTTGGTTGTGGATCTTCGACGGGCTCCTGCAACTTCAGTCGGGCATGCCACTCGGGATGCCCGATGGGGTGATCAGGCCAGCGGCCAGCTCGTCACCGGTCTGGCTACGGGCTTTGGTGGATTACGGGGCCACCCTGTGGAGCCGTCACCCGGTGATGGTGGCGGCCTCGGTGGTGTGGATCCAGCTGGGTGTCGGGATACTGCTGCTCGTCGCTCCCCGCGGGTGGTGGTCACGCTGGGCGGGATTGGCGGCCGTCGGCTGGGCGCTCGTGGTGTGGGTATTCGGGGAGGCCCTGGGGGGGATTCTCGCTCCGGGTGCTTCGTGGCTGTTCGGCGCCCCCGGCGCCGCCGTCTTCTACGCAGTGGCCGGCGTGCTGCTGGCCCTGCCAGACGGTGCGTGGTCTGGTGGACGGGTCGGTCGCCTGGTTCTGCGCGTCGGTGGCGTGTTCTTCTTGGTCATGGCCGTGCTGCAAGCCTGGCCCGGGCGAGGTTTCTGGCAGGGTGCGGAGGGCAAAGCGTCGGCGGGCTCACTGCTGTTGATGGTCAAGCAGATGGCGCAGACGTCGCAGCCTGCGTTCTTGGTCGATGTGCTTCACGCCTTTGGTCACTTGGACGCGTCGCACGGATGGGCGGTCAACCTGGTGGTGGTGGGCGCGCTGGCCGTCATCGGCCTGGCGCTGTGCACGGCGTCTGTTCCCCTGATGCGCCCGGCGTTGTGGGCCGCTGTGGCGCTGTGCACGGCGACGTGGGTTCTCGTGCAAGACCTGGGGTTCCTCGGCGGGGTGGGGACCGATCCGAACTCGATGGTTCCCCTCGTGCTCGTGCTGGCTAGCGGGTTCCTGGCGGTCGTTCGCCCTGCCGAGGCCGTGCGGAGGGAGACCGAGCAGCCGGTGCGGACGGCGGGATGCAGTGGATCGGCCGTCGTCGACGCCCGTCCGGTTGTCACCGGAGGCCCGTGGTGGCACAGGGCCAGCTTGGGATACCTGACCCGGGTGGCTGGCGCTTCGGCGGCGCTGGGCGTGGTGGTGGTCGGGGTGCTCCCGATGTCGTGGGCCGCCCTGCGGTAGCGCCGGGCACCTGAGACCAACGTCCAACATGCAGCTCCCCCCCGACTGGCAGGTCACTCCGATGGCGGTGGCGGCGCTGGCCCTCGGCATCACCCACGAGGTCGGTCTGGTGCGTCTGTCGGAGCGTCAGACCCCCGTCGACCGTTGGCGCACCCGGCGGCGCAGCCTGGCCTTCTACGCCGCGCTGTTCACGCTGGTCCTGGTGGCGTCGGGCCCGCTCGAACGATGGGGCATGAAGTGGCTGAGCATCCACATGGTGGTCCACGTGGTGGAGATGTTCTATCTTCCGCCTCTGCTGATCGTCGGGGCTCCGTGGGTGCCGTTGCTCTTCGCCCTTCCCGTGCAGCAGCGGCGGTGGTTGCTACGTAAGTGGTACCTCGTCCGCTCGACGCGCTGTCTACGCAAGCTGTGGGGCCTGGTGAGCAGTCCGTTCAGCGCCGTGGTCCTCTTCAACGGCGTGATGGTCCTGTGGCACGTGCCGGCAGTGTTCAACTTCGCCTCGTGGCACGACTGGGCGATGGAGTGGCTCATGGCGCCGAGCTTTGTGGTCTCGGGCGTGCTGTTCTGGCGGGTCCTGGTCTCCTCGCACCCCTGGGGACCAAAAGGATCGCTCCTCCAGCAAGCACTGGCCGTGGTGGTGACCGGCTTCGAGATGCTCGTACTGGCCATGGCGCTGGGCATCTTCACCAAGGATCCCTGGTACTCCATGAACGTCGCCCTTCTGGGGAGAGTGGACGCTCTGCGCGACCAGCGCTTGGCAGCCGGGATCCTCTGGGTGTGCGGCGACTTCTGGGCCGTGCCCTCCCTGGTGCTGATCGGCTACCGGCTGTATCGCCAACGCGGCGGGCTTTCGGTCTCCTTCGAGCGCGCCCTGGGCCGGGCCTGAGGCGCGCCCCCACGCGACCCTATTCGTCGCCTTCGCCCGCTTCGAGCTGGTTCAGGTAGCGGTTCCAGGCCTCGAGCTTCTCGTCCGGGATCGCCTCGTGTGCAGGTGCGCCCGGCGTCCCGTGACTGCGCCAGTCGCGGCCGGTGAACAGGCACCACCACATGTAGGTGCCGAAGCCGGCCAACAGGGGCCATTCGACGACGTAGACCCAACTGAGGGTGTTGCCGTGCAGCGCGCGTACGACCTCGATGGCGAAGGCGATTGCCGAGGCCAACAATCCGACGGTCAGGGCCAGGTGGAGACGCAGGGCGGCCGAGCCGGTCAAGCGCTCCGGCCCGCGGCGGTGGCCGACCCCTGTTGCCGACGGCGTCGATGCCGACATGCCAGGAGCGTAGGCCCGAGTGGCGACCGCACGCCGGGAGGTGTCGCGCCGGATAGGACGAAAGTCCCGACCTCATCGAAACCGCGGTTGTATCGTTCCCATCGAGAGGACCCGGTGCTACCTTGCCGCCGGTCTTGGCCAGCGAGGGAGTGAGCATGGACAAGGCACAGGGGAATCACGCGTCCGATGTCGACGGGAGCACACCGCCGAAGCCGCTTGGCATCGCCATCACCTTCGTGGCGGTGATCGTCCTCGTCGTGGTGGTCGGCCTGCTGCTGTCCATGCAGGGCTACCACGCCCCGATGGGCACCGAGTTGGCCCGGCCGGTCGGCACCGCCGTGGTGGACGGAGTGCGCGTGCCCCATGTGTCTTTGACCATGGCTACCTTCCCCGACGCCGCCGGCACCAGTCACGGTGTCGACGTGCATCCGGGCGGCAACCCCAGTTGGCCGACGTACGGGTTCACCAATCAGTTCCAGGTGCCGGCCCACGCCATGGTGACGGTCACCATCACCCAATACGACTCGGGCGGGTCGCTCAACAACCCGTGGTTCGCCACCGTGCAGGGCACCATCGGGAACGTGGCCGTCATCGACGGCCACGCCGTGCACAGCATCGATCCCAACGCCACCGCCCACACCTTCACGGTTCGAGGTGTGGCCGGCGTCGACCCAGGGTTCTTCCTGAACGTCCCCTTGCCGGCAGTGGGCGGGAACGACCAGTCGGACAACGGCCCGCATCACACGGTGGTGTTCAGCTTCGTGTCGGGGAGCAAGGGCCTCTACGCCTGGAACTGTGAATACCCCTGCGGAACGGGCGTGGCGGGATTCGGCGGTCCCATGGGGACCTTCGGTTACATGTCCGGGTTCATCCATGTCGTCTGAGGGTTCGTCCGCCGCCTTGGCTCCCGGAAACCGACCCACCCCAGAGTCCCCCGGCACCGGCGGTCAGCGTCCCTTTTTGTCCCGACCGGGCGGGAAGATCCTCCTCATCTGGCTGGTGCTTACTGCCCTCGGCGTGGTCATCGGCGTGTTTGCACCCAAGCATCTGATGCCGCAGATGCTGTCCAAGCAGGGGGACACCGCCTTGGCCACGGTGGTGGTGTTCACTGTCCTGGCCGCCCCGGTCGCCGGTCTCATCTACGCCGTGGCGGCCTACAGCCTCCTGGCCTGGCGACGCAAGGGGAGCCCTGGCTCCGCCCCGCCCGAGGACGGGCCGCCGCTTCGCTACAACACCCCGCTCACTATCGGGTGGCTGATCGTCACCTCGCTGCTGTGCATCGTGCTGTTGGTATGGGGGCTGGCGGCGCTGGCTTCCGACGAGCGGACGTCGTCTGACGCCTTGCAAGTCAAGGTGACCGGCCAGCAATGGTTGTGGACGTTCGGCTATCCGGGCACCGGCGTGCAGTCGCGCAGCCTGGTGCTGCCCGTCAACCGGCCCGTGCAATTCAACGTCACCTCTCTCGACGTCACCCATGGCTTTTGGGCCTACAGCCTCGGGGTGCAGGTCGACGCCAATCCCGGCGAGGTGACTACCGTCAACGCCACCCCCAACAAGCTGGGCAAGTTCGTCGTCCGTTGCAGCCAGCTGTGCGGGCTGTACCACTCCTTCATGTACGCGTCCGGGGCCATCGTGACCCCACAACAGTTCTCGAGTTGGCTCCAGTCACAGGGAGCGTCGGTCTCGTCAGCCGAGGAGGATGCCAAGGTGACACGGTCGTGACCGTCATCGAAACCGCAGAAAGGATCGAGTCGACTCCGTTGAGCGCTCGGGCCGGTGGCCTCTACCGCCGGCAGAACCTGGTCACCGCCCTGGTATGCGGCGTGGCGCTGGCCGCCGTGGGCTGGGCCGTGTCCCATTCCCTGTTGCAGGGCTCCAACTGGGGCACCGACATGGTGGTCACGGTCACCATGCTCTGCTGGGTGGTGGGTTTCAACACGGGGATCGGCACCTTCAACGCCCCGTTGCGTTGGCTGTTGGGCCACGACCAGAGTCACGAGGACCACCTGTACGCGGCCGGAGTGGGACAAGGCCCCAGGCGATACTTCAAGTTTTGCACCGACCACAAAGTGGTCGGCACGCAGTACCTCGTCCTCGTCCTCGTCCTGTTCGGCGTGGGCGGAACGCTGGCCATGGTCATCCGCACCCAGCTGGCGTCTGCCCACTCGACTCTGATCACCACCAACGAATACAACACGGTGGTCAGCGTCCACGGCATCGCCATGATCATCGCCACCATCATCATGGTGACGGGACCTTTCACCAATTTCGTGGTGCCGATCATGATCGGGGCCAAGGACATGGCCTTCCCCCGTCTCAATGCCGCCAGCTTCTGGGTGGTGGTCTCCGCCGTGCCCTGCCTGCTGGCCGTCTTCTTCCTGGGTGGAGTCAATGCCGGTTGGACGACCTATGCGCCGCTGTCCAATCAGGACCCGCCGGCCATGGACGCCTTTTCCATCGCCGTGCTGGTGTTCGTGGTGTCGGTGACCCTGGCCGGGGTGAACATCATCGTCACCACCCTGACGATGCGCACCAAGGGCATGACCATGTTCCGTCTGCCCATCTTCGCCTGGGGTTCCGTGATCGGCAGCGCCCTGGGTCTCTACGCCATGCCCGCCTTCGCTCTGGCCATGATCCTCATGATCG
>Ga0187784_10004591_pt1 | contig 11179 bp, 9 predicted proteins | sample 1015_SJ02_MP15_2_FD_132964 | JGI IMG/M metagenome (GOLD analysis project Ga0187784, IMG submission 132964) | Tropical peat soil microbial communities from peatlands in Department of Meta, Colombia - 1015_SJ02_MP15_20_MG | ecosystem: Environmental > Terrestrial > Soil > Wetlands > Peat | place... | reverse complement strand
TTCACCGTGGCATTGGCGGCAGTTGCTGCTTCGTCAACGTGGCCGTGTGGGAGTCAGTTCCTCACTTCAAGCGCGCGTTCACACATCCGCAGTTTCAGGCTTCGCTCAAGGCGTATCCACCGAGTGCCGTGGGCTCGCCGCACCTGTTCTCAAAGGTCGCAGTGCCCAATGTTTGTGTTGCCGGATGACCGTGCCGCCTAACCAGGTGTTATACTTCCTTTCTTTCCGTAATCATCAAGGTGCGGTGTTGGCTCACATTGCGGATAAGTCGGTGCACTTCTCAAAAACTACCTGGCTAATCCGACCCTGATTCAAATCTTTTTACAAACTCTCTGCTGATCGGGATACGGCCCGCGACATATCCGGGGAGACAGTAAGTATCCCCCCGGCAGAGCCGGGGGTTTACCTAAGGGATAATTAATCGTTACTACTTTAGATAAATAGACCAAAGGGGTTAATTCTTCATGCGCTATGTTTTGTCGCAAGATGTTCACGGAAAACGTGAAGGTTTTGCCTGTCTTAGCCGCTCAAGCTACTTTTTTCTCTTGCCCCTTTTCTTAATCTTTGACTTCGTAAAGCTATCGAACAATTCTGAGACCGGCTGAGTGTCTGGTGACGGTGCCAGGTCTTGAGGGGCTGCTGCCAGAATAATTGCTGTGCGGATTGATCGATTATGTAAGATCTCCGATAGTCATGGGGTCTAACTCCCAAAGGCAGAACGTGGCTCGGAGAGAATCTTAGCGAGGCTTTTTCGTGATTCACCCAAAACCAACAACGAACGAACGAGCAGATCAAGCGAGACCGAGGGATCCCCAGTTTCCATCTTCGCCACTCTTGCCTGACTGGACTTCAGCAGATGCGCGAGTTGCTCGGTCGCAGGTGTAATGCATTGTTTTTACGGATGGAGGAGGCGGACCCATTCCATGATTCCGGTGCGCATCATCATCATGGCAAAGGCGGCGAGCAGCAGAGAAAAAACTTTGCCGATTCCCCTGGCTCCCCCCTCTTTAAAAACTCTCATCAGCCGGTGAGAGGAGCTGAAAACCAGCCAGACAATCAAAAGATTGAGAATTAAACAAAGGATCGACGAAGGATAGCCGTAGGCATCCACGATGATCAGAAGCAAGGTGAGGACGCCGGGCCCAACGATCAGCGGAATTCCAATAGGGACAACACCGATCGTCTCCTTGGGAAAGGTTCGGGTCCTTTCTGGAAAGATTAAGTCCACTACGGCAATGATGAAAAGGAGAATTCCTCCTGCCACCTTAAAATCAGAGACCGTGATATTCAATAAGGCAAAGACGGATTTGCCCACCAAAAGGAACCCGATGCTGATCAGAAGGGCAGTTAGAATCGATTGACGTACAACCCTCTTTCGTTCGGGCTCGTCCATCTCCATCGTGAACGAAACAAAGATCGGCAGGATCCCCAAGACATCGAAGGCAACGAAGAGAGGGATAAAGGGAAGAAAGAGTTTCAGGGAAATCAGTTCCTTCAAAAGTGGACGAATCCATTCCATAAGGACCCTGAGAGGAGTTATGTAGCCAGGTCGGCCTCCACCTCCATGTGAATTTGGACATCCCTGGCTGTCACCACGCCGCCCCCTTCCATGGCCGCGTTCCATGTCATACCGTAGTCTTCGCGATTAACCTTGCCGGTTGCAGAAAAACCGATGACCGTGATCCCACTAAAGGGGCTTTTGACCGGTCCAAAGAACTCGGAGTCCAAGGTAACGGGCTTCCGGATCCCTCGGATGGTCAAATCTCCCGTCACCTTAGCGCGATTTCCTCCTGTCGCTTCGACGCGGGTGCTCTTAAAGAAAATTTTAGGATATTTCTCCGCATCAAAATAATCCGGGGTCAAGAGATGCTCGTCTCGCTCCGGATGACAGGTGGTGAGAGTCTTGACGTCTATTTCAGCTTCCACGGATAATGAAGTGAGATCCGGTGGATCAAATTGGATCACACCAGTCATTTTGCTGAACAGACCTTGGACGTTTGCAATCATAAAATGCCGGACAGAAAATCTTGCCACGGAATGATCTGAATCAATCGACCATTTTTTCATAAGTTCCTCCCTCCCCTCACCCCGTCCCTGCCTACCGGCTACGCAAAAGCATCATCGAGACCGGGCAAGGGTACTAACAAAGCCTTGCAGCGGTACCTTTGAGAGGTTGCTACACGCGTCTTCAATTAGAACTGAGATTTCCCACAAACTGACCTACTCCGAAACCCTTTACCTGTTGACAATCCGCAATTGCAAGGGTTTGGAAGTATCTCCGTCCGGTTTCGATGGTGAAATATCTGATCTATTCCCGTTCCACGTGGCCCCCGAACTTGTAGCGCATGGCCGATAGAACCTTGCCTGCAAAGTCGTCTTCACCCCGGGAACTGAATCGCTGATAGAGGGCCGTACTGAGAACAGGCGCAGGAGATCCCTCTTCGATGGCCGCCATAATCGTCCACCGTCCCTCGCCGGAATCGGAAACGCGACCGGCAAAATTTGACAAATCCGGATTCTCGAGGAACGCCATCGCGGACAGGTCAAGAAGCCATGAGGCAATCACACTCCCCCGGCGCCACAGCTCCGAAATATCTGCGAGATTCAAGTCATATTGATAGTATTCGGGATGGCGCAATGGAGTGGTCTCGGCGTCAACGGCGCGTGCTTGCTTTCCGACATTCGCATGATGAAGGATGTTGAACCCCTCCGCGTAGGCAGCCATGATGCCGTATTCGATTCCATTATGGACCATCTTAACAAAATGGCCTGCACCCGAAGGCCCGCAGTGAAGATAACCCTCTTCTGCGGTCCCGCTCGTCTTTTCTCTGCCCGGCGTCCGGGAGGCAGAGCCCCGACCGGGCGCAAGAGCTTTAAAAATCGGATCAAGATGTTTAACAATTTCACCCGGCCCGCCGATCATCAGGCAATATCCACGCTCCATCCCCCAGACGCCCCCGCTCGTCCCACAATCGACATAGTGGATGCCCTTAGGAGCTAACTCCTTTGCGCGCCTGATGTCGTCGATGTAGTAAGAATTGCCTCCATCGATGATGATGTCACCCTTTTGCACGAGGGGAACCAGGTCGTTCAGGGTTTGATCCACGACAGCCGCAGGGATCATCAGCCAGGCAGCCCGCGGCGGGGAAAGTCTGGCAACGAAATCCTTGAGGGATGAAGCTGCAGTGGCCCCCGTCTCCTTGGCAAATTTTTCTCTTGAACTGGCTCGCGCGGAATAAACGATGACTTGATGTCCAGCCCGGATCAGTCGAAGCGCCATATTCCCGCCCATCCTTCCGATGCCGATCATTCCGATTTGCATATTGCTTGCTCCTTTCCTTGTCAGACTTGCGATGAAATGCGAACGAAAGCTTTTTGCAATAGGTGAAGGACGACCACGATTGGAATACGAAATCTTGCCCTGGCGGGGTCAGGCGACAAAGCTTTAGAGCGGAAACCACTTATCGGTCGGCTACAGAGCTGCAAGCCTACGAAAAGGCGCATTGGTAAGAGACTCGATGCCCATAACCTAAATACCCGCATTCTAAAGCTGAGGAGCCTGATCCTGCCAGGGCGGGGTTCGGCCTAGGTCTCCCCGATGGCTGCTCTTAACTCTTGAAGGTTGTCCGCGACCGAAGCATGGTCGTTGAAAATAGCCGACCCGGCAACAAGCACCGTGGCGCCGGCTCTGGCGACCGGCCCTATTGTTTGGATATGGATACCACCGTCCACAGCAATCTGAACCCTATCAAGGCTGCGCTCGGTGAGCATGCGGCGCAGGCGGACGATCTTGTCCAGGCTGGAAGGGATAAACTCCTGCCCTCCGAAGCCGGGTTCTACCGACATGACCAGCACAAAATCCACCTCTGTGAGAATCTCCTCCAGGGTCGCGAGCGCGGTGGCCGGATTGAGCGCAACACCCGAACGTGCCCCCAATGCACGGATCTCCTGGATGGTGCGGTGAAGATGAGGGCAGGTTTCAACGTGGACACTGACAGAGCTTGCACCCGCATGCACGAAATCCACCAGGTAACGTTCCGGCTCCATAACCATCAGATGGACGTGCAACAAGGCATCGAACTTGTCAGCAATCGGACGTAATGAACGCACGACCTGTGAACCCATGCTCAGATTCGGCACGAAGTGGCCGTCCATGACATCCACATGAATCCACTTGATGCCCGCATCCAATGCCTGTTTGACCTGGTCTCCGAGACGGCTGAAATTGGCCGAAAGAATGGACGCCGCAATCTGGATCTTCTCTTTTCCGCTTCTACTCATCGATCTTCCCTTAGACGAATCGGCGACGAAGTTCTGCCTCATTCTTTGCGCTTAAGATGGCGGATGCTATCCTTGCCGGCGATGATCAGATCCGTTGCCAGCCCAAGAAACAGACCATGCTCGGCGATCCCAGCCCGTGCCCTCAGCCTGGCGGCCAGCTCGGCAGGGTCGGCAATCGGACCGAAGTTACAATCCAGGATTATATTCCCTGAGTCAGTCACAAACAGGGATCCATCTGCGTTATACCGGACCTCAACCTGCGCCCCCAATGACCCAAGATAACGGAATTGAGAACGCCAGCCAAAAGGGAGAACTTCGACGGGCACCGCATGGCGGGTGCCCAGCCGGGGTGAGAGTTTGCTGTCATCAGCCACAATAATCACGCGGCCGCTGGCCTCGGCAGCGATCTTTTCCCGGAGTAGCGCACCCCCTCCGCCTTTGATCAAGTCCAGATGAGAGTCTACTTCATCTGCGCCGTCGATGGTCACATCAAGACTGTTCGGCATTTCCTCTGACATCATTGGGATACCGAGCCTTTGTGCTTCTTTCCAAACAACCTTGGACGTGGCGAAGCCAAAGATATTCTTAAGCTGCCCGTCTTGGAGATCCCGGGCGATCCGCCGCGTCGCAAAGATCGCCGTTGACCCAGTCCCCAGTCCCACGACCATGCCCGACTGGACAAACTCGACAGCCCGCTCGGCGGCCTGTTGCTTGTATTGCGTGCAAACCTCAGCCTCCGTGGTCATCTCGATTTCCTATTCTCTGCCACTCACCCTTACCCTCTCCCCCCAGGGCTGTGTCGCAATAATAAGAACCGGCCCAAGAAAAGACGGAGGAGACGGTCGGATGGAAAAGTCTTAGAGCGGCAACCTCTTACATATGAGATTCGGACGGTCCTTACGGTTGAGACGACCCCATTCTCCATAAACACCGGTTAGCGATTCCTTAAAGACCGCATTCTAAGGCTTTGCAACCCGACGTCTCTTCCTTAGATGCCACAATGATGGCACAGTCTCCAACTGCCACCTCACCTCTGCCAAAGAATTCGAGAAGCTTCGAGTGGAATGGCAACGCCGGAGTGGCTCGGTACCACTCGTGGCGTATAATGCCACGCCGGACGTGTCGCCTCCACCTCCCCAGTATAGAGATAACCGTTTCCATCTACCAGTCTTTGGCCGCGGGTCATCTCCTGCCGCACCGGCGCAGCACCGTTTATCTCTGACGCATAGAGTTCCACCCCCACCGCGTTTGGATCGAGGCTGGCGAGATAGACTTGAACCTCGAAGGTGTGTTTCTTCTCGTCACTCGTCACTTTCACTTCGCCGAAGCGAAGCTTTGACCAATTCTGTTCCAGGCCGTCCCGCCAGGACACCAACTCGGCTCCCAGGGCTCCTTTATTGGCTGCACGCTGGCAGTAATTTGTTGCCGCAGGAAGGTAGTACTGTTCCGTGTACTCCCGCACCGTGCGGTTGGCAGAAAAGCGAGGCGTCAGCCGGGCCATGCTCTCGCGCATGCGTGCAATCCAGCCGGAAGGGTTTCCGTTCCGGTCCCGGTTATAAAATAAGGGAATCACCTCCTGTTCGAGCAACGTATAGAGCGCCTCGGCTTCCGCTGCATCCCAGGCCGGGTCATCGCCATGCTCCTTTCCATCGCCCAATGCCCAGCCGACTTCAGGCGTGTAGGCTTCTGCCCACCACCCATCCAGCTCGGAAAGATTGATGCCCCCGTTGACAAGCACCTTCATACCGCTTGTCCCGCTCGCCTCCCAGGGCCGCCGCGGCGTGTTGATCCAGAGATCCACTCCGCGAACCAACTCTCCGGTCAAAAGCATGTCGTAATCGCTCAGAAAGACGACGTGCTTGCGTGCCTCGGGCCTCCGGATAAACCGGGTCCATTCCCGGATCATCGCTTGCCCTGCCTGGTCCGCCGGATGCGCCTTGCCGGCAATGACGAGTTGAACGGGGCGGTCCCGCTGGGTCAGGATTCGAAGAAGCCTGTCAGGATCGTACAGCAGGAGGTTCGGCCTCTTGTAAGTAGCGAAACGCCGGGCAAACCCCATCGTCAAGGCATCGAAATCAAAAACGCGACCCGCTTCTTCACATTTCTCGGGTTGTGCGCCCGAAGTTGCCAGTTGCCTGGAAAGCCTTTTACGGACATATTTGACGAGCGATTCGCGGGCGGAGGCGCGGCACTCCCAGAGCCTGGAATCGGAAACGGAGCGCATTTCCTCTTCGACGGTTTCCAGTGCGCCCAGCCAGGGGTCCGTTCCGCAGGCCCCTGTCCACAGGGCCTCGGACTCCTCTGAGTCCCAGCTGGGCATATGAACCCCGTTGGTCACATGCCCGATCGGCACGTCATCCTCGGACCAACGCGGAAAGAGAGGCTGAAAGATGCGCCGGCTGACCTGACCGTGCAAACGACTCACTCCGTTGACCGCGCCGCTCCCGCGCACGGCCAGGTAAGCCATATTGAAGGACTCTGAAGAGTCATCGGCGTTCAGACGGCCAAGGGCCAGGAAATCGTGAAGCGAGATCCCGAGCCTGTTCCGTGCGTACCAGCCAAGATATTGCTCGACGAGAGCAGGAGCGAAACGGTCAAAACCGGCCTCCACCGGCGTGTGTGTGGTGAAGAGATTGCCCGCCCTAGTGACGGCCAGCGCGACTTCAAAGGGCTGGCCGGTTTCATTCATAAAAGTCCGAGCCCGTTCCAACACGGCAAAGGCAGCATGCCCTTCATTCAGATGACAGACCTCCGGTTTGATGCCGAGGGCGTTGAGCAGACGCCAGCCACCCATCCCGAGCAAGATCTCTTGTTTCAAACGCAGCTCCGGACCGCCTCCGTAAAGCTCGCTGGTGATCCCACGATGGGCCGGAAAGTTGGCCGCATCGTTGGTGTCAAGCAGGTAGAGCTTCACCCTCCCGACCTGAACCTGCCAGGCACGCACCCAGGCCGAGTAACCGGGCAGCTTGATCTCCAGCCGCAGCCATTCCCCGTTTGGCTCCCGCAAAGGGGTGATGGGTAATTGTCCCGGATCGTTGTACGGGAAGAGGGCTTGCTGCGCCCCATCCTGGTCTATCACCTGGCGGAAATAACCTTGCTGGTAGAGAAGCCCTACGCCGACCACGGGTACGCCCAGGTCGCTCGCGGTCTTGAGCTGATCGCCCGCCACGTTGCCAAGTCCGCCCGAATAAATTGGGAGAGCTTCGCTCAGCATAAACTCCATGCTGAAATAAGCGATAGAAGTCAGAGGCGACCGCGGATAATTCTCCTGAAACCATGCGGGCGACTCCGCTTCCCGACGCTTCGTTTGGATGAGGCCATCCACCTTCTCGCGGAAGGCGGGATCAGCAAGCGTCCGCTCAAGCCAGTCCCGCGAGACCGTTTGCAAAACAACCCACGGGTTTCCGGTCAGATCCCAAAGTGCCGGATCAAGCTGCTTCCACACTTCATCGGCAGAATGATTCCATGACCAGCGCATATCCAGGGCCAGCTCGGCAAGGGGTTCGAACCCCTCGACTTCGGTTGGCAAGAAAGTGTAAATCGGACTGCCGGCTCTTTTCGGCTTGTTCATGGGCTCCTCCACTTTACGCTCCGGGTCTTCATTATGCTGCACTTTTATTCTGCGATGCGGCGGCCTTCAAAGCCTCATCAACGATCGTCTGCGCTTCGTCGAGGATGCGTCGCAGATGGTCTTGCCCCCGGAAGCTCTCAGCGTAGATCTTGTAGATATTCTCCGTCCCGGATGGACGCGCGGCAAACCATCCGTTCTCGGCAACCACCTTGATTCCACCGATTGCGGCCCCGTTGCCCGGTGCACGAGTCAAGAGGGTCTTGATCTTTTCACCAGCCAGGGCGGTGAATCGAACCTGGTCCGGCGAAAGCCTTCCCAGTGTCTTCTTTTGCTCCGGGGTGGCGGGTGCCTCCACCCGATCGTAGAAAGGCTCACCGAACTCGCGCGCGAGCTCCTGGTAGATTTCGCCGGGGTCTCGGCCCATCCGTGCCGTGATCTCCGCCGAGAGCAGGGCCGGAACGATTCCATCTTTGTCCGTCACCCAGACCGTGCCATCCCGGCGCAAAAACGATGCGCCTGCGCTCTCCTCCCCGCAGAAGCCGAGCGACCCATCGAGGAGGCCGTCAACAAACCACTTGAAGCCGACCGGCGCCTCGTAGAGTTTTCTGCCGAGCCTCGCGGTCACACGATCAATCATCTGGCTGCTCACCAGGGTTTTTCCCACGGCCGCGTCTGGCCGCCACCCCGGCCGATGCTGAAAAAGGTAGTCGATGGCAGCAGAAAGGTAGTGATTCGGCTGGAGCAGCCCGGCGCTCCGGGTAACCACCCCGTGCCGGTCGTGATCCGTATCGCACGCAAAGGCGATGTCGAACCGATCCTTCAGGTTGATCAACCGCTTCATCGCGTAGGGCGACGAAGGGTCCATGCGAATCCGACCGTCCCAATCAACCGTCATAAAGCGGAAGGTGGGATCGACCGCGTCATTGACGATTGTTAGATTGAGGCCATAGCGTTCTGCAACGGGCCCCCAGTAGTGGACGCCGGCGCCTCCCAGCGGATCAACTCCCAGGCTGACCTTCGAACCACGAATGACGTCCATGTCGATCACACTGGCCAGATCGCTGACATAGGTGTGGAGATAGTCGTGCCGGTGCGTCGTAGAAGCACCAAGCGCCCTCTCAAAGAGAATCTTCCTCACACCCTTAAGGCGGTTTTGAAGGTACTCATTCGCCTTGGCTTCGATCCAGTTGGTGACAGCAGGTTCGGCGGGTCCCCCCTTCGGTGGGTTGTACTTGAAACCGCCATCCTCGGGGGGGTTGTGAGACGGCGTGATCACGATGCCGTCAGCAAGCCCTGCCTTCCGGCCCCGGTTATAAGTAAGAATGGCGTGGGAGACCACAGGGGTGGGAGTATATTCATCCATCTCCGAGATCATGACCTCTACATCATTCGCTGCAAGCACCTCGACAGCGCTCCGGAAGGCCGGGACGGAGATTGCGTGAGTGTCGATGCCGAGAAAAAGGGGGCCGTTCGTCTTTTGCTGCTTACGGTATAGACAAATGGCCTGAGTGATGGCGAGAATATGCCATTCGTTAAAAGACTTCTTGAGAGCCGAACCACGGTGCCCCGAGGTGCCGAACATCACCCGTTGCTCAGGCACGGAGGGATCAGGAGTCTCGGTGTAGTAAGCTGCAATCAGCTTGGACACGTCAACGAGCATGGACGGCTCTGCAGGCTTTCCTGCAAGGGGACTCACTTTGATGGTCATCTTTTTTCTCCGTTTATCTCTCGCCTTCTCCCGAGGCTGGTCCTTCGTCGCTGAAGCGGGTCTCCACGAGGAGTCGCTCCGACAAGTACGGGGTAGACTCCAGCGGAAATCCTGTTGGAAAAACTGGATTCCGGATCAGGTCCGGAATGACAACAAATAAAGTGACTCTTCACCTCCCCATTCAAGAGGAATCACAAATTCCCCGCACGGCGTCATCCAATGGTTCCATGGACGTCGGGTTGTGCCAGCCGCCATCGCCCGCAATGATCCGGTCGGCCTCGGCCGGGCCCCAGGTATTCGGTTCGTACTGATGGACCGGTGTCGGATATTTCAGGATCGGATCGACAATCTGCCAGGCAGCTTCAACACTGTCCTCTCGTGCGAAGAGAGTAGCATCGCCCCGTATAGCGTCGCTGAGAAGCCGTTCGTAGGGCGACAACTCTTCGCCGAAATGCTGGCAAGCGACCAACTCCACCCCTTTGCCGGCCATCGATTCCCCGGGCACCTTGGTCCGCGCCCCAAGAGCGATAAAAACATTCGGACTGAGGCGGAAGTGGAGGTAGTTCGACTGGCCCAGCTTGATCTCATCGAAGACCGTTTGAGGCGGACGCTTCAGTTTAACCATTACTTCGGTGGACGTGAACGGCAATCGTTTACCCGCCCGTATGTAGAAGGGCACGCCTGCCCAGCGCCAGGTATCGATATGAAGCCGTACGGCCGCAAACGTCTCCACCTGTGAATCAGGGGCGACACCGCCCTCGTCACGGTACCCGTGGAACTGACCTCGCACCGCGTCCTCGGGCGAAAGGGGTTTGATCGCTCGAAAGACGCGAATCTTTTCGTCCCGCGTCGCCTCCGGATCGTTGACGGTCGGGGCCTCCATGGCGAGCAGCACCATCACCTGAAGGATGTGGTTCTGTACCACGTCCCGAACCGCCCCCACCTCTTCATAGAAGCGGCCACGGCCTTCCACCCCGAAGCTCTCGCAAAGGGTAATCTGAACGCTTTCGACGTAATTACGATTCCAGATCGGCTCCAGAAACGAGTTGGCAAAGCGGAAGTAAAGCAGATTCTGGACCGCCTCCTTGCCGAGGTAGTGGTCGATCCGGAAGATCGCCGACTCGGGGAAGAACTGCCGAAGCGCTCGGTTGAGTTCCTGTGCCGAGGCGAGGTCGCGGCCAAAGGGTTTTTCAACGATCACCCGGCCGTCCTTTGCACAACCGCACTTTTCCAGCCCCTTTGCCACAATCTCAAACTCGCTCGGCGGGATGGCTAAGTAGTGAAGAGGCCGTGCGGAGCTGCCCAGGACCTTGCGCAAACGCTCATACGTTCCTTCGTCCCCGTAATCGCCCGAGAGGTACTGGAGACGCGCCGAAAGCTTGGCGAAGGCATCCGGATCGAAGCCGCCGTGCTTCTCAAGACTGTCGCGGGCGCGGGCCCGGAGCTGATCGGAAGTCCAATTGCGCCTCGCCATCCCGATGATCGGCATGTCGAGGTGGCCGTGCCTCATCATCCCCTGGAGCGCAGGAAAAATCTTCTTGTATGCCAGGTCACCGGTGGCACCAAAAAAAACGAATGCGTTCGAGCGCATTGCGGACATGCTCAACCTCCTGAACAGT
>Ga0187784_10004590_pt1 | contig 11179 bp, 10 predicted proteins | sample 1015_SJ02_MP15_2_FD_132964 | JGI IMG/M metagenome (GOLD analysis project Ga0187784, IMG submission 132964) | Tropical peat soil microbial communities from peatlands in Department of Meta, Colombia - 1015_SJ02_MP15_20_MG | ecosystem: Environmental > Terrestrial > Soil > Wetlands > Peat | place... | reverse complement strand
CGGCCAGGGCCTCGACCTTGCCGAAGCGTTTGCAGAGGCCGTCGGCCTCAATCAGGGCGTGCACCTGCGCGCCTCCTTTGGTCGTGTGCGTACGAAGCCCGCTCGACGAAGGTGGCCTACGCTCTCGGTGCTGCCTCGGGCGGAGGTCCCTCGTGGGCCGGCTCGTGGTCGTGTGACCCGGGGCCGCGTGCTGCAACACGTGGCCCCGGGTTCATTCCTTGGGGAACTCGAAGTTGAACCCCACCTCCTCGGGATCGAAGTCCTCGGCGTGGAAGGCGCGCCAGATGTCGAGGCCCTCGAGGGTGCCCGCGGACATCTCGTCGACGAGGCGAGTGACGAACTTCAGCTCGGCGGCCAGCAGCTGCTCCTCGTACTCGGTCTCGAGCTCGAAGAGACGCGGGAGGCCCGCGTCGCTGGCGGCCTGCATGGTGCCGCGCAGCGCCACCAGCCGGATGGCGAGCGCATCGGCCCGCCGGCGCAGCGCCCCCAGCGCGTCGTCGGGGTCGAGGGCGGCGACGAAGGACAGGCCGGCCATGAACGCGGGGTACTCCTTGGTCGGGGTGCCGAGGAGCTCGGTCATCCAGTCGGTCATCTCGACCGTGCCGGTCTCTGAGATCTCGTAGATGGTCCGCTGGGGCCGCTTGCCCTCCCGCAGCGTCCCGGTCGCCTTGATGAAGCCCTTCTTCTCGAGCGACTCCACCACGGCGTAGAGAGACCCGTAGTTCAGCCGGACGCTCTCCTGTTTGGCCCGGCTCCGCAGGGTTTGCGCCACCTCGTAGGGGTGCATGGGCCTCTCGTAGAGGCAGACCAGGACGGCCAGGGCAAGGGGGTTGGACCGGGCGGACCTCGGTGACATCGCGTTTAGATTATCCGATTTCGAATAATCTGTAAAGATCTGGTAGTCCCAATTCTCTAGATCCCAACGCGCCAATGTGACCTTGGTCCCTTCGCACGGCCCCCGAGCGTTCGTAGCGTGAACAGTGATCTCGTTGGTGCGAGCAAGGAGGGGCTTCCATGGCCGAAACCGTCGCCTATCCCGACCTCCCGACCGAGTCGCCGATGGGGGCGCCGCTCGACTGGGCCTGGCTGCGCGGGGCCAAGAGCGAGTGGGGCGTGCACCCCAAGCCCAGCGCCCGCGGCCTCACCATGCTCGACATCGCCACCGGCACCTACGGCGAGGTGCCCGACCGCCCCAAGCACCGCTCCATGGCGCCCCGGGGGGCCGACGTCGACGACGACACGGCCGACATGGGCTACATCCTCAACCGCAAGACCGACGTCTGGGCCGACAACGTGGTCGAGCTCTACGAGGAGGCGGTCGCCCGCCAGTGGTCCGCCACCCGTGACATCCCCTGGGGCGAGCTGACCGAGTTGCCCTCCGACCTCGAGCACGCCATCTGCCAGCTGTGCACCTTGTTGACCGAGGTCGAGATGATCGCCGCCGACCTGCCGGCCAAGTGGATGTGGCGCCTCAACCACGACTTCATCGAAGCCAAGATGTTCCTCTGCACCCAGATCATGGATGAGGCCCGCCACGCCGAGGTCTTCCGCAAGCGGGCCCTGGCCAACGGCGGCGGTCTGCTGCTGTCGCGCAGCGGGCCGACGAGCCTGCTGCGGACCATCATCGAGGCCAAGACCTACACGCAGGCCAGCGCGTTGATGCACCTGCTCGGTGAGGGTTTCGTCCTCGACATCTTCCGCATGGGCGAGCTCATCGCCCCGACCGACGTCGAGAAGCGGATCTTCCGCATGTGCATGCAGGACGAGGCCCGCCACGTCGCCTACGGCACCATGCACCTGCGCTACGCCGTGGAGCACGACCCCGACGTGGCCGAGGAGATCCACGAGGCGCTCGACGTGGGCGAGGGGGTGCTGATCGACTTCGGCACCGCGCCCGACGTCTCCACGGCCCTCGCCGTCCTGCTGGCCGGCGGCACCGAGCACGTGGAGGACAAGGGCTTCCCGCTCTCCATGGAGCTCACGGTGAAGCAACTCACCTCGTACCTGGCCCGCTGCGAGCGGGCGGGCCTGAACCGCCTGGAGCGCACGCAGATCCCGCTCGACATGCTCGGTATCGACGTCGAGCCCATCAAGGCCGCCGCCGGGAGTGCACGATGAGCGCCCGGGTGGACACCGTGGCGTTCTTCGACGCGCTGGCCGCCGAGATGAACGCGCACCCCGAGCGCTTCGAGCTGCTCGGCTCCGCCGACATGGTGGCCGAGGTGGTCATGAACCGCCCCGAGGGCGACTTTCGGGTGCGCCTGGCCTTCGAGGGCCTGGGCTGCAGCGGGGTCACCGAGGTCGAGGGGGGCGGCGCGCCCGACTGCGATTTTCGGCTGGTGGGCCCGCTGGCCGCCTGGCAGGGCATGTTCGCGGACATCGCCGCCAACGGCAGGGCCACCGGCCTCTGGACGATCAACAGCCTGGCGCTGCTCGGCACTGAGATCGCCTGCGTCGGTGACGACCCGATGGGCCTGGACAAGTTCTCCCGGTTCAACCAGAGCCTGCAGGAGTTCTTCGACGGAGCCCGGCAGGTGCCCGTCGGCGCGTAGGGACGCCGAAGAAGTCACAACAAGACGAGAACGGAGCGAGGTGGAATATGGCGAAGGTGGAACCCCCCAAGTGCCCGCACTGCGGCGAGCCCGTGACCCGGGCGCTCGACCTGCCCTACGGCTGGTGGGAGTGGCAGGAGGACGGCTACCAGCTCACGACAGCCTCCAAGCGCGTGGACACGGCGCCCTGGGTGCACTACGACTGCCTGGGCGAGCTGCGCGAGTTCCACCCCCAGGACTTCGGCACGCCCAAGGTGCGCGCCGTCTCGCACGCCTGAGCGAACGACCCGCCTGAGCAAGGCAACCCAAGGCAACCCAAGGCAACCCAAGGCACACCAAGGTAAAAGGAACAGGGCATCGATGAGCAAGAAGGTCCTCGAGGACGTCTGCATCGGGTGTGGGGCGTGTGACTTCTCGTGCCCGACCGGCGCCCTGACCAAGATCGACTCGTTCCTCGGCCTGTTCACCATCGATCCGTACACCTGCGACGACTGCGGGAAGTGCCTCGACAAGTGCCCGGTGGGCGCCATCGTGGCCGACCCGGACTGGCCCGAGTGCGGCGCGCGGGGGTGCCCGCTCACCTCGAGCCGGCTGGCCGAGTACCACTGCGCCTACTGGCAGCAGCGCTGCGCGCAGTGCGGGTCGACCCTCTGGCAGGCCCCCGACGGGTCATGGGCCTGCGCGCGCTGCGGGCTGGGGATGAAGGTGTCGTGCCCCAAGACCCGGCACCTCGAGCGCGACGCCACGCTGGAGGCCCCGGCACGGCGTTGAGCCGTTCGCTCGTCGTGCGCGCAGACCACGGGGGCGCGACCTCGGCCTCAGCGCCCGATCTGGCCGTCGATGAGCTCGCGCAAGATATCGGCGTGGCCGGCGTGGCGGGCGATCTCCTCGAGCAGGTGCCCGAGGATCCAGCGCATGTTGACCACCGGCCGCCCGTCGAAGGGCGGGCACTCGTCCTCCAGGCCAGCCGCGGCGACCACGGCGTCGACCCGCGGCCACAGCTCCTGGTAGCGGAGCAGCGCCCCGGCCACCTCGAGCACGTGCGGCTCGATGGCGGGCTCCGGCTCGCCGGCGAAGCGCTCCAACACCCACGTGGTCTCGGCGTCGGCCACGTGGTTGGCCAGCCAGAGCAGGTTGGTCCCCGAGGGCACGGGCGATGCCGCCGCCTCTGTCTCGTCGACGCCGGACAGCTTGCGCACGAAGGACTCGCGCTGGAACTGCAGCAGCGCCCCCAGGGTCGTCCGCTCGTCCGCGTCCAAATGGGGCGGTCGTTGGTCGGCCACGCGGCCAGTGTAGGAGTGCCCGAAACGAGGGGGCGGGGCGGGCGCGAGACTGAGCGGAGCGGCCCACACCACCCGGGAGGTGCGCCATGACCGAGTCCGCAGAGCAGCCGGGACGCTGCGACCTCGTCGCCTGGTGGGACGCCCGGCCGGCCAACTACTACGACGCCTCCCCCAACCTGGCCCGCGTGCTCGACCGCTGGGCCGGCGGGGCGGCGCGCGAGAAGGTCGAGCCTTCCCTGCGCGAGTTCGGCGCCGCCGTGGCCACCGTGGTGGAGCCGGCGGTGGTCGTCCTCGAGGCGCATCGCGAGCTCCCCGCCCACGTCCCTTTCGACGGCGTCGGGCGGCGGGTCGAGCGGATCGAGTTCCACCCGGCCTACGAGACGGCGGGCCGGGCCATCTGGGCTTCGGGGATGCTGGCCGGGAGCGGCGACAGGCCTTCCCCCTTCGAGCTGACCGCGCTCTTCTACCTCCTGAGCCACTGCGGCGAGGGCGGGCACGCCTGCCCGGTCGTGTGCACGGCGGGGGCCATCCGTGCCCTCGAGCACCGCGGCGCCACTGAGCTCCAGGAGCGGTTCCTCCCGGGGCTCCACGACCGTGACTACGGCTCGTGCCTGCGCGCCTCGCAGTTCCTGACCGAGGTCCAAGGCGGTTCGGATGTCGGCGCCAACGCCGCCCGGGCCGTGCCCGACGCCGGCACCCCCGGCGCTTGGCGCGTCAGCGGCGAGAAGTGGTTCTGCTCGGTGGCCGACGCCGACCTCTTCGTCGTCACCGCCCGGCCCGAGGGCGCAACCACCGGCACGCGGGGCCTCGGCTGCTTCGCCATCCCGCGCACCCTCGACGGGTCGACGCCGAACGGCTTTCGAATCCGGCGCCTCAAGGACAAGCTCGGCACCAGGGCGCTCGCCTCGGCCGAGATCGACTTCGAAGACGCGCTCGGGTGGCCCGTGGGCCCGATCGACCAGGGCTTCCACGTGGCCGTCGAGGAGCTGCTCAACACGTCGCGCTGGCTGAACGCGGTGGGCTCGACGGGCATCATGCGGCGCGCCTACCTCGAGGCCTCGTCCTTTGCCCGCCACCGCCAAGCCTTCGGCAGGCCCGTGGCGTCGTTCCCCTTGGTGCGCGAGCAGCTGGCACGCATGAAGGCCGAGGAGTACGCCGCCCTCTCGTCGACCATGGCCCTGGCCGGCCTGGTCGCCCGCATCGACGACGGCACCGCCGACGAGACGATCGCCGGCGCCTACCGCTTCCTGGTCAACGCCAACAAGTACGTCACCTCCGTCTGCGCCACCGACGTGGCGAGGCAGGGCATCGAAGTGCTGGGCGGCAACGGCACCATCGAGGACTTCTCGCCCCTGCCGCGCCTGTACCGCGACGCCATGGTCTACGAGAGCTGGGAGGGCACCCACAACGTCCTGGCCGCCCAGGTCCTGCGCGATTGCGCGCGCTCGGACATCCTCGACCGCACCATGGCCTGGGTGCGCGCCCAGCTCGAGCACGCCGGGACCTTCGGGCCCGACACGGCGACCGTGGAGGCCGCCCTCGGCGCCACGGCGTCGCGCCTGTGGAGCTCGGCCGAGGCGGCCGGCTCGGCCGGGCCCGACGCCGCCCCGCACTTCCGGCGCCAGCTCGAGGCGTTCGTGCGCTGCGTCCAGGCCGCATGCCTCCTCACCGAGGTGGCGGCCGAGGGCGCCGGCACGGACAAGGCTCCCGCCACCGCCCTGTTCGTGCGCCTGCACGTCTCTCCGGGCCACGAGCCCGCGGACGACCTCGAGTGGGCCGGCCTGGTCGAGGGGACCTTGGGCGGCGACGCCGGTTGACCGGCAACCCCCTCCCCCGCTCGTCGGGCGAGCTCAGCCGAAGGGCGTCGGGATCTCCCGCATCTGGGGCCCAGGCTGGCGCGGCTCGGTCTCGGGCCGCGTCTTCTGGCGCTTGGGCAGCACGACGTCGCGATGTGGCAGGGGCTCGTAGGGGATCTGGCTCAGCAGGTGCGTGATGACGTTGAGCCGCCCCCGTTTCTTGTCGTCGGTGTGGGCGACGTACCACGGCCCCCATGAGGTGTCACTGGCCCGAAACATGTCGTCACGGGCCTTCTCGTAGTCCCACCAGCGGCTGTAGGACTTGAGGTCCATGTCGGAGAGCTTCCAGACCTTGCGCGGGTCGTTGATGCGGCCCTCGAGCCGGCGCGTCTGCTCCTGTTGGCTCACCTCGAGCCAGTACTTGATCAAGATGATCCCCGACTCCACCATCGTGCGCTCCACCAGGGAGACCCCGTCGAGGAAGCGCCGCACCTCGTCCTCGGTGCAGAACCCCATGACGCGCTCGATGCCGGCCCGGTTGTACCAGCTGCGGTCGAAGATCACGACCTCGCCGGCCGCGGGTAAGTGCGGGATGTAGCGCTGGATGAACATCTGCGAGCGCTCGCGCTCGGTGGGCGCGGGCAGGGCGATGACGCGGAACACGCGGGGGCTCACCCGCTCGGTGATGGCCTTGATGGTGCCGCCCTTCCCCGCGGTGTCGCGGCCCTCGAAGACGACGCAGATCTTGGCCCCGCTCGCCTTGACCCACTCCTGCATGGCCACCAGCTCGCCGTGGAGGACCCGCAGCTCACGCTCGTAGTCCTTGCGCTTCATCCGCACGGGGGGCGGCCCCGCCGGCCACTCGGCCTCGGGCTCGGGCGCCATGGCGACCACCCGCGCCGGTGCTTGCACGTGCTCGTGCGGCTCCTTGTGGTCGTGCCCGTGCTCCTCTCCGTGGTCCTTCTCGCCCTTTTCGGACCTCTCGGTCCGCTCGGCCCTCTCGGTCCGCTCGGCCTTCTGGGCCTTCTCGCCGTTGCTCACACCGCCACCTCCTTCGCCCCTGTCGGGGCCGGCGCGCCCGTGGTCCCACCGGTCATCCCCTGCTCGATCGTAAGCGGCGCCGGCCCGGGTTCCCGGCGCCGGCGGAGCCACTTGGACCCCTCCACGACGACGGGGAGCAGCAGCGCGAGGCCCAGGCAGGCCAACCACTGCCGCCCGGTGAGCGACTGGGTGAGCAGGCCGCTCTGGAGCGCCGGCAGCTGGGTGGCCAGCACCAGCATGACCACCGGGAAGACAGAGATGGCGACTGCCTTGAGGATGGGCGGGCCGAGGCCGCTGGCCGGGTCGCGCCGGTTCGTCAGCGCGTTGAACACCGTGCCGAGCCCCATGACCACGAAGGTCATGGTCATCGACGCGCTCGGCGCGTTGGGGTGCGGCGTGTCGGGCCCGGCCACCAGCGGGATGAAGGCGCCCACGAAGAGGACGGCCCCGTAGAGGATCCACGAGAGCACCGCGGCGCGGTTGGTGATGGGGATCTTCGGGTCGCGCGGCGGGCGGGTCATGACGTCGGGGTCGCCCGGGTCGACCGCGATCACCACCACGCCCGTACTCGTCATGAAGAACAGGAGGTAGAGCACCATCGACGGGGTGAGGGCCACGCCGTCGTTCACGTTGAAGGCGGTGGCCACCACGAAGAGGATGACCAGCGCCAGGAGCTGGGTCATCTGGTAGCGCACGTAGGACACGATCTTCTCGTACACGCGCCGGCCGATCTCGACCGCGTGCACCAGCGTCCCGAAGTTGTCGTCGGTTAGGATCATGCGGGCCGCCTGCTTGGTGACCTCGCTGCCGCTGCCCATGGCCACGCCGATGTCGGCCTGCTTGAGCGCGGCGGCGTCGTTCACCGCGTCGCCCGTCATGGCCACGATGAGCCCCTCGCGCTGCATGGCCCGGGCCAGGCGCAGCTTGTCCTCGGGGGACACCCGGCCGAACACGTGCAGCCCGGGCAACCGCTGCACCAGCTCGTCGTCGGAGAGTGCCTGCAGCTCGCTGCCGCTGATGGCCCCGGGCCCGAGGCCGAGCGACTCGCCGATGGCCTGGGCGGTCACCGCGTGGTCGCCGGTGATCATGCGCACGTCGATGCCCGCCCCCAGCGCCGTCGCCACGGCCCCTTTGGCCTCGGGGCGCAGCGGGTCGATGATGCCCACCATCCCGACGAAGGCCAGGTCCGTGGTGAGCGCCATGGGGTCGGCGCGCATGGTCGCCAGCTCGTCGTCGGCCACCACCCTCGCCGCGAAGGCCAGCACGCGCAGGCCCCGGGCGCCCATGCGCTCGTTGGCCGCAGCGAGGTCCGCCCGGACCTCGGCGATGGGGACCTGCTGGCCGCTGAAGGGGCCGCCGGCCTGGCTGCACCGTGAGAGCACGACGTCGGGCGCACCCTTGACCAGCTCGATCACCACCTCCTCGCCGTCGACGGTGACGTGGTGGTAGGTGGCCATGAACTTGTACTCCGAGTCGAAGGGCACCTCGGCCAGGCGCGGGTAGGCCCGCCGGGTCTCTTCGGCGTCGACGCCGAGCTTGGCCGCCAGCACCACCAGGGCCGCCTCGGTGGGGTCGCCCACCACCTCTCCGGCGTCGCTCACCGTGGCGTCGGAGTCCAGGCACAGCCCCAGGGCCAGGCGGGTGAAGTCGGGCGTCGGGACGCCGGCCACCGACTTGATCTCGCCGCGCTTGGCGTAGCCCTCCCCCTCGACGGTGAACCAGGACCCGTTGGCGTAGACGGTCGACACCATCATCTCGTTGAGCGTGAGCGTCCCCGTCTTGTCGGTGTTGATGGCGCTCGTGGCCCCCAGCGTCTCGACGTCGGTCAGGTTCTTGACCACCGCCTTGGCCTCGGCCAACTGCTTGGCCCCCATGGAGAGCAGCCCCGAGACGAAGGCGGGCAGGCCGGTCGGGATGGCCGAGATGGCCATGGCCGTCCCGAGCAGCAGCAGCTGCTTGCCCGGCACCCCCCTGGCCAGGCCCACCACGAAGATGAAGGCCACGGCCGACCAGGCGATGACCGCCAGGACCTTGGTCAGCGAGTCGAGCTCCTTCTGCAAGGGCGAGCGCGTCCGGGTGACCCCGCTCAGCATGGTGGCGATCTGGCCCATCTGGGTCTCCATGCCGGTCGCCGTGACGAGCACGGTGGCCGTGCCGCGGGTGACCGACGTGTTCTGGAACGCCACGTTGGTGCGGTCGCCCAGGGAGACCTCGCCGGCGGGGAGGGTCTGGGCGTCCTTGGACACCGGGGCCGACTCGCCCGTGAGCGCGGCCTCCTGCGTCTCGAGCGTGGCCGAGGCCACGATGCGCCCGTCGGCCGGGACGACGTCGCCGGCCTCGAGCTGCACGACGTCGCCGGGGACGAGGTCGACCGCGGGGACCAGCGCCAGCTGGCCGTCGCGCACCACCTTGGCCTGGGGCACCTGCAGGCGCGAGAGGGCGTCGACGCTGGCCCGGGCCTTGAGCTCCTGACGGGTGCCGAGCGTCAGGTTGAGCACGATCAGGAAGAACACGATGACGGCGGTGGAGAACTGGCTGATGACGATGGAGACCACCGTGACCGCGATGAGCATGATGTTCATGGGGTCGCGCAGCTGGGCGGCCGCGATGGCCCAGACCGACGGCGGCTTCTCCTTGGCGATCTCGTTGGGCCCGAGGCGCGCCAGCCGGGAGGCCGCCTCGGTCCGGCTCAGCCCCCGCTCGGCGTCGCTCCCCAGGGCGGCCACCACGGCGGCGGCGTCGACGGCGTACCAGGCCCGGGCCGCCTCGGGCACCACCGTGGGCGACATCCCGCTCGTTTCGGTCATGGCCTCATCTTTGCCCGCATCTTCGCCCGCGTGCTCCTAACCTGCACCCGTGGCCCCCGCCCTCCTCCACGTCGCCCCGCACCCCGACGACGAGGCCGTGGGCTGCCCCGGCGCCCTCCTGCACCTTCAGGACCGGGGCTGGACGATCGTGAGCGTCGTCGCCAGCCTGGGCTTCGAGTCGCAGTGGGTCCGCCGGCGCGCCGAGGCCGAGGAGGCCTCCGCCCGGGCCGGCTACGTCCCCGTCTTCCTCGACCCGCCGCTCGACCTCGACCTCGACGGCGACCTCGAGGCCGCCACCGCCCGCCTCTCGCTCGAGCTGCCGGACCTCGTGACCGCCCACGGCGCGTCGATCGTCGTCTCGCCCTCCCCCCACGACGTCCACCACGGCCACGAGGCGGTGGGGCGCGCTGTGCAGCGCGCCCTGGCCGCGCTCGACGACACCGTGCGCTGGTGGATGTGGGGCGTGTGGGGCGACCTGCCCGCCCCCAACGTCTTGCACCCCTACGACCAGTCGGTGCTCGACCGGGCGCTGCACGTCCTCGACGCCTACGCCGGCGAGCTCGAGCGCAACGACTACCGCCCCTTCCTCACCGGCCGGGCGGCGTGCAATGCCGTCATGGGCTCCGAGCGCGTCTTCGGCTTCGGCGCGCCGTCCGCCACAACGCTGCCGTATGCCGACCTGCTCACCGAGGTGCGGCTGCTCGGCGGGCGCTTCGTGGCCTCCGAGGGGCACTTCCTCGACGAGGGGCCCGAGCCCGACACCCTCTACGACGTCGACCTGACCCCGTGGATCACTTCCCCCTCGGTGCACGAGCTGGTCGGCCCTATCCGCGAGGTGCACGGCGACGCGGTCCACGGCGGCCTCCCCGGGCCGCCGAAGCAGCCGATGCGATGAAGGAGCCGATGCGATGACAGAGGCGAACCACGTGACCGAGGTGAAAGGGTGAGCGACGTGACCGAGGTGAAAGGGTGAGCAACGTGACCGAGGTGAGCCACGGGAACGACGTGGTGCACACCCCCGAGGGACGCAGGAGCAACGCCTTGAAGTTCGACGCCATGCTCGCCGCCCAGCCGCTGCGCCAGGCGGCCGAGCTGGGCCGCCGGGCCGCCGAGGCCGGGCTCTCGGGCCTGGTGGTGACCGAGGCAGGCCGCACGGCCTACCTCACGTGCGGCGCCCTGGCCGTGGCCGCCGACATCGACGTGCTCACGGGGATCGCGGTGGCCTTCCCCCGTAGCCCCATGGTCACCGCCTCGATCGCCTGGGAGCTGGCCGAGGCCAGCCGCGGTCGGTTCCGCCTGGGCCTGGGCGCCCAGGTGCGCGCTCACATCCAGCGGAGATACGGCGCCGAGTTCGACCCGCCGGGCCCGCGCCTGCGCGAGTACGTCCTCGCCGTCAAGCGGATCTTCGAGTCCTTCCGCGGCGACGCGCCACTCGCCGTGCAAGGCCAGTACTACAACCTCTCCCTCCTGCCGGCCATGTGGTCGCCCGGCCCCATCGGGGTCCCCGACCCGCCCATCGACATCGCGGCGGTCAACCCCTGGATGCTGCGCATGGCCGGCCGGGTGGCCGACGGCGTGCACGTCCACCCGCTCAACACCCCGACCTACCTGCGCGAGACCGTACTGCCCAACCTCGAGGCCGGGGCGGAGCGCTCGGGCCGCACGCTCGACGGCCTCGAGGTGATCGTGCCCGCCTTCAT
>Ga0187784_10004588_pt1 | contig 11180 bp, 4 predicted proteins | sample 1015_SJ02_MP15_2_FD_132964 | JGI IMG/M metagenome (GOLD analysis project Ga0187784, IMG submission 132964) | Tropical peat soil microbial communities from peatlands in Department of Meta, Colombia - 1015_SJ02_MP15_20_MG | ecosystem: Environmental > Terrestrial > Soil > Wetlands > Peat | place... | reverse complement strand
GGATTCCGGTGCTGCACATTAACGCCAGCTACGGAGAAAACGAGGGAGCAATGGCGGTGGCGATGCGCAATGACGTTGACGCGATTCTCGAAGCCATGAATCTCACCGAGGTGACTCCGACCAATAAGGAAATCAGCGTGTTCGGTAAGAATATCCACGAGTGCGGCACCGCGCGTATGGGCGCTGATCCGAAAAAAAGTGCGGTTGACGCAAACTGCAAAGTTCACGACGCGCCGAACATCTTCGTGACCGATGGCGCCGTCTTCACCACCCAGGGTTGTTACGAACCGACGCTGACCATCATGGCGATCTCGGCGCGAGCCGGGGAGCACATCGCGAGAGCGTTCCGTCGAGGCGAGTTGTGAGCGACGACTCCAAGCGCCGATTCGACTGTGCCGACGATCTCACACGCCGCCAGTGGATTTTGCAACTGGGAGAACTCGTCACCCTCGCCGGCGTAAGCGGACTCGTCCCAGAAATGGGTGCGTCTCCGACGCAACAGGCCGAGGAGGCGAAAACCATTGCGTTGCCGCCCGGGCTGTACAGGTCTTCGCAAGATCATCTGACGCATGCACTGAGCAGCGGCGGCAAGAGCTGGACTCCACCGAGTGGGAGCCAGACCGAATATGCACCGCCCAGTTCCCTTCCCTATCAGCCGCAGTACTTCTCGCTGGAAGACTTCAGAATCGTCGTCCGTCTGGTTGAAGTTCTTCTGGGCAAAGTGACGCCCTCAGGGTCCTCGCAGGCCGCCCAGTGGTTCGATCTTTGGCTCTTCTCCGCGCCTGCGGTACGCGCGGCAGCGCAACAGCTTGACCCCCTGCACCGAGCGCTCGCCAGCGCATTTTACGGAGAAAGCTCCGTCCGCGAATTGGAAACGAATCGTCCCGAGGCCGTGGCGCGCGCGGGAATTGGCGCCCTGCGCGATCTTTCCAGCAGAATGTATGACCGCGACTTTCTACAGTTGGCAGAGGTCGAGCAATTTGAGCTGCTGAGGACTGCCGCCAAAGCTGATCCGGAAAGCTCAGTCCATAAATTCTTCGAACTTCTACGAATCGAAGCCATCCGCGGCTATTACACCTCCGCCGAGGGGCTGGAGGAACTGGATTATCGAGGCAACGCGTACTACGGACCATGCCCGGGATGCGAGACCAGGCGCTAGTTCTGCAGCTCTGGACCTCGACGCGCAGATTTCACCTCTGGCAACTTTTTCACGGCAGCAGGAATCCACCGCAATAGTGCCAAACGGAATTTTCTGCGCCTGCTGGCTATCTCTTGTAGGAGTGCAAGGGGAACTCCGAATCGAAGGGCTTATCGATCCTGTTTGGAGACGAACCCTCGGTACAGATGTTCGACCGTACAACGGCCTACCAAACCGTGATGGGAAATCGCGACCGACGTTTCTGCTGCATAGCCAGCGAATGCCGCAAAGATTCATAACCGGTTCGGCGAAATGAGAGCCGCGGTCGGGCGAAATCTGTAAGTCGCAGCAGTGAATGAGGACTCGTCACTCCGTGGCAACGTGGGGCTAATTCGCAGGGGCTAGATTCTTGAGGTCGCCGGCGGCCTTGAGAGCGATGAGTCCGAATCCCCGGTCGGTGGCCTCTTTTCGCAAAGCCTCCAACTCAGTTCTGGCCCCCGCGCGATCCCCCAGGTTGACTTCGATCTCAGCGAGCTCCAGCCGGGGCTCAAGTACGTAACGGACAAAGCCGAGGCGATCTGCCTTGCTGGCGATCTCCTGAAAGGTCCTGGCCGCGTCGTCGCTAGCGAGGCCGCCTGTCACCGCCTGTACACGGGCTTCTGACATGGCGACCATCAGCTCTGCCTCACGATCGCTGCACTTTGACAGATAGCTACCCGCTCTTTCGCTGGCATTTCGCGCCGCGAAGAGATCGCCTTCGCGAAGAAGAATCTGTGACAAGATCGCATAGGCAAAAGCGGCATCACGTGCAGCTTTTTCCTTCACGAACTCTGCAGCAGCATTTGTGGAAGTAGCTTGGGCTTGCCGTAATTTCCCCTCGTCGAGCAGTAGTTCAGCCAAAGTGAGCCGGGCTCGAGCCGCGCTCTGGATATCGCCAATTTCGTCGAAGGCAGAAACTGCCTCAGATTCCACCTCGCTCGCTTTGCTGACTTCTCCCTGGAGTCGCAAAGCTCCTCCCAGACTGGACAGAGCAATCGCTGCCTTGTTCCGATCGCCAAGACGCTCGCAGATGTCGACGGCTTCCTGCGAGGTACGGATCGCGGCGTTGTTGTCGCCGAGGGCGAGCAGCACCGGCCCGAGAGCGCCCTTGGTCAGACAAACTCCATTCTCGTGGCCTATTTCGGCATAAATCCCCATTGCCTTTTCGTAGTCATGCCGCGATCCGTCCAAGTATCCGAGGGAGAACGAGACATCGCCGAGGTCATCCAACTCGTTGGCTACGCCTAATTTATTTCCGATGTCGCGGTAGATGCCCAAGGCCTGCTCAAACTTGCTCTTTGCGGCAACCGAATCGCCTTCGTTGGCTTTCAAAATTCCTTCATAGTTGATGCTTTGCGCCAACCCACGCCGGTCTCCGGCTTTGGCGAAGATCTGTTCTGCTTCACTTGCGGCTGCGGCAGCCTCATCCCCCCTTCCAAGGTTTCCGAGTGCCCACGCCTGATTGACGCGTGCCTGGGCTAATAATAAGGACTCTCCCAGAGCTCGTGCTTTGTCCGCGGCGTCCGACAGAAAGGCAAAATCGCTCTTGAAATCGCCGAGGGACTCCGCTGCGAGGGCGCTCACCAAATCGATGCGTGCATCTTCACCGAGCGGGGTGGGTAATTTTCGCAACATACTCAGTGTCTGCATCGCATCTTTGGTCATTCCGTTGTTAAGTTGTGCATTGGCCAAAGCTAGACCGAAGTCCAGACTGTCGGGGAAGAACTCGAACAACGCGCGGTAGATATTGACCGCTTCTCCCCACTGTTTCGACATTTCGTGGTAGCGGGCGGCGACTAGCAGTCGGTCGGCGCGGGGCAGATTTGCAGAGAGTCGAAAGGCACGTTCGGCCTCGGCCCGCGCCCTATCGTCATAGCCAAGGGTGGCCCAGGCAGTCGCTAGAGCGGAGTGAGACAAGGCGTAGGTCGGCTCTGCGGCAATGGCACCTTGAAAGAAATCACGTGCGCCCAAGGCATCAAAAATTCTCAGCGCTTCCAGTCCCTGTGAATAAAGCCGTGCGGCATCGTGACTGGACGGGATTGCGACCGCAACCTCTGCCGCTTCGGCATTGCTGACTGGTTGAACTCCAAGGGCTGAACGTAATTGCTCACCCGCACGCCGGACTAAATCGAAAAGGTGAGCTTCGGTGCCTGTTTCAGAAACCGCGTCAATGATGTTACCGGTTAGAGCGTCCTGCAACCGCAGGTCCAGCCGCACTTGAGCGTCGGAATGGCTGCCGACGACGGCATACGATCCGACGACTATCAAGTCGGTGGATAGGTTCTTACGAACACGGCGGAGACTGTCGCCACTCAGGCTACTTATGTCGAGCAGCGAGAGCTCAATCTTCATCCGCGCCACGTCTTCTGAGGGGATCAGGCGAAGGTGCCCGCCTGCTGACAGCTGAGTTGTCAGCCAGTCGGAAAGTGCAGTCGAAACCCATGCCTCCTCAGTGCGCGCCGACAGGTTCTTGAAACCCAGCACCGCAATCGAACGTTTCGGGGCGAGCGCAGGCGTCGAACGGCTAGTCACAAGTGCAGACTCAATCCGGAGGTGGTAATAGATGGCACCAACGCAAGCAGCCAGGATAACGAGTGCCGCCAGGTAATACGAACTCCTCCCGGCCAAGCCAAAAGCCATCGGACTCCAAGTTTTCTTATTGTCTGAAATCCAATTCTGATGGCGGGGTGGTCGCGCATAAAACGATTCTCCCTCGGATGATCCCGTCTCGTCGTCTTCTTGCCGATGCACGACAACTGAAGCAATGAAGCGATAGCCGCGTCGGTGCAGAGTCTCTATGAAACGCGGGGACTCGGCGGAGTCGCACAGCGCCGCCCGCAGTTTATTCATCGCCCGATTGAGGCCCCGGTCGAAGTCGACAAAAGTATGATCGGGCCAAAGCGTGTGGCGCAGTTCATCCCGGGTGATTGCCTGACCGGGACGTTGGAGTAATAGAACCAGAAGGTGAAACGGCTGATCTTGGAGTTTGATGCGCAGCCCGTGTTTGCGCAGTACACCCGCAGCGACATCGACTTCGAACATTCCGAACCGGAACGTCGGCGCCGGGGGGACCGTAGACATGTAACGACTCGTGAGACCAGCGGAGTGACGCGAACGATAACACGAGGGCTTGGCTACGATCAAGGGTTCTGTTTGGTTCCCGTAGTGTCGGGAGCCACTTCCTTATTGTGGAGCGAAAATCCCTCCCAAACTGAGCCGAGAAGACCGTCCTCAGTCATACTCCCCAGCCGGGGATGATTTCTATTAAGTCTTTTAAGATCAATCGGTTAAATAGAAACAAAAAGAGAATGTGGCGGAACCTTGACAGTCGACTAGTAGCAAAGCGTTAATGCGGCTTTAGTACAGAGGAGCAGTGTTATGTGCAAGGGCACGGGTGTGCTAGCGGTTGCGTTGCTTCTAGCGGTGGCGCTCATGTTGATCTCGCCCACCATCTGCTATGCGCAATATCACGTCAACGGTTCGATTTCCGGCACAGTCACGGATCCTTCCGGCGCCGCGGTTCCCGGCGCCAAGGTAACGGCGACGAATACATTGAACGGCACGCGCCAGAGCACCGAGACTTCCAGTGCCGGTTCCTACCTGTTTTCAGATATGGCCCCGGCGACCTATACGATCTCAGTGGAGAAAGAAGGATTCAAGAAGTACGAGGCGCAGGGCGTGGTACTGGATCCGGCTGCTAGCCGCGTAGTTTCATGTGCTCTTAATGTCGGGGCGACGTCGGAAGCCATCGAAGTTCAAGCTGGGGCTCTCCAGGTGCAAACCGACACTGCCCAACTGAATAGCGTGATCAACTCTGACCAAGTTGAGCAACTTCCCGTCAACGGGCGCCAGTTTGCGAACTTCTTGGCGTTGGAGCCAGGCGTGGCCGGAGTGAATTTCAGCGACATGAACTCCATGAATATCTTCGCTACCTCAGGAATTTCGGTAAACGGGTTGCGCGACAGCGATAATAACATCCTGATCGAAGGCGTTTCCTCGCAGCGAACTCGAGATAATTCGGCCACCACGGCTGCGCCCCCCGTCGACGCCATTGGCGAGATCAATATCGTTTCAACTGGCTACATGCCAGAGTATTCGCGGGGGGCGGGTGCGCAGATCGTCATCCAGCTGAAATCGGGTGCAAACCAATACCACGGAAGCCTTTACGAATACAACCAGAACACCGACTATGATTCGGCAGCGAACGGGGCGCCCAACTTGGTGGGTAGCCCCAGGGCGACCATTAACTGGAACAATTTCGGCGGTACTTTTGGCGGCCCCGTCCCGGGCACGAACAAGAAGTTGTTTTTCTTCTACTCGCAGGACATCACGCGCGAGCCGGGCGCTTCTCCAAACTTCGTCGTCGTCCCGTCGGCCTTGGCGCATCAGGGGAACTTCAGCGAATATTGTGCCGCTAACATTGCCTGCCCCACCGTGCCTGCGTTCATGAACGGCCAAACTGATCCCAATACCGGCCAGACTTTGGTTGCCGGGCAACCATTTCCCAATAACACCATGGCCTCATCCTTCTGGAGTCAGAACGGCGCCGCGCTCATGGCCGTTTACCCACAGCCAAACGTCAGCAGTGGGACCGTGGCCAATGGCTTGCCGAACTACTACTATTCCTCGCAAAACCCCAGCGACAACCACACCGAAAGCTTCAAGATGGACTACATCATTGATCCCTGGAAGTCTCACCTTGCCGTGTCCTTGCGCCACTACCGCACCAATTCTGTTGGGGATAACTTCGGCAACAGTCCTCAGCTTTTGGACTGGACCATCCAGGAGCCAGAAAGGGGCGCGACCATCGATCTGGCAACGACTTTCAGCCCGACGCTGGTCAACGATCTGACCGTCGGATCGACGGAAGACATTGTTCACGTTGTGTTGAGCCCCGGTCCGCTGGGCAACGGTCTCAACCGCTCCTCCGTGGGCGTTACGACCCAATCGCCCAATGGAATCGATTATCCCTATATTTTCGGCCCTGCCAGCAAGGACGTGGCTGGCAAAACTCCAACCATTAACTGGGGAGGGGTCAACAGCAACATCGACTCATTTAACGGCGATACCGATGCCTATCCGTCGCACAGCGTGGGCCACATCTATCAGATTTCCGATGTGATCACAAAAACACGAGGCAAGCACACTTTCAAGTTCGGTACCTGGATTGAGCATGACGGCGAGAACGACGACGACCAACTCGTGATCGGCGGACAGAATCTCAATGGAACCTTTACCTTTGCAGCCACGAACGATCCGCACACGACGACCCTGCCCATTGCCGACATGCTTTTGGGTGTGTTTGACAGCTACGCCGAGTATGGTTTCCGCAATGAGACTCCGTGGTCAGCATGGCAGCAAGGCTATTTTGGACAGGACAGCTGGAAGATCACGCCCCACCTCACGATCGAGGGTGGTCTGCGCTGGGATTATTTCCCCAACTACAGTTCCAAATGGAACAACTTCGCCATGTTCAATCCGCTGGCCTATTCCACGTTCCCCGGTACTCAGCAAGTCATCGATCCGGTAACGGGGTTGATCGAGGGTGGGAACTATTACAACGGTATAGCGATGCCTGGCGCTGGTATCCCGGCCCGTGCCGAAGGGCATATCGGTGTCTTCGGTGAGCCGGTAAACGCTTCGACGTTGGGCAGCATCAATCAGGCTCTGATTGGCAGTGGAATCATCCGCGGCTATCCGCCCACGATCATTCCCAACCGTTATCGGGCCTTCCAGCCGCGGTTGGGTTTTGCCTGGGATCCGTTCGGTGATTCCAAGACAACAATTCGTGGCAGCGCCGGCATTTTCTACAACCACGAGACGTTGAGCGATCAAACCCAGATGGGACGGAACTTGCCGTTCCAGACGGGCGCTGCGGTGCCCAATGAGGACATCGATTGTCCGGGAGTTGCGCAAACCGCAACGACCTTTGGCTGCAATGGGCGTTCAGCCACATTTACACCAGGTCCAGTGATCGCGAGTCCGACGAACGAACAAGGCCCGATTCCTGTTTCCGGTCAGGATTTCCACGCCCCGATTCCAACCGTCTACAGCTACCACTTCGGCGTGCAGCGCATGCTGCCCCAGGACACGCTGCTCGAGATCGGCTATGTGGGAACAGTGACAAGACATTTTTCGGTGCTCGAGGATTTGAACGAACTACCGGTCGGGACGTACGGCAACTGTACGTTGGCAGGAGGCTCGGTGAGTACGACCAATCCCGGGCTTTGTGCGCCGGGTTCTCCTTATATTTACAACAACGCCGTTACTCCAGTTTCGACGATCGTTCCCTATCTTGGCTTCTCCAACAGCAGCTTTGATTACCAGATCAACAATGCAAATTCGGCCTACAATGCGCTGCAGGTTAGCGTGCAGCGCCGACTGAACCGCGGCCTGATGTTCACTGGCGTGTACACTTACGCCACCGCGCACGATATTGGCTCGCAATTGCAGACCGGTCTCACGGACCATTACAATCCAAACTATAACCGTGGAAATCCGGATTGGTTGTACCACCACAATCTCACCACGACGTACGTTTACTCTCTGCCCTTCTACAAGAACCAGAATAATTTCGCAGGCTACACGCTGGGAGGCTGGGAGTTGAGCGGCGTATTCGCTTTCCGAAGTGGCAGCGTGAATAACCTGACCGATCAAGGCGAGGATTTGGGCGGACTGGGTGAGGACGGTTCGGCCGATGGGTATGGAGAACGTTTGAGCCTCGTCCCAGGCTGCAATCCGAACAGTGGGTCACGTAGCAAGACCGAGTTCTTTAAGACCTCTTGCTACGCCCTGCCGGCACCGGGAACTCTGGGAGATTCGCCCAGGAACGGCCTGTTCGGGCCACGCTTCTGGATTTGGGACGCCGGCTTGCACAAAAACGGTCGCGTCGTGGGCGAGAAGCTGAGGTACCAGTTCCGGGCGGAAGCGGTGAACGTCCTGAACCATCCAATCCCGAACTCGCTCAACACCAACATCAACTCCGGTGCTTTCGGGCAGGTCAATGGCCTCTACACCAACGGCACTGGTAACAATCGCACGTTGCAGCTCGGCCTGCGGTTGCTGTTTTAAGCCACCGTGTCAAGCGCGTTGCCGGCACATTGCAGTTAGAATGTGGGCATGTTTGTGGGGTCTACTTCGCAGCGCAGATCGGGAACGGTCTCCCGATCTGCATGGCTTTTGGTGCTTCTTCTTTTCTTACCGCCGGGAATTCACGTCGCAGCTCAAACCAGCGAAAAAAGCGGCGGCCAGAACCTCGATCAACTGGCGAGAATGGCCGAGTCGTACGAGAAATTTCTGCGCGCCAGCACGCCGGGATCAGCATCCCAGACTGAAGTTCAGGAGCGTCTCGGCGCTGTTTATTTCCTGTTGCATCGTTATCGCGATTCGCTGAATCTGCTCACGCCAGTTCTGGGTGATCCCCTCAAGTCCACGTCTTCCGGCAAGAACGCAGGAACGGCCCCAGCCCGACCACTGCAGGCGCAGTCCTGGCTGGTCGCCGGGCTAGACTATCTGGAGCTCGGCCAACTGCCGGAAGCGACCCGCACCTTACGTCAGGCGTTGTCTCTGGAGCCGAACAACCCGAACGCCCGTCTGGCACTGGGAGATGCCCTGGCCCGCAGCGGACGAATGGAAGACGCGGAGGATGAATACGAGCGTCAGACCAGATCTACTCCTGGTTTGGCAGACGCCTGGTACAAGCTGGGACTGGCGCACAGTCAAATCTCGGTCGAGCTGTTGCACGCAAAGGTCAAACCCGGCGACGCGCCCATTATGCAACAGTTGACGGCGGAGGAGTTGCTGGCCAAAGGTGACATGATGGGCGCGGCTCGAACTCTGTTCCGTGTGCTGCGGGGATCGCCCAATCAGCCTGAGGTTCACGCCGAGCTCGGGAACGCCCTCCTTACCTTGGGATACATAAAGGCTGCCCAAGACCATTTCCGTCAGGAATTGATCAACAATCCGGAATCTCCATTGGCCGAGCTTGGGCTGGTACAGACAGCAGCTCTGGGCGCGGATTGGGCTCAAGCGGGCGCGAGAATGGAGCGGCTGAGCCGGACGCAGGCCCGTGAACTGATGCGGCTGCTTGAGTTCCCCCCAGCCGCACCGGTCTTGCAAGCATCGGCGAAGGGTCAGATGAATGCTCCCGAGTCCTTTACGCGATCTCCAGCCGGGGCGATCTGGAAAAGCTGGCTCAGCGATTCGAATATTGTGCCGAGGTTGCAGGGGCCAGAAGGGCCAGCTTCCGCCACGGCTTGTGGCTTGGCATCGTCGAATGACGTGCGGCCGGGAATTTGGCGTACCGAAGCTTGCTATTCAAAGCTAGCCAGCCAATTCATGGGCAGAAAGGATTTGTCGGTCACTGCCAGAATCAAGCTGGCGGAAGCCGAGTTTCGATCCGACCGGTATGAGGCTGCTCTTGTCACCGCAAAGCTGTTGCACAAAACTGATCCGTCGAATGGATGGGGAATCTACTGGCTGAGCAAGGCTCACGATGAGATGGCGGAGCAGTGCTTTCTCACGGTGGCCGCACTCAATCCCGACTCCATGCGCGTCCACCAGATGTTAGCTGAGCATTACACCAAGTTGTCTGATTATGCCAGAGCCAAGGCGGAATTCCAGAGTGCCCTCCGCCTGGGTCCAGATTCCCCGGACCTGCACCTCGGGTTGGGAACGGTGCTGTCGAAGACGGGCGAGTTAGACCAGGCGGACGAGGAGTTGCACAAGACGCTGGCGCTGGCTCCAAAATCCGCATTTGCACACTATCAACTCGGCCACGTTTACGTTCAACAAAGCCGCTGGGCAGAGGCGATCGAGCAACTGCGCCAGGTCCCGGCAGATTCCACCGTCTTGCTGAGCGCGCGGCTTGATCTGGCAAAGGCTGAATCGGAAACCGACCAGACCTCTCAGGCGGTAGACGATTTGCTCTCGGTAGAGTCGCTTGACCAGGATGGTGAGCTTTACTTTCGTCTTGCTGCGCTCTACCGAAGGATAGGGGACACTGCCCGCGCGCGGGATGCGCTTGTTACGTTTAAACGACGGCGTGCGGTCTCATTGCAGACAGATACGGATGAGATCGGGGCGCTGGAGAAAGAGCAGGAAACGGACCGCAGCGATAGGCCGCAGTAGATTCGAAGATTTCATAATTCGGCGACCCATGCTCCTCAGTTCGCTCACCCGGCGTCACTTTCTGCGACAAGCTTGCGCCTTTCCCTGTTTCGTCCTACCGATTTTCCGCAACGGAAGCCTGGGGCAGCCGGTTCTTGCGCCCGATCCATGGTTCCTTGACGTAGCCAGCCAATCCGGTTTGGCTGCCTTTCGCGACGTCTGCGGCAATGCGGCCAAAGATTATCTTGTGGAAACACTGGGCAGCGGTGTGGCCCTTTTCGACTACAACAACGACGGATTGCTGGACGTGCTATTGGTCAACGGGTCATCCTTCGAGATTTTGTCCAATCCGAATCTGCCCCCGTCATCCAGCCGTTTGTTTCGCAACAACGGAGACGGCACCTTCACCGACGTCACTAAGGCAAGCGGATTGGTCAACCAGGGTTGGGGTGTGGGTGTCACGGTCGGAGACTACGACAACGACGGTTACCGTGACGTGTTTATCACCAACTTCGGAAACAATGCCCTGTTTCACAACAACGGCAATGGCACGTTCACGAACGTTACAAAGGAAGCGGGGCTGGAGGGAGGCAACTGGAGCACCGGCTGCGCCTGGGGGGATTACGACCGCGACGGGCGCCTGGACCTGTACGTGGCTCGCTATGTGGACTTTGAAAAGGGGAGTATGCCCACGCCAGGAAGCAACACTTATTGCAATTATCGTGGCGTCCCGGTGGCCTGCGGTCCGCGCGGCTTGCCCGGACTCCCCGATCTTTTTTATCACAACGAAGGAAACGGGAAGTTCCGTGAAGTCAGCCTGGACACCGGAGTTCGCGATACGATCCGCGGATACGGGCTGGGCGTGGTCTGGCTTGATTTCGATAACGATGGTTGG
>Ga0187784_10004586_pt1 | contig 11180 bp, 9 predicted proteins | sample 1015_SJ02_MP15_2_FD_132964 | JGI IMG/M metagenome (GOLD analysis project Ga0187784, IMG submission 132964) | Tropical peat soil microbial communities from peatlands in Department of Meta, Colombia - 1015_SJ02_MP15_20_MG | ecosystem: Environmental > Terrestrial > Soil > Wetlands > Peat | place... | reverse complement strand
GCTCCGCTTCACGATGTTGTCGTATGAACGCCAGACAACGAGGTTCCGGTACCGCGTGGGAACGGAATCGAGTCCGTGGATGGAGACGAGCGGGCACACGGTACGCTTTGCGGAACTGCCGCCCGGACACTATCGCTTTGAGGTGCAGGGGGAAGCTCCATCGGGAGTGTGGGGCCGGTCCGCGATAATGGAATTCGAATTGAGGCCACCCTGGTATCTTTCCTGGCCGTTCCGCGAGAGTGTGGTAGTGCTGGTGGTGGTTCTAATCTGGATTTGGTGGCACCACCGTGAGAAGCGCCAGCACGCAATCCGTGCCGAACTAGAAGCGGCGGTGGCTGCCCGCACGAAAGACCTGGAGGCGGCGACGGCCCGTGCCGACGCCGCCAACCGGGCAAAGAGCGAATTCCTCGCTAACATGAGCCACGAGATCCGCACGCCTATGAACGGCGTTCTGGGGGCGACTGAACTGGCACTGGATACCGAGTTGCTTCCCGAAACGCGCGAGTACCTGACGATGGCCAAAGGTTCTGCCGAGACCCTGTTGGGCATCCTTGACGATGTCCTCGATTACTCTAAGATCGAAGCCGGAAAGCTCGATCTCGATCCAATTTCCTTCCGGCTACGCGAAAGTCTGGCGCTTGTCCTGAAACCACTGGCCGTACGCGCCCATCAGAAGGGCCTGGAGTTCACCTGCGAAACCCATCCCAACGTTCCGGACCAGATCATCGCTGATCCCACCCGCCTCCGGCAAGTGATCACTAATCTCCTTGGGAACGCCATCAAATTTACCGAGCAAGGCGAAATCGGGCTTGAAATCAGCGTCGACGCTGAAACACAGGATCAAGTTGAATTGCACTTCCAGGTGCACGACACCGGGATCGGAATACCGGCGGATAAGCAACGTGTCATCTTCGAGGCTTTTGCGCAGGCGGACGGCTCGACGGCGCGGCGTTTCGGCGGAACGGGGCTGGGGCTGACGATTTCCTCGCGTTTAGTGCAGATGATGGGAGGGCGGATCTGGGTGGAGAGCCAGGTCGGGCGAGGCAGCCGATTTCACTTCACCGCTCAGGCAAGGGTGGTCCACCAAACTGCGCCGGTGAAGGCCGCCCGGGAGTCGGACTTAGCAGGTCTGCAGGCGTTGGTAGTAGACGACAATGCCGCCAATCGCCGCATTCTGGCAGAGATGCTGAGGCGACGGAACATCGTCCCGATCATGGCCAGCGGCAGTGCTGAAGCCCTAACGCTTCTTGGAAGGGCTGACGAATCCGCCCAAGTGTATGACATCCTTTTGGTTGATACCCACATGCCGGAAACGGATGCCTTCAGCCTGGTTGAGCAAATCCAGCAGCACGCCAGCGCTTCGAGGGCTGTGATCATCATGCTCACCGCCGCGGGTCAGCGAGGCGATGCGGCTCGCTTCCGGAAACTCGGGGTAGCCGCCTATCTGACGAAGCCGATCACTGAATCCGAGTTATTCGACGCCATCCTTGCGGCGCTCGGCCTCAAAGCTGAGAAACCCCAAGTGCCTGTTTTGATCACGCGTCATTCCATCCGTGAAAATCAACGGAAGCTGCGCATTCTGCTGGCCGAGGATAACGCCGTCAACCAGATGCTGGCCGCGCGATTCATCGAGAAAAGAGGCCACACCGCAACCGTCGTCGGCAATGGGCGAGAGGCTCTGGAAGCACTCGAGCAGAGTAGTTTCGACATTGTCCTCATGGATGTTCAGATGCCCGAGATGGATGGATTCGAGGCCACCGCAGAGATACGTAAGAAGGAAAGGATCACCGGCAAGCATATTCCTATCCTTGCCATGACCGCTCATGCAATGAGTGGAGACCGCGAGCGCTGCCTCGCCGCCGGCATGGATGGCTACGTGTCTAACCCGATTCGAGCCGACGAGTTGTTCCGAGAGATTGACACCTGCACCCGGCCGCCCGGTGAAGTCGGGGCACCTTCCACACCTCCCATGAAGTCGACTCCCAGTCCCGCCGTTGACGTAACCGCGACTGACCGGAGGTAAGCCATCAACGCCCGCAGCCTGGCAAAAGCGGTCCCAGTTTCCAGAAGTGGTGAGCGCTTCGCCTCACCCTTCCTCGTTGCTGAGACAGGAAATCATGATTGTGGGCCGTGAATACCACAGGCACCGGCACCTCTCGCTCGGCACCAAAATCGAACAAAAAGCTGCGTTTGGACCGCGCAGTCCACGATTAGCGCCAATCCTACGCGTTTTCCCTGCTCCTTGGCGTTAGGACTGTTTGGGAGAATCCCCTGCTCTTTCATTGGGTTGCGCTGATTGTGGCATCCAAGCACGATTTTGGGCCTCTTTTCCTAAGGATATACATCGTCTTTTTCATTACGACGCACGGCAGGGCCTTTTCCGGCATGTTTTTGATAACCAGGATTGAATCACTCTCCGAGATATTATCTCCCTGAGAACACAGGGCTAACGCCCACCCATCCTGGTTCGTTGTTGGCCGCGGCGACGAGTTCAGGTGGTTGTGCTCCTCCGGCTATGGCGCCGTTACGCGAGTACTATGGACCTGGGGCTGAAAAGTGCTACCTAATGGGTAGACCGCGGATACGGACATCGAAATGAAGAAAACCCAACGCAAAGTGATCCTCTACGACGCCAGCGACGCGCGGGCGGTCCCGATGCACAGCCTGCTGAAAACCCTGGGCATGAAGCCCGACAAGCGCGGACGCGTGAGATGCCCCTTTCCCCACCACCACAAACATCAAGATGCCCACTCCAGCGCTAGCATCTTTGGTCTGAAGAACAAGCTGCATTGTTTTGTGTCTGGGGAGTCGTGGTCCACTATCGACTTGGTGATGAAGCTCAAGGGAGTGTCAAACGGAGAGGCGATCAAGTGCCTGGGCGAGACCTTTCACCTGCCCGAGAAAGAAAGCCGGATCAGCTTCAAGGGTAAAGGCACGTCCCGTTTCAGCATGAACCGTAAAGTCGTCGATCCAAAGCGGGGAAAGAAGCCGACGATCATCGATCAAATCGTGACCTCTCCGGGGTATTCTGACCTGAAGGCAGCCACAGTCAAAGTCGGATTCATGATATTGGCTCAGATGCCGGAGAAAGACCCTGTAGTGAAGCTATCGCAAAGGAAATTGCGAGCGATGACCGGCTACGGCGACTTCAAGCCTATCAAAACCGCCATTGAGGAACTTCAGATCATCGGGATTCTGGCCACCCAGAAACATGGAAACAGGCGGACGACTTTCCGGGCTACGCCCCTGGATCCTGCCTTCAGGTTCTGGGCGGAGACTGGAAAGCGCGCGGACCCAGCGCACGGGAATTCCGTGCAGAATACTGGTACGGTAGCTCTATATTAGTTGTTTCTGGGTCTTCTGTGTCCGATGATGACCTTGCCAAGTGGTGTGCTGCAGCCGACCAGGTGATGGAGGATTTCTATTCCTACCGCGAGGAGTCCCTCTGGAAGCTGAAAGACAAGCCTGAGCTTGAGAGTCTTCGCCAATGGCTGGCCGGCAAGCCGAGGGATCTTACGCTCCAGGCCCTGCGCATCTTCGCTCCCACCGAAAGGTCCAAGGGCACCGAGGATGCCTGCCGAAGATTCGTCCATGCCCGCAATCAATACCTCAAGATGGCAAAGGAGTCTCCCACGCCCCCGGCCGAAGAGCCGGGGCCGGAGCTGCCAAACGCGATCAGCAAAGGTAAACTTCTCGATTGGTTCGATGAGGCAGCCAAGATTGCCCAACGATGCGGCACGTGCTTCGAGAACACTCTGACCAAGGAAGAGGAGGATGTCTTCCGCCAGTGGATCGGAACGCACAATTGGCGTTATACGCTTATGGCTCTTTACCCACTTGCCGACGGCTGAGGTGAGATCTCTCCTGGTCCCTGCCGATTGTATTTCGAGAAACGTGATGATTATTACCGCCAGGAGGTGGACCCCGATACTGCGCCCGCGCCTTACTCGTCAACGGCATCGCAGGTCGATGCCGGGCCCCGCGAGGAGGGCGGGGGTTCTGAAAGTTGATCCCTAGAGACGCGTGCCGAATTCAGCCCGTGGATACGCGCGCACCTAGGTCAAACACGGTCGCAACGTGTCCCCGACTCGAGGAACCTGGAATCAGATCACCCGGCGCACCCTACCCCCCCACGTTCGAGAAGGCCAGCCAGGAATGGCTCAACCTGAAGCGCCCGCATATTGCGCCTCGAAGCGTTGAGATTGAGAAGGCAAACCTAAAACACCTGCTCCCCTCCTTTGGCCGTGCGCTCATCACTGACATCACACCGGAGGACATCAGCCGCTATCAGCGGGCCGACTCGGCGAGGCGGCATCACCCAAAACCGTCAACCTTGAAATGGGAACCCTCCGCGCGATCATGCGCCGAAATCGCTTATGGGCCAACCTTCAGCCAGACGTAAAGCTTCTGCGGAGGCGCGATGATGTGGGCAGGGCAATATCCGACAGCGAAGAAAAAGCTTTGTTAGATGCGTGCCTCACCAGCCGATCGCGGTCCTTGTGTCCTGCCGTGACACTAGCCCTTTCAACGGGGATGCGCTACTCGGAACTTCGCCTGTTGAAGTGGAAACAGGTTGACTTCGGGAAACGCGACTTGACGGTTGGAGACTCGAAAACTGAATTTGGCACTGGCCGAGTGATTCCGCTCGATAACCGCTCATTCCACGTTCTGAGCATTTGGGCTGGCAACTTTCCGGGCCGCGAACCGGAGCACGACGTGTTCCCCGCTGAGAAGTAAGGGGCCGCCGGTGATGACTTCAAGCCCTGTGCGTGGGGCACCAACCCCACAATGCCCATTGGCGACTGGAAAGAGGCTTGGGAAGCTGCGAAGAAACCCGCCGGTGCCGCCTTGAAAGGCAAGCCTGACGACAAGGAAGCTCCACCGCTCGCCTGCCGCTTTCACGATCTCAGGCATACAGCGCGCACGCGGATGCTTGAACACGGCGTGCCTTTTTCCACAGTTGCCACCATCATGGGCTGGAGCCCGTCGATAGCGGTGAGGATGTCGCGACGGTACGGGCACATTGGGCAGGCTGCCCAGCGTGAAGCCGTTAAAGCTCTTGACAGAACCGATTTCATGGGAGCTGGCACCAAAATGGTAACCAAATTTCGGCAGGGAAAAAGGCGGTCACGCTAACCTCATGGAAGGGTTGGCTCCTCGGCCAGGACTCGAACCTGGAACCCTTCGGTTAACAGCCGAACGCTCTACCATTGAGCTACCGAGGATTATCCAGCATGTACCACTCTTGGTGCTTCTCGCGGTTACTAAACTCGTCGACGGCCGATGAGGGACAAGGACGAAGAAAGAGCTTAGAAGGAGTGGAAACGCGGGGGGACGATCAGGCTTTCCTCTCTTCGTCCTTCTTTTCGTCTTTCTTTTCGTCTTTCTTTTCCGCGCTGCCCTCGAGGCCACCCTTGAGGGCGTCCTTGAATTCGCGAATTCCTTTTCCCAGGCCCTTTCCGAGCTCTGGCAGTTTGCCTGGGCCAAACAGAATCAAAACAATGATCAAAATGAAAATCAGATGGGTTGGTTGAAACAAACCCTCCATAACATATCCTCCTCGCCCGCCCACCAAAGGTCAGCGGCGCGACAATTGACTATTATAACTCAGGTGGCGATGAAACCCAATTACGATTTGATGCGGGCGCTCGCCGGGTCTTCCAAGCGCCCCAACCTATGGCAGACAAGCCGGTTTCACGCCAATGCGCAATGTATGCAAAGCTCGCGAAGAAGAGCAGGGCCTCTCCTTGCAGTTTCTTAGCGTCTTAGTCCGTCAGCCGACGGATGAGCTCTTTGGGTTTCATCACACCTTCATATGCCCTGGGCTATTCGTTGCCGCTGCTTGCCACCCTTGAAGACCATATCACCCGCTTTCCTTTCTTGCGCGCGGCAGTTCTGCAAGTAAAGCGCTAGATAAGTGGCCGTGATGTAGTCGCGGGGCGAATAGCCAAGCCGGCTTGCCACCGCGTCGATCCACTCTGCCGGTCCCTCCAGCTCGAGGTAATTTCCTATGGGCGTCTCGTCGTAGGCCACCTGCGGCGATCCCTGGAGTCGTACTTTCGTGCTTGCGGCAAAGACGGTTCGGAATTTCTCATAAACAAACACTGCCTTCAATTCCAGGTTCTCCAAGACCTCACGCAGCAGCGCGCCGTCTTCGACGCGGGTTTCGATTTCGCGTCTTCTCCCATACCGGCGCGCGCGGAGGGGGGGACCCTTGAATGTCAACAGGTTTTCACCCGCTGCGTAACGCAAACGCAGTAGCCGGCCGGACTTGCCAAGCCGAAGATCCGGGAAGTCGAAGAGATAATTGCTTTCAAAGTGCCGCGGCCTTATAACCTTGAAACCTAGCTGTGCCAGTTGGCCTTCCATCTGCTTGCGGTCGCGGACGGCCAGCTTGATCTCGGTTTCGAGGTGGTGCTTCATTCCAGGCTGCTTCCCCAAAATCTGGGCGGGATTCCTCGCTGCGCTCGGAATGACACCTTCGCTGGGGATGACAACCATTGCACCGTTTTCAGGGTGGATAGCTTTCCTCAGAACTCACGATCCAGCATGAAGTCCGGCAAAGATCGCAAGGCGTCCTTGTAGGAGTTGTCGGGGAATGTCTCCAAAGAGCACTTGGCTTTCTGAGCAAATTCCTGGGCCTTTTCTCTCGCCGCCCGCAGCGTATCATAACGATCGATCAGGTCCAGAATCTCACTGAATCGCAGAGGGTTGAAACCGCCCTCGGCGAGCACCGACTTTACTTTCTGCGCTTCCCCCTCAGTACATCGTTGCAGCAGGTAGATGAGCGGCAGTGTGACCTTTCCTTCGCGGAGATCGTTCCCGGTCGGCTTTCCCAAGATCTCTGCGGAGGAAGTGAAATCCAGCACATCGTCGATAAGCTGGAAGGACAGGCCCAGGTTGAGGCCGTAAGCGCCTAACTGGCTTTCTTCCTCCCTACTCCTTCCCGCCAGCACTGCCCCCAAGCGCAGGCAAACGGAAAACAGGTAAGCTGTCTTTCGGTACGTCAATTCGAAATAGACGTGCTCGGGGACGTTGATCCTTCTTTGCCAGCTCAATTGCATCAGCTCGCCCTCGACCATGGCCTGGGTCAAAGCGATAAAGAGGTCCAGGATCTTGAAATTGCGCTCCGCCAGGGCAATGTTAAAGGCCTGCATGTAAAGCCAATCCCCGGCGAGCACACTCAGGTGATTGCCCCAGCGGGAATTGGTGGAGGGGCGCCCCCGGCGTGTGTCCGCTTCGTCAATCACGTCGTCGTGAACGAGGGTAGCGGTGTGGATGAGTTCGACTACAGTTCCGAGGCGAATCGCCGCCTGCCCCTCGAAACCGCACAGTTTCGAGGAGAGCAGCACCAGGGCGGGACGAAGCCTTTTGCCCCCGCTTCCGCGCAGATATTGACCAATCTCGGTGATGGGTTGAACGCTGGAGATGCTCTGTTGGCAAAACTCCTCTTCGACCTTCTGGAGGTCAGCGCGCACCAAGTCGAAGACTTCTTTGGTGGTCAGACTATTGACGGAGGCCAAGTATTAGTTCCCATCGCCCCTTCGGTTTTGAACCGGCGACTCGAGTTTTGCAGGGGACAGCAGAATTAGGTTGCAAATTTAATACTCCCACAATTCACACTTGAAGGGAAGCGGGAAGTTCAATTTGGCGCTTTCGCCATCAGGGTATTCGGATAATAATAGGCAAGAATCTCCTGGAAGCCGCGTCCTTGCCTGGCCATCCAGGCCGCGCCTAACTGGCAGAGGCCTACGCCATGCCCCTTGCCACGGCCTTCCACCATCACCCCGTCACCCCGAGGCTGTAATTGGTAATTGTTGCCGGGCACCACGTCCCAACCCAAAATACGACCGAGCCTCAGCCGGCTCGCTTCCGAGTGGCTGGCGAGCCCTGCGGCCTCTTCGGCCTCCAGCCGCACCTGCCACTGCGGTGAATGTTGCAAACAGTAATTGCAGGCTACGGAAAAGTAGGGATAAGGAGCTGGCGCGAGGCCTATCTCTGCGAGAGTCCGTGTCCTGCCACCGCAACTACCGGTGAACAGGGCGGGAACGGCTGCGCCATCGTAGAAGAGCAGCAGGCCGTGGGTGGCCCCGGCAGCCTGGGCCGCGAGAGATTGCGGAGAAGGCGCTTCGCGAAGGAACTGGCAGTGAGTCGTGTCGCAGAAATCAATCTGCGCGTGGCGCCATCGCGATGCCAGATAGTAGGAACGCGTGGCCACCGCTTGGGCTTTCAAAGCTTCCAGGGAAGCGCCGGGCACACTCTCCGCGGCCACTGCTGAAGCCACGGCAGTCTCCAGGTCCATCTCCACTACGGCAATCAATTCATCAATCTGGCATTCGACCTCGAGTTTGCCTCGATAATGTCTCGCAAGCTTCCCGGGAACGGAGAGCACGAAATCAGAGCCCTCTACCGATGCGCCTGCCACATGGACTTCGGTGGCCACGAAGCTCCCCTCCCTGCTGCGCACGCGCACCTGGCCCTCCTCCAAATATAAGAGGACCGAGGTGCCTTCGGAGAGGCTTATTTGATGTGAGCCCGCGGCCAATACAAGCATCTGCCCGGGCGGGCACGTTATCATCAACTGCCGGGGGTGAAGGAGGCTCAAGACGCCGATCCGCAGATCACCAGCGGAGGCGCAGGGCGGCAGCAGGGTTAACACGAGCGCGGACAAGCCAAGCTGTTTGCGGATTAGATTTTCCCCGAAGGGCATTGAAAGCCTTGTCCCCAGCTTCCGTTCTTTCTACTCAAGGCTAACCACGCTGTTCAAGATGCGGCCTCCGAGTTGAGCCGCGCCGGCCCCGGGGACGCCGTGCACGCGCACCAGCAGCGCCAGGCGAGGTTGGTCTGCAGGGTAAAGCATAAGCACGTAACCGTCGCCCGACGCGCGGGGTTGGTGGACGCAAGGCGCGGTGCCCGTCTTGGCCAGGGCGGCAACTCCGTGAAGATTCAGGCCCACGGCCCCGGCGGTCCCCATTTGGGCTGAGAGAGCCATACCACGGAGTAGCTCGACGGCCCCGGCCAGTCGAGGCTCGGCGGCGAGAAGGATGTAGGCGCGCACGAGCTCCCGAGGGTCAATGCGCCAGGCGCCGCCCAAGCCGATCATCTCCGCCGCGCCGGCCGGCGCTTGCCCAAGGGGGAAGCCGTAGCGTTGGGCCATTGAATCCACGTCGGCAGACGTTAGGGCCGAGACGACATTCATGAAATAGGCATTACATGAATATGCTATAGCAGAGCTTATATCTACCTGTCCATGACCGCGCGGCAGCCAACAACCGTCCCGCGCCCCGTGGCAAAAATAGGAAGGGTAGCGGAAATGGTGTTTCTGTGCGTAGGCCAAGGCGAGGAACGGCTTCACGAGCGAGCCCACCGGAACAGGCTCTGCAATTGGCTCCCAGCGGGAGGCAATCAGGCGGCGCGTGGCGGCGTCGATCAGGATGTACGACAGGTCGGCGGAAGTGTAGTGGTCCGCGAGCAGCCGGGCGACGGATTGGTCGTAGAGCGAAGCCGCAGACAGAGGAGACGCCGCGAAAAGGCAAACCAAAAGCATCGCTGCGACTGACCCCTCACCCGTCACGCTCCGGCTGATGAAAACGCTGGCAGCGTGACACCCTCTCCCCAAGGGAGAGGGCTTTTCGGTTGTGAGCCGGCTCCTTTCTTTTCCACACATACGACCTACCACATATCACCTACTTTTGCTTCAGCCGGTACGTTGCTGTCTGTACCAGCAATGGGCCGCGGTCCTCGACGAAAAGCGACTCGGACTCGAGGCTTTCCAGCGACTCGCTGAGGCTCGCCAGGTTCTCCGAGAACAAGGCCGGCTCGTGTCCATCTTGACCGGGGACGACTCCGCCCGGTTGGCCCGGGAGCATTTCAAGCAGCCGCATCATCGTCACAATGTTGTCGCGCTCGGCGGCATGGTGAAAGCCTGCGGCGTAGACCAAATTCTGACTCTGCCCGCCGCCCGGAGGATTCGTGGCAGGGCTGGGCGCCGCTCGTACCAGGAGCGACCGCAGCGTCTCGTCAGAGTTTGCCAGCAGGAGGACCGGTCCCCGCACCGTGACGGCGAGCGGAACCAATCCGTCGAGGTGAAAGTAACTGGCATTACCTTCGCGGTTCTCCACCCAATTCACACCGATCTGTGACGTCGTCCACAGGTCTCGAATCGCCGTGCGCAGGCTGTCGCGAACGGCTTGCGAATCCCAATCCACCGAACTGCGAATGAGGATGGCAGCGTGCGGCTCGACAAAAGCCGGCTGCCCGGGATGACGGAGCGAGTGAAATTCCAGCACGGCCTCGAGGGGCGCTGCATTCACAAGTTTCTTGAGAGCGTCGACGCCGAGGGCTCCCGCCGTCCCTTCGAGCGGAGCAACGTCAATGCGCGTCTCGAGGTCGCTCTCGCTGCCCGCCTGGCTTGGCGTCAAAGCGACCGACGGCGCAATCTGGGAAGCCACGGGAGGGCCCGCGCGAGGCATCAAAACCTTTCCCTGCACCAGGTCGAGCACCATTTTGGCGGTGGGATTCCTCCAGGCACGGTAAAGCCCTTCCTGCGCCGAGACCATGCCCAGCAATTCGCCCAACGCGGCGCCAGGGGCCGCAGCGTGTGCCTCCGCCTCGGCGGGCGGGCTAGCTTTGAGCAGGGCGCGATCTTCGCGAATTTCCGCCGGCGAGCGGCGGATATCTGCAACTTCGGCGGAGTATTGTTTCAACTCCGTGACGTTGCGCTCGATCCAGTAGCTGCGGAAGTGCGGCGACTTGACCAGCAGCGGCAGGTTCATTACCAGGCGAAGATCGCCGGCCGGCCCCGCCGCCCCAACCGCGCTTTTGTACCAATTCTCATCCGGCAGCTTGGGCTGCGATTTGCCGGAAAGCAAGCCCAGCGCGCCGGCCATCAGGTCTTCTCGGGTGGCCAGCAGCAGGTAGTCACCCGAGCTGGCGAAGGCCACCAGGCGATTCTTCTCCGGTTCGGTTCGAACGTAGTAAGGAACGTCCGCCGCTTTGCGGGGCTCGAACTTCTCCCGGTTCGTCCAAAGGACATTTCGTATGGTGCGTGCCGAAGCCATGCGCGTGATGTAGAGGAATTCCAGGTTGCCAATGTCGTAGATGGCCAGGGCAGATTGTCCACCCCCCACCGAACTTAGTAGTGCCATGTCGGGCGGAGCGCCGGCAGCTACGGCAAATTG
>Ga0187784_10004584_pt1 | contig 11180 bp, 5 predicted proteins | sample 1015_SJ02_MP15_2_FD_132964 | JGI IMG/M metagenome (GOLD analysis project Ga0187784, IMG submission 132964) | Tropical peat soil microbial communities from peatlands in Department of Meta, Colombia - 1015_SJ02_MP15_20_MG | ecosystem: Environmental > Terrestrial > Soil > Wetlands > Peat | place... | reverse complement strand
CCGCTGCTGAAACCCTTGCCCAGTAGAAAGCTATATCGGAACTGCGGAGGACGCGCGAGAAGACCGGAGGTAGGTCCCTGGAAATCCAAGATGTCGGGCCACGCATCCGGATCCATAAAAACCGTATTGGTCTGACCTACCAGGACGTTATCCAACTGGCCATAGAAATGTCGCAGCCGGGGCGTGGTCGCCCCATTTGCGCCGAAGAAATCGAGCTGCACGAACGTCCGCGCCATTCCTATCTTGCTCACAGGAATGCGAAAGTCTGCCGAAACTCTGCTTTCCCGAATTGCTGCATTGAAGTTTTGGTTACTAGGTTCCTGTGGAATCGGTATCGAGGATGGAATGAACGCGTCTGGAACTCCGGCAGGCCTTGGGTCAAAGATGGAATCAGCCTTGAGAATCCCATTGAGCCGCAGCATGGTCTGTGTTCCCGGCAAAACAAAGAATCCAGGATACGCGGGCTCAAGCGGAGCATTGTAGAGACGCGGCACTGGCTCAGAGTCCTCTGAGAATGTTTCATGGTCTGAAGTTTCCGGACTAACTGCCGCTTGCTGCTGTTCAGGAGTGAGTTGTACAGCCGGTGGCAAGGGAGGCATGGTTCTCTTGATAGCGCCGGTCTCGAGAGGTTCCGGTACGGGTTCCGGTGGTGCTTTAGAGAGGTCTTTCACTCCGTGCATTGCATCGATTTCGGACTGTAGCTGCGTCATCTGAGCCTTTAGTTCATCCATCCTGATTTGCAACTGACGCACTCTGTCGTCCTGCGTGTCTTGTGCGGTGACTTCCGTTGCGCCAGAAAGCAGGAGAAACACTAGCGACGTTGCAACGAGTAGCTTTTTCATTTACTCCTCCTGTTTCAGGTTCTGGAGGTGCTGTTCGGAGGCGAGAGAGCTACCCACACAACCAGGCCAAAGTGGTTCGGATTTCTAGGGGCTTGACGCCGTTTGGGCCTTCGTTTCGGCGGGCTTGATACGCTCGATCTTGAAACCCGTGAACCCCAACACCATCGAGATAATCGGTGCTGCAATGTTGAAGATGCAAAACGGCAAATACAGCATGGTGGGTATGCCGAGGGTACCGGACATGAATGCGCCGCACGAGTTCCACGGTACGAGTGGCGATGTTACCGTTCCTGCATCCGCACACGCTCGTGACAGGTTTTGCGGCTTTAGGCCACGCTCGTCGAACGGGATACGATACAGTCGCGCGGGCAACACCAGCGCGATGTATTGGTCGGCGGCTACAATATTCAAGCCAATCGCCGTACCGACAACCGCCGCAATCAGTTGCCCCGTGGTTTTTGCGCGTTCAAGAATCGGATCAATTAGTTTTGCAAGCAGTTTGAATTCTTCGAGCAATGTGCCAAAGGCCACTGCGCCGATGATGATCCAAACCGTTGGCAACATGCTGCGCATGCCGCCGCGCGAAAGGAGGCTGTCCACCTCCGGGATGCCCGAATTTGTACGATAGCCATTCGCCATTACCAGCCAAACGGCTCTGATCGGCGCGGACAGCTTTGGACCACTTACAACTTGTAACACGGCCTGTGGTTGCAGAATCACCGCCATGATGCCGGCGAGCAGCGCGGAGGCGAGGATGGCGAGCGAGGCAGCTACTTTTCGAAACGAGAGTACCACCAGCAAAATCAGGGGGATCAGGTTCAACGGCGTGATCCAAAAGAGCTGATCCAATTTGGTTAGTTCGCTCGCCGTGTCGACATTGTGGGCGCCGCCGCCTTCCCGCAGGCTAAGAATCGTGAACACCACGAGCGCAATGATGCAGGCAGGCCCTGAAGTCCAAAGCATCGCGCGGATGTGCGTGTAGACGTTGATTTTCACGAGCTCGGCTGTCAAGACCGTGGTCTCGGAAAGAGGGGACAGCTTGTCGCCCACGTAGGAGCCAGAAACGACGGCTCCGGCAGTGATGACTGGCGACACGCCGACCATGGTTGCCAGTCCAACAAGTCCCACGCCCATCGTCCCCGCCGTCGTCCAGGAACTCCCAATGCCCAGCGATATCACGATACAGATGACAAACGCTGCGACGTAGAAATAAGCCGGATGGAGCAGTTGAATGCCATAGTAGACCAAGGTCGGGATGGTGCCCGACATGTTCCATGTGCCAATGAGCGCGCCCACGCTAAACAAAATGAAAAAGGGTGTGGCGACGGAAGCGAGTGCGGTCCCTCCGCATTTGGAGACTGCATGCCAGGGATGCCCATTCTTAAGAACGATCAGGGCGGTGACCGCGCAGCTGAGAAGCAACGCGACCTGCACGGGACCGTCCGTGGAGGCCACGCCAAACAGAAAGACTCCTCCAGCCACTAGAACTAAAAGGGTAGCCACCGGAATGATGGCATCGGCATACGACGGCTCTCGTATGTTGCTTACTGTGACGGATTCATCATCCACAACGTTGTCTTCCGGAAGGTAGTTTCAGCCCGCCTTCATTTCTCTAGAATCCGCTCAACTTCTTCGAACTGAAGTTATGAAGATGCGCGCCAAAGAAATTTGGTTACCAGGTGATGGTGGGGCACCACATTAAGCCCTGACGTTGTCGATCTTGTGCCGACCCGCAATGAAGGCTACGTTTCTTAAAAAGTTAAATCAGTCGGTACTAGCTGATGTAAAGATGGAGACCAGTCTTTCGGGTCACCAAAAGGAAGAAACGGTCAACCGGTTGATTAGTCACCGCCTTGTTGCCGCCTGATGCGAATCCTAATCCTGTCAGTCTTGACAGTTGGCCACTGGCAGTTCTCATGAGAGCGTGAGTTGCACCTGAACGTCTGTTAGGGTGCAGTCTGTTTAGAGATTGATAAAAGGTAAGTAGGTGGGCAAAGCAGTAACAAAGAATGAGTAACGAGTAAGGATAAGCCTTTCTTAACTCTTCATCACTGAGCCGTACAAAATCAGATCACCATCCTATTTCACGAGGAAAATGGCATGGCGTCGACTGAACAAAAGATGTCGCTCTTGCAACTAACCGCGATGGTCGTGGGCGGAATGGTTGGGGCGGGCATCTTCTCCCTCCCGCGCACCTTCGCGAGCGCTACCGGACCGTTTGGCGCGGTCATCGCCTGGCTGATTGCTGGTACCGGAATGTACATGCTGGCTCGCGTTTTCCAATCGCTCGCCGAGCGCAAACCCGATATGGATGCTGGTGTGTTCGCATATGCCAAGGCTGGTTTTGGTGACTATCCCGGTTTTTTGTCCGCCTTTGGTTATTGGATCGGCAGTTGCATCGGCAACGTCTCTTACTGGGTGCTGATCAAGGCGACGCTGGGCACGTTTTTTCCCGTTTTTGGCGATGGCAACACAGTCGTGGCAATTCTCGTCGCCTCAATTGGAATATGGCTGTTCCACTTCATGATTTTGAAAGGCGTCCAACAAGCCGCGTTTGTCAACACCATCGTAACCATCGCGAAAATCATTCCCATCCTGGTATTCATCGTAATCATGCTCTTTTTCTTCAGAGGAGACATGTTCCGCGGCAACTTCTATGGCGGTGGCCTGGAGGGCAACCTGTTCCAACAGGTCAAAGCCACGATGCTGGTGACGGTGTTTGTCTTTATCGGAATTGAAGGCGCGAGCGTGTACTCGCGTTACGCGCGCAAGCGCTCCGATGTAGGAGTGGCCACCATCGCAGGCTTTATCGGTGTGACCGCCCTGATGGTGCTTGTAACCTTAACCCCGTACGGCGCACTGCAACGAGCTAAGGTTGCCGACATGCGCCAACCATCGATGGCGCTTGTGCTGGAGGCGGTTGTCGGACACTGGGGCGCGGTTTTTGTCAGCTTGGGACTGCTCATCTCTGTGCTCGGAGCCTACCTTGCGTGGTCGCTGATCTGCGCCGAGGTCCTCTTTGCTGCGGCGAAAAACAAAGACATGCCGAAACTTTTCGCTACTGAGAATGCGAACGGTGTTCCGGCGGCGGCGCTTTTGTTAACCAACATCGTTGTTCAGCTCATTGTCATGAGCACGTATTTTTCCCGAGACGCGTTTGCGCTGATGCTAAGTCTCACCAGTGCGATGTCGCTCATCCCCTACCTATTCGTTGCAGCTTACGGGTTTCAGGTCTCAAAGCGTGGCGAAACTTATGACGTGCAGCCGGAAGGACGTGGGCGCGATTTGATGATTGCATTCATTGCTGTGGTCTATACAGCGTTCATGATCTACGCAGGTGGAATGAAGTTCATCCTGCTTTCGGCGGTCCTGTACGCACCGGGTACGCTGCTTTACATCTGGGCCAGGCGTGAGCAGAACATCAAAGTCTTCAAGCCTGTAGACATCATCATCTTCGTCATTGCAATCATCGGTGCGTTGGCGGGCGTCTATGGGCTAGCAAGTGGCAAGATCACAATTTAACTAGGAGTTCGGTAATGGCAAAAGAGAATGGAATGAAATTCGGCGTGCATTCGGAGGTCGGCCAGCTCCGTAAGGTGATGGTTTGCGCTCCGGGCAAAGCCCATACCCGCCTGACCCCTTCTAACAGCGACGCATTGCTGTTTGACGACGTGCTGTGGGTTGATGCCGCCAAACGCGACCACTTCGACTTCATCAATAAGATGCGCGACCGCGGTATCGACGTAGTCGAGATGCACAATCTGCTTGCTGAAACAGTTGCCGTTCCGGAGGCAAAGAAATGGATCCTAGATAACCAGGTCGTGCCAGATCAGGTGGGGCTGGGCCTGGTGGACGAAATTCGGAGTTATCTCGAAGGCTTGGAAGCCCGCAAGCTCGCTGAAACGCTGCTCGGCGGACTGTCGACCGAAGAGTTTCCGGAAACTCACGGCGGCGAAATGCTCAAACTGGTCAAGGACGCTGCTGGTGTCACCGAATATTTATTGCCCCCGCTGCCGAACACGTTGTATACCCGGGACACGAGTTGCTGGATCTACGGCGGCGTTACCCTCAACGCTCTCTATTGGCCCGCTCGTCACGAAGAACCGATCCTGACTACCGCAATCTACAAGTTCCATCCGGATTTCGCGGGCAAGGTCAATGTCTGGTGGGGCGACCCAACCAAAGACCATGGACTGGCAACGTTCGAAGGCGGTGACGTAATGCCCATCGGCAAAGGTAATGTCCTAATCGGTATGAGCGAGCGCACATCGCGTCAGGCCATCAGTCAGGTCGCTGCCGCGCTGTTCGCTAAGGGTGCGGCTGAGCGAGTCATCATCGCAGCCATGCCGAAACTACGTGCGGCCATGCACCTGGATACCGTGATAACCTTCGCCGACCGTGATTGCGTTTTGATCTATCCGGACATCGTGAACGGTATCGAGGCCTTTTCATACCGCCCCACCAGTAACAATGGCGGCCTCGAGTTGTCTAAAGACAAGGGGTCACTGGTCGAGGTTATTGCCGGGGCCCTGGGATTGAAGAAACTGCGCGTAGTCGACACTGGCGGTGATCCCTACATGCGCGAGCGCACACAATGGGATAGCGGAGCCAACCTTGTCTGTGCTTCACCGGGTGTCGTCTTTGCCTACGACCGCAACGTCTACACGAACACGCTGTTGCGCAAGGCGGGCATCGAAGTAATCACAATCGTCGGCGCTGAGCTGGGCCGCGGCCGTGGCGGGGGCCATTGCATGACCTGCCCCATCATTCGCGATGCTGTCGACAATTAGAGCTCGTCTGATAATGACGACGCATAGGCAAGAAAGAAAACCAATATCTGCACTTGATCCTTTCCACCGTCGTGTTCAGCGCGATGCAGAAATAAGGTGGTTTGAGTAATTGGGGGAGACCCGTGAGGGTGAAGGTCGCACCTCCGACATCGCCCGGGCAGAGTGATGGCCCATCCGCGAGCCGGGAAACGCCATTTATGAGATCACCTCTAGGCAGGCGAACGAATATCTATGGCGACCGATGTGCCGGCAGCAGGCGCGATGAACCGCAGGCGAATCGAATGCCCACATGCGTATGAAGTCAGCTCGATTGGGATTGCCGGTGGCATCGTCGATAGTATGTCTTTTCGTCGGATGCTCGTCGCATCAGCCTCCTGCTTCCGAAGAGCCTCGGCTTGTCAAGACGATGGTGGTGACAGCCGGCGATCAACCGACCGTGCGCTCCTTCCCCGGAAGGGTTGAAGCATCGAAAATGGTCGACCTTGCGTTCCAGGTGTCCGGTGTACTTGTCAGTCTGCCTTTTAGAGAAGGAGAGAGAGCATCGAAGGGCACAGTCATTGCCCAACTCCGGCAGGACGAATTTCAAGCCCGGCTGCAAACCGTCCAGGGCTCGCTCGCTCAAGCGCGAGCACAGTTGGGGGCAGCCGAATCGCGGCTAACAAACACAAAAATAGAATCCGAGCGTTATGGACGCCTGGTCGACTCCACCGCAGTCTCGCGTTCCGATTACGATTCTGCGCAAACTGCATACCGAGCTGCCCAGGAAGATTACAACGCTCAACAGGCCGCGATTCGCGGACTTGAAGGCCGCGTCGCTGAGGCGAAGCTTCAGCTCGGGGACAGCACGCTGCGTGCTCCATACGATGGCGTCGTGGCTCAGCGGCTCGTCGACGTGGGGCAGAACATCGTGGCGAACAATCCTGTGATCCGGTTCCAGAACGTGGTCGATATCGACATCGTAGCGGACGTTCCGGAAGCGTACGTTGCCTCCACTCTACGCCCTACTTCGATCCGGCAGAGTGTAGCCGAACTTAGCATCGCGCCGGGGCGACAATTTCCGGTATATGTCAAGGAAGTCGCGCAAATAGCCGACCCGAAGACGCAGGTCTTCGAGGTCCGCTTCGCTATGAAGGCTCCCCCGGGAATCAGAGCGCTTCCCGGTATGACGGCCAACGTCACCATCACTACCCGGGCAGGCACAAAGTCGGGAAACCTTCTTTTTACGCCGATCTCAGCCGTCGTCAAGCAGGACACGGGAGAGCAGGTGGCGTGGATTCTAGGTGCCGATCAGACCGTCCATCGCCGAATGGTGAAGTTAGGCTCTCCCACTGGCGAACAAATCGAAATTCTTGGCGGGCTGCAGCCCGGTGATCGCGTCGTTGTAGCAGGAGCGACATTTCTGCGTGAAGGGATGAAGGTTCGCGATCTGGGAGATGCGCTTGGAAGCGGCCAATGGTGAACCCCGGCGTATATTCGGTCCGACATAGCAGGATCATTCTCGCAATGACGATTATCTTCATTGTGGGTGGAATCTACGCATACAAGAACCTTGGGCGGCTTGAGGATCCGGAATTTACCATCAAGCAAGCTCTCGTTGTAACACCTTACCCTGGAGCCAGCCCGGAGGAAGTGACCAAAGAAGTCACAAATCCCATCGAAGACGCGTGCCAGCAGATGGGCCAGGTTGACTATGTGGAATCGGAGTCCTCACGTGGGCGGTCGCTGGTCAGAGTTCATATCAAAAATAAATACCACAAGGACAGAATCCCACAGGTCTGGGACGAACTTCGTCGCCAAGTCAACGATGTTCAACCCAGACTGCCGCCTTCGGTGCGCGGTAGATCGCAGGTTGTCGATGATTTTGGCGATGTATACGGCATCTTTTTGGGAATTACCGGAAAGGGCTACCCGATGCCTCAGCTCCGCCGCTATGCTGATGCGGTCCGGCGTGAGCTGCAGTTAGTACCCGGCGTCGCGAAGGTCGATCTCTTCAGCGAGCAGCAGGACGTCGTCTTTCTCGAGATATCGCGTACGCGGATGGCGCAGCTCGGCATCAATGAAGACCAGATCTTCTCCCATCTTCAGGCGGAAAATGTCGCTGCCGATGGCGGACGTGTGCGCGTCGGAAGTCAAAATATCGTGATCAATCCGACTGGCGGTTTCCGCTCGCCTGAGGAGATGCTCGATCTGGTGATCGGGTCGAGTAGCTCAGGCCGTCAGCTTCTCCTTCGCGACGTCGCGACCATCGAACACGGCTATGAAGATCCGCCGCGTCGAATACTACGATACGATGGCCAGCCAGCCATCGGTCTGGGCATCTCCACGGCACCGGGTGGAAACGTAGTGACGATGGGTGACGGTGTCCTGAAGAAACTTGAGGGGATGAAAACCAACCAGCCGCTCGGAATCGAAATCCACCACATCAACTTTCAGCCCGTTGCCGTCACAGAAGCGACGCGCGCCTTCACCTTCAATCTAGTCAAGGCAGTGACGATTGTTTTTGTGGTTCTTCTGTTCGCCATGGGACGAAGGGCTGGGTTCATTATCGGCTTCGTACTATTTATTACGATTATTGGGACTTTTCTTGTGATGCGCCTGAAGGGGGACCTCTTGTTGGAGCGCATCTCTCTTGGCGCTCTCATAATCGCGCTGTGCATGCTCACCGACAATGCAATCGTCGTCACCGAAGGATTCAAGGTTGGAATCGAAGCGGGTAAAGACAAGCTCGAGGTGATCCGCGATGTGATTGCACACAATCAATGGCCGTTGTTCGGGGCGACAGGCATAGCGATTTTGGCATTTGCCGCCATCGGGTTATCGGAGGACTCTGCCGGTGAGTTACTCAGTTCTTTGTTTTGGGTCATATGCATCTCCCTCACTCTGAGCTGGATTTCAGCGATTACGGTCACTCCTTTGCTGGCGTACCATTTTTTTAAGCCGAGCGCGGATGGACATTCCGAAGAACAAGCGTACAATAACCTGTTCTTTCAGGGTTACCGCCGTTTCCTAATCTTCGCCCTTCGTTTTCGGTTTATGGTGCTGGTGGCAACGGTTCTGCTGTTTGTCGCATCGCTATACGGCTTCACTAAAGTAAAACAAAGCTTCTTCCCGCCCTCGACTCGTCCGCAGTTTCTGGTGGATAACTTTCTTCCCGCCGGGACTTATATTCGTGTAACCGAGGAGTACGCTAACGAGATCGAACGGTATCTGCTGGCCCAGCCGGGTGTCACTCATGTATCGAGCTTTGTGGGCAGCGGTGCATTGCGCTTTTTGCTGGTCTACTCCGCTGAGCAGCCAAACACAGCTTATGTTCAGTTTCTCGTCGAAGTCGATGACTGGAGAAAGATCGATGGGTTGGTGCCAAAAGTCCAGAGATATTTAGAAGAACATTATCCGAGCGTCAACTCAAACACCAAGAAATTTATGCTGGGTCCAGGCAGCAGCGGACGTGTTCAGGTGCGGTTCAGCGGCCCCGACCCTGCTGTGCTTCGTGCTCTTGCCGACCAAGCTAAAAACATCCTCAACGACAACCCCCAATCGGTAGGAGTGCGCAGCGACTGGCGTCAGCCTGAAATGGTGATCCGTCCGAAAGTGCTGGAGCTCCAGGCGAATCGCCACGGCCTCACTCGCGTTGACATAGCCGAGGCGCTGGAATCGGGCTTCGAGGGGCGCGTGGTCGGGTTCTACCGGCAACCGGGTGGCACCGGGGCTGGGGTTTTCCCGCAAGAGGTAAGGCTGATGCCGATCATCTCTCGCCCGCCTCCGGATGAACGGAGCGATGTCAATGACATTAATAATCTACAAATATGGAGTCCCGTTGCCGCCCGAATGATCCCTCTAAGTCAAGTCGTATCTGGTGTCGAGATGACATGGGAAGACCCCATCATCATGCGCCGCGATCGTATGCCGACCATTACCGTACTGGCCGATGCGCGCACTGTTCTGCCTAGTCAATTGTTGGGTGACGTGCGAAAGAAAATAGAGGACATTCAGTTGCCTCCCGGTTACAAGCGTGAATGGGGTGGCGAGTATGAGGATTCCAACAATGCCCGCGCCTCTCTTGGCGAGCAAATCCCGGGGGCGCTGCTGCTCATGATATTCGTCGTCGTATGCCTCTTCAACTCCTTCCGCGCTACCGCGGTAATTTGCATTGCCGTCCCATTAGGGATTATCGGTGCAACAGCAGGACTCCTGATAACGAACAACTCATTCGGATTCATGCCTCTGTTGGGACTGCTCGCTCTGGGCGGAGAACAGATTAAAAACGCGGTTGTCTTAGTTGAGGAGATCTACCTTCAGGAGCACGGGGGCAAAGAGCCTTATCCGGCGATCCTGCAAGCTGGCGTAAACCGATTGCGGCCGGTCTTCCTGGTAGTGCTGACAACGGTACTTGGAATGATTCCGCTGCTTATGGATCCTTTTTTCTCGGGGATGGCGGCGGTCATCATGTTTGGTCTGGCCTTTGCCTGCGTCCTGACCATGATCGTTGTACCTGTGTTGTATGCCGTCATTTTTCGCATTCGCGTACCTGAAACCGTCGAGACATAGCACCCTGTTACTCGATAATGACGAACTGAGGGTTATGAACTCATCATCGACACAACAGGCATGGCGTTGGGCGGGAGCCGCCTGCCGGCCTGGATTCATTCTTTTTCCAGTGTTGCTTCTGTTGAGTTGCACAGTCGGGCCAAACTACAAACGGCCAAATGTACCCTCCCCACCTGCCTTCCGAGGTGGTCCCGATGCGGCGCAACAAGCAAGCTTCGCCGATCTGCCGTGGTGGGAGATCTTCCACGATGAAGCATTGACTGGACTTATCAAAGAATCGCTGGCCAACAACTATGATCTCACTGCCGCTATTGCGCGCGTCGAGCAGGCCAACGAAGTTGCCGCGCAGGCAAGGTCGCAATACTTTCCCACTCTTGGATATTCGACCTATCTCAGCTATGGCCACAATCAGTTCATTTACAGTCCAATCAACCCTCCGAGTGGAGCCCAAGGCTTTCTGCTTTCTATAGCTCGCGCCACATGGGAGGCCGACCTCTGGGGCCGCATCCGGCGCACCAATGAGAGCGCCCGCGCTCAGGTCGTCGCAAGCGAAGAAACCCGCCGCGGAGTCATGCTCACGCTGGTCGGCGATATCTCGCAGGCCTATTTCGAACTCATTGGCCTGCGAATTCAACTCGCAATCGGCAGAGAGTCCGCGAAGTCATTCACGACAACGCTTACCCTGGTGACGCAGCGCGTACATGAAGGTATTGGCAATGAACTCCAAGCATCGCGTGCCTCAATGGAGTTGGCGACTGCCTCGGCCAGCATCCTGGAGACCGAACGTCTGATAGCACTGAAGGAAAATCAGATCTGCGTGTTGTTGGGCAGGAACCCCGGCCCAATCGAGACCAAAACAGATTCGCTTGGCGATATGCCGCCCGAAGTTCCCGCCGGACTACCCTCCACTCTGCTTGAGCGCCGTCCCGATGTGCTCGCGGCCGAGCAGGCGATGCGGAGTGCAAACGCCCAGATAGGCGTTGCCCAGGCGGCATACTTT
>Ga0187784_10004583_pt1 | contig 11181 bp, 10 predicted proteins | sample 1015_SJ02_MP15_2_FD_132964 | JGI IMG/M metagenome (GOLD analysis project Ga0187784, IMG submission 132964) | Tropical peat soil microbial communities from peatlands in Department of Meta, Colombia - 1015_SJ02_MP15_20_MG | ecosystem: Environmental > Terrestrial > Soil > Wetlands > Peat | place... | reverse complement strand
TCCGCCGTTCGCCCAGGCCAAGCTCGTCCGCGTGCTCACCGGCCGCATTTTCGACGCCTGCGTCGACCTGCGCCGCTCCTCGCCGCGCTACGGCCGCCACGCGACCCTCGAACTGGCCGCCGAGAGCGGCGACCAGCTGTTCGTGCCGGCCGGCTTCGCCCACGGCTTTTGCACCCTGGAGCCGGACACGACGGTGCTTTACAAGGTGGACGCGATCTATTCGGCCGAGCACGAGCGCGGCATCGCCTGGTCGGATCCGGTCCTGGCGATCCCGTGGCCGGTCGGCGCGGAGGCGGCCGTCCTCTCCGCCAAGGACGCCGCACTTCCGCCGCTGCGGGACATGCCGATCTATTTCGATTGAGCGGGAACGGGCGATGCGCGTACTGGTCACCGGAGGAGCAGGCTTCATCGGCTCGGCGGTGTGCCACGCCCTGGTCGCGCGCGGCGCCTTCGTCATCAACGTCGACAAGCTCACCTATGCGGCCAATCCGCGCTCGCTCGATGCGATCGCTCACGACGCGCATTACGCGTTCGAACGCCTCGACATCTGCGACCGCGCCGCCATGGATGCGGTGCTGGCGAAACACCAACCCACGGCCGTACTGCATCTTGCCGCCGAGAGCCACGTCGATCGTTCGATCACCGGCGCCGCCGCCTTCATCGACACCAACATCACCGGGACTTATCACTTGCTCGAGGCCGCGCGGCATTATTGCGCCGACCTGCCGTCGGCGCGGCGCGAGGCCTTTCGCTTCGTCCACGTCTCGACCGACGAGGTCTACGGCTCGCTGGGCGCCGACGGCCGCTTCCACGAGGACACGCCCTACCGTCCGAGTTCCCCCTACTCGGCGAGCAAGGCGGCGTCCGACCATCTGGCGCAGGCGTGGCACCGCACCTACGGGCTGCCCGTCATCGTGTCGAACTGCTCGAACAACTACGGGCCGCGGCAGTTTCCCGAAAAGCTCATCCCACTCACGATTCTCAAAGCGCTCGCCGGAGAGGCGCTGCCGGTCTACGGCGATGGCTCGAACGTGCGCGACTGGCTCCACGTCGAAGACCATGCGGCGGGTCTGATCGCCCTCGTCGAACGCGGCCGGCCGGGCGAGCGCTACAATTTCGGCGGCGAGAGCGAACGCAGCAACTTGGCTGTGGTCGAGCACATTTGCGCGACCCTGGATCGCCTGGTGGCGGCGGGAAAGCCGCGCCGGACGCTGATCTCCTTCGTGACCGACCGGCCGGGGCACGACCAGCGCTACGCCATCGACGCGTCGAAGGTGCGCCGCGAGTTGGGCTGGAAGCCACGCCGGCATTTCGAAGCTGGCCTCGAGCAGACGGTACAATGGTACCTGGACAACCGCGCGTGGTGGGAGCCGCTGCGGGCGCGGGTCTACGGCGGCGAGCGCCTCGGCCTGCTCGAACCCACCCATTGACCTCGATGTCCGGGCAGCGGCCGATCCTGGTGGCCGGTAAGTCGGGCCAGTTGGCGCGTTGCCTCGCCCGCGACGCGCGCCGGCGCGGCACCGCGCTCGTCGCCCTGGGACGACCCGAGCTTGATCTCATCCATCCGGAATTGCTCGCCCAAGCGGTTGCGGCCCAAGCCCCGCGCGCAATCGTCAACGCGGCCGCCTACACCGCAGTCGACAGGGCGGAGGCGGAGCCCGCGCTCGCCATGGCGGTCAACCGGGATGGAGCCGGTGCGCTTGCTCGCGCCGCGACACAACTCGGGGTGCCGTTCATCCACATCTCGACGGACTACGTCTTCGACGGCCGCAAGCACGCGCCCTACCGCGAGGAGGACACCCCTTCCCCGCTCGGCGCCTACGGCCGCTCGAAACTCGAAGGCGAAGCCGCGGTGCGCGCGGCCTGCCCGGCCGGCGTTATCCTGCGCACCGCGTGGGTCTACAGCCCGTTCGGGCAGAATTTCGTGACCACCATGCTGCGGCTCGCCGCAACGCGCGCGAAGGTCCAGGTGGTCGATGACCAGCACGGCGCGCCGACCGCAGCGCCGGATCTCGCGAGCGCGATCCTCGACCTTGCCGAGCGGCTCATTGAGCAGGACGCGCGCGACCGCACGGGCGGGCTCTACCACCTCGCCGGCGACGGCGAGACGACGTGGTATGGCTTCGCGGGGGCGATTTTCGCTGGCTGGGCCCGGCGAGGCCGCCGCGTGCCGGTGCTTGAGCCGATCGCCACCGCGCAATATCCGACCGCGGCGCGCCGCCCGGCGAACTCGCGGCTCGACTGCGGCAAGGCCGCGCGCGTGTTCGGGCTGCGGCTGCCATCCTGGCAAAGCTCGCTGGAACGGTGCCTGGACGAACTCGCCGTCGCGCAGGCGGAGGCACAAGCATGAAGGGGATCGTGCTCGCCGGGGGGAGCGGCACGCGGCTCTATCCGCTCACCCGCGCGCTGAGCAAGCAGCTGCTGCCGGTCTACGACAAGCCGATGATCTATTATCCGCTGTCGACCCTGATGCTGGCGGGCATTCGCGACGTCCTCATCATCACCACGCCGGAAGATCGCGCGCAGTTCGAGCGACTGCTCGGCAACGGCGCCCAATGGGGCATCCGCCTTTCGTACGCGGTGCAGCCCAAGCCCGAAGGGCTCGCGCAGGCGTTCCTGATCGGCGCCGACTTCATCGGCAAGGATCAAGTCGCACTGGTGCTGGGCGACAACGTGTTCTTCGGGCACGGCCTGCCGGAAATCCTCCAGCGTGCCGCCGCGCGCACGACCGGGGCGACCATCTTCGCTTATCAGGTGCGCGACCCGGAGCGCTACGGCGTGGTGAGTTTCGATTCGGCCGGCCGCGCGACAGCGATTGCCGAGAAGCCGGCCAATCCGACCTCGCGCTGGGCGGTGACCGGTCTTTATTTCTACGACAACGACGTGGTGCGCCATGCCCGCGAAGTGCGCCCCTCGGCGCGCGGCGAACTCGAAATCACCGACGTGAACATGCGCTACCTTGCGGCGGGGGCGCTGCACGTCGAACGGATGGGCCGCGGGTTCGCCTGGCTCGACACCGGCACGTTCGACGCGTTGATCGAGGCGGCAACCTTCGTGCACACGCTCGAGGAGCGGCAAGGCATGAAGATCGCATGCCCCGAAGAGGTCGCGTACCGGATGGGGTTCATCACGCGCGAAGAGTTGCTCAAGCTCGCCGACGCGCTCGACAAGAGCGGGTACGGTCGGTATCTGCGCGGGCTCACGGAATCCTAATCGCGCTTGCTCGAATTTTGTTTGCCCGTTTCCGCGGCCGCCGTATCTGGTGAGTTGCCGGCGGCGCGCTGTAACACGTCGAGGGCCAGCGGACTGATAGATATCTCCATTTGTGGCGCGTAGACGTAGCGCCCGAAACCCGATGTCTCGAAGCCGATCCACTTGATCGAGGAAAGCAGAGCGACCCGTCCTTCGGCAAGAAGCAAAAAGTCCCGCGCACTTGCAATCCACGGGCTTATCAAGAAGCCGGCTTCCGCCATTGCCGGGACGACGCGATAGCCCCGGATGGTTCCGTCGGAAAATCCCACCGTCATCCAGACGATTCCCGGCCGGAATAGAAGTTCAACCAGCCCTCCCAACGGCGTCTTCTTGATTGTTACTCTCAGGAACTGCGGCCCGTCCGGTATTGCGATTGCGTCGCTGAAGGAGACCGTCCGGGAAACCGCGGGACCGAGCAGATTCGCCAACGGGTCCGGTCGGCGCCGTAACAGCAAGAGCTTTCCATCGTCGGAGACAGGTGCGTAACCGCGAAGAATATCCGGCCACAAGGCACCTTCGGAAAGGGCCGGGAACCAGTCATCGATCGGAGCCGGCGCGAACAGCAGAAAGTCCGGGCCGTATTCGATCAGACTCCGGCGGTTCGCTGCGATCAAACGCCGCGTGTAGGTCGCGTCTCCCTGAAAACTGTAGCGCGGCCGGTAGTCCAGGCCGTAAGCGAGAAGACTGGACTGGATCGACGGTATCACGTCGACGCTGCCGTCGACGCGCGGGATGTCCTGCGCGGCACGGACACGCGCCCACGCCTGCTGCTTCTCCAGCCGCCACTGCGCGATTTGCCGGTCGGGATCGGCCAGGAAATCGGACGCCAAGACGAGCTGCTGTTCGATCCGCGGGACAATATCCGCCAAAGGCGACAAGGAGCCGGTGTTGACCAGCGGAATGGCGATCGCCGACGCAAGAACGGCAATGGCAAACCACAAGGAAGAAAGAAGCATGCCCGCGGCCCGAAGCGAGAGCGGAGGGAGGAGCGCGGCGACGGCAAGGCCCGACCATCCCTGCAGCGAATGCGAGTCGTGGCGGACAAATCCTTCCTTGAACATGAGGAAGACGTATGCGGCCGTGACGAGCCAGCGCGCGACGGCGATCGAAGGGATCGCGTACCCCTGTGACGTCGACCGGGCTTCCGCCCACCCGAGCGTTGCCAACAGCACGGCGGCGGCAATGACAAAAACGGCAAGCTCGAGATTCGACCCGCCCAGCGCCCTCGCCGCGGAATAACCGGCGGCGACGTCGATGCTGTCGAAAATATATTGGGGAAACGAGCCGGGACCCTCCAGCCAGGCAAAGAGGCCAAAGCACAGGAGAACGTAACCGATCGTGCAGACGGGCCATCTGCGCCGGATGAGCGAGGCGCCGTCGCACAGAACGAAGGTCACGACGGCGGCAGGGGCGATCAGGAACTTGACCAAGGTAAAGAGCGCCGCGCAGAACACGCCCAAGGCGGCCGCGATGTTTTCCACGACGCCGCGCTTCGGCGCGAGAACGACCACTGCAACAAGCAGCGGGTAGGCGACGAAAATAGCGTCACGTATGGTGAAGACGCAGAGGAGCGTTCCCAGCGCGACCAGGAAGCCCGTGCCGATCCTGCGGTTGCGCCACGCCGCGACGGCGACGAGCAGGGCAAACGTCGCGATCAGAACGGCATTGGCCGCGAGATAGCGGCCGAAGTAATCAGGTTCGAACCACTGGGTGTAAACGGCGGACAGCGGCCCGCCGTTGAAGATGATGTCGCGCCCGAAACGCCAGCCGTGCACCGGCGCTTCGCCGAGCACCGCCCGCCAGGACGGATCGAGGCCGTATTCGGGCATGCCAAACGCGAGCGGCGCAAACGCCACATAGGCAGCAGCGGCGTTCGCGAGAAAGACCAGCCCGCACAGAACGGCGCCAAGCCCGCCCGCGTGGTCGATCCAAACTTTGGCCGATTCGGCTTTCACGAAGAACCTTGGCAAAATAATCGGGCTATGATCCGAACCGGCGCTGCGGTCGCGGTCGCGAAGTCAACGGCTGTTTCGACTCGCATCGGACCCCCCGGTCCGGCTTGCCACACCGGCGGCACTATGCGAGGGCTACGACCCACGAGCCAAGCCCGAGCCGATATGCAAACATCTGTGCCTAATGGGCGGGGCTGATCCGGTCAACAAGGCCGGCATGCGGCGGCGGAGAGTTTCTCGATGTCCGAAATCGGCGAGAGTTCCCGTTCGCTCCCAGGGGAGAGACACGAGACCGCGAGCCAAACACCCGATTACCTGTCGCAGCCACGGCAACGCGAGGAGCGAGGTCGGCTGGCGGCGCGGCTGCGGGCGCTGCGGCTGCACCACTGGTCGAAGAACCTGTTCGTCTTCGTGCCGATCCTGCTCGGCCATCTCTACGGCGACCTCGCCAAGCTCGCAGCGACCGCGGCGGCCTTCGTCCTGCTCGGGCTTTTGGTATCGGCCGGCTATCTCATCAACGACCTCGCCGACATCGAGGCCGACCGCCAGCACAAATCGAAACGGCACCGGCCGTTCGCGAGCGGCCGGATTTCGCAGCGTGCCGGCCTCGCCGTCGCCGCCGCGCTGACCGCGGTCGCGCTCGCCGGCGCCGCGGTTCTCTCGCGCGGTCTTGCGGCGGTGCTGGTCGCCTATTTCCTCCTCACCCTCGCCTACTCGCTGTGGCTCAAGAGCGTCACGCTCCTCGACGTCGCCGCGATCGCCACCATGCTGACCTTGCGCATCGCGGCAGGCGCCGCGGTGATCGAGACCGGGCAGTCGCCGTGGCTGCTGTCGTTTTCCGCGGCCTTCTTCCTCTCGCTCGCGCTTGCCAAGCGCCACTGCGAGATCCGGCTCTCGGCGCTCGCCGGCGCGGGGCCGATCGCGGGCCGCGGCTTCCACGGCGACGATTGGCCGCTGACGCTCGCCTTCGGCGTCGGCGCGGGGCTTGCGTCGATCGTCATCATGCTGCTCTATCTCGCCAACGACGCGGCGCCGTCCGGCTTCTACCCGCATCAGGCTTGGCTCTATGTCGCGCCCGCGACCGTCCTGATCTGGCTGATGCGCGTATGGGTGCTCAGCCACCGGACGGAACTGCACGACGATCCGGTGATCTTTGCGCTGAAAGACCCGGCGAGCCTCGCGCTCGGCGCGGTCGTCGCAGCCGCGTTCATTCTGGCGGTGTGAGACGAACCGAGGGCTTGCGGGCGACGACGAGGAATTGCTTGCCAAGCAGCCGCCAAGCCACGGGAAGTTTGAGGTAAAGCGCGATCAACGCCGGGTGCTGCGGCAGGCGCGAGCGCGTGGTGTAGGGAAGAAAGCGCGGGATGATCCGTTCGATTTCATAATCGGCCTGCACCAACCCCTCTTGCAGAGACAAGTGCGAGAGCGGCAGGCAGTGATCGTAGAAATCCCAATACTCCGCCGCCAAGTAGCGAATGTTCGGGCCGACGATCACGAAGCGCCCGCCTGGCCGGAGAATACGTCGGATTTCCGCCAACACGGCGTCGCATTCCTCCTTGCTGCGCAGGTGCTCGAGGAAATTCGAAGCAAACACCACGTCGACGCTGTCGCCGGCGATCGCCGCAATCGCGTCCGCCCGGGAAAGGCAAAACTCGACGTCACCCGCCACGTTGGCGCGAGCGTCGGGATTTAGGTCGACCGCGTATTTCTTTTTGCCGCGGATGTTGTTGATGAATTCGCCGTAGCCGCAGGCAAGATCGACAATCACGCGATCCTCGCCGATGAGCGGTTGGAAGAAACCTTCGCACAGCGCCTTCCAAATGCGCAATTTGCCGGCCCGGTCGGCTTCACGAAAGCGGAACCGGTAGAGCTTGGAAAGATTGGGCATGAACGCGCCGAATCCGTTATCCGCCGCGGAACGTGATCGACTTGTGTAGCACGAAGTTCACGAGCACCGGGAGGGCCACGCCGCAGCCGTGCCCGAGCGCAAGCGCGAGCTGGCGCGGCAGGAAACCCGGGAAAACCAGTTCGCCGAGCACATAGGCAACGACCCAGACGAACGGGAACGCCGCGACGTTGAAGAGCACGAAGAACGACATCTCCGCGGCAAGCGGTCGACGGCTAAAAGGGAATACGTATCGTTTGTTGAGCACGAAGGCGACCACCATCCCGACCGCATAGGCGGCGACGATCGCGGCGGCATAGCTCATGAACAGGTTGAACAGGAATCGGCTGAGCCAATGGAGCAGGGCCGCGATCCCGCCGGCGAGCAAAAAACGGCCGAACTGGCGCGAGGCGTAGAGCGAGAATACGCGCTGGACCGACATCATCCTTCGATCCGCTCGGCCATTGCCTTGCCCAGGCGCACGCTTTCCGCGATGCCGCGGTCTTCGGGGTAGTAGAAGCAAGTGTCGGCGATCTGCAGCCCGGCGATCGCGGTTTGCACCGGCGGCAGCGTGCCGGCAAAGCCCGGCGGGCACACCGGCTGGGCGTGGCGCAGCCGCCCGACGTAAGAGGCGATGAGATCGCGTTCGCCGAGCGCGGGGTTGATGAGTCTGAGATAGCCGAAGCTTTCGGCACGGAAGAACTCGTCGCTGCGCGCGAATTTCGGATGCGTCACCGGCATGTAATAGGGAATGTACACGACCGTGTCGCCGGTCGGCCGCAGGTTCGAGAACTCGACGATGCCGGGAATTTCGAACCGCGGGTCGGAAATGTTGATCCAGAAGTGCGGACTGACCGAGCGCTTGAGGCGGAATACGACGCACACGACGCCGATGTTGACGATGGCGCGGTAACGCCCAAGGTCGGCGGCCGGCAAATCGGGCGCGAGGTACGGCACGAGCGGCGTCGGCACGGTGCTGACGACTGCGTCAGCCGGAAAAGTCTCTCCGCCGGCGACGACGCCGACAACCCGCCCCGCGTCCACCACAACCCGGCTCGCCGGGACTGAGAGATGAACGTCCCCGCCGTGCCCGCGGATCGCATCGACCAACGCGCGAACCAGCGTTTCCGACCCGCCTTCGATATAACCAAGCTGCTCCTGGAAGATGGAGCGCCGCGAGGTGCCCAGGCGCTTGATGCGGGCCCAGATCCAGGCGGCCGAGATGTCGTCGGCGTATTCGTAGAATTTGAGCTTGAACAATGGAGCCCAGAGTCGTTCATAAACGCGCGCTCCGCACCAGCGCGTGATCCAGTCCCTGGCGGAGCGGTTTTCGAGGCTGCCGGCGTCGGCGCGCCGCACGGCCAAGAACATCATGGCGCCGTAGCGCAGCTTCTCGACCAGCGAGAGCTTGGGAAAGCGAAGCAGCGACAGCGGGTCGCCCCACGGTTCGAGCCGGCCATCGATGTAATAGCCCATGGAGGTCGCAACCCACCGCATGTGGTCGCCCAGGCCGAGTTCGTCCATCAGGTCGAAGGTCGGGCGATCGGCCTTGCAAGCGAAGTGATAAAAGCGTTCGATCGACAGGCCGCCGAGATCGAAATGCGCCGCCATGCCGCCGGGCTCCGGCGCCGACTCGAGAACCGCGACCCGGTGCCCGCGTTTTAGCGCGTAGTAGCCCGCCGCAAGCCCCATCGCGCCCGCCCCGATCACGACGACGCGGGCCACCGCTAGAACTCCAGCACGATCTTGGAATAGACCGGGTGGCGATAGGTCTCGGCCAGCGCGGTTTCCAGCGGCGTCGGCTTGACCCCGAACAAATCGGGCCAATCGATCACCTCGAAGACATCGGGCGTAACGAGCGCCTCAAGCTGCTTCGTCGTGAACGGCGGATCGCGGGCAAACAAACCGTAGACGAACAGCATCCACCAGAACAGCGGATAAGGCACGGGCACGATGCGAGCGGAAGCGCCGCACGCTTCTTTCACCGCGCGGACGAGGTCGACGTAATCGATCGGCTCGAGACCGGTGATGTCGTAGGCGCCGGTCGGCCGGCGCTCGATGCACGCCATCACGATATCGCAGAAGTCGCCGGCGAAGAGCGGTTGGCGCAAGTAGCGGCCGTCTCCCGGAATGGGAAAGAGCGGCGTGCGCCGCATGAAGCGGGCGAGCCAACCGAGGTGCTTGCGATCGAACCAGCCGAACATGAGGGTCGGCCGCAACACGATGGCCGGGAAGCCCGATTCGCGGACGAGCTTCTCCTGCGCCTCCTTGCTCCAGATGTAGTCGTCCTTCGCCATCGACTTCACGACCGAGGAGCTGACGTGCACCAAATAAACATCCGGCCGAGCCACGGCCGCGAGCAGCCGCTCGGTCGCCTCGATATTGTTGCGCGCGTAGGCCGCGCGGTCGAGGCCGCCGATTTGCGCGTGGCAGATCACGACGACATCGACCGCGGCAACGGCCTGCTCCCAGTCGCCTGCGCGCGCGAGGTCGGCCTCGACAATCGCGATGTCCGGGTGCAGTCCGCGCAGCAGCGCAGTATTGGCCGGATGCTTGTCGATCGCGACGATGTCGCCATGACCGTGCGCCTTGAGGCGCGGGATGAGATTCTGGCCGACCAGGCCGGCGGCCCCGGTGATGGCGATTTTTGCGGACACTGGGGTCTAGATTTTCAGCCGCCGGAACACGAACCACGGCAGCCGGCGCACGACGGCCATGATCGGCCACCAGAACCACGGGCTGTAGACGACGCGGGCGCCACGGCGCACCGCGCGCTCCATGTCGGCGGCGACCCGCTCGGGCGAACTCCACAGCAGGCCGCCCTTGGCGAAGGCGGCGGTCATCGGCGTATCGACGAAACCGGGCTTGACCATGACGAAGCGCGCCGGCGTGCCCGCGCAGGCATGAGCAAGCCCCTGCACGAAAATGTCGAGCCCGCCCTTGGCCGCGCCGTAGATGAAATTGCTCCTGCGGCCGCGGTCGCCGGCGACCGAGCCGATCACCACGCAGGTGACCGGCTGGGCGGCCTCGCGCCGCCTGAGAAAAGCGAGCAGCCAAAGCGCGGCGCTGGTGAAATTCACGTCGAGCGCCATCCGCGCGGCGGCGAGGTCCCGCTCCAGCGCCGCCTGTTCGCCCAGCACCCCGTAGGCAACGACGATTTCCCGCGGCGGGCCGAACCGCGCGTGAATCGTTTCCACCGCGCGCGCGATTTCGTCGATTGCGGAAAGGTCGATCACGACCGCCTGGGCGGAGGCGGCACCGCGGGCGATGAGATCCGCGGCAACGGCATCGAGCCTTTCTTCGCCTCGCCCCAGCAGCGCGAACCGGGCGCCCGCGGCGGCACGACGCCGCGCGTAGGCCTGGGCAATGGCGGAAGTGGCGCCGAGAACGACCACAAGGCCGGGATCGGTCATAGGGCGTCGGCCGTAACGCGGCGCCAGAAGTCGGACATGATCGCCGGATCGCGATGCTGTTCGAGCCGGCGCCACGCCGGATAACCGGCGCGAAAGGCCTCTCCCGACATGGTCGCGTCTTTGGCGGGATAAAGCCGGCCGCCGGCGGCGACGACAAGGTCGGCCAGTCGGTCGAGCAGTCGCTGGGTGCTCTCGCCGCGGTTGGCAAAATCGAGCGCAAGGGTGACGCCGGCCATGGGAAACGACAGCAGCCCCGGCGACGGGCGATCGCCCAGCACCTTGAGAACCGTGAGGAACGACGGCTCGCCGCACGCGGCGGTCAGCTCGAGCAGGCGGCGCACCGTCTCCGGCGCGTTGTTCATGGGCACGACCGACTGATGCTGAAAGAATCCGCGGCGCCCGTATAGCCGGTTCCAGTGCGAAAGCGAATCCAGGGGATAGAAGAACCGGTCATAGTGCATCGTCCTGCGGCCCGTGGCCCACGGACGGGCGCGGTAGAGCCAATTGAACAGCGCGATCGTGCCCGGGTTGAGAAGATGCCGCGCCGCGCGCGGCACGGTCAAACGCGCGGTGCCGTGAGGTGTGAGCGGCCCCGTCTCGGCGTGTCGGCCGCGGATGAAGAGGCCGCGGCCGAGCGCGCGTCCGCGCGCGAGGCTGTCCACCCAGGAAACCGTATAGG
>Ga0187784_10004581_pt1 | contig 11183 bp, 10 predicted proteins | sample 1015_SJ02_MP15_2_FD_132964 | JGI IMG/M metagenome (GOLD analysis project Ga0187784, IMG submission 132964) | Tropical peat soil microbial communities from peatlands in Department of Meta, Colombia - 1015_SJ02_MP15_20_MG | ecosystem: Environmental > Terrestrial > Soil > Wetlands > Peat | place... | reverse complement strand
GACGAGGCGCCGGCAAGATGGATCGACAGGATGACGAAATCCATGGCCGGGCCGGGATGGCCGTAGGTCGACAGCGGCGCGTAGATCGTCCAGCCGGTTCCGGCGCCGTTGGTGCCGGGCTCACCCTCGACGAACATCGAGATCAAGAGCAGCGCGAACGACGCCGGCAACAGCCAGAACGAAATGTTGTTCATGCGTGGGAACGCCATGTCCGGCGCGCCGATCATCAGCGGCACCATCCAGTTGCCGAAACCGCCGATCATCGCCGGCATGACCATGAAGAAGATCATGATCAGCCCGTGCGCGGTGACGAACACGTCGAATGTGTGGGTCTCGTGGAAGATCTGGATGCCGGGATACATCAGCTCGGCCCGGATCGCCATCGACAAGGCGCCGCCGATCAGACCGGCAAACAGCGCGAACACCAGGTACATCGTGCCGATGTCCTTGTGGTTCGTCGAATAGACAAAGCGGCGCCAGCCATGCGGAATCGCGTGCCCGCCGTCGTCGCCGTGCGCTGCGTGTGCCATCGTATCCATTACCAGATCCTTTGTTACCCGGTCTTCGTTCTTGCGTTCGTTATCGCTCAGCTCGTCACTGCGGCGGCAGCGCGGTGGCCGCCGAGGGACTTGCCGCCGCGAATGTATGGGGCGGAACGCTCTCCGCGCCGGCATATTTCTTCTTGGCGCCGTCGACCCATGCCGTGAACTCGCTGGCGCTGACCACTCGTACCGAGATCGGCATGAAGGAATGATCCTTGCCGCACAATTCGGAACACTGGCCGTAGAACATTCCTTCGGTCGTCGCCTTGAACCAGGTCTCATTGATGCGGCCGGGAATGGCATCGATTCGAATGCCGAATGATGGCACGGTGAAGGAGTGGATCACGTCGGCGCCGGTCACCAGCACGTGCACGACCTTGTTCACCGGCACGACCATTTCATTGTCGACCGTCAACAGCCGCGGCTGGCCGGGCTTGAGGTCGTTGTCGGCAACCATCAGCGAATCGAATTCGAAATTGCCGTTATCGGGATAGCTGTAGCTCCAAAACCACTGCTTGCCGGCCGCCTTCACCGTTAGGTCCGGCGTCGGCACGTCGAGCTCCAGGAATAATAACCGGAACGACGGCACGGCGATGGCCGCGAGGATCACGACCGGAACGATGGTCCAGATGATTTCGATCGGCGTGTTGTGCGTGGTGCGCGACGGGTTCGGATTGGCGCGGGCATTGAAACGCACGATGACGATCAGGAGCAGAACGAGGACGAACGCCGAAATCGCGCCAATGATCCAGAGCAAAAAATTATGGAACGAAGCGATGTCCGCCATGACCGGCGTGGCGGCATCCTGCAGATCCATTTGCCAGGGCACCGGCTGTCCGAGCGCGGCCAGCGCCACCCCCGCACTGCCGAGCACTGTGCCGGCGGTCACCGCAACGGCGGTCAAGCGTGAGAAAAACTTCATCTGTTGCTCTGCTCCCTGTTTCTGATCTTGACCACGACCGTCCACGACGGGCGCAAACCTTACTTCAGCGCCGACCGCAACAGTATGACGCCACCTGCTCCCGGCGGGACTTGCGGCAGAACGGGCGCCAGTTTTGCACCGGAACTTGCGCCAGAACTTGCGCCACGGCTTTCAAGTCCTCGGCAGGTGTCGGGATAGGGCATCCCGGTTCCTCCAAACCACAAATCGACGACTGCTGCAATGCACTCTTCACAAGCCGCGGGCCGGCCGTGGACAGCGCGGAGATAGCGGTCAAGTAGAGCGCGCATGGCGACGCCCCGCCACCTTCGCGTAGCGACAATGCCCGGTATTGGATCAACCTTGACAGGCTGGGCTCACCATGTACGGAAGCCTCGCGCGACGAGCGGCGGGCGGGGTGATTCGCAGCGCTAGTTGGCGCTTGGCGAGCCCGGCGGTGGCGGCTGTAGCGGCTGGTCAGGGGAACATGATCATGGCGAAATTCGCTTGCCGTTGGCGGATGCGGTCCTTCGTCCGTGCGCTCGCCGGTGCCGCTATGCTGCTTGCCGGCATCCTCCGTGCTGGCATCCTGCTTGCAGTCTTGGTGGCGCCCGGCCGGGAGGGCCTGATCGGTCAAGCCTTGGCCCAAGGCGCGGTCAAGTCGGTGCATGGCGACTGGCAGATCCGCTGCGACACGCCGCCCGGCGCCCAGAGCGAGCAATGCGCGCTGATGCAGAGCGTGACGGCGGAGGATCGGCCCAATGTCGGCTTGACCGTCATCGTTCTCAAGACGTCGGACCAGAAGAGCCGGCTGATGCGCGTGGTCGCGCCGCTTGGCGTTCTGTTGCCGTCGGGGCTCGGTCTTAAGATCGACAACCAGGACGTCGGACGCGCCGGCTTCGTGCGCTGCCTGCCCAACGGCTGCATCGCCGAAGTGGTCATGGACGACAACCTGATCAAGCAATTGCGCACCGGTCAGACCTCGACCTTCATCATCTTCCAGACGCCCGAGGAGGGCATCGGCTTCCCGATGAGTCTAAAAGGCTTCGGCGAAGGCTACGACCAATTGCCGTAGTTGCCCATTACCCGGATGAGCGGAGCGAAGCCTGCACGCCGGGAGAGGGAGCGCGCGACGCCTCTCGCCGGCAAGCGACCAAGCGATTATGTAGAGCCAAAGCGAATGCCCAAGGACACCGCAATGACTACACCCCCGACCTCCCTCGTCGACCGCGCCGGCCTCGATCGGCCGCGCCTTGCCAAGATCATCTCCCGCGGCCTCGACGGCGCCGACGACGGCGAACTGTTCCTGGAATACCGCCAGGCCGAGGTGCTGACCTTCGATAACGGCCGGCTGAAGCAGGCGACCTACGACACCTCGCAGGGTTTCGGCTTGCGGGCGGTGAAGGACGACGCGGTCGGCTATGCCCATGCGTCCGACGTGTCGGAGGCGGCGATCGAGCGCGCCGCCGACGCGGTGCGCGCGGTGAAGGGCGGCTATGCCGGGCAATATGCCGAGCCGCCGGCGCGCACCAACGCCAAGCTTTACGGCGACGACAGCCCGCTCGCCAGTCCGAGCTTCGAAGACAAGGCGCGGCTCCTCCAAACCATCGACGCCTATGCACGGGCCAAGGATCCGCGGGTGCGCCAGGTCACGGCGAGCCTCGCCGCCACTTGGCAGGCGGTCGAGGTGTTGCGCGGCGACGGCGAGACCTATCGCGACGTGCGGCCGCTGGTCCGCGTCAACGTCTCGGTCGTCGTCGGCGACGGCGACCGCCAGGAAACCGGCGGCGACGGCTATGGCGGCCGCGAGGGCTACGAGCGCTTCATCGCCGCCGCTGCCTGGCAAGGCGTCGTCGACAACGCCGTGCGCCAGGCGCTGGTCAATCTCGAAGCGGTGCCGGCGCCCGCCGGCGAGATGGATGTCGTGCTCGGCCCCGGCTGGCCCGGCGTCATGCTGCACGAAGCTGTCGGCCACGGCCTCGAAGGCGATTTCAACCGCAAGAAGACTTCCGCGTTTGCTGGCCTGATGGGCCAGCAGGTCGCGGCCAAGGGCGTCACCGTGGTCGACGACGGCACCATCGCGCAGCGCCGCGGCTCGCTGTCGATCGACGACGAGGGCACGCCGACCAACCGCACCGTCCTGATCGAGGACGGCATTCTAGTCGGCTATATGCAGGACCGCCAGAATGCCCGGCTGATGGGTATGAGACCGACCGGCAACGGCCGGCGCGAGAGCTTCGCCCACGTGCCGATGCCGCGCATGACCAACACCTATATGCTGGCCGGCACGCGCGATCCGAACGAGATCATCGCTTCGGTGAAGAACGGCATCTACGCCACCTATTTCGGCGGCGGCCAGGTCGACATCACCTCGGGCAAATATGTGTTCCAGTGCACCGAGGCCTACCGCATTGAGAACGGCAAGGTCGGCGCGCCGATCAAGGGCGCAATGCTGATCGGCAACGGCCCGACCGACTTGCACCGCATTTCCATGATCGGCAACGACCTGAAACTCGACAACGGCATCGGCACCTGCGGCAAGAATGGTCAAGGCGTGCCGGTCGGTGTCGGCCAGCCGACGCTGCGCATCGACCGCATCACGGTCGGCGGAACGGGGTAAGTTATTATACGATGGCTGCCGGGCGCGAATTTTGTTATTCTGATCCCGCTTCGACGTCGAGGATTTACCGATGAACGAACGAGTCACCGTTCGCGCTCGACGCTGAGGTGCCCGCCGCCGCGCGCGAGGCCGGCTTCGATCTTTCCGAATTGCTGAGCCGCGCCGTACGGCGGCACCTGCCGCAGCTCAGCGCGGCAGGGAGCGAGAAAGCCGCGCGCCAGCATTTTCTCGTAGACGAGGCGGCCGACGCCTACAACGAGATGATCGAAAAGCATGGCCTATTTTCCGATGGTTGTCGGACATTCTGATTGCCTCGGCAATTCGACATCGTTGAAAACCTTAATCCCGCCAGGCGCGGTTAATATCCGTTCCTTGTGATTTTACAGTATGATCGCGTCGCCTCGCTGAGAAGCATCATTGCGGCACCACTCGTCGGCACCACCGCAGGCGTCGCCAGATCGCGACTGCGGCCATCGATCGAAGTTGCTGACCGCCGATACCTCATCGTTGTTGAGCAATTGGCGGCTGTTGAACCGAACGCGCTCAGTCGCGTGATAGCCTCGGCGGATTCCATTCGCTACGAGATCGTCGCGGCGCTTGATTTGCTACTTGCGGGAATATGACCACCAAAAGGTGGGCGTTTCTCAGCCGCGAAAATGCTTCGACAGTTTGAGCCCTTGCGCCTGATAATTCGAGCCGATGCCGCTGCCGTAAAGCTTGTCGGGGCGCGCCAGCATTTTCTCATAGACGAGGCGGCCGACGATCTGGCCGTGCTCAAGGATGAACGGCACTTCGCGCGAGCGCACTTCGAGCACCGCGCGCGAGCCCAAGCCCCCGGCGCCCGCATAGCCGAAGCCGGGATCGAAGAAGCCGGCATAGTGGACGCGAAATTCGCCGACCAGCGGATCGAACGGCACCATTTCGGCGGCGAAGTCGGGCGGCACCTGCACGGCTTCGGTCGAAGCGAGGATATAAAACTCGTCGGGATCGAGGATCAGGCTCCTGTCGGCCCGCGCGGCGATCGGCTCCCAGAAGTCGGCGACCTCGTAGGCGGCGCGGCGCTCGACTTCGATCACCGCGGTGTGGCGCTTGGCGCGATAACCGACGATGCCCCCCGCCTTACCGGCGCCTGACAGGTCGATGCTCACCGCGACACCGTCGCCCATCACCGCCTCGGCGCGGTCGACCAGCCGCTCGCTTACGTGCAGCGCGCGCAGCGCTTCGGCATTGAGTAGCGCGTCACCCCGGTGCAGCCGCAACTGCGACAGCCGCGTGCCTTCGCGCACCAGAATGGGAAAAGTCTTCGGACTGATCTCGGCATAGAGCGGGCCGTTGTAGCCGGCTGCGACGCGGTCGAAGCCGCGGGTCTCGTCGGCAATGACTCGGGTAAAAACGTCGAGCCGGCCGGTCGAGCTTTTCGGATTTGTCGCCGCCGCAATGTCGGCAGGCAGCGCCAGCCGTTCGATGAGCGGAACGATGTAGACACAGCCAGTCTCCAAGACGGCGCCGCCGGCGAGCGAGAATTCGTGCAGTTTCAGTTCGATGAGGCGCTCGGCGACGGTGGTGCCCGGCCCAGGCAGGAAACTTGCGCGCACGCGGTAGGCGACGGCGCCAAGCCGCAGGTCGAGGCTCGCCGGCTGGATTTGGCCGGATGCAAACGGGTAATGCGCGTGGATTCCGCCGTCCGCCGCCAGCTGGGCGATCATACGGTCCGGCAGGATTCCTTGATCGGAAGGCGTAAAGCAGAGCGGCAAGCGCGCACCCCGGTTCTCTCACCCGCAAGCGGGGATGGTTTTTCGATTATCGCCAGCGATCTAACCCGAGGCCCGGTTTGACGCCAAGACGCCCGCGGCGTATAAACCACCTTATCCCGTGGTCATTTGAGCCGGCCGGCTTGCAGCCACGTTAAACAAATCGCTAAAAGGCCGGGGACGCATGAGCCCGGCCCGAGGATTTTTCCTCACGGCCGGGTTTTTGTTTGGGCCCAAGATAATGGCCGACGACAATGGCCAGGGAGGTTCGCATGTCCGCGTCCGCACGGAGAGATTACCGCCCCGAAACGCGCCTCGTTCAATCCGGTACGCTGCGCTCGCCGTTCGGCGAGACTTCCGAGGCGCTGTTCCTGACCCAAGGCTATGTCTACGACAGTGCCGCGCAGGCCGAAGCGCGCTTCAAGAATGAGGATCCCGGCTACCAATATTCCCGGTTCGCCAATCCGACCGTCGACATGTTCGAGCGCCGCATGGCGGCGTTCGAAGGCGCCGAGGCCGGCCGCGCCACTGCGACCGGCATGGCCGCGGTCACGCTGTCGCTGGTCGGCCAGATCAAGGCCGGCGATCACGTCGTCGCCTCGAAGGCCATGTTCGGCTCTTGCCGCTATATCGTCGAGGATTACCTGCCGCGCTTCGGCGTCGCCTCGACGCTGGTCGACGGCTGCAATCTCGATTCCTGGCGCAACGCGGTGCGGACGAACACTAAGACGTTCTTCCTCGAAACCCCGACCAACCCCGCGCTCGAAATTATCGACATCGCCGCAGTAGCCGAGATCGCGCACGACGCCGGCGCCACGCTGGTCGTCGACAATGTATTCGCCACGCCGCTGTTTCAAAGTCCGCTCGCGCTCGGCGCCGACTGCGTCGTCTATTCGGCGACCAAGCACATCGACGGCCAGGGCCGCTGCCTCGGCGGCGTCGTGCTCGCCTCGCAGAAGTTCATCATGGACAACATCCACATGCTGCTGCGCCAGACCGGCCCGTCGATGTCGCCGTTCAACGCCTGGGTGCTGCTCAAGAGCCTGGAGACGCTGGCGGTGCGGGTGCGGCGGCAGACCGACAGCGCGGCGACGCTGGCGGTCGCGCTCGCCGAAAACCCCAAAATTTCGCGGCTGATCTATCCCGGAAGGCCCGACCATCCGCAGGCCGCCATCGCGCAAAAGCAGATGCGCGGCGGCTCGACGCTGGTCGCCTTCGAAATCAAGGGCGGCAAGAAGGCCGCATTCCGATTTCAGGATGCGCTCAAGCTCGTCCGCATCAGCAACAATCTCGGCGACGCCAAAAGCCTGATCACCCATCCGGCGACGACGACGCATCAGCGGCTTAAGCCTGAGCAACGCGCCGAACTCGGCATCAGCGACGGGCTGGTCCGGGTCTCCGTCGGCCTCGAACATCCCGACGATATCGTCGAAGACGTGCTCGCCGCGCTCGCCGCGGTGTGATTTGCAGGGGGTAGCGGCGTAGCGGCGGTCACGCGCGCGCAGACGATTTCACCCACCCGACTTGTTATGGCGGCTAAAATATTCAGCGCGCCGGATGCGTCGCGGCCGATGCCATCGGACGGCTCGTCGCTTCGGCGATCGCAGCGCCAAGGAGTCTTGCCATGCAGGCATAGCTCCAGTCGTTCATGTGCAGATGGTCCGGCGCTACGAACTTGTCGAACGCGAGATGCTGGACCTCGTACCAGTCGCGCATCACCGCGAAGCGCCGGAACAGATCGACATTCTCATCCTTGGCTGCGAGCGCGATCTGCTCGACCATGCCGGGCGTCTCGGGCTTGGCGATCACCGCGGGCGCAAATTGCGGATCGATCAGAACCACGTCGGCGTTGCTGGCCGTGAGTTCCTCTACGCCCTGGTGCAGCTCGGTCGAATGCTTATCGAGCGGACGATCGCGCAGCACCGAATTGGTTCCGACCTGCCAGAGCACGAGCTGCGGATGCGCGGCGATCACGTCGGCCGAAAACCGCACCATCATGTCGTCGGTCTCTTCGCCGTTGACGCCGCGATTGAGCACCGTGATGTCATGCTCGGGGTAGCGCTGGCGCAGCTCGACGGCAAGCCGGCTTGGATAACTCGTGGCGGGCGAACTGGCGCCGGCGCCGGCGGTCGAGGACGATCCGATGGCAACGACGGTGAGCGGCTCGCCGCTCGCCAGACGCCGCCTGGTGTGCAACAGCGGACGATCGAAGTGCGAGAATTCGACCGGCGCCTTGCAAGCGGCCGGCGGCGACGCAACCGGCGCGGCCGACGGCGGCAGGGCGGCGTGCTTGGTCACGTCGGCCGGCACCGGGTGCAATCCCGGCATCGCCACCGCCGGCATTGCCGCCGGCGCGGCGGCGGGTGCAGCGACCGGCGCGATCTGGGGCGTGATCTGGGGTGCGACAAAAAGCGCAGGGGCCGCCAGCTGCGCCTGCGCGGCAGCGTGCACTGCGAAAAAGCCGTGCACTGCAAAAATCGCAGTGACGGCCGCCGCCTGCGCCCAGCAGGCGGTCATTGTTTGTTTGTTGGTAGTCATTACCGCGTCGTTTGCATTCTCACGGCGTCAAGATGAGCGGCATTGATGATTTGCGACGCCAGGGCCCAGCCAATGCAGTCGTGAACGCGACGCGCCATATCATACTTCTTGGTGGCGGCATAGAGGTCGAACGTGCCGGCATCATTCCAATAATGCATGATGGCCAGTCGGTCGAACAACAGTGCGCCGCGCTGCTGAGCGACCACGCGCATGACGTCGGCGTAAGCCGAGACGTCGAGCATGGATTCGGTGCGCGGGCTGTACTGCATATTCATCAGGATGACGTCGGCGTCCGCGGCTTGAATCGCCGCGACGCCGTCGTCGAGGCTCGAATGGAAATCCTCCGGCTCGACGCCACTGAGCGCGTCGGCCGTGCCGGCCTGCCAGATCACCAGCGCCGGCTTGTCATCGGACAGGATGGTTTCCAATCCCGCGGCCATGGCCGCGGTGGTCGCGCGCGGCTGAACATGCGTGGTTACTTTGATATCGGCGCCGGGCAACCGCGTTTTGAGAGCATCTTCGAGCCGCGCCGGATAGGCAAAGCGCGCGCCGTCGGGGCCGGACAGCGCCGAAGATCCGGTACCGATCACGCTGATGTCGAGCCGGTGACGGTCCTTGGCCTCATTCATCGCGCGCGACAGATCGGTGTCGCTCTCGACGTAGGATTGCGGCACGTCGCATTCCTCGGGCGGCGGCTGCGCACGAGCGGTGCCGTTCGCAAAAGCGACCAAATAACCGGCCACCAGCGCCATCGTTGCGAGGGTGCAGATGCAAAGCTTCATGCCTCGCCTCCCGCGAGGTCGGCGTCCGGTGGTTTGACGCGCGAGCTGGGACTTCGCCCTTCTATATGCTTGTACCACGATATCAGGCTCGCTGTCGCAATCATGACCAGGATGCCCAGAAGGCTGATTGCCGCCTGCACCAAGGGGCCGCCCGAATATTCGGTGATGATGAATTGGCCGCCGAACGCCAAGAATACGCCAAGACAGAAAATTTCCAGTGAATGCTGCCCGCAGCGGATGGCGGGCTGCAACAGCGGCGATTTCAGTGCCGGCCAATCGCGCGGCACGAAGCGCACCGTTACCGCGGCAAGCGCGAGGAAATGGGCAAAACGCAGCACGTCGAGATTGGTCTTGTCGATCGGATACATCCGATCGCTTAACCAGCCTGGTACGAAGCGTGCGAGCGGTTCGATGTACCAGGTTAAGGTGATGGCGAAAGCGAACAACAGATAGGCGATCGCGATGGCGAGCACGATCGGCGAGCGCAGCACGCCGGACAGCCGCTGCGCGCCGCCGAGCGCGCACCAGGCCCCGAATACGAACAGCAATTGCCAGGCGAACGGATTGAAGAACCAGACGCCGTTCGGATAGGCCGGCAGATTCCAGTCGAAATTCCAGGCCAGCACATAGACCAAGGCCGAGCCCGCCAAAGCGAATGCCGGCTGCCGCAACAACAGCCAGAGCATCGGCGGGAACAACAGCAACAGCACGATGTAAAGTGGCAGCACGTCCATGTTGACGGGCTTGAACTTCAACAACAGCGCCTGGAAGATCGTGATATCCGGCTGCTTGAGGAAATCGAGGATGTTCATTTCCTCGGCGTAGAGCGGGTTGTCGAAAGTCGCGGCGACGTAGGCGATCTCGGCCATGAAGATCGTGAACAGAAAGATGTGCGCGACATAGAGCTGCCAGGCGCGCCGCAGCACGCGCGCGCTGGCAACGACAATCCCGCGGTCGCGCATGGCGCGGCCGTAGACGAAGGCCGCGGTATAGCCGGAAATGAAGATGAAGATTTCGGTCGCGTCGGAAAAGCCGTAATTGCGGATGGTGAACCAGTTCATGATGTTTTCGGGAATATGATCGAGGAAGATCAGCCACAGCGCCACGCCGCGGAACAGATCGAGCCGCAGGTCGCGCTCGGTGGAAACCACCTGAAGCGTAGAGGCCATCGCCATTGGTTTCGCAAATATGTTCTTTGCAGACATTGGCCTTGCGAACGTGGGCTTTGCGAACGTGGGCTTTGCGGGCATTGGCCGTGCGAGTTGGGGCCTTATAGACGTTTCCGGCCGCCACGGCGCGGCCGCGCTGCCCATTCCACCGAGCATGGACGCCACTCTTCAATCTAATCCGGCAAGTGTGACTTGAGAAAGCTCCTCCGCATAGTTATTGCAACAAGCGCTACGACGTTATTCACTTCTACGTGGGATCGTTCACCGGGCGAAGACGCGTTGGCGATAGCAGGAACAACGTCATGTATCGTGCGGTGACCCGCAATATCGAGGTCGTGGTGACCCCGCGTTTCGTCGCCGACCGGTCGTCGCCGGAGAACAATTATTTCTTCTGGGCCTACACGATCTCGATCACCAATAACGGCACCGAAACGGTGCAGCTGAAGACGCGCCATTGGCGCATTACCGACGCCCACGGCCGCCGCCAGGAGGTGCGCGGCGCCGGCGTCGTTGGCGAAGAGCCAGTGCTCAAGGCCGGCGAGGCCTTCGAATATACCAGCGGGGTACCGCTGCAGACGCCGTCGGGCTTCATGGTCGGCAGCTACGGCATGGTAAGCGCGGCCGGCGAGCATTTCGATATCGACGTGCCGGCCTTCTCGCTCGACAGCGTCGAGACGAAGCGGACGCTCAATTGAGCCCGGCCTAGTCCGACATCCGATGCACCGATTTTGGTTTGGCTGGCGAACCCGGCGGCGGGCTGCGTGGGAACGTGCTGTCACTGCGTCCGGCCAATGGCGATTATCGCATCGCCGCGAATCGATCATGCGATCGGGGCCGGCTTGCGCCGAACGCCGGCCTCTCG
>Ga0187784_10004580_pt1 | contig 11183 bp, 9 predicted proteins | sample 1015_SJ02_MP15_2_FD_132964 | JGI IMG/M metagenome (GOLD analysis project Ga0187784, IMG submission 132964) | Tropical peat soil microbial communities from peatlands in Department of Meta, Colombia - 1015_SJ02_MP15_20_MG | ecosystem: Environmental > Terrestrial > Soil > Wetlands > Peat | place... | reverse complement strand
CTCGCGAGATTGCGGTCGCTGTAGGTCGTGAGGCGCAGCAGTCGGGTCTTGCTCCCGTGTCCTCGCTGATGGAGCTCCGGGCGGCCGTCGAGCACTCCCAATGGTTGCCGGCGTATCCGGTCTACACCGCCCAATGAGCTGAAGAGGCCCGGCAAGCGCACGACTCGCCGAAGGGCCCGCGGCCGGGGGCCGGACGGAACCGAGGGAATGGTTCCGAAACCGCCGAGACTCGTACAAGATTGTGCTGGGTAGGGACTTTATCACCGACGGGTGCCTCCAATCCCACATGCTGCGAGGGGGAGCCCCCCGCAGCCGCCGGCGGGTCCGGGTGCCAACCTGCGGGTGCGGGCAAGGCGATGCGAAATGGTTCGCTGGGTTTGGTTTGGCGATAGCGGTCATCGCCGTGGTTGTCGGGGCTTACGTTATGCCGGCACCGTATGGCACTTCGCCGGTTTCGCCAGCGAGTGTCGGAGCATCGAACCCGGGGTACGTCGGACTTAGTACCGGGAGTGCTCCACCGGTCGAGGTCTCGATCGTACCCGCGATCAGTTCCGTCCCCGAGACGTGCGCCAACGGCACGCCCGGCAATCCGTTCCCCGTCTCCTTCCTCCCCTACGGCTACGAGACACCGAACTTGTTCGGGCTCGGTCCGGGAAGTGTCGGCACTGACAAAGTGTGCTACACCGGAGGGCTCGACGGCGTCGTCACGAACCGGGTCCACTTCTCGAACGTCGGGGGCGCGGGCGGCGTGCTGGCCTACCCGCACGTGGAATACGGCCAGGATCTGTGGGGAGGGAGTCCCGGAACCATGGCCCCGGGGTTCGCGCTCCCCGAAAAGGCATCTCGCGCGACGAACCAGTCGATGTGGCTCACCAACAGCTACTCCATCCACGACAAAGGCGCCGCGGCCTATGACTACGTCTGGGACAACTTCCTATCGACGTACAAGCCCACTCCGGCGAACGTCTCGGGACCCGGCAACTACTCACTGGAGATCATGCTCTGGATGACCACCGGATACGAAGGCTCTCCGTGGAGCTACTTCACTTTCAACGGAACGACCCGCTTGCCGACCCTCATCAATACGACCGTGAGCGACCGGAATTGGGACTTCTCCTACTTCTGCCAGGGCTACAACAACAACGAGTTGACCGTGCTCTACTTCTACAACGGCACCGGCGGCGCGATGAACACCACGAGTCGGACGTTCGGCGTGAATTTCAGCGCCGTCCTCGGCAACGTGAACCAGATGATTCACCGAGCGGGAGAATCGTGTTGGTCCTATCCCGCGAACGGCGACTCGAGGATGTACCTGGATGACCTGAATCTGGGATCGGAATTCCTCACTCCCTATCCGTCAAAGTACTACGGCACGGCCACATTCAACTGGTCCATCTCTTCGATGTGCTTCCGCTTCCCCCAGGGAGCTGCCACGGTCGCGAACGTTTCCTGCTCCTGATCGTGGGGCTCATTACCGGCCGCGGGCCAGATCCGGAGATGTCGTTCCGCGGAAAGCGAGGATCGGGCGGAGATCGCCACGAAAACGTTCGGCACGACCGTCGTGGGGACGGAGGCCCTACTTGAGCTGGCGCCAGCCACGAGAGAGAACGAGGATCCCGACCAGGTACAACGCGGCCGCGACGGCGGCCACGTAGTAGAGACTGATCGTCACCAGAATCAGCGTCGGCTCGAGCAGAAGTAGGACCAGGCTCGCGGCGAAGAACAGGTCCGCCCGCCGCGCATAGTCGCTGACTCCCGGGTGACGAGTGCGGAGGGCTTCCATCACGAACCAGTAGTTGAGCGACGCGAGCGAAACGAGAAAGAGGCTGACGACGATGACCGAGAGCGTCAGCTGAAACAGGACGTCATTGATCTGCCCGGCGTTCGCCCGGTCGTAGAGGAAGATCAGCACGAACGTCAGGATGGCGATCGTCGTGCCGCCGAGTCCCGCCGTGAGCGCTCGGTTTTCGTTGGCGTCTTGGTATTCGGCCAGCCGAGCCGGTGGCACGTTCGCTTCGGGGCCCGGATCGGGGTCCGCGCCCGTGCCAGTGGGGGCCACGAAATGGCCAAGGTCATGAGCTATTCATAACCCCGCGGCAAAGGCAGGGGGTGGGTACCGTCCGTGCATGGCATGCGCCCCTCGTTCGTCCCGTTAGGACGCTGAAAGGGAGGAGGACCCAGGGCTGTAGGGTGTGCCCCAAGAACGCGTCCGCGCGAAGATACGTCGATCGGGGACCGACACTAGTGGGCTTTGAGTCGCCCTAGATCGACGCTGCTCGAGCGTTTGCGGCGAGCGTTCAGCGATTCTGCTCGCACCACCACTCTCTGGAAATCTGCCCGGCTCCAGATTTTCCGGATAGTGCGCCGAAGATCCTTCCGGCCTCGATAGAAGGCTACCTCCGCCCAGAGATCCTCGTTAGGTCGAATGTTGAAAAGACTCCGCACGCTCGGCGAGCGCCGGCGAGGGCTCTTGGGTTCTAGTAGGTACGCCCAGGGCCCGGTGCCCCCGCCTTCTCTCGTGACCGCCCGAGCGATTCGGTATACGTCGCGCATTCTTCGTACCGCCGCACGACGCCGGACCTTCGGCGTCGCGAAGAACTCGAGGTGGATCATCGGCCCTGGGGAGCGGTCTCGATCCGACGGCATGGTCCGACACATCGAGATCCCGATTCAAGGGTTTCGCTGGGCCGGGGGGTCGAATCATCGGGCCGCTTATCTTGCACCAAATCTTTCCGCGCCGATAGATGTCGGATTCCCTTGCAGATACGACAGATCCGCACGATGAACCCCCGAGTCGTGCGAGTCGCGTACTCGTCGTCGTGGTCGTGATTGGTGTGGCAGTAGCGGCGGGAGTGGCATTCTACGTGGCGGAGAACCATCCGAACTTCGTGAACGTGAGCGTGGTGGATTGGACCGGAAGCAATCTCTGCGGCGGACTCTCGGGTAACACGTCCACCGGTTTCACCGGTTCCACCGGTAGTAGCCACGCCTACACCGTGGCGCCCATCCACAACACGAACCGAAAGTCGAGTTGCACTATCGACGCGATCACTCCCCAAACCGCTGGGTTCTCCGTCAGCGGGGGGAATATTCCGCTCACGATTCGCCCGGGCGGCACGACAGCCCTCAACTTCACGATCCAGCTCCCAGGTTCGGAGTACTCCGGGAATCTGACGCTCGTCGTGAGCTAACCCCGGGAAGTGGCCGCCGGCCGCGGAAGTCACGGTCGCTTCTCGTACCGGCCGGCGCTACACGGGCTCGCTAGACCTTGGTCCAGGTCCCGTCCGAGTACGTCCAGGTGTCGCTCTTCACCTTCGGTGGCAGATGATAGCCCCCGAACAGCAGAATGTACTGGTCGGCGGAATCATAAGCAAAATCGACGCCGACCAATCCGAACGGATGCTTGGGGGGACTCAGCTCCGTCCAAACGCCCCCCAGATAGGTCCACGAATCGTTGAACGTCGTCGTGTTGTCGGCGCCCCCGAACAAGAACACGTACCCATCGGCGGCATCGTACGCCATCCCCATTCCCCCGCGCGGGGACGGATGATCCGCTGACGTCACGTTGGTCCAGGCCCCCGCGGAGAACGTCCAGGTGTCGGACGTCGGGCCCTGACAGAAGCCCACGGGGCCTGTGCAACCCCCGAAGAGAACCAGATAGCCGTCTTTCGGATCAAAGGTCATCCCGGCGCCGACCCTCGGTGAGGGGTGGTCCACGGGGTGGAGCTCGGTCCACTCGCCGGCCGTATAGGACCAGGTATCGGAGTAGATCTTCGAGGCCGACAGGTTCTGCACGCCGTCGAGCCCTCCGAACAGCAGCGTGTAGTTCGCGGCCGGGTCAAACGAGACGGAAGCTCCGAATCTCACCGACGGAGCCGACTTTGGGTGGAGTTGGGTCCACTGCCCCGCAGAGAACTCCCAGGTGTCGTTGAGGTCGCCCGACGGACCGTACCCCCCGAAGAGCAGCACGTAGCCGTCCGCGGCATCGTACGTCATCGCCGGAAAACCGCGCACGGAAGGATGGGTCTTCGGGGAAAGTTTTGTCCAGACTCCCCCAGAGTACTTCCAGGTGTCATCGAAGAATGTAGTGAGATTCTTGCCGCCGAACATCACGACGTACCCATCCTTGGCGTCGTAGGCCGTCCCCGATGCATAGCGGGAAGAGGGATGTGTCGAAGAAGAGGAGCCGACGGGAATCCTAAGCTCGGATGCCGCGAGACTCGTGGTCGGCGCGCTCGATCGAGCGAGAAACGAGGCCGACGGTGCACTCCCGACTGAGAGTACAATGAGCATCGCAGCCAGCAATGTCACTCCAATGAGGGTGTGCCACTTCCACGGGCAACTCGGCGTCATTCGGATCGGCACCTCCTACGGTCGGGAGCCGCTTGAATCGATCTTTGTTCCCGCGGCCTGACCCGTGAGGGGGTTCGCCTAAGTAACCACTTCGGAAGACCCCGGTGCCTGGCCGATTCTGGGTCACGGGTGCAAGGGTAGTCGCACTTCAGCTTGAATGGAAGGCGGGAATGCTGCTGGCAGCGACCACCGACAAGAAGGCGTTACCGAGGTCCTCACACCTCGGGCGGCGGGAGGGCGGAGGTCGCGTCGCGCGTCTTCCCCCTTCGCCGAATGATCCAGGCCGCGGCGATGAACGTCGCGACTAGCGCCACAATCAGTGTCAGAAATCCCCACTCGACCCCAGTCAAGCCAGCCGGCTCGTGCGAGGATGCGGGCTCGGTCGATGCGTTGACGTATACGACATTCGACAGCGTGGTCGAGCTCGCACCCGAGATCACGTCCGTGGTAGCCACCTGGAACGCGTAGCTGTACGTGGGAGACAATCCGGAGACGTTGAACGCGGTCGCGGTCGGACTGGTCAGGTTTCCGAGGGCGGTCCAAGGCGCACCGTTGACGGACTGTTCGACGGAGTACGAACCGAAGTGAATCTGACCTCCATAGACGGCCAGGTTGTCCCAGTCCAGGAAAACGGCCCCCGGGGAGATTCTGACCGAACTGAGAGTGGCGACCGCCGGCTGGAAGATCTCAAGTGTCGGAGATATCGCCGTACCGGTACACTCGTTGGAGTCTGCCGCATACCACCAGCCCGGCGCTCCTGGGGTGAGGTTCGAAAACGTCGCACTGTCGAGATATGCGGCGTTCGGGAGCGAGCTGACGAGGGTCCAGGGTCCTGCGGAACTCACGTCCGACCAGTAGAAGTCCCAGCTATTGGCCGCGCACGGACCACTTGTGACATTGGCAACGAGACTGACTCCGGTCGGCGTGACACCGTCCGCCGCCAAGTAGATCGCCGATTCGATCGGTGTTCCCCCCGAGGCGAGTTTGGCGGATGCGGGCGTAGTGCCCGAGGCGGCTACGCCGACGATGAACAGCAAGGGAATCAACAATGCCAGGACCGCGCCTGACCCGTAGGCCATCCCGGCCCACCCCTCAAGGCCTAGACGTAAGCTCGTACATATAGCTCGAAGCGGATCTGATTTGACGTCGAATTCTAGCGCGTCGGAAAGTCGGTATCGCGAGGTGACTCGCCTCAGGTGCTACGGTGAATGCACCTACAAGCGCCCGGAGCGGGGCAAGTCGGCGTGGTTATCCGACCGGAGCACTTTGCTCTCATGGCGATGGCGGCTGGACCGTCTCATCTCGTGGTTCGAACGTCCTGCCGTTTCCGCTCGCCCCCGGCGACCGTCTGGCCGCTCCTCTACTCTTCGAAGATGGATCGCTCGAGCTCTCTCCTCTTCAAGTTGGGAGTCCCACAGCCGCTCGAGTGTCGGCTCACGGACGGAGTCGGTGGGGTCGGCGGCGAGCGGGAATGCGTTTCGGACCAAGGAGTGGTGCACCAACGGATCACTGCGTGGACGCCCGAGAAGGAACTCTCCTTCCGCATGGAGCGGACCGACGTCGTCTCCGCTCGGCTGGTGCGAGAAGTCGAGGAGACTTTCAACCTGATTTCCACACGCCGAGGGCTCTTGGTGACAAGGACCACGCGGGTCGTTCTGAACGGACCGTGCCCGCTGGTGACGAAGATCCAACTGTTTGTTGGTCTGAAGCAGGTCCACCGGTACGTCTTTCGCAATTGGCAAAGACTGGCGAAGGAGCACGATCGGGCGCGCGATGCGGGCGTGCCGGGCGACCAATCTCGTTCACCGTCCGCCCGGAGTTAGGCAAAGACTGGCCGATGATCCAGCCATATGCCCGACGTTATCAGTCGACAGTGGTTCGGCCGGTGAGTTACGAGTCGACGAAGTTCCGAATCGCATCAGTAAATTCGTCGGGCCTTTCTTCCGCCAGCCAATGCCCTACGCCGGGATAGCAGACGACAGATGCCTGGGGAAACAGTCGAGTCCAGCGCTGAAGCACGCTCTTGCCAAAACCGACATCCTTCATACCCCAGCTCAACAGGACCCGTTTTTGGACAATTCGATCCCTCTGGCCCCACAGGCTCGAGAGCCACTTCGAGGAGTGGATTATCTCGCGAGGGAACACCCAGCACCCCTTACGGTCCTCCGGAGTGGGTAGCGCGTTCAGGTATTGCGCGTGGATAGCCGGCGTAAGCTTACTCCGATCACCGTATGCGCCGGGCATCGCACTCCGGACGAAGTAGTTCGAAGTACGAATGCGGTAGCGGCCAATTGGGCCGCCCATCACGGCACTGAACAAACGGAACAAGAGATTGCGACTTACTGACCACATCCAGGTGTTCGAGATAGCTAGATTGCGAACAAGGTCTGGATGGTTCAACGCATAGGACAGCCCGATAGGTCCACCCCAGTCCTGGACCACGAGAGTCACGTCGCTCAAGTCCAGCGACTTGAGAAGAAGTTCCAAGTTGGCCGCATGTTCCGCCGGCAGATAGCTGAACCCAAACGGTTTGTCCGATAGGCCAAAGCCGAGATGATCCGCAGCTATGCACCGATGGCCGGAGGAAAGTGAACGAATCTGATGCCGAAACTCGAACGACCACGCAGGGTTTCCATGAACGAAGACGATGGGAGCGCCGGTGCCTTCGTCGATGTAATGCATGCGGCCCGCGGGGACATCGAAGTATCGGGGAGCGAAGGGGTACTCCCGGGTGTCGACCCACGAAGGAGTTCCACGCCCCATCGTCAGACCGGTGCGCGTACAATGTCATAAGCTGAGAGAGTCGCACTGCTTCGACCCTGAACCTCGACGAAACGGTTCCGGGCAGGATTCCGAGGTCAAGTCCGTCCGACGGCGGAGGGGATATACCCGGGGGCGAAGTACATCAGCGTGGCCGAGAGCAATGGCCGTACTGCACCGGACTCGAGCACCCCTCTGAGCGGGGTCGAACGGGGAGTATCGAGCGCTCGGACTTCGTCCGGTGGAGGCGAACCGCCGGAGGAACCAGTGGGAAATGCCGACTGGAAGCTGCGGTATAGGGAAAAAGTTCGCACGGCGGATTCCGCCGTCTCAGTCATCGAGAGCGGGAGCCACATCTTCATTGGCTCGGGGGCCGCCGAGCCCCAGGAATTGGTCGAGGCACTCATCCGGCACGCGAACACGGTCTTCGGGACCGAGATCGTCCACATCATGACGCTCGGGCTCGCGCCGTATGTCGAACCCAAGTGGGGCGAGAATTTCCGCCACAATGCGCTGTTCATCGGCCCGAATGTTCGAGAGGCCGTGGCCCAAGGTCGTGCGGACTACACGCCGATCTTCCTGGGAGAGATCCCGCATCTCTTCGAGACCGGACGAATTCCCATCGACGTGGCGCTCATCCAGGTCAGCCCGCCCGACCGCCACGGGTTCTGCTCCTTCGGGGTGAGCGTCGACGTCGTGAAGCCTGGGACCGAGGCGGCCCGCCTTGTCATCGCCGAGGTCAATCCGCAGATGCCGAGGACCTTGGGAGACTCCTTCCTGCACGTGGACGACATCGACTATCTCGTGCCGGTGGACTATCCCATCCTCGAAGCGCCCGTGGGCCAACCGGACGAGATCGCCCGGGCGATCGGTCAGCACATCGCGACGCTCGTCGTCGACGGCTCCACGCTGCAGATGGGCATCGGAACGATCCCGGATTCGGTGCTCTACAGCCTGCGGGGCAAGAAGGACCTCGGCGTTCACACCGAGATGTTCTCCGACGAGATGATGCACCTCGTCCAGGCCGGCGTGATCACGAACATGAAGAAGACGCTGCACAAGGGGAAGGTCATCGCAGCGTTCTGCATGGGTTCGCGGAAGTTGTACGAATTCGTCGACAACAATCCGCTGATCGAGTTTCACCCTACGTCGCACACCAACGACCCGTTCGTGATCGCCCAGAATGACAAGATGGTCTCGATCAACAGCGCCCTCGAGGTGGATCTGACGGGACAGGTCTGCGCCGATAGCCTCGGGGAGTACTTCTACTCCGGAATTGGAGGGCAAGTCGACTTCGTGCGCGGGTCGGCCCGATCGAAGGGGGGCAAGCCGATCATCGCCCTCCCGTCCACCGCTGAGGACGGCGCCGTCTCCCGCATCACGGCCCAGCTCAAGCCGGGAGCCGGGGTCGTCACCAGTCGAGGAGACGTCCATTACGTGGTCACCGAGTGGGGCATCGCCTACCTCCACGGACTGACGATCCAGCAGCGGGCGTTGGCCCTCATCTCCATCGCTCACCCCCGGTTTCGTCCGGGATTGATCCGCGAGGCGAAGCGCCTCAAGTTCATTCCGGAAGACGTTCCCGAGGTCTCGGAGCTCGGGATGATCTACCCAGAGCAATGGGAGACGTCCCACACCTTCGTCGGCGACGCCCGGATCTTCTTCCGGCCCGTAAAGTTGACGGACGAGGAGATGATGAAGGATCTCTTTTACCGTCTCTCCGACCAGGCGATCTACCAACGGTTCTTCCGATCGCTGAAGTCGATGCCGCACCGGGACCTGATGCGGTTCGTCCACGTCGACTATTCGAACGAGATGGCGATCGTGGGCCTCGTGGAGAACCCGGAGAAGCCGGGGCGCGAGGAGATCGTCTGCGTGGGTCGCTACTACCTCGACCGTTCGAGCAACATCGCGGAAGTCTCCTATCTCGTCCGCGACGACTACCAGCGCCGGGGGATCGGCACCTACCTCGTGAGGCACATCGCCCGCATCGCTCGGGAAAGCGGGATCGAGGGTTTCGTGGCCGAGATCCTCCCGGACAACACGCCGGCCATGAAGGTGTTGCACAAGCTTGGTTTCCCCGTGGAGACGGTGATGCAGGCGGGGAACTATCAGCTCAAGGTTTCCTTCCGCCGACCCAAGCCCCAAGCGGGCCGCGCGTGAGTCCCCGATGTCCGCATCCGAGGCCGTCGAAGATCCGGCGGAATCGAAGGTACCGGTCGGCCGCGTTGCGGTGATCTGGGACGGACGATTCCGTGCCTACGACATGGGATCGGCCCATCCGTTCAATGAAGCCGGGCGGGACCACGCGGTGCGACTCTTCGAGAGTTCGCTCTCTTCCGAACAGCACCAGGCCATTCACTGGGAAAGGAAGATCGAGCCGGCGGACGAAGACGTGCTCCGCACGTTCCACGACGAAAGCTACCTCGAGTTCGTCCGGAACGCGAGTCGCGACCCCGAGAGGATCCTGCTGGACGCCCGAGAAACGCCCTCGTTTCCGGGGTGCTTCGAGGCCTCCGCCCGAATCGCCGCCGGCACCGAGTGGGGGGCTCGATGGGCGATGGGAGAGGGCCGGGTGGCCCTCGCTTCGGCCGGAGGACTCCACCATGCCTGGCCGAAGTATGCGGCGGGATTCTGCATCTTCAATGATGTGGCGATCGCGATTGCCGTCGCTCGGAAGGCGAAGAAGCGCGTCGCCTACGTCGACCTCGACGCCCACCACGGCGACGGCGTCATGTACGGCTTCTATCGCGATGGCGGGGTTCTCGACATCGACTTCCATCAGGACGGTCGGACCCTCTTTCCCGGAACGGGATTCCCTTCCGAGACAGGGGAAGGAGACGGGGCGGGACTGAAGGTCAACATCCCTCTGCCCCCGGGCGCAGGGGACGAGGCGCTCGTGCCGCTCGCCCAGCGAATCCTCCCACGCATGTTCCATGACTTTCGACCGGACCTTCTGGTCCTTCAGCACGGGATCGACGGGCACTGGGGAGACCCTCTCGCGAAACTGCAGTTCACCCCGAGCGGCTACGCCGAGGTCGATCGCCTCCTGATCCGCCTCGCTTCGAAGTTCGATGGTCGGATCCTGATCACGGGAGGTGGGGGCTACCGAGCGGGCACCGTCGCACGAATGCTCGCCCGTACCGGTCGCCTCTTCGGAGGCCTGGAGGTTCCCGCCGACGATGCTCCCCTCCCCGCTCGGTGGAGGGCAGAGTTCACCGAGGAGTTCGGGTCGGCGGCCCCGCAGCGTTGGGCGGACCGCCCGAATCCCGCCCCGACTCCATGGAGCTCGGACGCTGAGGCCGCCCTGGTGGACGATCTGGAATCCGCGCTCGGACGACGCTTTCCCGTGTCCGCCGAAGCTTTGTAACTCGATCTCGCCATCCGGGCTCGGGTTGCAAAGGTCATTGCACCCACGGCTTGGCCTGTCCACGCCCCCGGGCGGGGAACCGACGCATGCGGACCGAATCGCCGATCGTCCGGATCCAGCGTGTCATCGCCGCGGTGCCCAGAGGTAGAGTGATCACCTACGGCCGAGCAGCCGCTGCGGCCGGATACCCCGGGGCGGCCCGCCTGGCGGTGCGAGCGCTGCGACGAGGCGAGGGTCTCCCCTGGCACCGCGTGGTGGCCGCCGGCGGAAGGATCGCCCTTCGCGGCGTTGACGGCCAGGAACAACGCTTACGGTTGGAGATGGAAGGAGTGTCGTTTCGCGGCGGAAGGGTCGTGATGGAGACCCATGCCTGGTCTCCCGATGGTCGGCGGCGGAGGTCGAAGACCTCGAGCGGACCTGGGCGAGGTAGGTCGGCGGGGGACCCCGGTGCATTCTTCCCGGCGTTCCGTCGTCGACGCGACTAAGCGTAGTTCATCAGTTTCGAGGTAAGTTCCCCGCGGAGCGCGTGCCGCCTCGAATCCGCGATGACCTGTTGCTCGAACGGTGTCAACCTTCCGAGGAACGCAAACCGCTGGGCCGCCTCTCGGCAGAGCTGGTTCCAGTTCTTCCAGCGGGTTCGTCCGATCAACCGCTCGAGATCGGGCCACTCCTTGCGACCGGTGGTCAGCGCGGTCAGGAT
>Ga0187784_10004579_pt1 | contig 11185 bp, 12 predicted proteins | sample 1015_SJ02_MP15_2_FD_132964 | JGI IMG/M metagenome (GOLD analysis project Ga0187784, IMG submission 132964) | Tropical peat soil microbial communities from peatlands in Department of Meta, Colombia - 1015_SJ02_MP15_20_MG | ecosystem: Environmental > Terrestrial > Soil > Wetlands > Peat | place... | reverse complement strand
CTCCTCCAAGTTAGTTAATTCTTTCAGGATTTCGTAGGAAAGCTCGTAATTCAAGTTATTTGTTTTGGATAGTTTTTTGCTAAACTTTGAAATGTTGTACGCTATTTCTGTCAAATTCTTTTTGCAGTTCATGTTTTCTAGTTCAGGCAGGTCAATGTAGTCAAGTATTCCCTGAATGATTTTTGCGCATTTAAGGCTATCATACGCTAAACACAAAATAAAGCTGCTTTCAGGAGGATTGATTTTCTTGGATAAGCCTTCGTAAAGTCTAAAAGCTTCCACTTCTATGTTGTTCAAGCATTTCAACGTCTGCGCGCTTTCTTGTAGTTTTTCAACCATTTTTCTTTCCCAATGAAACGGTGTAGGAAGTATTAATAAATATTATTGATTTGATTTGTTTCCGCCAGCCTGTTCAGCACATCTACAGTTCACCACCAGAGCTTAGCAGCGTCTCCCCGTGAACGCTAACCCGAAGCAGTTTTTGTCAGAGACAGAAACGATAGCCAAATATCGCCATCAGAAGAGAAGTCACCCCATAACTCATTATCAAAATAAGCAAGCGGGATAGGGCATCAATTTAGCAACCGAATTTCTCCAGCAAAATTGGGTTTTTAAATTCAGTTCTGAAGCGAAGCAGATTTAGTTTGGAATTAAATTGTGGTCATATGTGCTTCTGTTTCAACTTCTCGCTTAAAGTTGTATCGAATAATTTTTCATAAAAAGACGATTATGATAATTTAAAGTTTGGAATGCCAAGCCATAGCGTTAGGCGGATTGAAAATGGCTTGTTACCAACTGCGCAGGACAATCATTGTGTTGGTTTTCATTATGCCTTCGACCATGCGGATTTTTTCTATGCACTCGTTTACTTCTGTCATGTTCATTCCGCTAATAACTGCAACGATGTCGTATTCACCGCTGACCTCATAGGTTGTTTCAACATTTGGGATTGTCTGGATTCTTTTTGACACTTCCTGTGTTGGGTTGGATGGGTTGGTTGCGAGTAAAGTTATGGCTTGGGCTCCTTCAGCAAGGCTGATTTTTACTGTGAATTTGCGTATTACACCGTCGTCGCTTAGTGTTTTTACTCTTTTCCGCACGGCGCCTTCGGATAGACCCACTTTTGCCCCTATTTCGCCGTAGCCTGCTCTTGAGTCGTCTTTTAGGAGCTTAATTATTTCTTTGTCTTTATCGTCCATCTCTCTTATCGCCCACTGTAATTGGCTTGGGAAAAATTTAACGATTTCCCTTGCCAAAGTTTGATGCATACTAATTCAAGCATCAAAACTTCTTTCCGCTCCTGTGTAAGTGCGAATAAGGAGTTTCCGCCTTTTTTGTCTTAGCTGCTTTGTTTATGTGTGCGCGCAAGTGTAGCCATAGGAGGGTAAAGTTTGTACAATTTGTCAATACAATTCGTCGATACAAGAGAAAAGAGCAGATGTCAAGAGTGTTTAACGCCTTCAGGTTCGACCCGCAAATCTACGCCGACTTCAAAGAGCTAGTAGCAAAAAACTGGTACACCATGACCTCAGCGCTAGAAAAGTTCATGGCGGACTCGCTCAAGTTTTGGCTAGTTTTCCCGTCTGCCAAGTGGTGAGCTGTAGAAGCGGAAGAGTGTGTCATGCTCTCTTGGCTGAAGGAGGGCAAGTACTGGATTAACCTCGGAGGCAAGGAAAAGACCAGCACAAGAGACCGCTTATTTTAGCTTCTGCCAAAAATTGAAGACGCTGACTTAAGGAAAGACATTGAAGAAAACTTGAAGCAAAAGCCGTAGCGAAAGTTATATGCTCAGTTGAAACGGCAAAGGTGTTTTCTCAACTGACTGGCATTGACAAATTAGAATTCTTCACCTTGAAACTCATCAACCGTCCCGTCTGCAACAATTCAGCCGGGTCTAATCGTTTTCCAAGCAGTTCCATGAGCATCAAGCGCTCTTTAACGGTCACCAAGTCATTTTGTGCGAACGCGTTTATTTTGGAGTTTCCATGTGCAGTGATGGCTTTGTTTTCGCAATGTATTTAAGGTATGAAAGTAAACTATTCTTACTGATTAAAATGACAGAACAGCCACAAGTCACAACCATCAGCAAAAAGGGGCAAGTAGTCATCCCGCAGTCGATAAGGAAAGAGCTTAAAATAAAGCCGAAAAACAAGTTTCTAGTCTACGGAAAAGACGACACTATTATATTGAAAAAGCTGGAACTGCCCGACTTAAAGAAAGAATGGGATAACATCTTCCAAATGATGGATAAAAAGGAACTGAAAATTTCGGATAAAGAAATCGAGAAAGAAATAAGGCAGGTTAGAAAAAAATAACCTGAAGAGTAGAGGTTACGTGCTCAGGGTTGTTCTCGACACTAATGTGCTGGTTAGTGCCATAATTTCTGACGGCAAATCAAGACAGCTCTTAAGAAAAGGAATAGCAAACCAATTTACTATTATCACATCGAACCTAATCCTGAGGGAGCTTGCTACTGTGCTTCGTCGACCAAAATTTAAAACAAGCGAAGAGGAAATTAACAGAATCATTCTAGCATTGGGAAGAGTAGCCCAAGTTGTAAGCGTGAAGTCAAGGTTTCAGGTTGTCAGAGAAGACCCTAAAGATGATATGATTTTGGAAACGGCTTATGACGGAAGCGCCGATGTGATTGTATCTGGAGATAGTCATCTTCTGGCTCTGCAGAATTTCAGGGGAATCAAGATACTCACTGTTCAAAGCATGCTTGAATTGATTTAACTCTGTTTGACGGCACTACACTCCACAAATTGGTTGCCTACTTACCCCTTTAAACTCTTTAAGCATCAACACATCAATAAGTCAGACACATGGTAACGAATGTGTGTCATCTGGACGGCGAATTCTTTTTTTGCTTTCTTCCAAATTCTTCACCTTGAGACTCATCAACGGTTCCGTTAGCGACAATCCAGCTGGGTCTAATCGTTTTCCAAGCGGTTCCATGAGCATCAAGCGGGAAAGCTATCACGGTTCCCACACCTGTCTGAAGCTGAAATTGATTAAGTTTCTGGACCTCCTCAACCTGAACCGCAATCTGAGGTACTTCTTCCCTTATGAGGTTTCTTTCAATTTCCACGAAAAATAGCTGAACTCGGTTAATAATGGGGTAAATTGCATCTACGGAAAGCATCTACAACTCGTCAATACAACCTTCAAACATGAGCCCCGGGCGCACCTGCTGAAGACTTTCTGCTTGTGCGCAACCTCTACCCTCAGTTCAGCAGCGGTTTCTGCGAGTCGGCTAAGGGTTGGAAATTCGAGTGGCAGTTAAAGTTCTTGAGCTGGGATGATTTTTAAGTCTGGGATTTTTTTGAAATGCTCTATATTACATGTGGCTACGCTGAACTCTCTTGTTAAGGCTATTGCCCCAATAAACGTGTCTCTAAGCCCGATTGTTTGACCTTTTGTTTCAAGTTCAGCAAAAATGTAATCTGCTTTTTCAGCGGACCTTGGTGTCAAAGGCAAAATTTGCAGTTTATTTAGCAGTCTCTTGGTTGCTTGAAGGTTTTTTTCGGGGTTTCTTGATTTGTGTGCGCCGTAATGTAGCTCAAATTGGTTTATTACTGTTGTAGATAGCAGGAGGTTTTTGTCTTGTAGTCTAGCGACGAATGCTACGGCTTCTTTTTTGTTCCTGAGAAGGTCAATTAGTACATCCGTGTCGATTATCGTTTTTGTGGTTTCCATGTTTCCCATACCTGACTAATCGACGCCTTGATTTTCTCTGCTTCTTCATCTGTTACATCCCAAGAGCCAGCCAAATCAGTAATTTTTCTTCCTTTTTCCCTTTGTCTTATCAGATGTTTCATTGCTTCCTCTATCGATATGGGTCTTTTCAGTTTGACTTGTAGTTCGCCAGCTATTGCGGCGAGTTCGGCATATGTTTCTTTGCTAACTTTTACTGCTTTAAGTTCAGTCAATTATCAATCTACCCTTGGTGGTAAAAGTAGTTTAAACATACCTAATAAACTTACCGAGAAAAAATACCTAAAATTAAGGAAACAGAAAAAAGCTATTGTTTTTTGCTTAGTTCTTCTGATTTCTTTGGCTCTGTCCACTCGGACTTGGCGTTCCTTAACCATTCGTTCAGCAAATAAATCAACCAGCTCATCCTTCACGCCTGCGGTAATTGCAATGTTTCCGGGAGCCTATATGTCTTTCAATTAGATAAGGAGGTGAATCACTTAGAGAAGGAGGGGACGCACACGATAATTCTTTAAGAAAATTATGGCACAGCATAGACGTAGATTGGGTATATCCTGTCCTGATCTGTTTTGATCGGATTCCACTTTTTAATTTGGTGAACACAAGAAACGATTATGGTTCCTTTTCGTAATTCTTTCTCTGCAATTTTATTCATTAAGCTGCCTGACAGGTAACAGAGCAGCACGTCGGCTTTTGCTAAGTTAACATCTTGCAGGTTGTTTTTTATGCACGTAACACCGCAAAGTTTCTTTTTGCTGATTTCTCGTTGAATCCACCATGCTTTGAACGGATCTGCCTCTACTGCAACTACTTGTGCACCTGAATCAGCAGCTTTGAAAGCGATGTTCCCGTACCCTGCGCCTAAATCAAAAACAAGCTTGCTACTATCTAAATTTGCTAACTCAAGCATTCGCTTAACCCTCTGATCAGGCAACCGCATCCACATAGCTCCGTAGACGTACCCCCCAAAGATAGCAAAATAAATAAATCCAACAAATAAGGCGAATAAAATTAAATCGATAGTTGGGGGCATGCCTTTCAATCTGCATTTAAACTTTAAAAATTTAGCGAACTCAAAATAAGAATCTGAAAACAGTAGAGTTAACAGCTAAAGAGCAAGGCGTGAACTTGACGCAGACCGAGTTGCGGTTGTTAGAGCAAAAAAAACTATTGTCTTTTGGTTAATTCATCAAGGATTTCTTTGGCTCTGTCCACCCGCACTTTGCGTTCCTTAACCATTCGTTCAGCCACCAAATCAACCAGCTCATCCTTCGCGCCTGCAGTAATTGCAATGTTTCTTGCGTGCAGTGACATGTGGCCACGCTGGATGCCCTCGTTTGCCAGTGCTCGTAGTGCACCGAGGTTTTGGGCTAAGCCGACTGCGGCTAAGACTTCTGCGAACTCGTTGGCTGATTTGACGCCGAGGATTTTCATGGCTACTCGGGCTACGGGGTGTGTTTTTACTGCGCCGCCGATTAAGCCTACAGCCATGGGCAACTCGATTACGCCCTCCAAGTCCCCGTTCACATTTTTCGTCCACTTTGAAATGCTGGTGTAAGGTCCTTTTAACGCGGCGTAGGCGTGGGCTCCTGCCTCGATGGCGCGGTGGTCGTTGCCCGTTGCGAGTACTACTGCGATGATGCCGTTCATTGCGCCTTTGTTGTGTGTCGCTGCTCGGTAGGGGTCGGCAGCCGCAAAAGCTGAGGCGTAGGCGATTCCGTCCACGACTGCTTCTCCGCCCAAGGCTTCTTTGGGTACGGTGCACCATGCCTTTGCCAAGCGTTTAGTGGCTAGGTTGGAGATGATGCGTAGGTAAACTTGCCCGCTGGTTAACCGCTCAATCAGGGGTGCCACTGCTTCAGCCATGGTGTTAACTGCGTTCGCGCCCATTGCATCTCGGCAGTCAACGTACAACTCGACGATGAGCATCTGCCCCATGGTAGTGTCTATGATTTTTGCGTCTAGGTCTTTTGCTCCGCCGCCGAAAGAGTTTAAAACTGGGTCTTGGTCGTTGGCTTTCTTTAAAATGTCCGCTTTAGCCGCTAAGACTTGGTTTTTCGCGTGTTTAGCGTCTTTTAAGCCGACAACTTGAACTTGCCCAATCATCACGGGAGCTGTGCTGCTTGTGTGGAATCCCCCTCCATCGCGGACCATTTTTGCGGCGTAGCAGGCGGCGGCAATCACGCTTGGCTCCTCAGTCGCCATTGGGATAAGGTAGTCTTTGCCGTTGATTTGGAAGTTCACCGCCAAACCGAGGGGTTCTGGGAAGACGCCGATGACGTTCTCCGCCATGTGGTCAACCGTGTCCATGGATAAGGCGCCCGTGTTCTCAAGCAGCGCGGCTTCCTCGTCGGTTAAGCATGCGATATCTTTAACGATTGCTAACCGCTCTTTCGGCGAAAGTTTATAGAAACCTGAAATTACAGATGTCTTAGCCATTTTCCATTCCTTTATTCGCTTGTAAATTGAAAGTTAGTTTTATTATTTGCTTTTAAGCTTTAGCCAATGTCTACCTGAAAAGGCCGCAGAAGGGCAACGGAGTACAAGTGCCAAAGCTTATCTGTTGGAAGTTCAAGATTGGAACCGACCAGTCCTGAAAGTGAGCGTTAACCGCCTAGACGTCTGGAGAACCATCCAATTCTTCTACGCAAACATAGGAAAAGACGGCAGGATATTCATTCCAGAATTAGTGCTTGCTTTCTTCCAAGATGAAAAAAGCAGTCTTGCAGGCTCCATTTTTGAGGCAACTCTTGAACCAGCATAGCTATGTCTTTTTGAACAACAAGCGGTGGCTGATGACGCTTTTTCGAATTTTTGTGTTGTTTTTCCGAGAATTAAGCACGAGAATAACCAAACGCTTGATAAGTTAATTAGCGAAGAAGCGTTACTATTTACCAATTATCTTTATGCACGAAAGAAAAGAATGAGTGCCCAGAATGCTTGCATTTAATGCGAACTGAATTATTTACTAGAATACTCAGCGTGCGCATTTGACTTTTTTTGTCGAACTTCCGCAACGTCAACCAACTTAAAAAGAAAACTTGCAAATGAAAGGTACTCTAAAGCATCACCAACATTTGTTAAATAAACATCCTTGTGAGCAAAAACATTTCTTACGCTTAAGACAGCTCCCATAAAAAGATGTATTATTCCCTCTTGAATACTACTATCTCCAGTAAACCTAGCTAGAGAAGACTGTAAAACAGGGTTTTGAGGATTGAAAACATGCGTAATGAGAGGAAGACCATCTTTTTCGAGAATATCACTTTTTTCCTGAATAGTAGTTAGCAGTTTTTTATAGGCATTAAACACTGCGCTGGGAAAATCATTATTAATAAACTGTTTTCGAGAAGAATCAATAACTAAACAATGAAAATTTCTTTCGTCAAATATCCTTGCTAGTTCCTCTTCACTTTTTTTGGGATTAGGTACATCTTTTGAATCTTGTATGAAAGAAACCAATGAATCTGATGGTTGGATAACACCTGATTTAATGAGCTTCTCGTATTGGTTAATTGCATCTAACCATTCTGCTTTATCGTCACGTGAGGCATATTTTTGATTAGCAACGGATAACATAAAACCTGTTTTTATGAAAGCAAAGATTTTTGCTTTTTCACAACCAGATTGTTCTAAGGCTTCGACTATTCTTTTTGTAATCTCGTAAGGAGATTCATCTTGCGCTTGTGGAAATACAAGCCCTTCTAAAATATGAGAGTTGCAAAAACTAAATTTTAAATCCTTGGCGAATTGTCTGTTGAAATCATTATTTAATGGAATTTTAATAGTTTTCTTTTTCGGGAATTCAGACATCTTGAAAGATTATAAGCTGTGTATTCTTATAATTCCTTGCTTTGTATCCTCTTAGGAGCTATGGTATTTGTAGTCTAATGCCTTAGCTAACATATTTGAGAGGCTTTCAACAGGTTTAGAGATGTTTCAAGATTATAATGTGGTTTGCTCTGGGGTTCGCGGCATCGGAACTGCGGAGATGCCTAAGCGCTTGCGGATTTCCTTAGCTAGCACGGCACCGTGGCTCATTCGGTAGTTGTCGGTGATTACCTGTTTTGCTTTTGAACGCTTGACGTACTCAATTAAGTCGTCAAAATCCGAGTGGTCGCTTAACGCCACCAAATATTCCCTGTCACCGATTTGCCTGCATGGCGCGGTGAATTCCCAGCCGCTAAGACAGATCTACGCTTTACGCAAACCCGCCTACGCGTAGGCGTAACTGCAAGAGAGGCATAGCACTTCGAAGCTTAAAACAGTTTTCTGCAACGGAAACACTGCTTCGGCTTCATGTTTTTAACGAAAGAGACCGCGTTTAAGTAGCCGCACCGTTTACATTTGTAATCATTAACAGTTAAGCCTATCTTATTTTTGTCCATAATTCACCACCACTAAATTTTTTTTAGATAATTCTTGTTGTTCAGGTTTCAATCGGGTATCCATGCCCTTTTTCGAAACGCCCAAGTTTTTCTGAGCAGCCTCAAGGTAGAAAATTTTGCGTTTACGGGCTTTATCGTACTCTGAGCGTACGACACCTAGGCCTCTTAATGTGCATAAATATTGAGAAGCGTTCGCGCGTTGGTTACCCATCAACTTCGCAACGTCATCAGCGCATCCGGTGCCGCCGAGTTGTTTAAGAGCCCATAGGGTTCGAGCTATTTTAGAGTCAACTTCATTCAAGACATCGTAGTCGCATTGTAAAATGTTCGTTTTAACCAGCATTTTATTACATTCAAGGTGAGTTAAACGCTCCTCCAAGTTCCTTAATTTTTCATTTAACTTCGCGTTTTGCTTCTCAAGCGCCGTGACTCTCGCCAGTGTCCAACGTTTATCGCCCATTAGTTTCCCGCTCCATTTTTACGAGCGCAAATACTTGTTTGACACGCGAGCTTGAATACGCGTCTACGTTTAGACACGCGGCGACCGCCCCTGAGGATGATACGGATAGGGGGATGGTAACGGCTGCTGCGGCTAAGCCTGATAGCGACTTCGACCGCCGTTAAGGCGAACGCTAAACATTTTGAGGTTTTAGCCATCATTCTTATTACCCACCCCACAATTAGCAGAGACGCAAACCCAGACTATAAGTTTCAATGAAAATGTGAACAACACAAAAACACTTGCCAACTATTCAAACAGCAAATACACATCTTCCCATAGGCTTTATGCGCACATTTCTATCGAATCTACTGTGCAATCAAATTACACAGCTAAAGTTCCAGTATTCTGATTCTTAACTGAAATCGAAGGCTTTCTAACATTCCTTGCCGGCGTTAGACGAAAAAGTGCTGTTTTAGAGTTTCGGCGTTTGTCAAGCCAGCCCATCCGTGAAAGTTGATTCAGATAAGTGCTCTCGATTGCTCGGCACCGCCCCGTAAGATTCGACACTTCCACTGCACTACACTCGCCCTTAGAGGAAACAGCAACATAAGTCCTTCTCAGATGATCTGGCAAGGTCATCAATTCAGACTCAGGTAAATTAACGGGCTGCGGCTTCCAACTTGAGAAGCTGTTCTCAATATCATCAAGACGATGACGTATACTCATCATCTCCTTAAATATACTTTCAAGAACCGATCTTCGAACCAAGATTCTTCTTTAACTCCATTATCCACATATTGAGCCAACCTATGCTTGGTAAAATTGAATTTAACTTTTTTTGAAAACCAAACTTAAGCGACTTGCAAAACAAACTTGACAAGAAGCGAAGCCGACTTCACAAAAAAGCAAAGGCTAATTCGCACGTGAAAGTGAAGCCGACTTCACAAAAAGGCAGAGGTCAATTCGCAAGTCAACGAACAAGCTGCTTTCTAAGGTCGATAACTGTTGTCCCCGCGAATTTATCAAAATACCGAATAAATCTTGCGTCATCAAGCCAATACCCAAACAACAGGTCGAAGGGAAGAAGCACTTTCCCGAAGTTTCGTACTGCAGCATGGTCATAGGAAAGCTTTCTGCCATCAGTTTGAACAACTTTCAAACCAAATATTCGCTTACCTAAAGTTTGACCGTTGAAACCTTCAAACAGCGTCGAATACACCCAGATTAAGCCTAATGCAACGAAAAGCGGATTCAAGACAATGACTACCCAGTTTGCTCCAGCTGAAAGCAGGCTTCCAAGCAAGAGCAGCACCGCCAACGCTAACATAATACCGAAGTCTGTGAGAAACGATTCAATCCGTCGGATGTACGAGGCAAGAGGAAGCGGCGATGTCGACGTCATGTTTATGCCAGCAGCCTCAGCCCATGATTCGACGTCGACGATGACTCTGACTGCGGCTTCCCCCGTTCGGCTGAGCCTGTATTTTCCAGTCTCTGTCTGCTCAATGAAAGGCTGCAGACTACGCATATGGAAGCTAAGCTTGCCAGTGTCGATGTTCAGGCTGTTTTTCAAATCAGTAAAGCTGGCTTCACCTTTGTCTCGCAAAATCAAAAGGATTTCTCGTCTAATTTTATGCGAAAGAACGGAAAGGATTTTTGAGACGTTTTCCTGGTCTTCTGTCATCACCTAAAACCTAATTTCTGCTTTATCCAAAGTTGAAACCTGTCAAAGATGTTGCCTTTTATGAACTTATCAAACTAAGATATAAATTGAACCCAAATCTACTGAAACTTCCATGGTTTCATGGAATAGGAGCGCTGACTTGTCCCAATATTAGCGCGCCTCCCCGAGTAGCGCCCAAGCCCTAAAGAGTCAACTGTCGAATAGGGTTTTTTTCATTAAATTTTAATCCCTTATAATGTGGTTTGCCCAGGGGTTCTCGGCATCGGAACCGCGGAAACGCCTAAGCGCTTGCGGATTTCCTTAGCCAACACGGCGCCGTGGCTCATTCGGTAGTTGTCTGTGATAACCTGTTTTGCTTTTGAACGCTTCACGTACTCGATTAAACCGTCAAAATCCGAGTGGTCGCTTAACGCCACCACGTATTCCCTATCCCCGATTTGCCTGCATGGCGCAGCGAATTCCCAGCCGCTGAGGCAGATGCGCGCGTTTCGCAAACCGACGTACTCGCGGGCGTTCATGTGGTAAAAGGCGACGCATGGAAGATTTTCTTCTAAAAGTTTCCGCCCGTCAGCATCCGTCGAAAGAGAGATGCCGTTCAGCCGCATGCCGTGTTTCCTGCAAACTTGGGCAATTTCATAAACCCGCTGAGGCATGACAAAGGGCACTGACACGTCAGCGTCTCTTAGAAGCTGCATGGCTTCCTGAAGTTTTCCGTGATACCCAAAAACGTAAACTGAGCCGACTCGCAAGCGTTTCTCAACCATCGAAACGAAAAGTTCACGCACATCCACGCCGAACCTGCGACTGCAAGATGGGCTACCGTACGTTGCCTCAACCACCAGCACGTCGCACTCAACGACGGGTGTATCATCAATCCGGAAGTCGCCGCTGTAGGCAACCCTTATTCCGCCCGCATCCTCAACCAGCACTTGCGCCGCACCCAAAATGTGGTCG
>Ga0187784_10004578_pt1 | contig 11187 bp, 9 predicted proteins | sample 1015_SJ02_MP15_2_FD_132964 | JGI IMG/M metagenome (GOLD analysis project Ga0187784, IMG submission 132964) | Tropical peat soil microbial communities from peatlands in Department of Meta, Colombia - 1015_SJ02_MP15_20_MG | ecosystem: Environmental > Terrestrial > Soil > Wetlands > Peat | place... | reverse complement strand
CGTTCGTGACGGCGGCCCGCCGCGACATGCACAGATGCGGCCGCAACAAGCGCGGGCATTGCGCGATACATGCCTGCGGTTTTTTCCGCGCGCAACGCTACCGCTGATACCGGCGCTTGATTTGCTTTCCCGTCGCTCTTTGCAGCGATCGCGCTCGCCCTATCTCGCCGAAATCGCCGCAATTACGGATGTGCTGGATTTTTCCGGCATTTGGATACTGAACGCATCTTATCAATGGGGCTGTACGGCGCGAGCATGCCAACAGAACGGCGTGCCGTGGCTTATCCGGACGCTCGACTGGCCGTTCGCCGGTCTTGGACGGCATGCCGAGATTGCGCGCATGCGCGGTGTCGGCGGCGACTTTCTCAGCGTCACTTGGCCCGGCTATGTAGGCGTTCTCACTGCGATGGCGCCGCAACGGTTTGCGGCCGCGCTCAATCAAGCACCGATGTGGCGCCGCACCCGCCACCGTTGGTGTCGTCCCTATGATTACGCGGTCAACACGCTGCGCGCTTCCGCCGTCTCTTACATCCCGCCGGATCAGGTGTTGCGGCGGACGTTCGAGGAGTGCGAAGACTTTGCCGCCGCGCGGCGCATGCTCGAGGCAACGCCGATTGCGCGCCCAGCCATCTACACGTTGGTTGGTTGTGCCCTGGACGAGCTTTGCGTGATCGAGCGTACCGAGACCGAGTTTTTGACCCGTTCGAGCAACACCTGCGCCGCCAACGACTGGGAGCCATGCCGTCCGGGCTGGGAAGGGCGCATTGGCATGCGGCGGTTCTTGGTCAGTTCGTTCGCCGACGCGGCGGGTTTCAGCCAAGCGCGCCGCGAATCGCTCGCGGCTTGGAGCGGATCGTTGTCGGCGAGCGACTTCCAGTGGGTGAGGGAGCCGGTGCTCAATCCCTATACGCGGCTGGCGGTCGCGATGAATCCGGCCTGTGGAATTTTGCGTGCGGTTGGCTACGACCTCACCGGCGAGGCGTTGCCCGCGCCGGTGACGGAGATTTGCGAACTAGAACTCGTGGCGCAAGCGGCTTAGAGCAGTCGATGGCGAGACCCTGATGACACGGATTAAATCACGCGACGGCACCAAGCTTTATTGCGAGGAGGCTGGCACTGGCACGCCGATCGTATTCGTCCACGAGTTCGCCGGCGACTATCGCACATGGGAACCGCAGATGCGATATTTCTCCCGTTCGCATCGCTGCATTACCTTCTCGGCGCGCGGCTATCCGCCTTCGGACGTGCCGGAAGACCCGGCGCGTTACGGCCAGGACATAGCCTGCGACGATGTCGTGGCGGTTTTGGATGCACTCGGCGTCGACAAAGCGCACATCGTCGGTCATTCAATGGGCGCCTACACCGCGCTTCACGTCGGCATCCTGCATCCGCGGCGTTGCATCTCGGTGACCGCGGCAGGCTGCGGCTGGGGGTCGCTGTCCGATCCCGCGGCGCGCGAGGCGATGCGTAAATTTGCAGCGTCGACCGCGCTCATGTTCACCGAAAAAGGCATGGTGGAGGCAGCAGCCAGCTATGCTGAGAGTCCCGGCCGCCTGACCCACAAATACAAAGACCCGCGTGGCTTTGCCGAATTTGCCCGAATGCTCTCAGAACATTCGGCGCAAGGCCACGCTTTGACCATGTCGATGGTGCAGGCCCGCCGTCCCACGCTCTGGGACATGGAAGCGGTTTTACGCCGATTTGCCGTACCTCTTCTCGTCATTGTCGGCGATGAAGACGACGCGTGTCTCGAGGGAAGTCTGTTTCTCAAACGCACGGTGCCTACAGCTGGACTGTTGGTGATCCCGCGTTCCGGTCACACCATCACCAGCGAGGAGCCGACCGCCGTTAATGCTGCGCTGGCGGAATTGTTCTCTGCCGCCGAGGCCGGCCGCTGGCTCGCGCACCGCCCGCCTGCGTGAGGTGCTATCCTCGATGCCGTTGCAAAAAGCTTAGCGTCTTTTCGTTGAACTCAGCGACGTTTTCATAAATGGCCGCGTGCGCGCTGGTCTCAAATACCAGAAGTTCGCTGCCTTTGATGCCGTTCTGCATCGGGCCGGCAAAGCGGGGCGAGCACACGAGGTCATGGCGTCCGAAGGTGATTTGAGTGGGCGCCTTGATGCGCCCGAGCTCACTCAGCGCATCATGAGCGATCACCGCGCCCGACTGGCTTACGAAGGCGTCCATAGGCTGCTTCGGCCGACTGCGTACGAACGCGGCCAATTGGTCGATGTAGTCCGGCTTGGCGGCATAGAGCTCCGGCGTGAAACACCAGGGGAAGATTCCCTGGATGACCATTTCGGTCACGTCCCCTAACCCCTTGGCGATGCTCCGCCAGCCTCCGACCACGGTTTTGAGGAACGGGTCTGACTTGGTCCAGCCGCTGTGCACGGAAAGGGATTTGACGCGCTCTGGATATTTGCCGGCAAGCCAAAGTCCCGTCGCCGCGCCAAGCGACACACCGCTGACATGAGCGCGCTCGACGCCGATCGCCTGCATGAACGCGGCGAGATCGTCGGCGAACAACTCCATGGAGTACGTTCCCGGCGGTTTGTCGGTTTCGCCGGCGCCGCGCGGATCGACGGAGATGCAGGTAAAATGCTTTGCATAGTCGGCGACCTGGAATGCGTAGCACGCATTATCGGCGGTCAAAAACGGAATGAGCAGGAGCGGTTCGCCCGTTCCCTGTTGCTCGTAGTTGATAGTGATGCCGTTCGCTTTGACTTTAGGCATGTCATCCTCCCGTACTCGTCCGCCCGCCTTCTTAGTGCGGCGTCGCCCCGAAACCTATAGTCCCCTGACCAATCGCGTCAACGCGCCCGCCCGTCTTAAAAAATATTATCGAGAAGATGCGTCTTGTTGATGCGCAGGAGCTTTGATCGGCAAAGCGACGCCGGCCCTATACCCGACGCAGCGGCATCGACCACGCAAGCCAAGCCCCGATAGCCGTGAACGCGGCGACCGTCACGAAGGCGGCGCGGAAGGCGGCGCCGATCTCGGTCTGGACCAATACTTGGCGCGCACGCGGCAGGGCAGCGATCGCGTCCGGCCCTTGGTCGATCAGCGCTCCGAACAGCCCTGCAGTCTCCCGATCGCTGGCTGCGAGGACGGAAAATAATACTGCCGCGACTGCCGCCGTGCCGAAGGCCGCTCCGACCGAGCGGGAAAACTGCACCATTGCCGCGCCGGTGCCGAGCATGCGCTGGCCCGCAACGGATTGCACGGTGACTTGGACAACCCCCATGACCGTTCCCATGAAGATTGCCGTGCCACCGAGCACCCAAGACAATTGCCCGAGCGTTAGGCGCGGCACGTAAAACGCGAGAAACAGTAAGCACGCAGTCGCCACGAGGTATCCGTAGGACGGGAAGACGGCGGTACGCCCAGTCCGTGTCACCAATTGACCAGTGACCAGCGATCCGATGCCAATTCCAAACATCAGCGGCAACAGCAGCAAACCGGTCTCTGCAGGCGAGGTGCCGCGCACCGCGCGCAGATAAATAGGCAGAAATGTGATCAGCGAGACTAAAGCGGCGCCGTGGCAAGCGGCCAAGCCGTCGCTGCGCCAGACCGACGGTTCTCTAAACAAGGCCGGGGGAATGAGCGGGGAGATCGAATGCCTCTCCTGCCAAATCAGGGCGAGCAGGGCTAGCCCGCCAAACAGCGCCAGACCCGACGCTAGCGGTAGGCTTTGCGCGTCCATCCGCTGGATCTGTTGCAGGGCCAGAATGACTGGGCTCACGAACAACATGAACAGCACCAAACCGGGAGCGTCGAATGTGGTTCGCCGGCGGTCGGTTGGCTGTGTCTTTAGCCGCAACACCAAGAGAACCGCGACGAGGCCGAGAGGCAAGTTGACGAGGAAAATTGAACGCCATCCGAATGCTTCCGTAAGGTAACCACCCGCGACCGGTCCAAATGTGCTGGACGCGACTGAAACACCGGCGAGGAAACCCTGATAGCGGCCGCGCTCGCGCGGGGGAACGGTTTCGCCGACTAGCGCTTGCGACAGAGTCATCAGACCGCCGCCGCCAAATCCCTGCAGCACGCGCGTTGCGGTCAGGATTTCAATGTTGGGGGCAAGCGCACAGAGCAGTGAGCCAGTTATAAAAATGGCGAGCGCGGTGAGAATCATGCGCCGGCGCCCGTAGGAATCGCCAAGGCGCCCATAGACCGGAGCCGCGATCGTATTGGCAATCAAATACGATACCACGACCCAGGACACCCGCTCGACCTCTCCAAGGGTCGATGCCATAGCGGGCAAAGCTGTGGCGACGATGGTCTGGTCGGCCACCGCGAGAAACATCGGCAGCATGATCGAAGGGAAAACCGCCCAAAAAAGCGATTTGCCACCCGGGTGCTGTTGCTGGCTCGTGGCAGCGTGAGATTCGGGATGGGCGAGATTTTCATTCATTGGGCAGGCCGATAGCCTCCTCTTCGTGTTCCCAGCGCCTTGCGAGGGCGGTTCGTTGGCGCGCGGCACGGCACCATTTTTCTCTGACGCTGACAAGCAAAGCCCCTGACCGATTCAAATAAAATGAAATGGCAGTCCGATTCCGGCCCGTTGGCGGTGTCGCGATTTTCATCTCTGAGCGGCGAGGGCTCGAAAGATGAAGACGGAGCCCGGTCTGTGACGGAGGCCGGTCCGCCCGCGGGTCGACTGTGCGGAACGATTATTCGGACACGACGTTGATTTGCGGCGGCGTGAGCGTGAATGGGACGCCGATCGCTCGCGCGCGCCGTCGCATCTCAATAGCGACTTGGGTGCGAACTTATGCGATCCACCGGGTAAAAATCCGGCCGCCAAAGGCGGCCGGTTTCAGTCAAATTGTATTTAATGCCGCGGACTCAACCGAGGAAGCCAACTCTCTCTTGTTCGCGGGCCTCGGCTTCGGTTTTGGGCTGCGCCGGCAGCTGCAACACGCTCGCCCCTTGGCCTTCACACAACAGCGTCAACAGTACGATGCGCCCATCGGGAAATTCGAGCGCGTCGTGATGTGCGGCCAGCTTGTCTTTGTTGACTTGGCGGAAAATGGCGGTCGCATGATTGATCGTCTTTGTCTTCCAGCCGAGTAGCCCCGCCGGCAGGCAAGCGACCTCGCCGGCAAAGGCGAGCTCCGTTCCCGGCAGAAGACATACCGCCATTCCGAGATCTTCGGCGTCGGCAAATCCACGCGTTCCGGTGCCGAAGTCACGCGTTACCAGTTTGTCACCAACTTTTGCAGGTCGCGACCGCACGCTTTGGAGGCTAAAGTCACACATTGGCGACTCTCCTTTCTTCCCGGCATTGTCGTCCGGGGCCTTTGCTACCCCCCAACCACCCCTTCGCTAACGAATTGAAGCAAGAATGGTGCCGCGTTTTGCTGCAAAACAGATTGGGCCCCAGCAGCATGTCGCAATTAAGGCTTCCGCCTGGCCGGACACCATTACCGATTGGCGCAAAAACGCGGTCATCGCCGAGTTTAGCAATTGCCGCGGCGGACCGAAAGGATTCGCAGCCGCCTGGACGAGATGACGGAACGAGTCCGATAGGATCAACCTCTCGCCCGCTTGAGCTGCCCCTCGTGAAGATCGCGTGATTTGATCTAGCCGCGCTACGCCTGCCGGCCTCAATGCCCGGCTGAAGCTCCCGCCCTCGCCGGGCCGACGCGCCTGATAAGTAGAAGCGTCAGCGGCACGAGTGCTGCTGCGAACATTGACCAGCTGAAGAAAATGTCGATGTAGGCCATAAGCGCCGCCTGACCGCCCACGAGCTGCGCGATATAGCCGACGGCCTGACCTTGCGCGCTTGCCGGCGATCCGCTTTGCCCGAAATATTGCATGAGGTGATGGACTGCGGATTGATAGATCGGAGACGAGGCAGACAAGTTTTCCGTCAGTCTCGCCTGATGAAATTGCGATCGCTGCACCAGTTGCGTCGCCGCAAGCGACACGCCGACACTGCCGCCAAGGTTGCGCGCCACGTTAATGAGGGCGGAGCCCTCGTTGGTTTTCTGCGGCGGCAGCTCGGCATAGGCGATGGAATTGATCGGGATGAACATGAACGGCATGCCGAGCGTCTGCAATACCCGGACGGACGCGAAATAGGTGAAGCTCGCATCGGGCACGAGCGAGGTCGAGACCCACATGCCGAAGGCAATGAGCGACAGCCCGATGGCAAGCCAATATTTCGGCTGCATGCGCGGAATAATCTGACCGGCAATAGGCATCAGCAGCAGCATCGTCAGTCCTCCCGGCATCATCGCCAGGCCAGACAGCATTGCCGTGTAGGGGAAGTTCGTCTGCATCAGTTGCGGTGTGACTTGATTCGAGCCGAACAGGAGCGCGCCCACCGCCAGCATGACGATGAAGGCCATGGCGAACTGGCGTTGAAATAGCAGGCGAATGTCCACGATTGGATCGTCGCGGGTGAGCTCCCACGGGACAAAGAAGATGAACGAGCAGGCGGCGATGGTCGCGCAAGTAACGATCGTCGCCGACGAAAACCAATCGTCGATCTGGCCGCGGTCAAGCACCATTTCGAGGCTGCCGAAAGTCAGCGCGATGAGCGCAAAACCGATCCAATCAACTTTTAATCCACCGGCGAGGCGCTCGCGGCGTTCCCGCTCCAGGACTTCCGGCTCCACCACGAGCCATTGCACCAGTATGAGCGAGAGAATGCCGAACGGCACATTGATGAAAAAGATCCAGTGCCAGGAGTAATTGTCGGTGAGCCATCCACCAATGGTGGGGCCGACGGTTGGCGCAACAATGACGGCGATGCCGTAAATCGCAAAAGCCTGCGGTCGCTGCTCCGGCCGGAACGTATCCGCGAGCATTGCCTGCTCGCTGGTAGGCATGCCTCCACCGCCGAGTCCCTGCAGAATGCGAAATACGATCAATGCAGTGAGACTGGAGGCCAAGCCGCAGAGCAATGAGGCAATCGTGAACAGCGTGACGCAGATCATGTAGAAGCGCTTGCGCCCGATGACGTTTGACAGCCACCCGCTCACCGGCAACACCACTGCGTTAGCAATGAGGTAGGTCGTTACCACCCAGGTACTTTCGTCGATGCTGATGGCCAGGCTGCCGGCGATGTAGCGCAGCGCCACATTGGCGATGGCGGTATCGAGCACGACCATGAAGGTCGCAATCGAGACGACAAGAGCAATGAGATAGGGGTTGCGGCCGCCTGCCGCGGAGCGGCTTTCTGGCCCCCTGTGCTGGCGCTCGGCGCTCATTGCGTCTTGACCGTGGGCACGACCGACATTCCCGGTCCGAGCAGAACGTCGGGCGGGTGATCGAAGACGATCTTGACCGGGATGCGCTGAACGATCTTGACGTAATTCCCGGTCGCATTTTCTGCCGGCAGAAGACTGAAGGCGGTGCCGCTGCCAGGCTGGATGCTGTCGACGCGGCCCTTGAATATGCGGTCGGGGAAAGCGTCGATCCTGATATCGACCGGATCGCCCGGCCGCACCGTCCGCAACTGCGTCTCCTTAAAATTTGCCGTCACCCAAACGTCCTGCGGCACGAACATCAGCAATGGCTGTCCTACTGCGGCGTAATTGCCCTTGGTGGCAGTAAGCCGCACTACACGCCCGCTGACCGGCGCAGTGACAAGCGTGCGCGACAAATTCGCGGCCGCTTGTTCCTTGGCTGCGGTCGCCTGCTCCCATTGCGCTTCCGCCTGCTGGCGCTGTGCCTGCAGGACCGGAAGCTGTTTCTCGGTGGCGACAGCGTTGGCTTCCGCGGCCGCATAATTGGCCCGAGCCTGCAGGAGGCCGGACGCATATTGTTGCGCCTGCTCCTGAGTGACGGCGCCTTGCTTAACGAGCGCCGTGTAGCGCTGTTCTTGCTGTTCGGCGAACGCAAGTGCCGCCTGCGATTCTGCCGCTTGTTTTGCGGCCTGGTCGATGCGCGCCTGCTGCGCGGCAAGCTGCGCATCGACATTGGCCAAACTGGCCTTGGCCTGATCCACCTGCGCCGTGGCTTGATCGAACTGCGCTTTGTAATCGCGGTCATCGAGCCGCACCAGGACGGCTCCCGGCTCGACCAACTGATTGTCCGTAACCGGTACGTCAACAATAGCGGCGTTGACCTGCGAACTGATCGAGACGGTGCGCGCGTCGATGAAGGCGTCGTCGGTCGATTCATATCCGCTTGAGTTGAACCACCACGCTACGACGGCGATGATGATGGCGACAATCAGGGCGGTAATGACCAATACCATGCGGCGCCGGCGGCGCAGCCGCTCGACGAAGAGCTGCGGCTTTGCCGCGGGCTCCATGGTCGGTCTCGTTTCCCGGGCCGGCGCGGTATCCTGCCGACGTTCGTCACTCGTGCGCTGATCCATGCTCGGAATAAATGTTGCGCGCCATGGCATCGCCGCCCATTGAGCGGGAGCCCGGCGCCCGGCCAGAATCGGAGCAGTTTTTAGCCGCTAATGACCGGCCAGTCACGAGGGGCCGACTGAGGCGGCGCGTGCGATTAATGTGCGACTAGCGCCGGCCGCGCGTGGGCCCGCGTGGAAGCTGTGGCGGGCGCCGGCGGCTGCCCGGTTTTCGTCTCCGCCCGCGTCGCGCAGAACTCCTCGACAGCCGCAACTATCGCCGCGGCTAAACCCGTACGGCGTTCGGCGCTTGCCAGTTCCAACTCCTCTTGCCGGTTCACAATCGATCCGGCCTCGAGCAGCACGGCCGGCATCGCCGTGTTGCGCAGTACGATCAGCTGGTCATACCGGTATACGCCCGCATCGGCGTCGAGGAGCTGGTGACGATGTCTACCCATAAGGGGCAAAGTGTAATGGGGTGTGTAATGCATGCCACGCGCTTGCAGTTCGTGCCCCAAGAGCCGGGCAAACGCGAGACTGCCTTTGCGATCGGCATTTGCCTCCGAGATGAAGATGGCGTACCCGCGAAAGCGGTCACTGAACTGATGTTTCTGTCCATTGTATTCCCAAGTCTCGATGAGATTGTCCGGCACCGAATCGTGGTGGATGGAGATAAAGAGATCGGCATGCAAGGCGTTGGCGCGTCCCGCTCGCTCGAATAACCCGAGCCAAGGACGGGTCGCAGTGATGAGACGGATTGTTTTGGCAAAGCCGGAAGCGACAAGGGCTTGTTTGACAGTGTCGGCAAGCTCAAGATTGAAAGCATATTCGGGGACGCCGTGGGCGCTTTCCGCGCCGGGCGCGTCCGCAGTGTGACCGACATCCACCACGACACGAAAGGCGGCCGGCTGACAGGCCGTGACCTTCGCCGGCGGCGGCCCGTCCTCAACGCTGCGCGCCGGCCGCCCGATCAAGACAACAATTGCAGCGGCGAGGATTACAAGAAGCGGGCCCCTGCGGCGTAACTTTCTCATGCTATTTTTGTATTTAATCGAGTCAACTTGCCATTCACCGACGCACTAGCGCCGGTCGCCCGGCAGCGCTGCATCGACGCCTGCTTGTACGGGACCGCTAGCTGTCGTACCAAAAAACGCTTCGTAGAGTAAGTGGACGATTGATATGACCCTAGTCCGCGAGCCGCTGATAGCTTCCGCCGCCATTGCCGACTTGAGGCCCACTCAAATCACCGTTGGCATGCGCGAGGTCCTGAGCAAAAGAAAACGCTGGCGCGAGATGGGCGCCAAAAAGGATCAGACGTTTCTCGGTAAGCACATTATCCCGGTGGTATTGGGTCCCAAGCAACGGCACTACGTGGTCGATCATCATCATCTCGCCCGCGCGCTGCATGACGAAGGCGTCAAGCAGGTGGCGGTCACGGTTGCCTTCAATCTCAGTCAACTCGATCGCGACGCGTTTTGGAAAGTGATGGACAACCGGAATTGGATGCATCCCTACGACGCCGAGGGGGTGCGGCGGCCCTATCGCGACATTCCCAAGCGCGTTTCCGAGCTGATCGACGATCCGTTCCGGTCGCTGGCCGGAGAGCTGCGGCGTGCGGGCGGTTTCGCCAAGGATACAACGCCGTTCAGCGAATTCCTCTGGGCCGATTTTTTGCGCCGGCGCCTCAAGCGAAAAGTTCTCGAACATGACTTCGAGCATGCGATCGAAACGGCACTAGAACTGGCAAAAAGTCAGGAGGCGAACTATTTGCCCGGATGGTGCGGTCCCGATCCAGAGGCATGATGATCGAGGCTGTGATGAAGCCAGTGGTCGCAGTGATTGCTGCCGGAATGATGGGCGCGGCAGTCGGCAGAAGGCTCGCAGACCATGGCATCAAAGTATTGACCTCGCTCTCCGGTCGCAGTGAATCGACGGCGGCGCGCGCCGATGAAGCCGGGCTACTAGCGGCGAGCGATTCCGAGATTGCATCGGCGGATTTTATCCTATCGATCGTGCCGCCAGGCGAGGCTCTGGTACTCGCCGAGCGGCTTGTGCTAGCGCTCAAGGCGAGCAACGCAAAACCTGTTTTTGTCGATTGCAACGCCATCAATCCGAATACAGTTGGCCGCGTGGCCGCGTTGATTGAGCCGACGGGTTGCGCCTTCGTCGATTGCGGCATTATCGGTCCGCCGCCGCCGCGCATCGCGGCGGCGCAAGGGGCCGACCGCGAGGTGACCCTCACTGGGCCGCGCTTTTATGCTTCGGGTCCCGCAGCCATACGATTTCTCAACTTGCGGCAATACGGTCTTGACGTGCGCATGCTGGACGGACAGCTGTCTGCAGCGTCGGCGCTGAAAATGTCTTATGCCGGCATCACCAAGGGGACGCAGGCGGTCGGGGCGGCGATGATGCTCGCAGCAATGCGGGCCGGCTCTGGCGACGCGCTCTACGAGGAGCTCGCCTACAGTCAGAAGGCGCTTCTGAAGCAATTCCAGCAGCAATTGCCGATGATGCCGGCCAAGGCATATCGGTGGGTCGCCGAAATGGAGGAAATCGCCGGCTTTGTCGGCGAAGGCTCCGCCGCACGCGAACTTTATGAAGGGGCCGCGCATTTCTACGCGCGCATGGCCGAGGACTTTGCCGGAAACAAAGAAGATACGACGGCGCTCGAGACGTTTCTAAAAACAGATTCCGCTGAATGAATGCGCGTTGCCGCGGCGAAGCGATCGTGCCAAGCGGGAAATCGTTCGCGCGCTAGCCGGTGACGGCTGAATGCCGGCAGTTGCGGACGAGGTCGACAATCCGAGCGATCGAGCGAAAGTTTGCCGGCGTCATGTCCCGCTCCGGGATGTTAACCGAGAAATCCGACTCGACCG
>Ga0187784_10004577_pt1 | contig 11187 bp, 11 predicted proteins | sample 1015_SJ02_MP15_2_FD_132964 | JGI IMG/M metagenome (GOLD analysis project Ga0187784, IMG submission 132964) | Tropical peat soil microbial communities from peatlands in Department of Meta, Colombia - 1015_SJ02_MP15_20_MG | ecosystem: Environmental > Terrestrial > Soil > Wetlands > Peat | place... | reverse complement strand
TGATGCACGTATCGTAACGCCTGCGACGACGTGCACGCAGAGGGTGGGAGCGTGCCGATGCGGGTTGCGGTTCGGGTGATGGGTTCGTTTCGCAATGCTCCGCGTGCCGGCGAACGGTCGATCGTTGTCAAGGTGATTCATGGGAGCCGCGTGGCCGATGTGCGTCGCGCGGTCGGCATTGGCGATGACGAATCCTGGAACACCAGCATCGCCGGTCAACTCGTCGAGGCGGAACACATGCTTCAGGACGGCGACGCGCTCTTTGTCTTTGCGGCGCTTGCTGACGGGGCGTCATCGCTGCCCGAATAACGGAACAGGGAGTGTGCGCCATGCGCGGGGCTGCGGGGAAGATTCTCAGGGCGGATCTCACGACTCGGACGATCAACGTGGATCGCCCCGATGAGCGCTTCTATCGCACCTACCTCGGTGGCGCCGGCTTCGTGTCCTATTTCCTGCTGAAGGAGGTGCCCCGAAGGATCGACGCGTTCAATCCTCGGAATAAGCTCATCTTCGCGATCGGACCCCTGACAGGCCTGCCCCTGCCGGGCGCATCGCGCAGCTGCCTTGGGACCAAGTCCCCCCTCACCGGTGGCTATTCGAAGAGCGAGGCGGGGGGCTTCTTCCCCATGGCGCTCAAGAAGGCCGGGTACGATGCTGTAATCGTCGAGGGGCGGGCAGACGCCCCGGTGTACCTCCTGGTGACCGATCAGCGGGTCGAGATACGCGATGCGGGCCGTCTGTGGGGCAAGACCATCCTGGAGACGCGGGACGCCATCGCGGGGGAGACGGGCGAGAAGCAGATCCGCACGGCCGGGATCGGCCCCGCGGGCGAGAACCGCGTGCGGTTCGCGTCCGTGATGAACGACGCCAAGGACGCCCACGGCCGCGGCGGGGCCGGCGCGGTGATGGGCTCCAAGAACCTGAAGGCGATCGCGGTCGCGGGCCGGTGGAACCCCGACGTGGCGGACCCCGTTAAGATCCACGAGCTCGCGGCGACGATGAACAAGAGTTTCTACGACAACCCGCTCTTCGTCAAGGCCCTGCACGACATCGGCACCGGTGGCGAGGCAGCGATGGTCGCGGGCAACGAGGTGGGAAACCTGCCCTCCCACAATTTTGCGGTCAACTCGTTCGACGGGGTGAAGAAGATCACGGCCGACGCCGCCATGGCAGCGTACGGCAAAGGCATGGAGGGCTGCGCCGCCTGCGGCGTGCGCTGCAAGAAGGTGATCGAGATCGACGCGCCCTGGCATGTGAACAAGCGCACGAGCGGGGCCGAATACGAGACCCTAGGCGCGCTCGGCGCCGTGTGCGGCGTGGACGATCTCGCCCACGTGCTGAAGGCCAGCGATCTCGCCAACCAGTACGGCATGGACACGCTCTCGCTCGGGGTGTCGATCGGCTTCGGTATGGAGTGCTTCGAGAGCGGCATTCTGACGCCGCGCGACACCGGCGGGGTCGATCTGCGGTTCGGAAACGCCGAGGCGATGCTCCAGGTGGTCGAGATGATCGCTCGCCGCCAGGGGATCGGCGACATATTGGCGGAGGGGACGAAGCGCGCGGCCGCGCGCCTGGGCCGGGGCGCCGAGGCGTTGGCGATGCACGTGAAGGGTGTCGAGCTCCCGATGCACGACCCGCGTGTGAAGCCGGGGCTCGGGGTCATCTACGCCGTGGAGGCGCAGCCTGCGGATCACATGGCGGGCATGCACGACACCGCCATCTCCCGGGAGTCCCCGTCATTCGAGCAACTGCGGGGGATGGGCGCGACCGTGCCGCTCCCCGCCAGCGATCTGTCGGACGACAAGATGCGGGCCCAGAAGGCCGCGCACGTCTGGCGTCTCTTCCTCGACTCGGCGGTCTGCTGCATGTTCGTCCCGTGGGATCTCGACCAGCTGGTCGAAGGTGTGCGCGCCGTTACCGGGTGGACCTACACGGCGCATGAGGCCCTCAAGCTCGGCGAGCGCATCGCCGCCCTCGGCCGGGTCTTCAACCTGCGCGAAGGGATCACAGCCGCCCAGGACAGCCTGCCGAAACGGATGTTTGGCCCCACGCGGAGGGGCGCCCTGCGGAACGCCGGCCTCGACGAGGAGACGTTCCGCCGCGCCGTGTCCGCCTTCTACGGGATCATGGGGTGGGACATGGAGACCGGCGTGCCGACACGGGGCACGCTGCTGGATCTGGATATCGCCTGGGCCGCGGAACAGTTGCCAACCGCCCTGTGACGGGCAGTCGGGACCGTATCCAAGCCGCTGATCTCGTCCCGCGTGGACGGGTTGACTGCGGCACGTCGGGTTCGCCTCGTGCTGCCTTCATGGAGATCTCACGCACGAAGCGAGGGCATGCCGCCCTACATCCGTGGACGTTCTTGGGACGTGTCATGGGGTGCGGACTTCATCCATCCTCCCTGACCGTCTCCCGAGCGGGGACTTTGCTACGACTTTGGCCGACCACGGGGATTATCTGTACCCGGCGGCCGCGCCGTGTCCTCGATGCCTGGCGCGCTTCATGGTTTCGACTATCTACGACGTTCCCGGGTTGCCCAAGGGCACCCGAGATTGCTTGACCGGCGGCAAGGAGCAAATCTCGAAACTCAGGCACGCGTGACTTGAGACGTTCGTTAGGGGCCGCGATGCTGAGGCTGGCTACCACTTTGTTGTTCCAATCATGCAGTGGAACGGCGACCGCGCCGACACCGGGCTGGTTCTCACCACTCGTATGAGCGTATCCTTGTGCGCGGATGATCGCGAGCTGCTGCCGCAGCACGTTGGTATCTGTGACGGTGGAGGGCGTTTTTGAAGTGAGCAGTCTTGCGGATTTGAGGCGATCGATCGTCTCATCAGGTAAGTACGCAAGGAGTGCCTTGCGCGACGCTCCACAATTCAGAGGAATTCGAGCGCCCAACGGCTCAAAGAGGCGGATATTCTGCGGACTCTCGATCTTGTCGATGATGATGCCATACAGATCGTCGACAATCGATAGGTACGTCGTCTCCAGCGTCTTGGCAGTGAGTTCCTCCATGTATGGGCGCGCCACGGCTCGGATCTCAATAGTGTCGCTTACGCGAAGCCCCAGTCGGAGCAGACGCGAGCCAAGGCGATAACGTCCACTGCTCGCGTCTTGATTGACGAAGCCTACGGTTTGTAGCGCCTTCAGCAATCGGTGGATGGTACTCAGCGGGAGACCAGAGGCTCGGCCCAACATGCCGAGCGTTGCCTCGCCGCGGGCCTCGTTCGCGAGTAACTCGAGGAGTTGTACCGCCCGAAACAGCGTCTGCATCGCACCCAGGCTCCTTAGATTTGTTGCCTCGATTCCGTGTCGTTAGCGGTTCCAAGAAGGTCCTGAAGGGCAGAAGGAGTTTCTTGCCGACCACCGAATATTCTATCATATGGAAGTCATTCCGTATAGTGGAAATCCGCTTAGGATGGAGTGGTCGGTCGAGGCGGTTCCTCCGAATCGTATCCGCGAGTGTGCCGACCGGGACAGGGAGGTGGCGTAATGGCAGGTGAGGTGGTGATTGGCGACATCGCATGCGAGCCCGGCACGGTGGCCCGAGGTATGGTGCCGGTCGCGGGGCGAGCTGGCTCGGGCGAGTTCGAGTTTCCGGTCTCTATCGTCAACGGCATTCACCCCGGGCCGCGGCTGTGTATCGTGGCCGGCGTGCACGGCGACGAGTATGAGGGTATGGAGGCAGTTCGACGGGTTCTACGCGAGACCGACCCGGCGACACTCCGGGGTGCGCTCGTGGGGATCCCTTGTCTCAACCTGGCCGCGTTTGAGACCGCGACAAGATCGAGCACTGTCGATGGGCTGAACCTGAACCGGATTTTCCCAGGCGACGCGACTGGTAGCCCGTCGCTGCGGCTGGCTGCCATGTTCCTCCGTATTGTCATTCGTGAGGTAGACGCCTTGGTCGATCTGCACACCGGCGGGGGCTTCGGTGAGATCGCACCCGTCACGATCGTTCAGAGCGGTCACGAAACGTTGGCGATGGGACTGGGCCAGGCGATTGGGCATGAGCTCCTCTGGACGGGGGGCAAGTGGGGTGGGACGGCTCGGATCAGCGCGCTGGAGGCCGGTAAGCCTGCGGTGACCGTTGAGGTAGGGGGTGGGGGTGGATGCCACGACGAGACGATCGCCGCCCACGCGGATGGCTTACGCAGTGCCATGCGCCATCTCCGCATGATCGATGGCGCTCCTGCTCTGAGGCGCGCGTATCGGGTTGTGAGCGGCACATTCGATCGCGCAACCTCGGGAGGATTCTTTCAGGCGCGCACCCGTCCTGGGGATCAGTGCACAGCCGGCCAGACCGTGGCTGTTATCATTGATCACTTCGGCGACGAGCGTCAGGTCATCAAAGCCCCGCACGACGGGATCGTGCTCTGGATCCGCAGACGGCCGACCATCCAGCCGGGAGAGGAAACGGTGATCTTTGCGCGTGTGGAGCGGGTCGTCGTCCCGTGACATCGGCGATACCACTCGGGCTCGATGGGGGGGAGTAGCGAGATGGGTGGGGTTACGCTCTGCAGGTGTGAATTGGTTACCGATGAGGATATCAAAGCTGCCATCGATCGGTGGAATGTTCACAGCATGAATGAGGTGAAGCTCATCACGCGAGCAGGGAAGGGGGCCTGCCAAGGTCGGTGCTGCTTCTCACTAGTGCGAGCGCTTGTGGCCTATGTCCTAGGCGTAGACCCGGGAACGCTCCTGCCGCCTCGCGTCCGCTTACCTGTGCGTCCTGTGCCGGTCGTGCTCTTCGGTCGGCCGGGGACAACGACCGGTGACACTATCTCCATGATCGCTCCATTGCAGGACTCTTCCAGGGAGCGGCGGACATGAACAGCTTGCGTAACCATGAGGTTGTAGTGATCGGCGGCGGGGTGATGGGATGCACCGCCGCCTACTTTCTCGCGTGCGAGGGACGGGATGTGGCGCTCGTGGAACGAGCCGCCCAGGTTGGGACGGAAGCCTCCGGGCGCAACGCTGGCGGCATTCGTCAAAACAAACGGCATCCTGCGGAGTTACCGATGGCCATGGCGAGTGTAAAGCTGTGGCAGTTCTTTCGTGATGAACTGCGTGGTCCGTTTGAGTATGAGCAGAACGGAAACATCGCATTGGCAACCTCGGAGGAGGAAGTGCGAGCGCTCGAGGCAGAGGCCGTGCGGCTGCAAGGTCAGGGACTTGACGTCCGTCACGTCCGCGGGGCTGACCTAAAAGAGCTCTGTCCCAACCTGTCGGACACCGTTCTCGCAGCCAATTACTGCCCCACGGATGGGTTTGCCAATCCGATCCTGGCAATCCGTTTCATCGCGCAATGCGCGCGGGAGCGCGGGGTCACCATCTACTTGGAGACGCAGGTCACCGGTCTGGCGATGCGGGGGGGGCGGATCACGGCCGTGCAGACCAATCAAGGAGAAGTTGCCACCGAGGCGGTCGTGAACACCACCGGTCCGTGGGCGAACGAGATTGCGGCCATGGTAGGGGGACGCCTGCCGTTTGTGCCCCGGCCGACGCAGCTGGCAGTGACGTTGCCCATGCCACCCGTGTTACGCCAGTGGATCTCCGGCGATATGGTGTACGTGCGCCCAACGCAGGCAGGGAATCTCTTAGTCGGCGGTGGGGGGCCTCGGGATCCTATGGGGTTCGCGCGGGAAAACACGCATTCACGGATCCACCGCTTTGCCGTGAACGGGGCGCGGATCTTCCCTCCTCTGAAGCGCACGAGTATGGTCCGCGCATGGGCCGGTATTCTAGCGATCTCACCGGACGGCCTCGCTATTATCGACCGCATGCCCGGTGTGGAAAACATGGTCTTCGCAACTGGCTGCAGCGGCACGGGATTTTGTACGGGGCCGGGCACAGGAAAGACGCTGGCTGAAATGATCCAGGGCCGAGTGCCGACGATCCCGATAGACGGACTACGTCTGAGTCGATTTCCCGCGGATCTCGACTTCGAAGCAGCCTACCAGCGTCAAAGTCAGCCGGAGCCATAGGCGGGGGGAGGGCATGCTCATGCACGCAGGACGAGTACAGCAACACCCCATTCTGGGGCCGCTACCCGACGTCCCGCTGGTCACCTTTACCTTCAATGGTCAACCAGTTCAGGGGCGGGATGGCGAGTCGATCGCTGCTGCTCTATGGGCGGCCGGCATCCGAGTGATCCGGTACGCGGGGCGCCGTCGGGAACCGCGCGGCCTCTATTGCGGAATCGGGCATTGCTATGAATGTCGTGTCACGGTAAATGGGATCCCAAACCTGCGGGCTTGCATGGAGACGGTCCGCGCGAACCTGGCGGTCGAGGGTGGACCGGACCGGGGCGTGGAAGCTGATGGGGGTACGACTCATGAAGGTTGACGTGGCGATCATTGGTGCAGGGCCTGCAGGCCTCAGCGCAGCCGCGACGATCGCCGGGCGGGGTCTCAGTACCGCCGTCATTGATGAGGGGGCTGAACCCGGCGGACGTCTCTTAGGCCAAGTTCACGAACTTCCCGCCGCCGATGGAACTACGCACTTGTGGAATGGTCCACGCGTCGCTGCGGAGCTTGGTGCAGATGCGACGAAGGCGGGTGCCCGGTTCTGTCTGCGTTCCGTCGTATGGGGACTATTCCCAGGTTGGCGGATCGTCCTCCACGGGCAGGGCCCACAAGAGATTGAGGCAAGATATCTCGTGCTGGCGACTGGCGCCATGATGCGGTCGCTCGCTGTTCCAGGATGGACGCTTCCTGGCGTCGTCACTGTTGGCGCGGCTCAGATGTTGGTCAATCATCACCGGGTGTTGCCCGGCCGGCGTGCGATCGTTATTGGTATCGATCTGTTGTCACTTGCCGTGGCACAGCAAATGTCCGCAGCAGGAGTGAAAGTTGAAGGAGTCGTGATGCCCCCTCCCGGCCCATTGGCGGGCGAGGCCAGCGAACCAAAGCGCGTGGTGGATGAGTTGCTGAGGTTAGCGACATGGGCGCCATCGTCTGGCGTGCGGCTCGCTGGGCGTCTGCTCCACGGGCATAGGGCATCAGACCTTGTTGCCAGTGTCTTCCCTCGGGGAGGGATCAAGGTTTGGGATATTCCGGTCATGCCTCGTCGGGCCGCGTTGGAAATTCGCGGCAACGATACTGTCCATTCGGTGGTGCTTGCAGACCTGACAACCGCTGCCGAGCCAGACATGCGCACAGCTCATGAGCTGGAGGTTGATGTTGTGTGCACCTCCTCGAGTCTGGCGCCGCTGACAGAGCTTCCCGAGATCGCGGGCTGCACCTTGAGTCACATCGCTGACCTGGGCGGGTATGTGCCGCTTCATGGGCCTGCACTTGAAACGACGGTCGAGACGGTCTTTGTGGCCGGGAGTGTGACCGGGGTGGAAGACGCCCCAACCGCCATCCTACAGGGTCGTCTTGCGGGCGATGCGGTTGCTCACGCGGCAGGTCGGATCTCCGATGCCGAGCATCACGCACATGTCGAGCAAGTGCAAACGGAACTCGCGGACGCTCGCCGCCACGCTCTTCCGTTGTACCCCAGGGTGCGCGAGGGGCGCGCCCTTCTAGCTGAGCTGTGGCGGCAAGCGCCTTCCCGTGGAATGGACCGTGTCTCTTCGAAGGAGGTGTAACCGCACCATGTCCACGATTTTCGAGGAGAGACTCCGGAGCCGGACGAGAACGTCCCGAGCCCTGTACGACCAGGCCAAGCGTGTTTTGCCCGGCGGCGTGGCGGCCAATGCTAAAGCCTCGTCACCCTACCCGTTGTACTTTCGCCAGGCTCGCGGGGCCAGGATCGTCGACGTCGATGGCAACGAGTATATCGACCTTGTGATGGGGTTGGGCATTCATATCCTCGGGCATGCGCCGGACGCGGTCGTTGCGGCTGTGCTCGAGCACCTTGCCTCTGGAACGATGCCTGGGTTGGCGACGGAGCTTGAAGTGCAACTGGCACGCAAGGTGCAGCAACACATTCCTTGTGCGGAGATGGTACGTTTCGTCAACACCGGTAGCGAGGCCACCCTGATGGCTATTCGCGTCGCCCGCGCGTACCGCAAGCGCGATAAGATTGCCAAGTTTGAGGGCGGCTATGATGGCCAGCACGACCTTGTCCAAGTGAGTACGACCGCCTGGGCAGGTTCGCCTGATGAGCCTCAGCCTGCCCCGGATTGTAAGGGCATTTCCCAAAACACACTCCGGGATCTGCTGATCCTACCCTACAACGACCCTGAACGGGCCAGCGCCCTTATTGCGGCACATGCTGATGAGCTGGCCGGTGTCATTATGGAGCCTATTGCCGGATTCTCCATGGGCTGTGTGCCCGCGACGCCGGACTTTGTACGGGCTATCAGGGAGGTGACTTCGAAACATGACATCCCCTTGATCTTGGATGAGGTAGTAACCAATTTCCGGCTCGGGCTTGGCGGTGCGTGTGCGTATTACGCTGTTACGCCCGATTTGGTGTGCCTCGGGAAGATCCTGGGCGGTGGGTACCCGATTGGCGGATTCGCCGGTCGCCGCGACCTCATGGACGGGTTTGTGACCCTTACCGGTCAACCATCGGATCGTCAGGAGAAAATCATCCAGTCCGGCACCTTTTCTGGGAACGCTATTTCCATGGCTGCCGGGCTCGCAACCATCGGGATCTTGGAACAGGGCGAGGTCTACCCACACCTGGATGTCATGAGCGAGCGACTACGCAGCGGTTTGAAGGGAATTGCCGACAGGCTCGGCGTCAGGCTAGCGATCACTGGTCTCAAATCGATGTTCCAGCTGCACTTTGGGGTAGACAACATCTCAAACCTGCGCGACAAGGCGCGGGCAGACGCTTCTCGTGCTGTCGAGCTCTCGCATGGGCTACTGGCCAATGGGGTCTTTGCCACTCCGCGTCCGCTCTTTATGTCTGCCGCTCATACGCAGGCAGATGTGGATGAGGTGCTCGAGGTGGCCGAACGGGTGCTCAGGGAGATGCAGCGCGCCCAGGCCGTTGGCGTCACCAGCAGGGCTGTGTAACGTCCAGGAGGCGACGCCGTGCGACGGTTGTGGAGTCGCATGCTAAGCACGGTCCCGGTGTTGCTTGGGATATCAGCGCTCGTCTTCATCGCAATGCGCCTGATCCCGGGGGATCCAGTGACTCTGATGACTGGCGAGCTCGCCGTGAGCGCCCAGCAGCGGGCCCAACTGGTGCATCAGCTTGGCCTCGACCGCCCCGTGTGGATGCAGTTCCTCGATTTCCTCTGGCGTGCGGTGCACGGCGACCTTGGAGAGTCTATCCGGTACAAACTTCCGGTGACCCAGCTGATCTTGAGTCAGGCACCCGCCACGCTTGAGTTGGCGGCTGCGGCCATGTTATTCGCATCCGTTATTGGGGGGCTCGCGGGGCTCGTTGCCGCCGTGAATCGGAAGAGGATATCGGACCACATCGTCATGGTGTCCGCCATGCTGGGGCTCTGCATACCATCGTTCTGGCTCGGGCTGTTGCTCATATTCCTTTTCTCCCTCCGACTGGGGTGGGTGCCAGCGACTGGATCTGGCGGACTGAACCAGCTCATCTTGCCGGCTTTTGCTTTAGGAGTGATCTATGCCGCGACGACCGCACGTTTGGTCCGATCGGGTATGTTGGAGACGCTGCAGCAGGACCATATCCGGACAGCGCGGGCCAAGGGCGTGTCTGAGCCGGCGGTGGTGTTGAGGCATGCGTTGAAGAACACCCTGATTCCAGTCGTCACCGTTATCGGTCTGCAGTTTGGCCAGCTTCTTGCCGGGGCAGTTGTCGTCGAAACCGTCTTTGCGCGCCAGGGATTGGGGGTGCTGACGGTGGACGCGGTGTTGAACAAGGATTATCCGGTTGTCCAGGGCACGGTGCTCTTCATCGGTGCAGCCTTTGTGTGTATCAACTTTCTCGTCGATCAACTGTACGCGGTGCTCGACCCCCGGGTCCGAGAAACGTAGGCCGCGGTGTTCGGTCGGCGTCGGAACGTCTGTGCTGGCGGGTTGTCTGTGAACAGGACGGTGCTGGAAAACCTGAAGTCGCCTGGACCTCGAGATTCCATGGATCGTCAAATGGATGACCGCCCCATCGGGCCTGCACAAAAGCAGATCGAAATGACCATGAGGCACAGGGCGCCCTGGGTGGAAGCCGCTCGTATCTTCGGACGCGATAAGGCTGGGATGCTGGGCATGTCTCTCCTGCTCATGCTGGTTTTTGCGTCGGTCGCAGCCCCCGTCCTGGCCCCGTACGACCCGATTCAGACCAACATGGCCGGGACTCTACTACCGCCAAGCCGGCACCATTTGATGGGGACAGATCAATTGGGCCGCGATATTCTTAGTCGTGTCCTCTACGGGGGCCGGTTATCCCTACCAGTAGGGGTGATCGCTGTATGCGTCGGGGTGCTCGGAGGGGTCCTGTTGGGGCTGCCTGCCGGGTACTATGGCGGCTGGATAGATACAGGATCGATGCGGGCGGTGGATGTGATGCTGGCGATGCCCAGCATCTTATTGGCACTGTTGGTCATGGCAATCACAGGTCCGGGCCTGTACAACGTGATGCTGGCTATCGGCGCGTCGCAGATCCCCAGTTATGCTCGGGTCATTCGGGGCTGCGTTCTTTCGGCCAGGGAGAACGTGTATGTAGAGGCTGCTCGAGCGATGGGGGCGAGCAGCGCCCGCCTCATGGTCCGGCATTTGCTTCCTAACGTGATTGCCCCGGTGATCGTGCTGGCTACACTCGGTGTGTCGACTTCAATCCTGTGGGCCGCAGCGTTCAGTTTCCTAGGGCTGGGGGCACAGCCCCCAAGCATCGAATGGGGCGATATGATCAACCTCGGGCGTAACTATTTGAGCATCGGTTGGTGGATTACGTTCTTCCCTGGGATGGCCATGGTGCTTGCCGTGTTAGCGCTAAATCTTGCCGGCGACGCGCTACGCGAGGCGTTCGATCCCCGGCTGAAGAGCATCTAGTGTGGTGAGTTAAACGTCGGCTTGTGAATCCTGGCCAGGTCTGGCTTGCATGTCCACGGGGACATCGGGCATTGGAAGCTCATGCGATAGATGTCGCCTGGCTCGTGAGTTACACAAAAATCCCGGAGGTCTGTGGTGATTATGGAATACATCGTACTTTCGACTTAGACGGTAGGTAGAAGTCCGCACGGAGATAGGGGGGTGTCTTCCCTGCTCCACGCGATGAGGAGGGGAGGTTCAGATGGCTACTCTGGAAGTT
>Ga0187784_10004576_pt1 | contig 11188 bp, 7 predicted proteins | sample 1015_SJ02_MP15_2_FD_132964 | JGI IMG/M metagenome (GOLD analysis project Ga0187784, IMG submission 132964) | Tropical peat soil microbial communities from peatlands in Department of Meta, Colombia - 1015_SJ02_MP15_20_MG | ecosystem: Environmental > Terrestrial > Soil > Wetlands > Peat | place... | reverse complement strand
GAAAAACTCTTTTCGAAGTGTTTCGGCCAGAAATTTCGTTTGTAAGTTATTGAATATTGGTTCGCCGAAGACGCTGAAATTCATCAAAATTACTACTCTTGTTCCTTTTTCAACAGCCACAGGTGATAGCATAAGCGTACCTGCGACGAAAAACATGGCCTGCCTGACGGTGGCGACTCCATCCGACATCATGATGTGCGCGGTCAAGTCTTGGTTATCACGCCTAGTTGGTCACTGTCCTGCAATCATGGGCACGGCCAGCAATGCCGCAAACATTCCTACCGCTTTCCACCGCGTGAAATGCTCATGGAGAACCATGCGGGCCAACAGCACCGTAACCGCAGGGTATAAAGAGGTCAGGACCACAGCAGAATCCAGCCGTCCGGTCTGGCTGGCGCGAACAAAAAATGCGGTTCCGGAAACGTCAAGGCACCCTGCGAGCAAACCCCAGCGAACTCCTGCGGCGGTGATGTCTTGGAATTTTCGTTGTACCAGAACAATCAATCCGGTCACGAGCAGCGCGCCCGCTCGGGAAAAAGTTGCCAGCCACAGCGCTGAGCCGTCTTTTGCCTGCGAGATGCAGAGATAAAATCCTGCGAATCCAATGCCGGAAATCGCAGCCAAGCCAATCCCTTTCGGACTGCTGCCATCCTCGGTGCGAGAGATCAACCAGATGCCTGCCACCGCTATTACGAAGCCGGCAACGTGAATTGATCCCGGTACGCCCTGTGTAATCATTCCAAAAATTGTTGGAACTGCCGCGCCTAGCACTGCTGCCACTGGGGCAGTAAGTCCCATTCTTCCGGCGGCAAGTGCGCCGTAGAAGATAGCCAACGCGCCGCCTCCCGAAACGCCCCCCGCCAAGGCCCAGTGTACGCTGCGCGGTGAGGGCAACTCGGCATGCGTAGCCGAGGCGAGTAAGAACATCGGAATCAGGCCGCCAGCGTGCGCAATCGTGGTGAGGAGGAACGCATTGGCGCGCCGCGCCGCATATCCACCGAGAAAATCACTTGTTCCCCAGGCAAAAACTGCCGCGAGACTGAAACTGGTCGGCACGAGTTCGGCAGCAGAGAGCATCGAGGTTCTTGAAGAGTTGAGAGTAACATGCGGGAAAAAGTTGTCACCGCTAAGCTCCACGCTCTCTCCAGCGCACTGAAGGACTTCGCTGGAGTTACCGCGCACTCTCAGACGCAGAGGCTGTTTCGGGAATTTCCGCTGCCAGTTGTTCCAGCAGATTTCTGAGCTGAGAGAGCACCTCGGAAGCCACAATCGCTTTCAAACTAAATTTCAGCATTCCATCAGGCGTGAACTGCGCTCCGCGCTGCGAGGACACGAATCGCGCCAGCTTGCCAGGATCAATGACCGCATTCTGCCGGAACCTGATGGTCACCAGTTCACGCTTGCGCTCGATCCCGCTCACACCCACCCGCACCGCCAGCAATTTCAACGACGCATATTCCAGCAAATTCCGCACAGCTGACGGCGACTGGCCGTAGCGGTCTTCCAGCTCGCTAGCCACGTCGCTTAGCTGTGACTCAGTTTCGACCCCCGCAACGCGTTTGTACATGCGCAGGCGCTGGTTCTCCTCTTTTATATAGTCGCCCGGAATGCGGACATTGAGTCCCAGATTCAGTTGAGTCTCCGCCTCTCCCGGAGCAGCTTCGCCCTTCATTTCGCGCACCGCACGATCCAGCATCTGCGTGTAAAGCTCGAAACCGACAGCTTCAATGTGTCCGCTCTGTTCCCCGCCCAGCAGATTCCCGGCGCCGCGCAGTTCAAGGTCAAGTGCCGCGATCTTGAAACCAGCTCCCAAATCTGAGAATTCTTTCAGCGCCGCCAGCCGTCGCCGTGCGATCGGCGTAAGTTCAATGTCTGCGGGAATGAGCAGATAGGCATACGCCCGGCGATTGGAGCGACCCACCCGGCCGCGCAACTGGTAAAGCTCCGAGAGCCCAAAGCGGTCCGCTCGATTGATGACGATCGTGTTGCAGAGCGGAATATCGAGCCCATTTTCGATAATCGTCGTCGCCACCAGAATGTCGGCTTCATGATGCATGAATTTGAGCATCACTTTTTCCAGTTCTCCTTCTGACATCTGGCCGTGTCCAACGATAATGCGGGCACGGGGTGCTAGTTCCTGCAGCTTCGCAGCGATCTCCCAAATGCTTTCCACGCGGTTGTGCACAAAATAAACCTGCCCGCCACGATCCAGTTCCTGCTGCAGCGCGGATTGAATCAGCTTTTCGTCCCAACTGGCGACGACGGTCTGAATCGCAATGCGATCTTTCGGCGGGGTCTCAATCACACTCATATCCCGCAGCCCGACCAGCGACATGTTCAAAGTGCGGGGAATCGGCGTGGCTGACATGGTCAAAACGTCCACCTCTTTTCGCATTTGCTTAAGGCGTTCCTTGTGGCGCACGCCAAACCGCTGTTCTTCATCGACAACCAATAGGCCAAGATCAGTGAACTTGATGTCTTTCGACAACAAGCGATGCGTTCCAATCAGCACATCCACTTTGCCAGCTTCGACTTTCTGCAGAATTTCCTTCTGCTGCCTGGGGGAGCGGAAGCGGCTAATCATCTCAATATTCACTGGGAATGCCGCAAACCGCTGTTTGAAAGTTTCATAGTGCTGGAATGCCAGAACGGTTGTCGGCGCGAGCACGGCAACTTGCTTGTTGTCGTTCACAGCTTTGAAAGCGGCACGCATGGCGATTTCTGTCTTGCCATAGCCAACATCTCCGCACAGTAGGCGATCCATGGGCTGCGATGATTCCATGTCCCGCTTGACATCAACGATTGCGAGTTCCTGGTCTTCCGTCTCGCTGTATTCGAAGGCATCTTCGAACTCGCGCATCCATTGACTGTCAGCAGAGAAAGCATGGCCTTCGGCAGCTTTGCGTTGCGCATACAACTTGAGCAGTTCGTCGGCCATGTCTTTCATGGCCTTGCGGACGCGCGCCTTGGTTTTGGCCCATGCCGCTGTACCCAAATGATTAAGCGCTGGCTTCGCCCCCTCCGACGAGCGATACTTCTGCACCAAGTCCAGCCGCGTCAGCGGCACATACAGGCGTGCAGCTTCCGCATACTCCAGCAGCATGAATTCGGCGTTGCCGTCACCCTGATTGATCTCTTTCAATCCCTGGTACTGGCCGATCCCGTGCTCCACGTGGACCACGTAATCTCCGACCTGCAGATCGCGGAAATCGGACAGAAACGCAGAAGTTTTCGACTTATATTTCTGCGGACGAGAGATTACGGCTTCAGATTCATCAAACAGGTCGCGCGCGCCGAAGATGGTCAGGTGCGCGTCAGGCACAACCACCCCGTCCGGCACATAGGATTTCGCGATCGTCGTAGTCAGGATTTCGCCGGCGAAATACGCGGTCTCATCGGCATAGCTTTCGCCGCCGCGGGTGCGGCTGCCCAGCCGAAACGAGAGTCCGTTCTCGCTGAACAAATCGGCCAGACGCTCGACTTCTCCAAGGTTGGGCACCGCAATGAGCACCCGATTCTGCTCGCCCATCTGCTTTTTCACTTCATCCAGCAGTGCGGGAACCGAGCCATGGAATCGCTGCGCTGGCTGCGAATGAAAGCTGATCGATTCCGCTTCACCCGGTCGGGTAATTTCCAAATGCTCGAGGTTGAAACCTGGCAATGTGCTCAGTTTCTGCCACCAACCTTCCGGCGGCACATAAAGATCTGTGGGCCGCACCAGGTTCCCCACACCGTTGCGCTCATGCGCATCTTCGATTCGTGACCACACCTGCTCAAACTCGTTCTTCATCGCCTCCGGTTCGTCCGCCAGAACCGCCGCGTTCGGGATCAAGTCAAAGATGGTTCTATCTGCGCCAGCAACCGGCGCGTAGAATTCCCATCCGGGGAAAACCGTCACGCCGCCCGCGCGCACGGCCTGCTCCACTACTTCCTCCGCTCCGGTAATCCGCTTTCCCGAGAGCCGGGCATGAATCGCGCCCAGCAAATCGTCGCTGACCGGAGTCTCCGTGAGCGGCAGAAGCAGCGCTTCTTCAACCGGATTCGATGAACGTTGCGTTGCGGGATCGAATTTACGGATCGATTCGACCTCATCACCAAAAAATTCGACGCGCAATGGGCGGTCGGCTTCAGGAGGATAAACATCAAGAATGCCGCCGCGCAGGGCGTATTCCCCCGGCATCTCCACGACATCAGTCGAGAGATAGCCGATGCTGTTGAGATGGCGGAGCAACGGATCGATATCGATCGCCTCACCCCGCCGCACCGTTCGCGCCAGCTCGGCATAGTATTCCGCCGGGCGCAACCGCAACGCGGTTGCGGCAATTGGCGACACCACAATCCATGCCGCTCCACTGGCAATCTTCCACAGCGCCACCGCGCGTTCCTCCTGAATCTCCGGATGCGGCGAAAGATTTTGGAACGGCAGCACGTCCCGCGTGGGCAGAGCGACGATCGAGTTAGGATCGTTTCCCCCTGTCAGCTCGTGGAAAGCCTGCAGCACGGGAACCAGGTCTTCGGCTATACGGTTATCGGCAACCACGAGGATCAGCGGCCGCCCGGCAGAACGCTGCAACAAGACCAGCAGCAGAGCTTTGGCTGTGGGAGCCAGTCCGGAAACACTAACCCGCCCCGTGCCCTCTTTCAGATGGGAGGCTACACGCGAGAAAGCAGGTAACTTTTCCACGTCCACGAAGAGATCGCGGACGAAGGGAAGAACCATCGCAGTTCGATTTTAACAGGATCATGGAGGCCGGACGCACTCGTCGGAACGGTCTCGGCTTCACCCACAAGGTCGATTTGAAGATGAGCTATTCATCCTGTTACAAAGTTCAATACGAGCATCGTGATAAACCTGCTCGCTTCAAACCATACGGACACAGGGCCGCCTTCGGCTAAAAAATGAGATGTGTTCATAACAAATGGCTCATCGTGCCGCTGTTTCTGTGGTGAAGCGGCTGGTCAACTGCGTTCTGCGCTAGGGCGGTGAGATGGATGAACAAGTAAATCGCGAAAACCGGTAACCATCTGTTCTTAAACATAGAGAATCTCCTTAAGTTTGTTCCGGCGCCTGAGCCCGCCCCCTCCTCCCGCGGCGCAGTACAGTTGCAGAACGAGGACCAGCGACGCCGCCTACTGGCAAATGCAGTAACTGTTGTTGACAAGCGATTATACTCAGAAATCGAGATTGTGCTTCCCCCGGGCTTTAGCGGAGCATTCAATCAAAGTGCCCGAGGCAAAGTAACGCCTAACGGATAAAATCCCGATTTATCGTCAATTATGAAGCTCAGGCGGTAGCGCTCAAAACTCCTGTGGCTGGAGCCATGAGTGAGATAGCGATATTTCGCCAACTACTCCGTCGAAAAACATCCCCCACTCAGTTAGTGGATTGCCTGAACAAACAGTGCTCGTACTATCGGAAACCCTGCCTGCCTTTCTTCCTGCCCCACCATGCCCAATAGAATATCCCGCCGATGGCACCAACTAGAAAACCGAGCGGTCCGGTGACGATGCTGAGCACAGGCCCTTGGGACCCAGGATCGAAGATCATCGGCCCAAACCAGCCGGCTGAGAATCCCACGCCACCCATGACAACAGCGCCGAGAATGATGCAACTTACCAGTCCTTGAGGTGCCAAGGACTTATGCCTCCAGGTATATTGCGCTACCACGGCGGCGGCGGCCATTGATTCAAGTACCCGGATGATCCACATCCAGCGGAAACGCCCATGAGCGATTTCCAGCGTTATCTCGAAGGGAACCCAGTAGACGTACCAGAAGGCGGCAAAGGTAGCTAGGGCTGCAATCAATGATCGGATTACTGGGTTCATCACGGTTCTCTTCTACGGGAAAATTTCGCTCCTGCGAACACATCCGAGATCCGCAGGAACGACACTTAAAATATCTTCGTCAGCGTCAATGAGTGCAATAGGGATTTATCGCCAATGATCAACTTTGGTCCGCCAAGTTGGCTGCTTAGTGGAAGAGTCTTCGCCGGAATCCCGCGAGCGCGGCGAGACCGCTCATCGTGAGAATCACGGTCGACGGCTCCGGCGTGACTGCAGCCAGTGAACCTGCAGTTATTGGAATATCGTAATGGCGAAACCGGTACTCATCAACACCCTGGGACAGTCGCGAGCCGGAAGTCGTCCACTTACGCTGGTAGCAAATTGGTCCGCGGCAATAACCCGCTAAAGAGGAGTTCCCAATGGCCACGGGATGCAATGGCATCAGTGATTGTTGAAATCAGGCGACTGCACTGATCACCACAATTCCGATAACACTCCGACAGCCCGCCGGAAAGCGGCTGTCCCTGCGTACTCATCCCCGCAACAACGGCCGCGTCAAACACGTCGGCCCGCCGCCGCCGTTGATGCACAACTCGGATCCCGGAAAGATTCGAACATCGAATCCCGCTTCGCGGAGTTTCGCATTCGTCAGGGCATTTTCCTCCAGGGCGAGTAGACGCTTCTCTCCCAACGCGAGCACGTTGCAGGCCAGCGTTTCGCGCTCAGAGTAGTCGATCTCGACGAAGTTGTACCCGCGCGCCTTGAGCAGCTCAACCGTTTCCACCGCCAGCCACGGCAAATCGACCAGAGCCGTGCGCTCATCGAGCAAACTGATGAGAGACATCAGGTGCAGGCAGGTTGACGGCCCTGCGCCGTAGGGCAGCGGCGCGGAAATCACATCGATTCCTTTCGGTGCGAGCAGCATTTTGATTTGTGTAATTCCGGCAGCGTTCGTCCGATAACTGTGCCCTACCAGCAGCGTCTTCGAGTCTAGCCAAACCATGTCTCCGGCTTCTGTTGTCCCCGGCGCAGTGATCTTGGCCAGCATCGGAATAATGAGGAGCTGGCAGTAAAAGCCTTGCCATTTACCTTCGGCTACGCGGTTGGGTTTGCCAGGGCGCATTTTGATCAATCCGAAATCGGTAGGCAGCGACGCATCGTGGGCGTAGACAGCGTCAAGCGAGAGTTCGGGAGCGGGAGGTAGTTCGAGCACTTCCGCGCCGGCCTCCTCTAACTGACGGCACAAAGCTTCATGTTGGGCTTGCGCTTTGGCAAAATCTGGCGCGCGCCGGAATCCCAAATCACGCCATCTTGCGGCGCGCTCTGGTTTGTCCCAACCAGCAATCTTCGGTGAGCAAACGGCGACCCGCCGTAGCCGATCGACCATCGAATGGCCGTTAGAATTGGTATATGCCTTGTCGGCCAGCACCTCGGCCACAAATTTCCCGTAACTGCCCATTACAAAAATCTAAACCGCTGTTATGGCAAAAGCAACACGAGACGACACGCCGGGCAGGGAGTCTGGCAAGCGAATGATGAAAATCTCTGCAGCTGGAATTACTGATTCAGCAGTCTGATGTATTGGTTCTCGTAAGACGTTGTAGTCTTCTGGACCAGCGCCAGTATGCGCTGCATCTGGTTCCTGTCTTCGCGATTCAGCTCTTTGAACTGCACGGCCACGCCGGATCCCAAATCCATTCTGGTGACTGAGCCCTCCGCCACCAGTTGCTCGCCATTATCCGAAAACATCAGTTTGAGCCTGGAGCCAGCCGAAAGCACAGCGCTGGTCTCGACATAGCAGCCGCCCATGCTGATATCGGTCAACGTGCCGAAAATTGGGCCACCGTCTTCCGCCTGTAACTCAATCGTCGCGCGGCAGCGGGTACGCGGATGCAATCGGCGGTTCTTGCGGGCCGGCTGTTGCTGCTTTTCCATGTACATCCGGCGATCGGCTTCCGCCAGAAGTTCTTCCGCATCCTTTCCGTCCGTGGGATACACCGCCTGTCCGACGCTCAGCGAGAGAATATCTTCGGCGCAAACTTCCAGCCCTGCCTGCTTCGCCAGGGCGCGCACTTGATCGGCCCTTTTCGTCGCCACGTCCGAGGGCAAACCCGGGGCGATGACCACGAATTCATCTCCACCCATTCGCGCTACGTAGTCGTACTCGCGGCAGCTTTCTTTCAGCGCCTGGGCAAACAAGCGCAGCACCCGGTTCCCTTCCAGGTGTCCAAACCGGTCATTGATCTGCTTGAAACCGTCCATGTCGCAGACCATAACCGTCAGCGAACTCTCATCGCGTTTGCAACGGGCCAACTCGCGGTCGAGTTCCAGGAAAAGTGATCGCGCATTAGGCAGACCAGTCAGATAATCAGTGGTCGCCGAGCTTTCGGCCTGCTGATACTTCACCGCGTTTTCTATGGCCAGTGCCATCTTCGAACTGGCAGCCAGCAGAATTCGTAGGTCATCCGAGGTAAACCCGTCTCGCTCTCCGCGATAGAGCGCCAATACGCCGATTACGCCCGCCACTCCCTCAAGCGGCACCGCCAAAGCTGACCGCAAACTGCTAAACTTGGTCGGATCGTTCAGGTATCCCGGTTCAACCGAGGGATTGCCGTTAATGATCGGTTTCTTGTTTTGGGCAACCCAGCCCGACAGTCCTTGCCCCAGCGGAATTCGCAACGATGAAAACAGGCGGAAGTTGTCTCCATTCACGTATTCCGGAATCAGTTCCGAATTACGCCGTAAATAGATGGCGATCGCGTCATACCGCACCAGCACCCTGAGCTTGACGGAAAATACAGACAGGGTTTCGCCCAGGCTCAACGATGCTCCTAGATCCTGGCTCAACTCAAATAGCGTCTGCGCTTCCTGCCGCGCCGCCGCAATTGAAGCCAGGAAGTTGGCCTCGCGGCCAGCCCCGCCCGTTACCGTGCTCTTCTCGAACCCGGCTGCGGGGGCAAGGCCTCTTTCGATCTTCATTCCGGTGGAGAGTTGCAGCTCACCTTCCGCGGCCACCTGCGCGTGAACCCGCTTCTCCAACTGCCGATAATGTTTGAGCAGAACTTCGACCACTTTGGGGTCAAAAGATTTTCCCGACTCCGCCGAAAGTCGTCGCACCGCTTCTTCCAGCGGCAGCGCCCGGCGATACTGCCTGTCTGAGGCCAGAGCGTCCATGTAATCGACTGCCGACAATATGCGCGCGCCCAAGGGAATTTCTGTGCCCTTCAACCCCAGCGGATAGCCCGAGCCATCCCACTTTTCGTGGTGTGCCCGCACAATCGGCACCACTGGATAAGGGAATCTCACGCGCTCCAGGATCTCTGCTCCCACCACAGGGTGGATTTTCATCTTCTCGAATTCTTCCGGCGTCAGGCGGCCTGGCTTCGAGATAATGTGCTCCGGCACCGCCAGTTTTCCGATGTCGTGCAGCAGCGCCGCCGCTTGCAGCGCCTCCATCTCACCGCCCGCCAAGCCCAACTCTTTAGCCACCTCGATCGCGTACACTCTGACCCTCTGCAGGTGATCGTGGGTCGTGTGGTCTTTGGCTTCAATGGCCAGCGCCAGGGCTTCGATGGTTCGCAAGTGCAGGTTGGCCATCTCCTCGACGTGCAGCTTTTCCGCTTCCAGTTTGCCGAGATACAGTCGATAGGAGCGGTAGATCACCCAAATGATGGGCGCCACCAGAAGCGATGTCTCCCAATTGAACGCCTCATCAAGCCACCCAATCACACCCGCGATGGCCGCGCCCACCAGGTAATAAGGAAATGACCAGAAATAACACTCCACGATAATCTTCTTCAGCGACCTGCCATCGGTCAGCGAGATCACCGTGGCCGTCGAACCGGTATTGGCCATGAAGTAGGCAGCAGCACCAATACCCAGCGCCAGAACCCGGCTCTCAACCAGGTGATGCGATTGCGCCATGTGGTATGCGCCATACGCCAGCGCCGTCGAGAGTGCACCCGAGCACAAATTAAATGTCTCCTGCACCGCACTCGGCCGGTCCGGATAGAGCATCTGAACCAGGGTCGAAGCGCAGCCCAGAATCAGCGTTTCTGTGAAGCTCAGTTGCAGGATTCCCAGCAGAATGAAGAGGAAGCTCACCGACATCGTGCCCGCAATTCCAGGCAGGTTCACTTTGAGGCGCGACGCCAGAATCGCAATTCCGAAATAGCAGATGAACTCGGAAATATTGCGGCTGGATGGACGCAGCGTTCCGTAGACGAAAACCGCCGTCCCCCCGACGACAATTAACCCGATGAAAGCCTTAGCCGCAGCGGACAAGTTCCGCCACGATTGTGGTGAACCCGCTAATTCGCTTCCCATGATTTGCTGTGGCTCCCAGGCGGGGGGAACATGCGGCGGGAGCCGAACCTTAAGGAATACCAGCTAATTCTAGCAGGAACAACGGCTTACGGGGGAAAATATAAACTTCGGTAATCTTCACAGGGTGACTACCGAAACCCTCTGTTTTGAAACGCATGGAATGTGGCGCGGTTTTCGCTGTCATCCGAGCGACCTTTTTTGCACAGCCACGCGAGGTGCCTTGCTCCACGTACTACGCTCCCGCAGTTCTTAACCGGGCGATATCTCCGTCCATGCTACATTTGCTGCCAGGGGCCCTTAGCTCAGCGGTCAGAGCAGTGGACTCATAATCTGATCGAGCGAGAGGGCACGTGAGTGCAGCAAGATGCACTCTGCTGCAAACGCAGAGGCTTAGCCTTCCGGCCCACTGCACCAAACTGCAGCAAACTGCACGGAATTCCAAAACGAACTGACACCAGAACTGACACCAAGCCCGTCCCGAACAATACCGGGGCGGCTGGGCTGAGGTGAGAAGTCATAGCGGAGGTACTGGAAACGCGGGGGGCAAGAGCGCACGAACGCTACGGCAAATTTCGCAATGTTTGTCTAGTTCCAGCCGCGCAGCGATCAGCGCGACGCGGGCGGCCCGGCGATCTGTTCCAGCTCCGCTCCCGTCTGGCGTATATGTAGTAGTTTGAACTCGACCTTGCGGACAGCGTTGGCAAGGTTCCATGCATCGGACACAGGCTGGCATTCCGATCTTCGAGTGTGCAATCCTTCTCTTGTCGCTTTTTGGCGATCGAGCAGATCGAAGGTACAGAGTGTTTAGAGAATTAGGAGAAGTGCGGCACTGGGTGAATTACATACACCAGAGACGATTTGCCAGGTATCGAACCGATATTCCGCTGCACGTGACCGTGCTTCAACAGGACGGACACGTTTGCCTTCACGGCCGCTGCTGTGACATTTCCGAGGCCGGCTTGAGCGCCATTATCTCCGAGGAACTCGTTAAAGGTGAAATGGTCAAGCTGGACCTGTCGTTACCGAATCAGGCCCAGTTACCGGGCATAGAAGCTATTGTGAGAAATAGAAGACGAT
>Ga0187784_10004575_pt1 | contig 11188 bp, 9 predicted proteins | sample 1015_SJ02_MP15_2_FD_132964 | JGI IMG/M metagenome (GOLD analysis project Ga0187784, IMG submission 132964) | Tropical peat soil microbial communities from peatlands in Department of Meta, Colombia - 1015_SJ02_MP15_20_MG | ecosystem: Environmental > Terrestrial > Soil > Wetlands > Peat | place... | reverse complement strand
GCGGGCGCGGATGATCGGGTCGAACAGCGCCAAGCCTTCGGGCCCGACTTCGGCGCGGATCCGGATCGCGCGCTCCGCGTTGATCGTGTCGATGATCTCCGAGGGGTCAAAGAACCCAGGGTCCGCCTCCTCAACCACGGCCCCGAGCTCCGCAAGGCGCGCGACCGCGCGGTCGACGGGCCGTCCTGGCGCGATCTTGTGGGCGAGGGGCTCGCCGTGCTGCGCGGGATGCGGCACGCCGGGCGACGCATTCATCTCGGGCCGGTGCCGCTCGGCGACGGGCATCCGGTGATCGTGTTGCCGGCGTTTTTGTGCTCGGATCATATGAGCCGGGGTTTGCGCGAATGGCTGACGGCGCTCGGCTACGCGGTCGAAGGTTGGGGCGCGCGGGTCAATATTGGCCCGACGGCGCGCACCGTTGCCGCCGTCGACGCGGTCCTCCAGCGCTGCACCGAAGAATCCGGCCGTAAGGCGAGCCTTGTCGGTTACAGCCTCGGCGGGGTGCTGGCGCGGGCGCTCGCGAGCGCCAATCCCGACCGGGTGCGCCGCGTCATCACCGTGTGCAGCCCGTTCCGCCTGCCCACGGCAAGCCCGCTGGAGCCGATCTATCGCGCGCTGGCGCCGCTCCATAGCGGCGAGCATCTGATGCTCGAGCAGCTGACTGCGCCGCCGCCGGTGCCGACCACGGCGATCTACAGCCCGCGTGACGGGGTCGTCGCCTGGCAGAGCTGCATTGACGCACCAACCCCCGGCCGCGAGAACATCGCGGTCGACGGCGCGCACTCGACGATGCTCGCCAACCCCCGGACCCTGCGCATCATCGCCGAGCGGCTGGCGTTGCCCGACCCGCTGTTAGACCGGCCTATCGCTGCTGTGGCGGATTGAGGCTGTCGCGCCAGCGCCGCAGCGCGTCGCGCAACGTCGTCGCCACTTCGCGCCGCATCGGCGGCGGCAGGAACGTGCCGATCGGCAATGTCTGCCCATGCGAGGCGAGCGCGAGCCGGTTCGACTCGTCGGGATGCTCCTCAAATACCACCCGCACCCAGAACGGCTGGAAGCGCCACAGTCGTCGGTCCCCGCGAATACCGACCCGCTCCACCGTCAACTCCTCGTCGGCGAGGCGCAGCGTCTCGCATTGCCGGGCGCTGCGGTAGCTGAGCCGGAACGCGAGGTAGACGAGCCCGACATCGAGCCCGAAAAACCCGCAGACCGGCCACGCTCCCATCGACACGAAGACGATACCGACAACGATGCTGATCCCCACCAGCACCAGCATCAAGATATTGAAGCCGCGCGGCGGGAGGCTGCGATACGGTAAGAGCACGCGCTCGAAAAAGACGTTGCGCGGCGGGGCGGCGGGCATATCGGTCATCCGGCCCACAGCATATCGCGGCACGATCTTGCCAACGAAAAAAATACGCTAAGCTCGCCCGATGCCGAAAAGGTTCACCAAGGCCGAGGCCGTCGAATTCTACCGCAGGCTGGCCGAGAGCCGGCCGATCCCGCGCACCGAGCTCGAATACATCAACCCGTTCACGCTGCTGGTCGCGGTCGTGTTGTCGGCGCAGGCGACCGATGTCGGGGTCAACAAGGCGACCCCGGCGCTATTCGCGCTCGCCGATACGCCCGCCAAGATGGCGGCGCTCGGCGTCGAAAAGGTCGAAAGCCTCATCCGCACGATCGGGCTTTATCGCACCAAGGCGAAGAACGTCATCGCGCTCAGCCGGATTCTCGTCGAGAAGCACCACGGCGAGGTGCCGCGCGAGCGCGAAGCGCTGGAGGCGCTGCCTGGGGTCGGCCGCAAAACCGCCAATGTCGTGCTCAATGTCGCCTTCGAGGAGCCGACCATCGCGGTCGATACGCATATCTTCCGGGTTGGCAACCGCACCGGCATCGCACCCGGCAAGACGCCGCACGCGGTTGAGCTCGGCCTGGAGAGGGTGACGCCGCCGCAATATAAGCTGCATGCCCATCACTGGCTGATCCTGCACGGCCGTCATGTGTGCAAGGCGCGCAAGCCGGATTGCCCTGACTGCATTGTCGCGTCGCTCTGCCGCTATGGCGCAAAGACCGTTCCCGACGCTCTCGTCGCCGCGAAGGCGGCAACCTCGTCCAATAAGAGCACCATCCAGAAGAGAACCTCCCCGGCGAAGGTCGGGGGCCATCTATCCACCGCTCGTGGGGCCGACAAATAGTCCCCGGCCTTCGCCGGGGTGGAGGCCCGAGTATCCTTTACGAAACCGCCCGCGCGTTCGGCAGCTCGGCGACGATCTCGCCGCCCGAGGCGTTCGACTGCACATCGCCGGAAATCTGCCCGCCCAGCTCGATTTCGATCTGGCCGTAGCGGATCGTCCCCGACACCTGCCCGCCGGAGCGGATCAAGAGCCTCTTGCGCACGATCAGATTGCCCTCGAAGACCCCGCGCACATCGGCGTTGTCGATCTCGGCGCTGCCCTTGAAGAGCCCCGTCTCGGCGATGTCCACATCACGGCAGTTCTGCAGATTCGCCTCGACGCTGCCTTCGACGATTAGCGTGTCGCACGAGGCGATCTCGCCCGACAGCGAAATTTCGCGGCCGACGGTCAGTTGACGCAGCCCGGTTTCGCTCCGCCGTGTCGGTGCCGGCGGGGGCGGTGGCGCGGTCGCGATCGGGGGTGGCGCGACCGGCGCCGGGATCGGTTCAGTTAGCGGGCGGCGTGGCATTTCCGGCGCGAGCGGCGGCTCGGCGGGCGGCCGCGCCATTTCCGGGACACGTGGCGGCACTGCCGAAGGCGTGCGGCTGACCGGGGTCACGGAAAGAGACGACCCGACCGGCCGCGTCGGTTTCATTGGGATACCCAAATCGTCCGGCCCGTCACCCATTGTCCGATCCTCCGTATCCGATCTCTTGCGGCCAAACATGGATGCCGTCCCCGTCAGTCGTCTAGCGGGAGCTTCGGATGCGTCTGCGGTTCGCGCGCCGTGCGCAATGGCGCGAAGCCGTCTTTAATGCGGCCATCGCGAATGTCCCCGCCGGAAACCATATCTGCTGAGCCGGACGAAAACAAAAAGTTTTATCCTCGGGAGCCCTAGGCAAACCGCCAATCCCGGCAGTTTGAGACGCCTCGCGATCGACGTTCTGCACCGCGCGATCGGCGCCGGCGCGGCGAATCGGCGAGCGCGCGGCCGCCCTTGTCGTGGCGGCGAACGTCCCTATACTGCCCGCCCAATTTCCCATCTCGGACATAGGGGACGGAATGGCCGCGGCCACCATTGATGTTGCCGGCATCGGCAACGCGATCGTCGACGTCATCGCCCATGCCGACGAGGCGTTTCTAGCCGCCGAGAACCTGGCCAAAGGGGCGATGACCCTGATCGACGCGCCGCGCGCCGACCAGCTTTACGACCGCATGGGTCCGGCCATCGAGAGCTCCGGCGGCTCGGCAGGCAACACCATGGCCGGGCTCGCCTCGCTGGGCGGCAACGGCGCCTATATCGGCAAGGTGCGCGACGATGCGCTGGGCGCAATCTTCTGTCATGACATCAGCACGATGGGGATTCGCTTCGACACGCCCGCGGCGACGAGCGGCCCGGGCACCGCGCGTTGCTTGATCCTGGTCACGCCGGACGGCCAGCGCACGATGGGCACCTATCTCGGTGCCTGCGTCGATCTCGGCCCCGAGGACATCGATCCGCGCGTCGTCGGCGCCGCGCAGATCACCTATCTCGAAGGCTATCTCTTTGATCCGCCACGGGCGAAGGCGGCGTTTCGCCGCGCGGCCGCGGTCGCCCACGCGGCGGACCGACTGGTCGCGCTGTCGCTGTCCGATCCGTTCTGCGCCGATCGTCACCGCGCCGAATTTCTCGATCTGATCGCCCGCGACGTCGATATCCTCTTCGCCAACGAAGCCGAGATCTGCTCGCTCTACGAGACGCGGGATTTCGATGCCGCGGCCGCGGCGCTGCGCAGCCAGGTCAAAATCGCCGCGCTTACCCGCAGCGCAAAGGGCAGTGTCATCATTTCCGACGATAAGACCCATATGATCGCGGCCGTGCCTGTCGCGCAGGTTGTCGACACGACCGGCGCCGGCGATCTATACGCGGCGGGCGTGTTGTTCGGCTTGACCCATCGGCTGCCGCTTCCCACTTGTGGGGCGATCGGCAGCGTGTGCGCCGCCGAGATCATCAGCCATGTCGGCGCCCGGCCCGCGGCCGAGCTCGACAAACTCGTCGCCTCCGCCGGCCTGGTGTAGGTGCGGCAGGAAAGGTGCCTGGCTCTTCGTGTCGGTGAATATCCGCAACATCGCGATCATCGCGCATGTCGATCACGGCAAGACGACCCTGGTCGATCAACTCCTGCGGCAGTCCGGGACCTTCCGCGCCAATCAGCAGGTCGCCGAGCGCGCGCTCGATTCGAACGATCTCGAACGCGAGCGCGGCATTACCATCCTCGCCAAATGCACCTCGCTGACCTGGGGCGAGACCCGGATCAATATCGTCGACACGCCGGGCCACGCCGATTTCGGCGGCGAGGTCGAGCGCATCCTCAGCATGGTCGATGGCGTGCTGGTGCTGGTCGACGCCGCCGAAGGGCCGATGCCGCAGACCAAGTTCGTCGTCGCCAAGGCGCTGCGCCGGGGATTGCGGCCGATCGTCGTCATCAACAAGGTCGATCGCCCCGATGCCCGCGCCGAGGCGGTGCACAACGAGATTTTCGACCTCTTCGCGCTGCTCGACGCCGACGAGCATCAGCTCGATTTTCCGACCCTCTTCGCCTCGGGCCGTGACGGCTGGGCGGTCGCCGACATGGCGGACGAGTGCAAGAGCCTGGCGCCGCTGTTCGATCTCATCGTCGCGCATGTTCCGCCGCCGCAGGCCGACGCCGACGCGCCGTTCACCATGCTGGCGACGACCCTCGACTACGATCCCTATCTCGGCCGGGTGCTGACCGGGCTCATCCACTCCGGCGTCGCGCGTCTCAACATGCCGGTGAAGTCGCTCGCCCGCGACGGCCGCACGATCGAGCAGGCGCGGCTCACCAAGCTCCTCGCCTATCGCGGGCTCGAGCGGGTCGGCGTCGACGAGGCGCGCGCTGGCGACATCATCGCCGTCGCCGGGCTCGCCGAGACCACGGTCGCCGACACGCTCTGCGCGCCCGAGGTGACGACCGCGCTCGAGGCCGACCCGATCGACCCGCCGACCCTGGCGATGACCTTCTCGGTCAACGACAGCCCGCTCGCTGGCCGCGACGGCAGCAAGGTCACGTCGCGGATGATCGCCGAGCGCCTTTACCGCGAGGCCGAGGGCAATGTCGCGATCCGCGTGCGCGAAAGCGCCGAGCGCGACTCGGTCGAGGTATCGGGGCGCGGCGAATTGCAGCTCGGCGTGCTGATCGAGACGATGCGCCGCGAGGGGTTCGAATTGTCGATCTCGCGCCCGCGCGTCCTCTTCAAAACCGAAGGGGGCCAGCGCCTTGAGCCGGTCGAGGAAGTCTTTGTTGATGTCGACGAGGAGTTCTCGGGCGTCGTCGTTGAAAAGATGAGCCGCCGCAAGGCCGAGATGCAGGACATGCGCCCCTCGGGCGGCGGCAAGTTGCGCCTCACCTTCCTTGCGCCGACGCGTGGCCTCATCGGCTATCACGGTGAGTTTCTCACCGACACGCGCGGTTCGGGGGTGATGAGTCGCATTTTCCACGGCTATGCCCCGTACAAGGGCCCAGTCGAGGGCCGCATCAACGGCGTCCTCGTCTCGGTCGCGAGCGGCGCCGCGGTTGCCTACGCGCTGTGGAACCTCGAAGAGCGCGGCGCGATGTTCGTCAACCCCGGCGACGCGATCTATCCCGGCATGATCATCGGTGCGCACAGCCGCGACAACGACCTCGACGTCAATCCGATGAAGGGAAAGCAGCTCACCAATATCCGCACCACCTCGAAGGACGAGGCGATCCGCCTCACGCCGCCCATCCAGATGAGCCTCGAAGAGGCGATCGCCTATATCGCCGACGACGAGCTGGTGGAGGTCACCCCTAAGGCGATCCGCTTGCGCAAGCGCCTCCTCGATCCCAATGACCGCAAACGCGCCTCACGCGCTGCGGCGGCGGAGTAGTCTTTTCGAGATTCAGTCAGAAGATGCGAGGGAGAATGAAGCACCTTAAAATGACGGCAAGCGCTTTTGCTCTGGCCGTCGCAACCGCGGCACCCGCCGCGTTAGCCGACGATCTCAAGGGATATTCGATCGAGGCAACCATCGTACGGCACGATACGTTCCGTACCGACGATCCTCGCTCGCGGGATCTGACGATCCACAAGCGCATCTACATCGGCATGGCTGGGCATGTTTTCGATTACTCCGATTTATCCGCCGGTCCCTTTGCCGAGCATGGAGGCCAGGTCACACAAGCGGATCGCGCGGCGAGTCTCAGTCGCGATCGGATGAAAGCCTGGGAAATTCAGGGTGATCGCCTCACCGGAATCCTGCATGTGGTCGAAGGGTTCTATGTAACGACCTTCCAAGTCGACCCGAGCCGCACAAGTTGCACGATTGCACTGTCCACCCAGCCTGATCCGTCGACAGGCAGGCTGGTCGAGACAAGGCTCAACGGCCGCACGGCCGAGGTCGTCTCCTCAAGCCTGAGTTCCTACACATGCGTCGTGAAAAAGGGGAATGTCTTTGCTTCCGATCAATGATCGCCAGCACCGAGGTTGAACAGGTCGGATCGTTGCCAAGCCGGTCCGCCTCGGGAAACGCCTCCTCGATCCCAACGACCGCATACGCGCCTCACGCGCCGCTGCGTGCATCGCGCCAGGCCTATACGCTTGCCGAGTGGCCGAACCGCTAACCCCTAGCTCGGCGACCAGCCGTAGGCCTTGGCGGTGGCGCCGCCCATCAGCATGGCCCGTTCGCTGGCGTTGAGCCGGTCGGTCATGCGGAACGGCGCGACCGCCTGCTCGTAATTGACGACCGCGAAGGCGCGCGTCCAGTCGGTGCCCCACAGGCAGCGCTCGAAGCCCCAGGCATCGAACACGCGCGCCAGCGGGTCCCAGATGTCGGGAAACGGAAACGGCTCTTTCGACAGCGTGCAGGCGCCACTGACCTTGATCACCGCGTTCGACCGCTGGGCGAGCTCGACCACTTTCGGCAAATCGGCCCAGGGCTGCGGCGGCGCGGGCGGCACGCGCGGCTGCAGGATCGCCAAGTGGTCGATGATAAAGCGTGTGTTCGGGTGGCGGTCGATCAGCTTGGTGCCGTTGTCGACATTGCCCCAAAAAAGGACATTGACCGGGAAGTCATACTGCACCGCCGCCCGGCAGATCCGGTCGAGGCCGGGATCGTCCGGCGCGCGGCCCGCCTCGGGCGTCAGCATGATGCGGATGCCGACTGTACCGGGCACCCTCTTCCACTCGGCGATGACATCGGCGACCGCCGGATCGTCAGGGTTCACCGGCTTGACGATGCCGAACTTGTTGGGATGCGCCTTTTGCACCTCGATCGCGTAGCTGGCGTCGTATTGGTACATCGAGAAGGCGGAAATGAAGATCGCGCCGTCGACACCAACCTTGTCCATTGCCGCCACCATCTCGTCGCCGGTGACGTGGTCGGGCCAATTCGGCACGCTGTGCCAGGGCCGCTTCGGCGTGTTGGCCTCGTAGACATGGACTTGGGAATCGATGATCGGCATCGCGGGCGCTCCTCCTGATTTCGCGTGAGTTTGGCCGCCGCGCCGGGGGCGTGTCCAGAGCAGCGGCGAAGCTGATCTCATCGACCGCAAAATCGCCAAGATCGCCGTATAGCTTTCTCCCTCAACGGGCGCGAAAGCGCCGCCAAGAGGGATCGACCACCTGCAGATTTCCTGCAGAAGCAGGCAAAAGTATCCAGGGGCGTTTCGTTTTAGCTGAGTCCAAATTGACTTCTCGGCCTTCGCGCGTATAGTGCGCGCCCTTCCCGAGAACGCGGGCGCGAGCCCCGGCCAAGTGGCCCTATCGGGACAACAACAACCACAATCGGAAACCGGAAATGAGCAGACGAACGGAGTCGAAGTACAAGATCAATCGCCGTCTCGGCGTCAATTTGTGGGGGCGCGCGAAGAGCCCGTTGAACCGCCGGGAATACGGCCCTGGGCAACATGGCCAGCGGCGCAAGAAGCCGTCGGATTTCGGCACCCAACTCGCCGCTAAGCAGAAGTTGAAGGGCTACTACGCCAATATCGGCGAGCGGCAGTTTCGCCGGCTCTACGAGGAGGCGGTGCGTCGCAAGGGCGACACCGGCGAGAACCTGATTGAGCTGTTGGAGCGTCGGCTCGACGCGGTGGTCTATCGCATGAAATTTGCGCCCACACCCTTCGCCGCGCGTCAGCTGATCAATCACGGCCACGTGCTGGTCAACGGCAAGCGTCTCAACATCGGCTCGGCCAAGCTGAAGGACGGCGACACCGTCGAGCTCCGCCAGAAGGCCAAGGAGATGGCGCTGGTCCTCGAGGCGACGCAGTCGAGCGAGCGCGATGTGCCCGATTATCTCGAAATCGATCACGAGCGCATGCGCGGCAAGTTCATCCGCGCGCCGAAACTCGCCGATGTGCCGTATCCGGTGACGATGGAGCCCAACCTCGTCGTCGAATTTTATTCGCGCTGACCTTCCTTTATCGTGATGCCCGGACTTGTTCCGGGCATCCCAAAGGAGTTTCTCTCGATGGCCGGGTCAAGCCCGGCCATCCGTTTTTAGCGCACGCGTCGAAAACAAGACTTTTGCGCCCAGGGGGCTGCGATGCTGTGGTGGCACCTCTCCATCATCTTTTTTCTGATCTTGCTCAACGGCTTCTTCGCGATGGCGGAGATCGCGCTGGTCTCGGCGCGACCGGCGCGGCTTCAGCCGCTGGTGAACGATGGCAACGCCGGTGCGAAGGCGGCGCTCGAATTGAAGGCCGACCCGTCGCGCCTTCTCGCGACGGTGCAGATCGGCGTCACGGTGATCGCGATCCTGTCCGGCACCTTCGGCCAGGACACGCTCGGGGAGCCGCTCGAGGCGTATTTTGCCACGCTTCCCGGCATCGCTCGCTACGCGCATATCGCGGCGATGGTGGTGGTGGTAATCGGCATCGCCTACTTCTCGCTGATCCTGGGTGAGCTGGCGCCAAAGCGCATCGCGCTGAGCGACGCCGAGGGCATCGCCAGCCATCTCGCGCGATTGATGCGTGGGCTGGCGTTACTTGCCGCGCCGATCGAATGGCTGCTCAGCGCGTCGACGGATCTGATCTTGAAGCTCATCCCGGTGCGCAGCGAGCCGGCGGCGGTGACCGACGAGGAGATCGGCTTCATGCTACGCGAGGGCGTCGCGGCCGGACACATACCGCTCGCCGAGACAGCGATCGTCGAGATGGCGCTGCGCCTTGGCGATCGTCGGATCAGCGCGGTGATGACGCCGCGCACGCAGATCGAGTTTCTCGATCTCGACGATCCCATCGTGGAGATCCGCCGGCACATCTCGGAAAGCTTGTTTTCACGCTTTCCGGTGGTGCAGGGGGACACTCATCAGGTGGCCGGCGTCGTTCAGGTCAAGCATCTGCTCGACGAAGTGCTGAACGAGGCGCCGTTCGACCTGCGCAAGGCGTTGCGCGCGCCGCTCTTTCTGCCCGACACGGTGACGGTGCTGCGCGCGCTCGAAGTGTTCAAATCGACCGGCGAGGCGTTGGCGCTCGTCGTCGATGAATACGGCGATCTCGAAGGCCTGGTGACGTTGCACGACATCCTTCAGGCACTGGTCGGCGAGCTGCCGGGCGGTGCCGATGCCGACCCGCGTGTCGTCCGTCGTGAGGATGGCAGCTGGCTCTTCGACGGCATGGTCGCGCTCGACGAGGTGAAGCAGGCGCTGCGCATCTCGCATTTGCCCGGCGAGGATGCCGATTTCCATACGCTCGGGGGCTTTCTGATGGCGCGGCTCAACCGCGTACCCATGGTCGCCGATCGCGTGCTCGCCGGCGGCTTCCGCTTTGAGGTGGTGGAGATGGACGGGCGCCGCGTCGACCGCGTGCTCGTTGCCCCGGCGCCGCCTACGGAAGCGTAGACGGAAGGCGGTCACCGGTCGCCGACAAGAGCTCGGTCGGAAAGCCGGCGGCGATCAGCGCCGCGACGATTGCCGTAACGTGGCGGCGGCTTTGCGTCTCAATCACCACGTCGAGCTCGGCGCGCTTGACGGAGGCGTCCTGGAACAAGCGTTGGTGATGAACCTCGACGATGTTGCCGCCGCGTCCGCCGATCACCGCCGAGAGCCGGGCCAGCGCACCCGGCACGTCGGGCAGCTCCGAGCGCAGCCGCACCAGGCAACCTTCGCGCACCAGACCGCGCATCAGCACCGACGCCAACAGGCGCGCGTCGATATTGCCGCCGGTAAGGACGATGCCGACCTGCTTGCCGCGAAACCGCTCGGCATTCGCGAGCAGTGCCGCGACCCCGGCGGCACCGGCGCCCTCGGCGACAAGCTTCTCGCGGTCGACGAGATGTTCGATCGCCGCCTCGATCTGCGCGTCCTCGACGAGCAGGATGTCGGCGACGAGCGCGGCGACGATCTGCCGGGTAAGGACGCCGGGCTCCTTGACCGCGATGCCCTCGGCCAAGGTCGCGCCGGCGGTCGCGGTATCCGGCGTCCGGCCGGCGAGCACGTCGGCCATCGCCGGGTAGAGCGCCGATTGCACGCCAACGATCTCGATCGCCGGCTTTGCCGCCTTGGCGGCGATACCGATCCCGGAAATCAGACCGCCGCCGCCGATCGGCACGATCAACGCATCGAGTTCGGGCTGGTCGGCGAGCATCTCGAGCGCGATCGTGCCTTGCCCGGCGATCACCGCGGGGTCGTCATAGGGATGCACCGGCACCAGCCCCTTGTCGCGCGCCAGCGCGTCGGCGGCCTGGCGCGCCGCGACAAGGCTCTCGCCTTGCAACACGACCGTCGCGCCAAGGCTTTCGGTGCGGTCGATCTTGGTAAAGGGCGTTCCTTCGGGCATCACGATCATGGCGGGAATGCCGAGCCGCTGCGCGTGATAGGCAACGCCCTGCGCGTGATTGCCCGCCGACATCGCGACCACTCCCGCCCCGCGCTCATTGGCGTTGAGCGTCAACAGCTTGTTGAGTGCACCGCGCTCCTTGAACGAGCCGGTCGGATGCTGCGTCTCGAGCTTGAGCCAGACCTCGCAGCCACTAGCCTCTGAGAGGGTCGGGGC
>Ga0187784_10004573_pt1 | contig 11191 bp, 8 predicted proteins | sample 1015_SJ02_MP15_2_FD_132964 | JGI IMG/M metagenome (GOLD analysis project Ga0187784, IMG submission 132964) | Tropical peat soil microbial communities from peatlands in Department of Meta, Colombia - 1015_SJ02_MP15_20_MG | ecosystem: Environmental > Terrestrial > Soil > Wetlands > Peat | place... | reverse complement strand
GTCATCGACCAGCACCGTGCAGGCGCCGCACTCGCCGCCGTCACAGCCTGTTTTCGTTCCGGTCAGTCCGACAAGTTCCCGCAAATAATCCAGCAGCAAAACATTGTCGGGCACCGCGTCGGTGCGGGCGCGGCCATTGAGCGTGAGCGAAAGGATGCGCGCCATAGCTCAGTCTCGAATGGCTCAAATTGCTGGCGATCGACGTTTCTTCTGTTTGACGCTTTCCATAACAGCATCTGCCGTCGCCTTCAATTCGGCCTCGCTGCCCGCCACCCCAATAGCGTAAAGCCGGGGCCTCGACGGTAAGGCCCGCGCCTTCCATAATGCCAAAGTTAACGAAGCCGAGGGTCTGAGTTCCGTGCGGATTTTATCGTTTCAATCGGGTCTTCACGATGCGTCGGCCGCCGCATTCGAGGATTACCGGCTCGTAGCCGCCGTTCAAGAGGAGCGGCTGCGGCGCGAAAAAGGCTGGGGCAACGACGTGCCCTGGCTCGCCATCGACGAAGTGCTGCGCATCGCCGGATGGGCGCGAAACGAGGTCGACGTGATCGCGGCGATCCGCGGCATTTTCCCCCTGCACTATTTTTCGTTCCCGCTGCCGCGCGACGTTTATTACACCGTACGCAAACATCTGGGCCGTGAGCGGCTCAATCGCGATCTGTCGAATGCCATCACGCGCAGCGGCACTGGCGATGATCAGCTGTTCCGCAGCGATCGGTTTCTCGCCGAGAACGGCTTTCGCGCCGATACGCAGTTTCGCTTCGTCAATCATCACGAGGCGCACGGGCTCGCGGCGCTGTTCTTCACCGATTGGGACGACGCACTGATCTATACGGCCGACGGCGTCGGCGACAACGTCAGCTACAGCGTTCGCAAGCTGCAAAACGGACAGCTCGATTGTCTGTTCGGCGGCGACGAATGGCTGAAGGCCAAACACGCACCGCGCAACAGTCTGGCGACGGCCTACGGCCATGCCACCAAGGCGGCCGGGTTTCGCATGTGGCGTCACGAGGGCAAGCTCACCGGGCTGTCGGCGCGCGGCGAGCCAAGGCTGCGCGAAGCGCTCGGCCGCCATTTCCGCCTCGGCGACGACGGATTGATCGCTTGCGACTTCACCAGCTGGCGCCTGATGGAGAAAGGGATCGAGGCGATTTGCCAGGGACAGAGCCGTGAAACTATCGCGGCGTCGATCCAACAATTGGCGGAGGATCTGATTTCCGGCGCGGTCGGGCATTGGCTGTCGCGCACCAAGGCGCGGCGGCTTGGCCTTGCCGGCGGGCTGTTTGCCAATGTCCGGTTGAACCGGCTGCTCGCTGAAAGTCTCCCGGTCGAAGAGATCTTCATTTTTCCCGCCATGGGCGACGACGGCTTGGCGGTGGGCGCGGCGCTCTGTTTTCTGCGCGACCGTGATGGGCTGGCCGCGTGGCTGAAACAGCGCCACCGACTCGACAATGTCTATCTCGGCCAGGATTTCGATACGCGCATCGATGCGGTGCTAGCGGCGGATGCCGACATTCGGCAATTGCCCGGCGATCCGATCGAGCTCGCCACCACGCTGGTTGAAAACGGCGCCGCCGGCGCGGTGTTTGTCGGGCGTATGGAATACGGCCCGCGCGCGCTCGGCGCCCGCAGCATCATTGCCAATCCGACCGACCCGACAATTAACGATCGGCTCAATGAGCGCCTCGACCGTTCGGAATTCATGCCGTTCGCCCCCTACGTGCTCGAAGAGGACGCCGCGCGCGTATTCGAGATCGGCCCGGTTAACCGCTATGCGGCCCGCTTCATGACGATTACCTGCGCGGTGCGGCCGGAATGGCGGGCACGCATCCCCGCGGTCGTGCATATCGACAATACGGCGCGGCCGCAGATCATTCGCGACGCCGATAACCCGTTATTTGCCGGTATTCTGCGCCGGTTTCGCGACCGCACCGGAATACCGGTGCTGATCAATACCAGCTTCAACGTGCATGAAGAGCCGATTGTTAACAGGCCCGAGGAATGCCACCGGGCGCTGGTCGATGGCCGCGTCGATTTCGTGGTAACCAAGCGCGGGGTCTACGTTACCGCCCGCGGATTGGAAGCGGCTCCCGCGGCAACCGGCGCCCGACGCAACCGGCCGCCGGCGTTTACCGCAGCAGAAAACGTGCGTTGACGCCGACCCGCCGCATTATTGATTATGCGGCCATCGGGGGCGAAACGTCGCGCATGTCTAAAACCAGCCTGGCACTGAATAATTTGCGCGGCTACGCCATTATCATCGTCTTGGCGTTTCATTCGTCCATTGCCTACGTGACCCATCAGCCGGCCGCCGCGCTGCCTTTCGATCAGCCGCCCTATGCCTGGATCGCCAATCCGATCGTCGACAGCGATCGCTGGCTGGGCTTCGATTTGTTCTGCGCCTTCACGTTTCTCTACATGATGCAGCTGATGTTCTTTTTGTCCGGCCTGTTCGTCTGGCCGAGTCTCAGACGAAAGAGCGCAGCCGTATTTCTGTACGACCGGTTCGTGCGGCTTGGCGTGCCGTTTGCGCTAGGCGTCTATCTGCTGATGCCGGTCGGCTATTACGCGGTTTACCGTGAAACCGCGGTCGATCCGAGCTGGCCGGCTTACTGGTCGCACCTCACCGCGCTGCCGTTCTGGCCCTCCGGGCCGCTGTGGTTTCTGTGGATTTTGCTGGCACTCAACACAGCCGCTGCAATGCTGAGTTGGCTCGCTCCCAGCGCCGTCGACTTCCTGGCGCGGATGGCTGCCGGGGCAACGCCCAATCGGTTGTTTGTCGCGCTCGCTGGTCTGTCGGCGCTGGTCACACTCGCCATGTCGGGGCTGTTCACGCCATGGCAGTGGATAGACTACGGCCCGTTCGCCTTTCAGCCGCTTTTGTTGCCGCAGTACGCGATCTTTTTCTTCTTCGGTCTTATCGTCGGAGCCCAAGGACTGGAGCGCGGCCTGTTCGGCGCGGAGGGCACGCTGGGACGACGCTGGGGCCGCTGGTGTCTGGCCGCATTCGTCTCGTTCACCGTGTGGATCACATGCACGGCGCTGATCGTTACCGGACATGGCGTCCCGGGACTGCAGATCGTCGCCGAACTCGGCCAGGCGATGTTCGCGGCGACCGCCTGCTTCGCGGCCGCGGCCACGTTCCTGCGCTTCGGGGCCAAGCCCTGGCCGTCATTCGACAGCCTCTCCGAGAATTCCTACGGCATTTATCTGTTCCACTACGCGTTTATTCTGTGGGCACAATACGTCCTGCTCAGCATCGCGTTGCCCGCGATTGCCAAAGGCGTGATCGTATTCGGCGTCACGCTACTTTTGAGCTGGGCGGTCAGCGCCGCGATCTGCGCCACTCCGCTCGGCGCGCGCGTGCTGCGCGGACAACGGCGCACCGCGATGGCTGCCGCGCGCGTGACCTCCGGCGGCGGCACAGCGAAGCCGAGCGAAAGTTAGGTCCGCAAATCGCGGATGCGCGGCGCCTTCACGCTCGATTCGAACTCCCGCGCCAGCGTCCCGAGTTCGAGCGTCACCACCTGCGGCGAAATCTCGAACACGCGCTTGATCTCGCGCTCGACCTCGGCGGCCACGGCCGCCGGATCCGCCTCGCGACGCGTCTCGATCGATACCCGCAATTGTTCAAGATCGCCGACGGTTACGGCCTCGCATTTGAAGTCATTGATCGGCGCCATCCGGAACATGAAGTCTTCGAATTCGCCGTGATCGATGTTGATGCCGCGGATCTTGATGAATTCGCTGGCGCGATGGGCGTGATGCATGACCGGGAACACGGCGAATGGCCCATCGCCCGGCACTTCGTGGCGCAGCGTCACCACGTCGCCCGACGACCAGCGCAGGAACGGCGTGATATTGTTGGTGTAAAGCGGCGTGACGACCAGCGCTCCGGACTCGCCGTCGGCCACCGCCTCGCCGGATGACGGATCGACCACCTCGACGAAGAACAAATCGGTCCAGATGCGGAAGCCGCTGGCAATGCCATCCTCGGCCGCCATCATGCCGGCTTCGGTCATGCCGAAGGAGTCGCGCATTTCGGCGCCCCACATGCGGCCGATCTTTTCGCGTTTGGCGGCCGAAACCGGTTCCGCCGAACAGATCACGAGCTTCACCGATCCGTTGGCGAGATCGATCTTTTTCTGATCCGCAAGATTGGCAAGATGCAGCGTGTAGCTCGACATGCCGACGAGCACATCGGGACCCAGCTTTTCCACAAGCTCGATCTGCAGCGCGGACGGCGTCGTGGTGCCGGCTCCGGCCATCAGCGCGCCCATGCCGAAGGCTTCGGCGGCGCGCGCCATCATGGTGCCGACCGGATGAATGCCGAGGGGAAACGAGCAATGCACCATCTGTCCCGGCTTGGCGCCGGCGCACGCATAGACCCGGGAAAACCCGCGCATCGCCACTTCGATATCGACGCGGCTGCGCGGATAGAACAGCGGGCGCCCGGTTGTCCCGCCGGAGCGCCAGTATTCTGCGACGTGATCGCCGGCCGCCGGCGGCAAACAGAAATCGCGATAGAACTCCCGATCCGACATGGCGCGCAGCATGTCTTTGTCGAGCAGCGGAATTTTCGCCCATTCGCGCGGATCATCGAGACGATCGAGGTCAATGCGATCAAGCTTGCCGCGAAAGAACGGCGCACGCATCGCCTGCTGCACCGCACGGCGCTTGCCTATAGAGTGGATGGCCGCGATCTCGGCTTTGCTCTCCGGGATCGTTTCGCCGGGACGCGGCGCGTTTCCGTCATCCATGGTCAGCCCCAAGTTGCTTTAACAAAGTCATTCCTAAATGTTGTTCTTGATACAACAACCAGCAAATCGGCGGGAGTCCGCGCCGACACGCCGGCATGTCGTCTGTCCGCAGAGTTAACTGCTGGAAGCTGCTTCAGTAGCGTCACTGGGGATGGAAGCGCTGGATGACTTCGCGCGGGATCGGCTGCGATTTCAGCTTTGAGGGGTCGGCCGGATCGCGCCCGGCCCAGACGCGGGTTTCCTGACCCTCGACGGCGAGCGTGCCGCCCACGAACAGCTGGTGACCGACGTCGAAGCTCGACCGGCGGAACGAAACGATCTGGGAGGCCAATTCGACGTGGTCGCCAAACCGGGCCGGGGCGATGAACCGGGCGCTGGCGTCGACCAGAGGCAGCGAGTCGATGCCGAACGCAGCGGCGAGTTGGGGCGGCCGCACGCCGAGCGCTGCCTCGAACAAGCTCCAAGTCGCCCAATCAAAAAATTCAAAAAAACGGCTGTTAAAGACGATTCCGGCCGGATCGCAGTGTGACCATTCGATCGTGAATTGGCGCCGATTAAGGAAGTTGGCCATTTGCGTGCCCCGCCAGACCTGTAAGCCCGCGGCGATCAACCGCGCCTACGTCGTCCTGTCAAACGAAGCTTGGGCCGGTCACCTCAAGGCATCTGCCTAAAAAATAATCGCCTTTTGCCGTGTCGGCTGTGTCTTGTTGCCCGTATAGTGGGCAGACCTCAAAATCTCCGGATTCAAAATAGGCGGAGTGACGCTGGGACGGTGCCGTTGGGGCAAATATGACAGTCCCATCAACGCGTTAAATTCGCTTAGGCGTTGGCACGCTCCTTGCGATTTCGGCCGAAGCGGAACGGCGACGCGCCGGCCGCGCGTCAACCAGAGGATAACGCCATGCCCAACGCCCGGACCAAGGTTCAGGTCACACGCCGTCGCGTGCTGGCCAGTGGAGCGAGTTTTGCGGCGGCGGCAGTGACCGGGGGACCCGTCTACGCCGCCGACACCATCAAAGTCGGCATTTTGCATTCGCTCTCCGGCACCATGGCCATCAGCGAGACGACGCTGAAGGACGTGATGCTGATGCTCATCGCCGAGCAGAACAAGAAGGGCGGCCTGCTCGGCAAACAGCTCGAAGCGGTCGTTGTCGATCCGGCTTCGAACTGGCCGCTGTTCGCCGAAAAGGCCCGCGAGCTGATCAGCAAGGACAAGGTGGCGGCCGTGTTCGGCTGCTGGACTTCGGTGTCGCGCAAATCGGTGCTGCCGGTTTTCAAGGAACTCAACAATATCCTGTTCTATCCGGTGCAATTCGAGGGGGAAGAAGGCGAGCGCAATGTGTTCTACACGGGCGCCGCGCCGAACCAGCAGGCCATTCCGGCGGTCGACTATCTGGCGGGCAAGGACGGCGGCTCGGTGAAGCGCTGGGTGCTGGAAGGCACCGACTACGTCTATCCGCGCACCACCAACAAGATCCTCGAGGCCTACCTGAAAGACGTACTCAAGGTGGCGCCCGACGACATCATGATCAACTACACGCCGTTCGGGTTCTCCGACTGGCAGACCGAGGTGTCGAAGATCAAGGCGTTCGGCTCGGCCGGCAAGAAGACCGCCGTCGTATCCACGATCAACGGCGATGCCAACGTGCCGTTCTACAAAGAACTCGGCAACCAGGGCGTCAAGGCGACCGATATTCCCGTCGTGGCATTCTCGGTCGGCGAAGAGGAGCTGGCCGGCCTCGACACCAAACCGCTGGTCGGCCACCTCGCCGCCTGGAATTACTTCGAATCGATCAAGACGCCGGCGAACACGGCCTTCATCAAGGCTTGGCACGAATTCACCAAGAATCCGAAGCGCGTCACCAACGACCCGATGGAAGCCCACTACATCGGCTTCAACATGTGGGTGAAGGCGGTCGAGAAGGTTAAGACGACCGACCCCGACAAGGTGATCGCCGCGCTGCCCGGCATCAAGCAGGCCAACCTCACCGGCGGCGTCTCGACGATGCTGCCCAATCACTACATCACCAAGCCGGTGTTCATCGGCGAAATCCGTGCCGACGGCCAGTTCGACGTGGTGTGGAAGACCAAGGGTCTGGTGCCGGGCGACGCCTGGTCGCCGTATCTGCCGGGCTCCAAGGATCTGATCGCCGACTGGGTCACGCTCAACTGTGGCAACTACAACAAGGTGACCAAGAAATGCGGCGGCGGCGCATAGCCGTCGCGGAGGTCACCTAACGATAATGTGCGTGAGGGCGGTTCTGCCGCCCTCACGCAGCAGCGCCGGGGAAACTTGCGATGCGTTTTGGCCGAGCATGTCTCGCTGCTCTGCTATTGGCCTTGGTTTTGGGCCTGGGCCTTTGCCTCGGATACACGAGCGCGCATGCCGCAACGCTTGACGAGGCACTGACATCCTTCACCGCGGACGATTTCGACCAGACCGACGCGGGCATCAACGCGGTCGCCGCCAGCGGCAGCCCGCGCGCTGAAGTCATTTTGCGCGCGCTGCAGAACGGCCAGCTCATGTACAGCGCCGCGCAGAAGAAGGTCTACATACAGGACGATGCCGGCAAGCTGTTTGACGCCGCGACCGGCGCAGCGGTCGCCGGCGTGCCGCCCGACGATCTCGACAATGTGCGCATCAACAACAGGCTGCGCGGTACCCTCGACGCCGCGCTGGGCGCTCTCACGCTGCTCTCGAAGAACCCGGACACGCGCTACAGCGCCGCGCAGGCGGTCTTCAAATCCCACGAGGCCAGCGCGTTGCCGACGCTCGACAAGGCTATCGCGCAAGAGACCAACGCGAGCATCAAGCGCGTCCTCGAACAGGCCCGCGCCGCCATCATTCTCAATTCGCCCGGCGCCACCGATGCGCAGAAGCTTAACGCCATCGCCATCATCCGCGATCGCGGCGATCAGGACGCGCTGGCCCTGCTTGCCGACATTCCCAATCGCGAATCGCCCGCTGTCGCGCAGGCCGCAACTGCCGCGATCGCGTCAATCCAGACGCGGCTGGCGGAATGGGGCGCCGTGCAGAATGCCTGGTACGGCCTCTCGCTCGGCTCGGTCCTGCTGCTGGCCGCCATCGGACTTGCCATTACCTTCGGCGTGATGGGTGTGATCAACATGGCGCACGGCGAAATGGTCATGCTCGGCGCCTACGTGACTTACGTGGTGCAGGACGTGATCCGAGCAAATGACCCAGCGCTTTTGGATTATTCGCTCGCCATCGCCATCCCGCTCGCGTTCCTGTTCTCGGGCTGTGTCGGCATCCTGATCGAGCGCAGCATTATCCGTTTTCTGTACGGCCGGCCGCTGGAGACGCTGCTGGCGACCTGGGGCCTGTCGCTGGTGCTGCAACAGGCCGTGCGCACCGTGTTCGGACCGACCAACCGCGAGGTCAGCAATCCGTCCTTCATGAGCGGCGCGTTCGATCTCGGCGGCATCACCATCACCTACAACCGGCTGTGGATCATCTGCTTTGCGCTCGCCGTGTTCGTGGCGCTGATCGGGCTGTTGCGCTTCACGCGGCTCGGACTCGAAATGCGCGCGGTAACGCAGAACCGCGCCATGGCGGCATCGATGGGCATCCGCACCAGCCGCATCGATGCGCTCACCTTCGGGCTCGGTTCCGGGATCGCCGGCATGGCGGGCGTGGCACTGTCGCAGATCGACAATGTCAGCCCCAATCTCGGCCAGGGCTACATCATCGACAGCTTCATGGTTGTGGTGTTCGGCGGCGTCGGTAACCTGTGGGGCACCTTTGTCGGCTCGTTCGTGCTCGGCGTCGCCAACAAGTTCCTCGAACCGTATGCCGGCGCGGTGCTCGGTAAGATCACCATCCTGGTTCTGATCATCCTGTTCATCCAGAAGCGGCCGCGGGGCCTGTTTGCCCTCAAGGGCCGGGCGGTCGAAGCATAATGGCCGGGGGAGCACATCTCCTTATCCGCTCGCTCGACCGCGGCGCGACGCTATTCCTCGCCGCCATGGCGGTGATTGCCATCGCCGTGCCGATTCTGAACCTCGCCATCCCGCCTTCGTCGGCCTTTCATGTGTCGACGTATCTGGTGGCGCTGTTCGGCAAGTACGCCTGCTATGCGCTGCTCGCCTTGTCGATCGATCTGATCTGGGGCTTTTGCGGCATTCTCTCGCTCGGCCACGGCGCATTCTTCGCGCTGGGCGGTTACGCCATGGGCATGTATCTGATGCGCCAGATCGGCACGCGCGGCGTCTATGCCAATCCGATCCTGCCCGACTTCATGGTGTTCCTGAACTGGAAGGAACTGCCGGTCGCCTGGTACGGCTTCCAGCATTTTTCCTACGCCGCGCTCATGGTTGTGCTGGTGCCGGGCGTGCTTGCCTTCGTGTTCGGTTGGTTCGCGTTTCGCAGCCGCGTCACCGGCGTCTATCTGTCGATCATCACCCAGGCGCTGACCTACGCGCTGATGCTCGGATTCTTTCGCAACAATTTCGGCTTCGGCGGCAACAATGGCCTGACCGACTTCAAGGACCTTCTCGGCTTCAACGTGGAGGCGGAGACGACCCGCGCGGCGTTGTTCGCGATCTCCTGCTTGGCGGTGATTCTCGGCTTTCTTGTGTGCCGCGCCATCGTCGCCTCGAAGCTCGGCAAGGTCCTGATCGCCATCCGCGACGCCGAGGCGCGCACCCGCTTCCTCGGTTACCGCGTGGAATCCTACAAACTATTCGTCTTCACCTTGTCGGCCTGCATGGCAGGCATCGCCGGCGCGCTGTACGTGCCCCAGGTCGGCATCATCAACCCCAGCGAATTCGCGCCCGGCAATTCGATCGAGGCCGTCATCTGGGTGGCGGTCGGCGGACGCGGCACGCTCACCGGCGCGGTCATTGGCGCGGTCCTCGTGAACTACGCGAAGACGTATTTCACCTCGGGAATTCTCGCGCCCTATTGGCTCTACATGCTGGGCGGCCTGTTCATTGCCGTGACGCTGCTGCTGCCGCGCGGCATCGTCGGCAGCCTGCACCATTGGACCGCGTTGCGCCGCGACCGCGCTTCGGCAGCGGCCGAGGACGGCGTGACAGAGCCGCTGGCGGCGGAATGAGGATCGGCCGATGAAGCTGCAGGAACGGCTGGAGCAGCGTGAAAAGGAGGCGATGGAAGCCTTCGAACGGACGCTCCTCTTCATCGAAAACGTGACAGTATCGTTCGACGGCTTCCGGGCGCTCAACAATTTGTCCTTCGCCATCGAACCGGGCGAAATGCGCGCGATCATCGGCCCCAACGGCGCCGGCAAGACCACGATGATGGACGTCGTCACCGGCAAGACCCGGCCCGACAAAGGCTCGGTCATCTTCGATCAGCGCCACGATCTGGCCCGCCTCGATGAAACCGAGATTGCACTGCTCGGCATCGGGCGAAAATTTCAGAAGCCCACGGTGTTCGACAGTCATACCGTGTTCGACAATATCGAGCTTGCACTCAAGGCCGACCGGCGCGCGCGCGCGACGCTGCTGTGGCGCAAAACCGAGCGCGAGGAGCACAGGGTCGACGAAATCCTGAAAGTCGTCCGGCTGTCCGCGGTGCGCGATCGGCTCGCCGGCAGCCTGTCGCACGGCCAGAAGCAATGGCTCGAGATCGGCATGCTGCTGGCGCAGGACCCCAAGCTCCTTCTGGTCGACGAACCGGTCGCCGGCATGACCGATGCGGAGACAAAGCAGACCGCCGAACTGCTCAGGGAGATCAACCGCGAACACACCGTGGTCGTGGTCGAGCACGATATGACGTTCGTCCGCGACCTAGGCGTGAAGGTCACCTGCCTGCATGAAGGCGCGGTGCTCGCCGAGGGCTCGATTGACGAGGTGTCGAACAATGAACGCGTGGTCGAAGTGTATCTGGGGCGCTGAGAGGAGGCGAATAGTGAGTAGCGAATAGCGAATGAGGACTCGATCTCAACTCTACTCGCTATTCGCCACTCGCTATTCGCTTGAACAACCATGCTTGATGTCCAAAACGTCGATTTGCACTATGGCGCCGCGCAGGCGCTGCGTGCGGTGTCGCTCAAAGCCGAGCCCGGCAAGGTGACCTGCGTCCTCGGCCGCAACGGCGTCGGCAAGACGAGCCTGCTCGACGCACTGGCCGGACAGCATCCGGTCAGCCGCGGCAGCATCACCTGGGAAGGCAGCGACATCACCGCGATGCGGCCGCCGGAGCGCGCCCGGCGGGGAATTTCCTACGTACCGCAGGGGCGCGAAATCTTTCCGCTTTTGACCGTCGAGGAGAATCTGAAAACCGGCTTTGCGCCGCTGTCGCGCGCCGAGCGCAGCGTGCCCGACGACGTGTTTAAGCTGTTTCCTGTGCTCAAGGACATGCTGCGGCGGCGCGGCGGCGATCTCTCGGGCGGCCAGCAGCAGCAGCTCGCCATCGGCCGCGCGCTGGTGATGCGGCCGCGCCTGCT
>Ga0187784_10004572_pt1 | contig 11192 bp, 6 predicted proteins | sample 1015_SJ02_MP15_2_FD_132964 | JGI IMG/M metagenome (GOLD analysis project Ga0187784, IMG submission 132964) | Tropical peat soil microbial communities from peatlands in Department of Meta, Colombia - 1015_SJ02_MP15_20_MG | ecosystem: Environmental > Terrestrial > Soil > Wetlands > Peat | place... | reverse complement strand
TCATAGACCATGTCGGCTGCCGGTATTTCTACGGAGGTAAAAGACGCAAAGGTCCTTTGCAGCTTTCGGTATCCCTGTTCGTCAACGAAAAGACCGTTTACCATGTTCAAGTAATCGTAGCCCGTGGAACCCGATACGGGCCATCCGGGAGGCAATGTCTCCTCTACACCGAGGATTTTTTCCACAACGACGTAGAATCTATTCTCGTCCGTTTGCTTCGCGTCCGGCACCAGCCTGTGCAAACCGCGAAGATATTCCTCAGGATCGTAAAGCCCGTCTATGTGATCGACCCTTATCCCGGACACCTTTCCTTCCTCGATCAGTCCGAATAGAAGGCCGTGCTTGAATGCTTCGAAAACATCGGGGTCTTCTATTCGAATGCCTATCAAATCGTTGATGCTGAAGAAGCGGCGGTAGTTGATCATTTCCAGGGCAACCTGCCAGAAGGCCAGGCGATAAGGCTGCTCGAGAAGCAGCCTGTCCAGGAGGTCGAAACTCCCTTGGTCTTCTTTCTCTCCATTGAAAATCCTCAGGTTCTCATCGATAAATTCCTTTACCTCCGGAGTACCCTGATACAAAAGCCACAGGCTCCTCTTGATGATCTCTTTGTCCCTTTGCCTTTCTTTGGTCTTCTTGCGGCTGATGAGCCAATGCGCCGGCAGATGCTCGCTCATCGTCACCAATCCCTTGAGACCGATTACGGCCGGATTGGATTCCCCCAGCTTTGCTTCCAGGTCGGTCAGCCGGTAAGAGAGAATTTCCCTGTAAGACTTAGGGTCAAGTGAGAATTTGTGATCGAAATATTTGATGAAGAACCCGCCTTCTTCGAGGGTCAGCTTCAGTTCCCGGTCCTCCAGCGCCTGGCTGTAATGCTTTCCAAGGATGGGCAAAAGCACTCTTCCTTCCAGGACCCTGTCAGGCGGATGCCAATCGATGTCGAAAAAAATAGCGTAAGGAGAACTCGGTCCATTTTCCAGGACGTCCATCCACCAGGGATTTTCATGGCTAAGCGCCATGTGGTTGGGAACAATATCGATAATCAACCCCATATCCTTAGACTTGAGCCTGCGCGCAAGGGCGTCGAAAGATGCGCGGGAGCCCAGTTCAGGGTTTATTTCCATGGGATTGGTCACCGAGTACCCATGGAGGCTTCCCCGGCGCGCCTGGAAAATGGGAGAGGCATACAGGTCCGTAATGCCCAGGTCGAACAAATAAGTCACTAAGTCTCGAGCTGCGCTGAACGTGAAATCGCGATTGAGCTGAATTCGGTAGGTGGCCGCAGGCGCTCTCAGTGGCATGTCCAGCCTCAATCAACGCGAACGGAGAGTTCCTGTCCCAATTCGACGAACTGCCCGACCCATTCGTTGGCGGTTTCTTCTCCGTGTTCGGCCTTCCAGCGCTTTTCCGGGAGGACCGTGTGCACCATCTCATAGTAGGAGTTTTGCACGGCCCAAAGGTTCACTTGGAACGGCATTTCTTTGCCCACACTCACAGCGGTCGTCAACTGTTTGAGGCTGCCCAGATCGTCAGGGTCCTCACGGATTTTTTGCGCCAGGTTCTCAATCCTTTTTCTCAGGGTGTATTCCAAACCTGCGTCATCCAGTTCGATGTGTAGGGTCTGCGCATCCTTGACAATGTTGTGAACCGATTCGATGGACGTCTCGGGCTCTTTGAATGCAAGCTTCAAGTTAAAATTCAGCACAAAATCGGCTGTGCAGGGAAGAGGTTCCGGCAATGGGGTGCCAAGGTCCATGAGGAAACGCATGAAAGCCCCGTAACGCATGTAGATCTGCCGAAATGTTAACTGGGTGCCTTCCAGGGACGCTTCCAGTATCCGGTTCAAAACCCGGCGCAACTGGTCGCGGAAAAGCGACCGCAAAGAGTATGTGGACTCGCCGAAATACCGGTCCATACGGCGAATCGTCTCCGGAAAATCACCTGCGTTAAAAGGCTCCGCTACCTCTTGACACATGGCCGCATATTTTTCCTCATCTTCGAACATTTGAACGCCTGCCGACAGGTTCTGCTCCCCGAAGTACAGGGCGGCAAAACTCAGCTCTGCTTCCTCCAGCGTGATTATCGAACTGATTCGCACACGGCCCAGCGCCAGTTTGCTGTTTCCTACCTCCTGGAGATGAAAGTCACCCCGGTCGGCAAAATAGCAAAAGATTTTATCCCTCTGCGGATGTTCCTCAAAAATGGAACTCACTGCATAATGCGCAGCGACTCTCTTCAAATCGACCGCACCCGGTTTTACAAATTTCTCGTAAATAAGCCGCCCGTCTCTATGCTCCGGAATGTTGCTCTTTGCCTGCTCCAGCCTGGCCGTAAAGTCGGGCTCCAGTACTACGCCGCAGGTCGCTTCTGCCAGTTGGACGGCGCGTCCGGCGTACTGAATTACCTGGACCGTTTCGATACCCGAGAGCTCATCGAAGAACCACCCGCAGCTTGTGTACATCAGCATTGCGCATCTTTGTGCCCCCAGGAGCTTGAGAACGGTCACCTTCTCCGATTCACTCAGGTGCCTGGATGCATGCCTCATCAGGAAGCGGTCGACGTTGTCCTGCGAGCGGTCGAGCACAACGCTTATGTAGTCGTTGCGAGCTTCCCATGGGTCTTTGAGGAATCGGCCCGCATGTTGTTCGTAGAGGGGTGCCAGGGTGTCGCGCAGCCAGTCCAGCGATGCCCTTAACGGAGTACGCCACCCCTGGTTCCAGCCGGGAAAGCCGCCGCTGTTGCACCCGCAGTCTCGCCACCATCGGCCTACTTGGTGCTGGCAGCTCCAGGAAGTATTCTCGAATATCCGCACCTCATGCGTCGGAGGATATTTTTCTAGGAACTCTCCATAGTTGGTAAGCCGCGTCCCGTTGTCCGACTCGATCTTTTGAAGAGCGTAAGCCAGGGCCATATCTCCGTGTTGCTGGTGATGTCCGTAGGTCTCACCGTCAGTTGCGATATGGACCAGCTGCGGCCGTGCCCCGTCTTGGCCGAACGCCCCCATGAGCCGTTGTAAAAGGCGTTCACCGGACGACAGCAGGTGCTCGAAGGATACGGCCTGGGAGATGGGACCGTCGTAGAAAAAAAGGCTGATCTTTCTGCCGGACGGCAAATTGAGTTCGTAGGGCATGCTGGGATCTATGCGCCTGCCGCTTACATCGGTCCATGAATCCTGGCCCGGGGGCCGTACCTCACTGGCCTGGTGGGTGGACAGGATGGTGAAGCGGATTCCCAGCTCGGCCATGATATCCAATGTCTCCAGGTCCGCGGCGGTTTCAGGGAGCCACATACCCTCGGGCGGACGGCCGAAACGATGTTCGAAGTCCCTTATGCCCCACAGCACCTGTGTGTATTTGTCCCTTCGGTTGGCAAGGGGCATGATCATATGGTTGTAAGCCTGTGCCATCGCCGAGCCATGGCCCGAGAAGCGTGCCCGGCTGATCCGATCTGCTGCCAGGATCGCCTCATAAGTCTCAGGGGATTTCTCCTTCATCCAGCTCAACAGCGTGGGGCCGAAGTCGAAGCTGATCCTGGAATAATTGTTCGGAAGCTCGATGATGCGACCCTCCCCGTCCAGAATACGGGAAACGGTATTTGGCGCATAACACTCGGCTAAAATCCGCTCATTCCAATCGTGATAGGGGTAAGCCGAGTCCTGGAGTTCGATCGCTTCCAACCATGGGTTCTCTCTCGGGGGCTGATAAAAATGGCCGTGAATGCAGATATACCTCTCCATCAAAGGCTCTCCTGGTAGACGAACAATGCAATTGAACGGGGTGAGGGATCCAACGAGATTTCTGCACTCCCACGAATCATGGGAGGGATATTGCTCCCATGTCCGCCCCAGTGTTCTTCGGCCGAATCGAGCTCTTTGATCCAGGCGCCTGACGGCCAGGAAAGAGTTAAGCTGCCGGCTGTCCGATTGAAATGAAGTAGATTGATCAGACCTCGTCCTCCACCACTGAACCGTATGAGCAACACCTTCTCTCTCTCATAACATAAGACTTCTTCTATATTATTGAAAGTTATGAATATTTTTCGAAGCCGGAGCAATTCCTGATAGAATCTCAAAAGGACCTTGTGCCTGCCTACAAGCTTCAGCCGATGCTGAAGCTTGCTGCGCCGAAAAGTCTCCTCTGCCTGGGGGTCCGGCGGATCGATCGTCCGGCCGAAGGCCGCGAACTCTTCCAACCTGCCTTTTCGCACTGATTCTACGAGGTTCGGGTCCGAGTGGCTTACAAAGTACAGGAATGGTGCAGTCTCGCCATACTCTTCACCCATGAACAGGAGCGGGATAAAGGGAGATAATAGTACCGCCCCGGCGGCCAGCTTCAGCGACTCGAAGACGGATTCGGGAAACGTGGAGACCGTTTCCGTCGCGCTTTTCCCGTTTTTTGCTTCTCGCTGGTTGCTTATAATGCTCAACCGGTCTCCCCGGAGGCGGTTTCCTACCTGATCGTGATTTTGTGCGAAAACAACCAGCTGATGTGCTGGAATGCCACGGGAACAGGAACCGTGCCGCCTGCGGCGGAAAACCGAATACTCGCCCGAATATATGAACCCCTCGCGAAAGGCTTTGGCAAGCTGTTCGAGCCGGCCGAAATCCTGGTAATAGCCGGCCTTTTCTCCCGTGAGCAGGGTATGGAGGGCATGGTGAAAGTCATCGTTCCAGACGGCATCCAGACCGATACCTCCAAGTTCCCGGGGACGGATGAGGCGCACGTCGTTGAGATCGCTTTCTGCTATTAAGTATATGTGCCGATTGAGCCTCTCTGCCTCCTGGGCGATCGTCTCGGACAATTCCGCCAGGAAAGGATAAGGGGACTGGTCTACGATGGCATGAAGGGCATCCAGCCGCAAAGCGTCGATGTGGCACTCTATAACCCAGTAGAGTGCGTTTTCGACGAAGTAACGCCTGATTTCATCGCTGTCGGGTCCGTCAAAGTTGACGGCCATGCCCCAGGGGGTAAGATACCTGTCCGTGAAATACGGACCGAAATCTCCTAGGTAGTTGCCCTCGGGCCCCAGATGGTTGTAAACGACATCCAGCACCACGGCTAATCCTTTCTGGTGGCAGGCGTTCACCAGTCGTTTCAGTCCGTCGGGTCCCCCATATGTATTTTGAACCGCGAAAGGGTAAGTCCCATCGTAGCCCCAGTTGCGGCCTCCGGGAAACTGTCCCACCGGCATAAGCTCGATGGCCGTGACTCCCAGTGCATAGAGTTCGTCCAGGCGGCCGATCAACGCGTCAAAAGTCCCCTCGGGGGTAAATGCGCCTGCGTGGAGCTCATAGATTATGTAATCTCGCAGAGGAAAACCGGACCATGAGTTGTCTTTCCACTGGAAGCGGGAATCGGTTACCTGGGAAGGGCCGTGAACCCCTTGGGGCTGAAACCTGGAAGCCGGATCGGGCCGGCGCAGCCTTCCGTCGATTACGTAGAAGTACAGCGTCCCGGGTTCCACTCCTTCCAAAACGCCGCGAAAATAGCCGGCGGATGTCCTTTTTTCCCCTTTCCGTTTTCCGCCCTCCCACCTTCTTACCGATGCCCTTTCCAAAGGCAAACGCCGCTCGAAAGGCGAAACGATCTGCACTTCCACCCTGTCCGCCTTAGGCGCCCACACCAGGAACTCGCACCGCGAGCCTTCCTTGAGCGTGGCCCCTAGTTTGACGGAAACCTTCACGACCGATCCTCGCATAAGGCCGAAGCAGCGAGCGGAACCATTCCCGCTTCCTGCCTGCCGCTTCTTGCTTCAGCAAGCTCTATAATTCGATGGACCGGCTGCCTGGATTGTCGCAGAGAATCATCAGGGACAGGTAATCCCTGACATTCCGGGTCATGAGAAAATGGCTGCGCACAAATTCTTTGGCCAGCCTGCCCATACGGTGTCCTACCTCCGGGTGATGGAGCAAGTACCGGATTCGAAGCGCGCAACCCTCGGCGGAGTGGACCAGAAAGCCGGTGTGAAAATCCTCTAGTTGCAGCACAATACCTCCCGCTGCACCGCCGATCACCGGTTTCCCCTTCCACATGGCTTCGGTTACCGTCAACCCGAATCCCTCGCGGACGGATTTCTGCACGATGATGTCCGCCGCCCGCTGCAGGGCGTTGATTTCATAGTGGCTCTCCGGGTGCAGCAGCAAAATCTTGATATCGGGATCATCCCGGGCAGCCTCCTGTACTTCCGCCAAAATGCGGGGGCCTTCCGGATCGTCGGTTGCCTCGCCCCCTGCCAGTATGAGCTTGCAGGGCGTATGTGCCCGTACCATGTGAAACGCTTCGATTACTCCCAGGGGGTCTTTAAAGGAATCAAATCGCGAGACCTGCAGGATAATCGGTTTGTCCCTCTCGATCCCCAGCCGGTTCATGACCCCTGAGATTTCCTCTTGAGAGAGTTCGCGGTTCTTTTCACTCAGGGGATCGATCGATGGGTAGACAAGATACTGGGGGTGTGCCAGGTTCTGAGCGAAATTAGGCATGGAAAAGATGGAAGCATCGTATTGCCTTACCGCTTCCCGCAGAAACCTCCAGACTTTCCGGTCCGGCTTGGAAGCATCGATGTGGCACCGCCAGATCCACCTCCTGGCGCGGGAGCGCATATGTTGGATCAAATAGGCGGGCTGTGGATCGTTGACCACTAAGAAATCGGCATCGAATTGAAATCTGCCGGCGTTCAGGCGGTTGACCTCCAGGTAGTGGTTGAGCATTGCCTTGGTAATGTTCACCTTGAAGCCCTGGAGGGCGTTATGCATCGCCTTGGTGACCTCGAAGAATCCCTGGTCCCCTTCGATCACCTCCCATCGCGCATCGATTCCCAGCTCATTCCACAACGGCATGATCTGTGACAGCAGTTCAGCCACTCCGCCTCCGACCCGCGTCGAGTTGATATGCACCAGGCGCTGCCGCCCCAGTCGGTCCCCCATGCGGCGCAGCTGATCGATCGCTATCGGGCCTACGATCGGCTCAAGTTCTTTCAGGCGCGTTGTCATCAGGTTTCTCTATGTATTGGTTTACGAACTCCAGGATGGTGTTTCGGATTTCATCGAGCGTGTAAAACCATATGTCGATGCCCTGGATGGCTGAAATGAGCTCCGGTAAATCGAAGGACTCTTTGATCCAATGGGAAAAGTCGTCCGTCTTTAGCGACCTCAATCGCCAGCGTGCGTCCATAAGATGATAATAGATTGAATTCTGTCCCACTTTCATCAGCCCGGAACAGAACTCTGGGAGTGTCCGGGCGACAATCTGCGAGCGAAGTACGATCGTCGAGACATCGCAAAAATAGAACTGGAAACCTGGCCTGGCCCAGGGCACCGACGGCAGGTCCCACAAATATTCTTCGAGCAGGTCCACTAGAGCTTCGCGAATCTGTTCCATGTTCTCAAAACCGAAAGGGTCGATAACGCTGAGCTTCTCTGCCAGGCGGCTATCCTGCAGGGCGTTTGCTGCCCAGGAGGCGAAGTCGTTTGGATACTCGACCTCGGGGTGTGCTATGGACATGCGGGATTGCCACAGATGGTAGGACAGGGTGCTTTCGTTCACTTCACGCAGGGTTTGCAATAGATCGCGAAGGTTCACCGCCGCCTTGCCGGTCGGCATTGGCATTACAATGCACTCGCTGAACCAGAAAGGGTTTGGGGCGGGCTGATCGGGACTGACCATAATCGTGAACCTCTATAATAAAAATATAAACAACGAAAAATATGGCACAAGAAGCCCGTAGGCGCTCCGCCTGCCCATCCGCTTACCCATTTTTGTCTTTTGCCTTTCTATTTTTCATCATACTCAGGAAAGTCCAATGTGACCACGTAGGAGAGTTGGCTCACCCCCACCTATAAAGACCTCGGATAGATTATTTGCGGATCCAGCCAACTTGCATTGGGCCACGTTAACTAATCACATTTACTTGTATGAGGCAATGGACCTTCTGCATGAGAACGTGGCCGAAGTGGAGAATGCGGTCTTTTTTCATGTGGCCAATCTTTTCAACCTCGTCGTTGATGTCATCTTTTATGACACCACGACTGCCTCCTTCTCTATTGATGAAGAGGACGAAGACACGGGCGATGGGACCTGCTTTCGAAAGTACGGCTACTCCAAGGAGGGAACATGGAGTCCCCAGATAGTGGTTGCTCTTGCTGTAACGCGGGAAGGCCTGCCCGTGAGAAGTTGGGTTTTCCCCGGCAACACCTCCGATGTGGATACGGTAAAGAAAGTTCGAGAAGACCTTCGAGGATGGAAACTCGGCCGGGCGCTCTTTGTCGCCGACTCCGCAATCAACTCCAACACAAATCGCGATGAGTTGGCCAAGGCCTGTGGGAAGTACTTACTGGCCACGCGCATGGGCAGCGTTTCAGAGATCAAGGAAGATGTCCTTACCAGGCCGGGCCGGTTTAGAACCATTGCCGAAAACCTTCAGGCAAAGGAAGTAATGGTAGGAGATGGAGTGCTCCAGCGCCGGTATATCCTCTGCTACAATCCCCGTGAGGCTGAAAGGGAGCGAAAACATCGCCAACAGGTTGTCAAAGAACTGGAAGAAGAACTAAAAACCCATGCGGATCATCAGGCCACTGCCAGATGGGCCATCGATCTTTTGGCATCCGGCAGATACAGGCGCTACCTTGCAATCGACAAGCAGAACCGAATCAGACTTGACCGGGAGGTTGTCCACCAGGCTTCAAAGCACGATGGTAAATGGGTACTTCAGACCAATGACGATACCATTACGGTCGAAGACGCAGCCGCCGGTTACAAGGGACTCCTTGTGATCGAGAGGGCCTTCAGGACCCTTAAGAGCACGCGGATCAAGATGGAGCCGATGTTCCACTGGTTGCCCAAACGCATCGAAGCGCACGTAAAGCTCTGCGTTTTTTCGCTTCTCGTCCAAAGAGTTGCCGAACTGGAGTGCAAGCGACCCTGGTCACATATCCAAAGGACGCTTTCCACACTCCAGGCGACCGAGTTTCGCACCCCCAAAAACCTATTTTTTCAGCGCAACGAACCGTCTTCCGATTTCGTGTCAATACTTAAATCTCTAAATATTCCAATGCCTAAGACTGTCCTGGACATCAAATCGGCACCCTCTGAAACGTAGGCACACGACAAATTTGACTCCTCCGTATAAGCCTCTAGAATTATGGCCTTTTTATGACTGTGTTTGCCTACCCCGCAAAAACCCAGGTTCTACATAGAGCCGTTTTCCGACAGGACAACGTTTAAGTTCACACTAACAAAAGCGTCCGGCATAACCCAAGACGGCAAAGTCGTCACTGGGTATTCCTACTCGATTCGTTCATATGGCCCACAGTTTTTTGCGGAGCAAAGGAATGTTGAACCATTAAAGGCTGAGTTTGAGAGAAATCTTAGCAAGAGAAGGATAGCGCTGACAAGTACTCGATCCATTACCTTTGAAGAATAATAGTTATTGGACTAGAAACTAATTGCCAGTAGACATTTGTGGTTGTGTTCACACAGAAAAAGAGCCTTTAGTTGATACCCTGCAGATCGAAAAAGAGGAGAGACATTTCAAGTTTCCAGGTCGTGATTCCCGGCATTACTGGACACCTAAAAAAGCTCGGGAAATGCATAAAGGCGCGTGGCGCCGGGCTAAGTGGCAATATCGAAGGAACAATTGCGGACTGCGAAAGCGTAACAAGAATAACAAAACGCAAGTACCGGGGGCATCCTCATTCAGTCAGCTCTTCTCAGTTTGGTGGATATTACGTGACCGTTGCCGGTTATCATCTTTCCGATCAGTAAATCGGGGTTATTCTTGTCTAATGTGAGGGAAACGTATGATCCAATCTTTTTTGCAAATGGGCCAGCGTTGGCTTCCAATTTGTTCCTGACATCATGTTTTTCCGTTCTGTAATTGGCTCTAAATTCTATCATGGATTTTCCATCGACATAACTGACGTTGGCGGCGTGTACTCTTAAATAATCGGGATCACAATGGCAACTTCTCCTGGAAGTGATGAACGACCCGTATGAGTGCGTGATCAGAGCGGAATTTCTCCGGACCTTTTCAACATAAATCACGCAATCCCACGGATATGCCGAGTCCCACTTGCCGACCCATTTGCCTGAAAGCAGCTTAACCTCGTCCGGCAATGACTCATCGGGTGAAACCATTGTGATGTCGGGCGGCACGGGGGGAAGAGCTATTGCCAGCGCCGCGCACCCAACGAAAACAACCGTCAGCACAGCTAACACGTATGTCCGTCTCATGGGGACCGCCCCTTGCAGATTTAATCCGGAATAATTTGTCCTCTTCCCTGCTGTTCATCCAAACCACATGTTGGGATTGGATTTTTGCCTGAAAAACCTTCGCCGCACTCCTAAAATTCTCTACAGCATACAGTGTTCCCAATAGAAGGCGCAACTGAAATGTTAATGAGACAGTGCGCAAAATATCGAGATACACCTCTTACCTGCAGTTGGTTAATTTGTCCTCCTAACGTTGGGTTGCTGGCTCAAGAGAAACAGATACAACGCATTAATCGATCAGATTTGCCTATTGCATTACTCTGATTATCTTAGGCCAGCAGGGTTTCGATGGCTTGCCAAATCTGTCAAGTCCGAAGAACCGACCGACGCACAGCGCATGTAACTTTAGTATGTTAATTTCCCTGAGACGCCAACAGGTTATCCCCACGCCTCAGCCACTTTAATCTCCGCCACAAACGGGACCTTCATCGGGTATTGCTGCATGGACGATCGGAATCACAGCCGCAAGCACCGCAAAATATTCACCGATTCTGTTTGCCACTGGGTTGTCACCACTCAGTTGGAGCTAACATACTCGGATCATAAGGCATTATGCGGAGGTTTGTTGTCGAATCTCAATGCGCTGGCAAGCACGACTCACCCGGTTGAATTTGCACCTAGAAGCTGTACCAACTTTCCAAGGCATGGAGAAGAGGCGATTTTGGGGTTGGATGCGGAACGAAGAACTTGATGTTATTCCGGATAGAATGTATGCTCTAGATTGCCACCGCTTGGGACTCATGCTCTTTGCCTCTTATGGATAGGATGGAGCAACAGCAATGAACTCAAACGTCGATTCCGGAGAAACTCAACGGAAACAAGCAGAACACAAGCGTGAGAAAGCAGAGAAACGCCGTGAAGAAGGTGAGAGAAACCGGCAGGCAGCCGAGTCATTGCGGAAAGCTGCCGAGGAAGCTCGGCAAGAGGCAG
>Ga0187784_10004571_pt1 | contig 11193 bp, 12 predicted proteins | sample 1015_SJ02_MP15_2_FD_132964 | JGI IMG/M metagenome (GOLD analysis project Ga0187784, IMG submission 132964) | Tropical peat soil microbial communities from peatlands in Department of Meta, Colombia - 1015_SJ02_MP15_20_MG | ecosystem: Environmental > Terrestrial > Soil > Wetlands > Peat | place... | reverse complement strand
CCTCGACCTGGCGTACGTTCTCGGGCTTGAGGAGCGTGGCCTGTCCCCTCACAGTCGACGGGTGATCGAGAGTGGTGAGGTCGAGATTTGTGAATGGACAAACTACGCCCTGGCCTGCCGGCTTCGCGCTGCCGCTACTGGAATCCCCTTTATTCCCTCTTACACGATGTTGGGAACAGACACCTTCCGCTTCAGTGCCGCCAAGGAAATCGAATGTCCTTTCAGCCACCGCAAACTCGTTGCTCTCCCGGCACTCTATCCGGACGCCGGAATTATTCATGTTCACGAGGCGGACTGCTATGGCAACTGCCGCATCCGGGGAATCACGGTTGCTGACTTCGACATCAGCCGGGCATCCAAGCGTGTGATTGTTTCTGTGGAACACCTCGTGAGTAATGACGAAATCCGCAGCCACCCCGAGTCCACTGTTATCCCGGCTTTTTGCGTGGACGCGGTGTGCGAGGTGCCTTTCGGGTCCTACCCGGGGAACATGCCCGGCGAATACTTTTCAGACGAAGAGCACTTGGGCGTATGGCTCGAGGTGGAAAAGGATGAAGTTGAATTCGCCAAGTTCCTGAAGAAGTACATCTTCGACGCCCCGGACTTCGAAGGTTATTTGCGGCTCTGCGGGGGAATCAACCGAATCAGAGAACTGCGCGCCCTGGAATTGCTGGTGCCACAGGTGGACTAGACATGGCTGACTACAATGCAATGGAGTTAATGATCTGTGTGGCGGCGAGACTGCTTGAAGATGGATCCACAGCCGCGGTGGGAACGGGCGTGCCGGTGGCCGCAGCCGTTCTGGCCCAGAAGACCCATGCCCCGAATCTCCTGATTGTCTTTGAAGCTGGGGGGCTGGCGCCGTTGATGCCCTCCATGCCGATTTCGGTGGGGGACTCGCGTAGTTTCTATCGAGCGTTGATGGCGACCAGTATGAACGACATCATGGAGACTTGCCAGCGCGGGATGATGGATTATACCTTCCTGAGTGGAGCGCAAATCGATCCCTACGGCAACCTCAACTCCACCGTGATCGGTGACTACGCAAAGCCCAAGGCCCGCCTGCCGGGCAGCGGAGGCGCCGACGATTTGGCGAGCTTCTGTTGGCGAATTTTGGCGGTGATGCCGCACCAGCGCAGGCGCTACGTTGAAAAGCTCGATTTTCTCACTACTCCTGGCTATTTGTCTGGCCCAGGGGCGCGTGAGGCAGCAGGCCTTCCTGCCGGGTCCGGCCCCTATCGGGTCATTTCCGACCTGGCCGTGATGAGTTTTAACGACGAGTCAAAGCGCATGCAAGTGGAAAGCTTACACCCCGGGGTGAGCTTTGCCCAGGTTCAAGAAAACACCGGCTTCGAGATACTCGCGGCACCAAGTGCAAAGCAGACCGAGCCGCCAGAAAAGGAAGAACTGCGAATCCTGCGCGAAGAGATAGATCCTTTTCGGTACGTTATCGGGCGCTAGGTACGAATAGGGATTGCCACCCTGCTCAGCGTCGGACAGAACAACGATCGCGGGGACGGCAAGCCGTCCCCCTACGCCTGGGGTAGCGCGGACCCCCGGTTTTGGGGTCCGCGGCTCTTTGCTCGTGATGCGTGGACCCCCTCACCCGGCCCGCCTCCCGATGAAGTGCATCGGGACGGCGGCCCACCCTCTCCCCCAAGGGGGAGAGGGCTAACGTTTCAACCTGGCAAGACGTGGTCTCGGCGCAAGGAGCGCGGCACGCGATCGAGGCGCGTGATCGTTTCCAACTCGGGTTTATTCAGCACCAGCGTTCCTTCGATTACCAGATCGGTGAGCGCCGGGCTTTCAAATCCTTCCCCGATGCCTTCTGTGCTATCGCGCAGCCAAGCGAGAAGGACGGAGGGGTCTTTCAGGCTCAAGATCAAATCCGCTTCTTCAGCATTCTCCTCTTGCACCTGCAACTTTCCCTTCTTAACCACAAAACTGAGATTTCCACCGCCCGTCTGGACGTTGACCCTACGATTCCAGTTGGCGAGATTGGCCGTCGCGCGCGCGCTTTGGGGGATCAGCTCGGCAAGTTTTTGGAAACGGGCTTTTACTTCCCGCAAGGTCTCCTGAAGTTGCGGTGTGGCCTCGCCGATTTCATGTTCCGCGAGCCGGCCCCACTCAACCTCGCTTTCAAGCAATGGACTTTTGGCGAGTTGCTCAGGCGAAAGCTCAGACTGGGGCAACGCAAAGATGTCTCCCATTTCGCCTTTTCTTTCGTCCCGGAAAGCAACCTTGACCGGCGTACCTTTCTTATAAATCCCGGGCCGAATGGTTCCCCGTGTGGTTCGCACCCGAATGAGCATTGCGGTATCGCTGAGCTTGCCGTCCAGAGTCTCGAGAAACACCCGGCCCGTGCCAAACGGCGCCTGTCCCTTGAAACGGCTGGGAGCAAAAATAGTAATGACCGGGGTGGCAGCCATGACGCCCAGGTCCCTTACGTATTCCTTGGCCATCTCCACAAAGTTGCACGCTGGGCAACGCCTCATGAAGGGCGGGACGATCAGGTGCTTGCATTGGGGGCAACGGTGGCCGAAGATTTTGCCTTCATCCCGAAGTGCGAGAAAGAAATCCGAGAATTCCGCCCGAGTGTGTTGCACGGCAGTAAACATGACATCGTTTTGCAATAGATATCTACTGCCGCCTGCTTGGACTTCCGTAATCCCCACCTTGGGGAGCATCGCTGGCGAGATCACCGGCTCTTTCTTTTTCCTCGGCATGATCATGCTCTCCTTTCCAGCACCATAGCCACACCGTACATCGAAAGCGACGCGCCGGTACCGTGCATCAGCCCGTGCTCGAGGTTCTTTCCGCGCAGTTCCCGCATGACGCTCCAAGTCGACATCATATTGGACCCGCCCACGAAGTGTCCGGCAAACACGAGTCCGCCCGAAGGATTCACCAGAACCTTCCCACCCGGCATGATAATGCCTTCCTCGACCAGGTCGTTGCATCGACCCAGCGGCACCACGCCCATTTCGGCGAGTGTGATCATTGCCTGGGGGATGAAGGCATCGTGCAACTCGATCACCTGAATATCGTCAATGGTGAGCCGTGCCTGCTCCAGCGCCTTGCGTGTCGCCAGGTAATCGGAGTAGATACGAGGAAGGACCTTATAGCGAGTAATATCATTCCCGACGAAGTAGGGTTCATTGGCGGCCCCGACGCCCGTTATCCAAATCGGTTCCCGGCCGGTCCGCTCTTTGATTCTTTGCGCCATTTCCCCTGAGGCGAAAATCAAGGCGCAGGCGCCCTCCGTGTAGACGCAGGTTTCGAGGGCCCGAATGGGGTAAACCACGTAGCGCGAGTGGAGCACCTGCTCTGCGGTTACCTTCTCGCCCAGTCGCTGTGCGTAAGGATTGTTCTGGGCGTGTTCGCAGAAGAGTTCCACAATCTTGGCGCGCGCCCCGGGAGCGAGGTCGCCGGGATACTCATCCATGTAGGCCTGGATAACCTCCGCGTAGCTTTCGGAGGCATGCGCGCCTAGCGGCCGCTCGAACCACGGGTCCCACGAGTAACCTATAGTCTGCACCACGGCAGGTGTGGGGCTCTCCGCTTCGAAGTCATAACAATCGAGTGCCTTCTCCACCCCGAAGACCAGCATGAGGTCATACTGGCCGCTGGCAACCATGTTGTAACCCGCCAGCATGGCATAGGCGCCGGTCGCGCCACCATTCGAGACCCTCATCAAAGGCTTGTTCTGAAGCCCTACGATGCCCTGCAAGCCGCTTTCGGGGATGGCCTGGAACTCGAAAATGTCGTTGTAAATTCCCGCCACCCCGGCTTCCACTTCCTGGACGTGGATGCCGGCGTCGTGCACCGCCTCGCATACCGCCATTTGCGCCAATTCCCAAAACGTCTTTTCAATCCAGCGGGAGCGGCAGGGAGTCATCCCCGCACCCATGATAGCCACTTCTCTCATTTGCGTTGGCCCTCTCATCTGATAATACCACGGAAAAACCCTTGCCCCGCCCCACGCAAACGGGATTCTCTGTAGTGCAATGCCTCAAATCCTAGTTTTTTGGGCAGAGACTTCCTGCGATATGTAGGGCCGAACGGCGTTCGGCCCGGGGCCAGCGCGGCTCGACTTCGCTCACGCTTCGACTTCGCTCATGGGCATTTGGCTGTCTGGAGCCTTCTCATAGAGCCCTCTGTGACTTTCAGTGCAGAGTCGAAGAAGTGCTTGGCGAGAGGTGATAGCTGGCTGACATCAACCGAAGTGAGAGCCTCCAGGGCTGCTTCCCCGCCGATTTGCGAGAGCGCAGTGAATACGCACAATTGCATCCAAGGCGGATCGGCGAGATGCTTGGCCAGGTACGGAGCTGCGCGCGCATCACCTATTTGTCCCAGGGCTTCGGCGGCGGCGCTCGCGACCTCGGAATTTTCATCGCCAAGAAGTGCCCCCACCGCCTCTAAGCACCCACCGGCACATCCCCGAGCCACGTTGCCCAGAATGTCGAGAGCAAGTCTCCTGGCTTCCGGCACGGCTGAGTGACAAGCTCCTACCAGAACCTCGATCGACTCCGGGCCAACACGTTCCAGGATCTCGTTGGCGTAGCTCTGAAGCGCTACGTCTTCCGACTCCAAGAGCGGCGCAACGTGTTCGCAGACGGCCTGCCCGCCAATAACCACCAGGGCCTCGACCGCGGCCTCGCGCACCTCCACTTCGGGGTCACCTACTGCCTCCACCAACGCAGACACTGCCCGAGCATCGTGTAGATCGCCCAGATCTTCCGCTGCACAGCGACGAGCAGTCGGGTCGAGGCTGGCAAGTTGATCGATCAGGTAGGCACACTTGCCGGTCATTTTACAAGCTCCGTCATTCCTATCGGACGGATGCGACGGAACTTAAAAATGCGAGTGGACAAATCTTTTGAGGAGGAAGCACCCGGAAGGTTTCATCGATGAGGGCGCACGCCAGCGAAAGCGAGGGTACTTGGCCCACGCCGCGCAAAGAAAGCGGCCACGCCTGCGCCCGCACATTCCCCAATGGGCAAGCTGTGGGTCAGCCTTTAAATCCTGATGAATTCCTTTTTGCGATACATCCAGTAAAGTATTAACCAGATGACGACAAATGCCGCGCTGGCCTCGACGAATTCCGCCCAACGGCCCATATGCGGCAGCAGGTGACCCACGAAGATGTTGCTCACCTGCCGGAAATCAAAGATTTCGGTGGCAACATAAACCGCAATGGAATTCATGCCGATAACGATGAATCCGAAAGCCCACTTCTTATAACCGAGCACGTCGATGATCCAGTAGAAAAGCGCCAAGGCCATAAAGCTCAGCCCGCCGGAAATCAGCACGTAAGAACTTGTCCACATCAGCTTGATCACGGGAAACGACAGACTCCAGAGCAGTCCTGCCACCAGGCTCACCGAGCCCGCGGCCAGCAGGCGGTAGACCTTGCTCCTTGGCGTACGGCCGGACATCAGCATCTGCCCGGCCAGCACGCCCAGCAATACTGAGGCGCCGAAGCCCAGATAGCTCAGGAACCAGGTATTCTCACCATAATGCAAGTGGCCGAGAACAAGCTTGTCCACGTAAGTGGGCAGGTTGCCTTGCGGCGTCAGGACTCCCGCACCGAACCCGGGCACGGGGATCAGCATGACCAGGGCCCAATAGACGAGGAGCAGAGCGGCGATTGTGACCGCATGCCATTTCGGCTTCACCTTCAATGCTACAATGCTAGCCACCAAATAGCCCGCAGCAAGTCCATGCAGCACGCTGTAACAAGGACGGAATTTCGACCAATCAAACAAGAGGAGATTTCCCTGCGTGATCGTTCCCAGGCAGAACATGACGATGGCCCGCCAGGCGGCGTGGAACAGCAGGGTGCGGTCACTCTCGCCCTTGGCCCGTCGTTTCGCCGCCGCCAGCGGGATTGCCGTCCCCATGATGAACATAAAGAGCGGCCAGATGAGATCGTAGAAATGCAGGCCCTGCCAGGGCACATGCTCGAACTGTGCGAGGAACTTGTCGAAGAAGGGGCGCTGGATGATCTTACCCAGGCCGAGCAGGATCGCGCTGCCGCCGATAATCCAGAACATATCGAAGCCGCGTAGCGCATCGAGCGAGACCAATCTCTCCGTGCCCGGCGGCGAGGTGCGGACCGCGTCGCATGCAGGCTGTCGGCGTTCTGCCTCAACTTCCGTGGCTTTCATGTATCCTAGGTGCGCGCCTCCTGTCCCGAAGGACCCGCGGCCAGACCGAGAGAGGGAGCAGGGAAACGCCGGCCGCTCGCTGTGGGCACGCTCTCCGCGCGACATGATACTCAAGTCGAGGGTGCAAAGCAAACGGCAGGTAGCCGCAAGGTTTGGGCTACTGAAGCGGGATGCGAGCTTTGTTTCGGGCGAGCCATACGTCGAAGGTTTGCAGCGCGGGGTTGAGGGCACGGGAGAATTCGAGATTGCGCGCGCCGCAGAAGTATTCGTTGAAGTCGCGCTTGAACTGGAACATGTTGCCGAGATCCTCGGCGCCCGGGAACCCGAAGTTGCGATACACCTCGGGTGGCACGTCGTTGTAACGCACTTCTTGACCAAGCGCTCTGCTTAACGCAGCGGCCATCTGCATGCCGCTCAAATGCTCGCCGGCAATGCCAACGGTTTTGCCGATGAACTCTTTGCCCCGCTGGAAGATGCCGTAGGCGCACCCGCCGATGTCCTCGGCGGCAATGCCTGGGAGCTTCTTGTCGGCCATGGGAAACGTGATGGCCAGCTTGCCGTCCGGACCCTTCTTGGGGCCCATGCCGAAGTAAATGAGGTTATCCCAATAGAAGGAGGTCAGCAGCAACGTCACGGGCAGACCGAGGTCGGTGAACACCTGGTTGGCCTCGCCCTTGGCGTCAAAATGGGGGACCTTATACTTGCCCATCAGCGTGGGCATGCGGTTGTCGCTGAGGGGCACCCACTGGCGCGTGTCTTCGAGGGTCGACCAGATCACGTGCTCGATTGCGGCGTGCTTCGCCGCCTGGGCCATGTTGGCGGCCTCGGCTAACTCCTTCTCGGGCGAGAAGTGTGCCCAGAAAAAGGTGACGCAGTAAGCTCCATAGGCGCCTTGAAATGCCCTCTTCAGACTCTCGATGTCATCGACGTCGGCGGCGACAACCTCCGCGCCCAGCTTGGCCAGTTCTTTCGCTTTGTCAGAGTTGATGTCCCGCGTCAGAGCGCGCGCGGCGAATCCACCCTGCGGGTCCCTCAAGATGGCGCGGACCAAGCCCCCACCCTGTGCGCCGGTGGCACCTACCACTGCAATAGTTTTTTTCATATCACCCCCATCGAAGGCTTAAGAGCCTATCCCCGAATGCAAACGGCTACACACCCACCCCAATGCGGCGCGCCGCAAATCACCGCCAAAAGCGTCTCGACACATCCGCCCGGTTCAGTGCTTCGGTAAGGCGGTCAGGCGCATTACGACCACTTCTTGCCCAACTCGTCCAGGCCAGCTTTTGCCAAGTCTTCCGGCGTCATCACGATATGGAACTCGCAATCCGCATTGAACGTGAGGAAGAATGGCTCTGCGATCGCTGGAACGTTCCACGGATTATCTACATTAATGATCAAAATGCAGCCCCGACGACTTTGGTACTCGGTGAAGTAAACCGCCTCGGGCTTCAGGTCGTCGAGAATGCGGCGAATTTTGGCTCCTGCCGTACCCTCCCTCACCGCAGTGTTAAATGGCTCGTGCGGGAATTTGGCATGGAAAAGCATTCGCATATGTCACCTCATGCAATAGAGATTAAGTTGCTGTGTCGAACTCTTGATATGTGCCGGCCTGCATAAAACCCAGACCCGCCAGGCAACGCACTACATCGGCGCAAACACGCAGGTCTCCGCGCGCTTCGCATGGAGCGACTGGTGCGCCCTGCAACGTCTTGTTTCCAAAATGCTACGTGGATCGCCCCGCAACCCTACATTAATTATTAAGCCATCGCCTGAGCGGGAAGTCAAGCAGTGTGAGTGATGGCAGCGGTGTCATTTGCCACTGCGTGTCAGGTGTTCAGCCTCCGCGCGCTCTATCAGCGCGGAGAAGCATGGTGCCCCGCTACAACCATGATAAGATACGAAGAAGTGGAGGGCAGGTTCGCATGGCTATTGACAAGACGTTGCAGGAAAGGCGAGAGGAAATCCTCCAGATCGCCGCGCGCTACGGCGCAAAGGATGTCCGTGTCTTTGGCTCTCGCTCCCGCGGCGAGGCCCGTCCCGGCAGCGACCTGGACCTTCTGATAAGACTCGAACCGGGTCGAACCCTGCTTGATATGGTCGCCATTAAGCAGGACATCGAAGACATCCTGGGTTGTAGGGTCGACGTGGTTACGGAAAACGCGATCAGCAGGTATATTCGCGAGCAGGTGCTCAGTGAAGCGGTCCCCTTATGAAGAGCGATGCCGTCTATCTTCAGCACATCCTCGACGCCATTCACAAGATCGAGTCGTACGTCACGGTGGGCCGGGATGTTTTCATGTCAGCGTCTCACTGGCAGGATGCCGTGATTCGGCAGTTCCAGATCATAGGAGAAGCTACGAAGGGTCTTTCAAGAAACCTCCGTTCCAGGCATCCTGAGGTCCCTTGGCAGCGAGTCGCTGGACTGCGAGACTTCCTCATTCACGAGTACTTCGACGTTGACCTGGTGGCGCTCTGGGATCTTACCCAAACCAGCCTGCCTGGATTCAAGGAACAGGTCGCTTCAATCCTGAGGGAACTGGCTCGAAAATGACATATCTGAAAATGGAACGTGGCCTAGGCTCATGCTAGACGTGTCGCGCCGGCTCGTCTGCGGCGCAGCCATCACGCAGCTGATGGCCGGGCAGCCTTTCGCCCAGACTATCGTGACTTCCACGCAGCAGGATCAGAAAGACCTTGCGGTAACCGTTTACAACTCCAATGTCGCGCTGGTGCGCGACGTGCGCCGGCTGCAGCTTCCGGCGGGGACACTGGACCTGCGTTACATGGATGTTGCCGCGCAGGTGAATCCTGCCACGGCCCACATCGTCTCACTCACCACCCCCAAGGACCTGCGCGTCCTCGAGCAGAACTACGAATACGCCCTGCTGAGCCCCCAGAAGCTTCTCCAGAAATATGTGGGCAAAGAGCTGACCCTCGTGCGTCTGGCGACGGAGAATAATTCCACCAAGGAAGTTCACCTTAAAGCCACCCTGCTTGCGCTCAACGAAGGCCCGGTGTGGAAAGTCGGAAACGAAATTATCACCGGGATCGGCGCAGACCGCTATGTTTTCCCGGATCTCCCGGAAAACCTTTATAGCAAGCCAACGCGGAATCGGTGCTGAAGTACCGCCTGCGGGTGCAGTGGTGACCTATAAGGCGCCTCGGGAGAATTTGCACCGGGCCGTTGAGGGGCGGGAGGTCTTGTTTAAGGCGCACAACTGGAGCTTGTGGCCAGGCAAGGGATGAACTGCAGCCTTGAGGGGTTCGGCAGGTCGCGCCGATTCTCCGTTGTCTCCGGTGTGAGCGGCGGGATGAGTTATCACTCGCGAGAGCCATGACACCACTCGGACGTAGACGATGGCGGCTTGTTGCTGCTCCACAGTTTCGCTGGGATGGCTGCTCGAAGCGGCTGCGGGACGGACAACCCACTCCCCGAACGCGCTGGCGAGCGAGAATACGATGGCAAAGAGCAGGATCCACAGCGGCAATGGAAGCTTGGCTTTCTTCATAAAGCGATACCTCCCTACAAAGGCAACCTTTCAGTAGTGACTGGGCTTGGTGCTTTCACGGCGATGCCGCGCCTGCGGAATCGCTACGTGCGGCGTAAACCCGCCGCTACATCTAACCCACCACCAACGTCCAAATCTTGTGGCTAATGGTTTAGACGCTTCACCCAGATTTTGGTCACCAGTACCGAAAAGCCCTGCCTGCCTTCACTTAATTGGATGTTCCATCTATGACGCGGGTTGTGCGCAAGGGATGAGCGCGCCCGCAATCTGTCAGAGCATCAGCATGCAGTCGCCGTAGCTGTAAAAGCGGTAGTGCTCCTGGACTGCGTGCTGGTAGGCGCGGAGTGTGAGGTCGTGGCTTGCCATGGCGCATACCAGCATGAGCAGGGTGGATCTGGGGAGGTGAAAGTTGGTGAGCAGTCCCCGGACTATGCGAAATGTGAATCCGGGATAGATGAACAAGCTCGTTTCCCCTTTCCCCGGCTCGATTCTTCCGCCGCGCTCGCGCCCCACATGCTCGAGCGTGCGGACGCTGGTGGTGCCGACGGCAATGATGCGCCGGCCTTGCTCGAGTGCCCCATTCAAAGCAACGGCGGCAGCCTGGGAAATCTCATAACGTTCAGCTTCCATCTTATGATCTTCCACGCGGTCTACGCGCACTGGCTGAAATGTCCCCAGGCCCACGTGGAGCGTGATTTCGCAAGTTTCGATATGGCGCTGCCGCAACGCCTCGATAACTCTATGCGTGAAATGAAAACCTGCCGTGGGGGCAGCAACCGCGCCACGCACTTTGGCGTAGATGGTCTGGTAGGTCTCGCGATCCTGCGCTTCGTCGGCGCGCCGGATGTAGGGTGGCAAGGGAACATGGCCCAGGCGGTCGATCGCCTCTTCGATCGTGCCTTCGCGCGCCCTCAAACGCACCCGGCGCACACCGTAATCGCCTCGGGAGATTACTTCGGCTTCCAATTCTCCCTCGCCGAAGAGAAGTACTTCGCCCGTTCTCACCTTTCGGCCCGGGTGGACAAGCCCCTCCCAGACATCCCCGCTCTCTTGCCGAGTCAGCAACAACTCGACTTCACCCTTCAGAAACTCCCGCGCCGTAGGATTGCGCTTTCCCACCGGCTGCGAGTGGAGCCCCCACCGCCGCCCCAGCAGGCGCGCGGGAAAGACTTTAGTGTTGTTGAAAACCAAAAGATCGCCGGGCGCGAGGATTTGCGGGAGTTCTCGAAACACCTGGTCCCTGAAGGTTCCCGCTGCGCGATCGAGCACCATCATGCGCGAAGCGTCACGGGAGGCCAGAGGCCGCTGGGCGATTAACTCCGGCGGAAGCTGATAATCGAATTCTTCGAGAAGCATCGTTCAGGAATTGTATCAGTGACGGATGCCTGTTGTCCGTTGTCGGTTGTCCGTCGCCGTGAAGCCCGCGCAGCGGGCGGTCCCGCAGGGCGGGATGGCCCACGGCCCAAGCCGTGGGAGAAGGAGCATCCAACATAAGTCTCTGAGCCCCGCTAGGG
>Ga0187784_10004570_pt1 | contig 11194 bp, 11 predicted proteins | sample 1015_SJ02_MP15_2_FD_132964 | JGI IMG/M metagenome (GOLD analysis project Ga0187784, IMG submission 132964) | Tropical peat soil microbial communities from peatlands in Department of Meta, Colombia - 1015_SJ02_MP15_20_MG | ecosystem: Environmental > Terrestrial > Soil > Wetlands > Peat | place... | reverse complement strand
TGTCGTCCGCGCCAATCTTCACCATGCCTTCGGCGTTGGATCGGGATTAACGGTGTAAAGTCTTGCCAATTCTGCTACCAGACCTCCCGCAATAAGGAAGCCGCGCGGAAGACAATTATTGCCTCCAAAACCTCCGGCTCATTCTCAAGCACCGGCGGTATTCAGAACGCTATCCCTAGGGCCGGCAGTCGCAATTTTCGTCGTTATTACACCTGGGTCCAAGTCCGGTCGGGATTGAACACCTTCATCTTGCTCGCTATTCGGTCGGTGTCTTTTCCCAGGTCTTTCTGATAAACCACTCCATTTTGATTGATGACGAAGGTCATGATCCCGGAAGTGCCATAGGCGGCGGGATAGGCAATGAAAGCAAATCCCCTAACCATCTTGCCGCCTGAGATGTAGTCTTTTGCCCCTCCCGGTGCGTTTTTGCCTTGCCGGTTCATCATATGGAAGTAATAGCCATGGAATGGCTGGGCCGATTGCGCTTGCACTTTATATCCCTCTCCGGTCGCGTATGCCACTAATGGCCCGAGCGGACTTCTGGGCTGGCCCTCGGCCGAATCCCAATACAAACCGTCGTGGGTGCCCTTGTCGCTGACGAACTTCAGCGCATACTGCTTCCTGCGCGTGTTGCCGTGGCTTTGTGAGAAATATTCGTGCTGGGCATCGGCGAGCGCTTGGGACACTTCGATCGCGGCCAGTTCGTTGCGCCCGATGCGGCGGGCGAGAATTTCATCTTTGCCCGCTGCCGTGTCGAAGTACCACCGGCCACTGGCGTCCTTCTTCAGCGGAATGGGAAAAGTAAAGTTATCGGCACCAATGATCAACATTTCGTTGTTGTCGTCGATCTTGCGCCAACGATTCATGACTTGATACGCCGAAACAAATGCCGCAGCGGTCTTTTTGTCCTGGGTGGCGTCGCCCGAATAGATGATGTCTTTCGAACCCGGACCAAACACAGCCAGCACGGCGTTCTCGTCCCCCGATTTTGCCGCCTCCACAAGTGCTTGGCCCGCTTCCTGGGGCGATGCAAAGCTGCTTTGGCTCGCGGCTGCCGCCACTGCGTCCTCTGACATGGTGCCGGAAGTCAGGGGAATGATCAGCGCCAACGCAAGCAACAAACTTCCAACGCTAACTTTACTTCGAAGATCGTGCATACTCACCTCCCAACACCAACGTGGCTGTCATTTCGCGAATGCCTGTCTGGCCCTCACTGCAAAGTTGTGAGCGCCTCACCGGCGGCCGCCACGGAAGCCACCGCCACCCCCACGGCCACCCCAGCCGCCACCACCACCGCGGCTTGACCAGCCGCGAGCGCTATCGGCTCTCGACCCCCAGCCCTCGCCTCCTGCTCCCTTGAAAGCAGACGAGGCACCGCTCTCTTTTTGCCCCCATCCCCGTGCAGCATCGGAATTGGCGAAACTCGATCCGCCCGCCTTCTGCCAGCCGCTTCCGGTGTTCTTGTAGGCATTTCCGTTATGCGCCGCATACTCGTTGCCGCTGGCGGTCTTGCCCGCGAAGCTGTTGCCGTAAGCGGTGCTGCTGGCAGCTGCCCGTCCGCCGTTGGAGGTTTGCATCGTTCCCACCGAACCCTGAGCGTTCGAATAATGCTGGGTGTAAGCGGTCTGTCCGTTCTTCGAGAACGCGGAATTTCCCCAATTGGAATATGCGTTCGAACCTTGATGGGTGGCACCGTAGGCACCCGTGCGCGGGTTGTAGGCCTGACCAACTTTCTGGCTTCCGTAGGGAGTGTTGACCGAAGCGCCGCGCCCATAGGTTCCCGTCGCAGGGCTATAGCCCGCGCCGTAATGTGCTGAACCGTAGGGGCCGTACGCGGAGCCGCCCGCACCGTAATAGCCGCCATGCCAGGCAGCGTTTCCATAATACGGATGGGCCCCGTAGTAGGCTGCGCCACCCGCCCAGTTCATGTTCCAGGAATTCCACCCCCACCCCCAGCCTCCGCCCATCAGCGCCCCCACCGCGATGCCCGCTCCGAAACCAATGACGCCCGAGGCGGCCACGTCTGCCCCGCTATAACCCGGCACCACATACGGGGTTCCATAGACTAGGGCGGGGTTATATTCGGGGACATAGACTACCTCTGGATTCGCCGGTTCAATCACAATCGTCTGGGGCGACTGCTGCACCACTTTGATTTGTGAGTTTGACTTCAGATTTCCGGCGGCCATCGCCTGCGCACGCAGCGTCTGAACCGCTGTCATGACATCGGCGGCCTGGTTGTGGTACGCCTCTCCTAACGAGGAAGTCCAGCTGAGATTTTTTGCCATGTTGTCGAGCACCGACGGAAATTGGGTGAGTGCTTTAACACTCGGATCCCACGACTGGGTGTTGACCGCCTCCATCAGTGCTTGCCCGCTCAGGTTCTGATTCTGTTGCAGCCAATTGTCGGCCGCCGCGATCTCATCCGTGAAGGTGGACGCCGCCAGAATCTGAGCCACCAACGCATCTGGATATAGCGCGATGGGTGCAACGATTGCCTGCAGTTCTTGCGCTGAAAGTGGCGCCCCTTGCCCGGAATACGCGTCGCCTGACGGTTGCTGCGCCCGCGCCACGTTTGGCATCGTGGCCCACAGCAAAGCGAAAGTTACAAGCAGTGTGGAAATGTGTTTGCTCAGTGCTGAATTCATAGTGCCGTCCCCGTTTTTGATTCCCAAGTCCCAAACCACCAACTGAGTTAGGCGTTGGAGAGTTTAGAGAACAGATGAAGTGGCCGCCGAGACGCTCGCCAGCGAACGATCATTTCGGCCACTGTTTGAACATTTTCTGAACCGCTTTTCCCACCATTTCCTGATTCTTGTTGCCCTTGTTGCTCAACGTGTCTTGGGCGATCCCGCGCCAAATCAGAGTTTGATTCTTGGCGTCATAAAGGTTGACGATCATTGTTCCCTCGACGTTCTGCTCGGGAGTAATGCCGCCCATGCCTCCTCCGATTCCTCGCATGCCCCAGGCGCTATAAGACGTCTGCTCCTGCATCCCGCCATTGCTGGTCACGATAAGATCGGGATTTTGATTTTCCTCGACCATCTGGAGACCTTTGCTTTGCAGAGCTGAATTGATATCCTGCTGTGCCACCTGTGCCAAGATTGAGTTCTTGATCTGGTTGGGATTGTTCGTGGCCCAGGCATAGGTGTGGTACTGGGCAAAACTCTGATCGTGGTTGTAGTTCACCGAAACCTGCTGGCTGACTGCGATGGGTGATACCAAGCACACGGCCGCGGCGATCAACCCTGCGTTGATTTTCATGGTTACGGTCCCCTTTTCTATCTGGCGTATTCCTTCCACGTCGGCAGTATAGAAATGGGTTCGCGGCGTCGATAACTACTAGTTATGACAGTCGAAGGCTTGCAGATTTAATAGCGATCAGGGGGGCAAAAGGAAAGTTGGGACCGAGAATACTTCAAAAAGACTGTTCTTCCCATCGCTTGTCGCGTCTGGTGTATTTCCGGACTGCGGAAACCGCATTGACCCACAGATCCGTGACTCAGAAGGAGCAAAACGGTGAACTAAGGTGGCGACGCAGGGAATGACATCCTCTCTCCCATCAGCAACGAGCAAAGCTTGGATGCTTCGAGAGCGAGCCCACCAGCGAGGGGCGGAAACCTAAGTGACGAATGCCCGGTGGTCGGGCGCCACATGCTCTCTCACAGAGCGGCGACTCTTCTCTGCACCAGCAGAAAATAAGCGGCAACCAGCATCAGCAGAACTCCATTTACTCCCAGAACCACCGGCGCCGTGAAGGCAGGGACCAGCCATCCCGACACCAGATTCCCCATCGGCATCCCGCCACGAAACGCACAATTGTAAACGCTCATCACGCGCCCACGCATTTCGTCGGTAACGATTAATTGCACCAGCGACGTCACGGTGGCAAATACCGCCATCATCGACGCCCCGACGACGATGAGCATCAGGTACGAAACCGGCAAAAATTTGGACAGCGAAAATCCCGAAATTCCCGCGCCCAGGCAGATCAGCATCGTCAAAGCGAAGCGGCCCTTGTTGGAGATGTTTCCCAAACCCGCCACCCCAAGCGATCCACAGATCGACCCCACACCCATCAACGAGAGCAAGTTGCCGTACGTCTCCGGCCCGCGATGAAATATGTCTTGCACAAACACCGGAATGTAGGTCCGCATCGGCATGCTGAGGGCCGTCATGCAAAACGCCAGCACGATCAGCGCCACCATCGATCCCTGCTGCCGGATAAACTGAATCCCCTGTTTCAGGCTGCCCAGAATCGACTCCCTCGACTTCTCGGGCAAGAAACGCGCAGAAATAATCGAGAGCGATACAATGGGAGCCAGAAAGGAAAGCGCGTTCAGGCCGAAGCACCATTTCTCGCCCAGCCTGGCCAACGTGATCCCCGCCAGCGCCGGACCCACTGTCACCGCCAGATTAAACTGAATCGAGTTGAGGGCGATTGCGTTTGGCATGTCGTCGCGCTCCACCAACGTCGGAATTAGCGCCTGATATGCCGGCCCGCCAAAAGCCTGCGCCAGGCCGGAGACGAACGACAGACACAGAATCTCCCACACTTGCACGGTCCCCGTCGCTACCAGCACGGTCAAAATGCCGGCGCTCATCATCTGGATGTATTGGGAGATCAGGAGAATCTTGCGCCGTTCGGTCCGATCAGCCACCACGCCGCCGATCAGTGAAAACAAGAAAATAGGAATTCCCGCCAGAAACTGGTCGAGCGCCAGCAAAAAGGCTGAATGGCTCAGCCGGTAAATCAGCCATCCTTGCGCCACGATCTGCATCCAGGTTCCAACGCTCGACGTGCACGCTCCCACCCACATCAGGCGGAAATCGCGATATTGAAACGCCTTGAAAACTCGGCGCAGAGTTGAGGAGCGCATTTGCTGGGCGGACTCTGGCATCGGCCTTCTATCTTCGCACGAACGATTTGTCCGGGAGTTTGTTCTGCAGATTCACGACGTAATTGGATTCTTAGCCCTTCCCAACGCTTCTTTTATCGCATCGGATACGGTGGGTGGCCCGCCCCTCGTAGCTTTTCAAAGGTTGGGATTTTGCCGCCGGAACAGCGGCTTGCCGGGACACGCACTTTCGTGAGGTCCCGGTCCCCTTGGCGGCTCTCTCCGAAGGCCATCGCCAAAGGTAACTAACCCTCGTCCCGCACCCTCCCCAATAATTGATACCGCGACCTTGATGTCGCTCGGGTAAACAGATGCTCCGGCAATTTTTCTCCCTTCTCGCCCTTTTCTGCGCGTCCTTATCGACCGCTTTCTCCACCGACAAGCTCGTAGCTCTTACCTTCGACGACGGCCCGCGGCCCTACGTCTTGTTCGGCACCGACAACGACCACCCCGGCCTTCTCAGTGTCCTCGACGCCAACAACATCAAGGCAACATTTTTTGTCGTGGGATGGCGCCTAACGCCGAACACTTGGGGGGAACGACGGTACGAAGAGAACATCGGGGTTACCTGCATCGACGCGGCCGAGCGACTCGTTCGCGACGGCCAGGAATTGGAAGACCATACCTTCAGTCACATCGAATTGCGCACTGCAGAGCGCAAGCGGGGAGAGCAGTGGGTCATCGGCGATGTCGATCATGGGGCTCAAGTCATCAAGGCCGTTACCGGCAGTCAGCCCCGTTATCTGCGTCCACCCGATTGGGTAATTTCCGACGAAGCCCGCCGCGATCTCGAACGCGAGGGCTACCGCCTGCTCACCATCTCGAGCGAGAACCCCATCGCCCTCCGCGATGTGAACTCACTCGATTATCTCTGTACACGCCGGTCGGTCGAATGCCCCAAGCCATCCCTGGGCGAGGCCGTGATCAGGCAGATCGAGCAGCGTGAGAAGCGCGGCGTCTACACCCACATTCTTGCCTTTCACGAGCTATCCACCACGACCGCGGTCATGCCGCAATTGATCGCCGCACTCAAAGCACGCGGCTACCGCTTCGTGACCCTAAGCGAGTACATGCGGATGGTCGGCTCGAAGCCGTAGGCCCTGCATCTCGGTTGAGGCCGGAGGCGCGAACACGCTGACAGGTTGCGCTGCGGGTCGACTCGCGAAAAGCTCGCGGCTCTAACTGCCCAATTCTTGAGTCGCGCCCCTGTGGAATTGTCGGCCATTACTTTTGTGGAACGGTACCGGGTTTGTAAACCCACCCACACGGTTGATCATCAAAATGCTTGCTACTACTTTCTGTAGCAACGTACTCACACGTTTTTGTTGATGTGAGCCTTCAGCATTTTCGATTGTCGAATCCCGGATGCCGTTGGCGATTCAGCTTGACACGAATTTGTAACAGGAAGTAGTTTTTTTCCACAGATCCAGATTCCTGTGATATGTAGTTTGCCAGTTGAGGTCCCCAGCCATGTCATGCCGATCTTGCCATTCGATTCATCAATCGCAATTTCCTGCGGAAATCAACATTCATTTCTCAGGTGTGAAGGGCCTGGAGAAGCCAACCGTCTGGGTATTTCCGAGGCTGCGGGTCTGCTTGGACTGTGGATTTACCGAGTTCACCATAGATGACAGTGAACTGCGATCTCTATGCCAACCAAAGCGCAGTGCTCAGTCTCGGGGCACTGCGGCATGAGTTTCGCGCAGGGAAATTGCAATCGCGTCGCATAGATCAACCGCTGCCTTCGCTTTCAAGACGTAGGCCCATCCGACGCGTAGGGCGGCGTGCATGATGTCGCTATCCCCGTCCTGGCTGAGGAAAACTATTCTTGATTTGGGGCATCTCCGGCGGATACGCCGTGCGGCTTCAATTCCGTTCACCCCGGGCAGGCCAATGTCGAGGACGACAACGTCGGGCTGCAATTGAATCGCCTTGTGGACACCTTCCAGTCCGTCGCACGCTTCGTCGACGACTTTCCACTCCGGGTGGGGTCTTAGAATCGCACGCACCTGCTCGCGCCAACCCGGAAAATCATCCACAATCAGGATTTTGGCACCGTTGACGGTCAAATCCGCCCTCCGTCAATGTCCGTCGGACGAGTTAGCATTTCCTATACGGCGTTGTATGTCAAGGGACAATATTTATTACTAGTATTCAATAGCCACAAGCCCTAGTATCTTTGGTTGTCATGCCGAGAAGAGCTTCGAAGCACAAGAGACGGAAGACTGCTTTGCTCATTTACTGTACCCCGGAGGAAGCTGACCGGATCCGGCTCGCCGCGAAACAGGAGCGCCAGACCATCACCGGCTTCGTAATGACCGCGGTGACGAACAGATTGGCCCTTCGCTACCGTCCGCAGAGTGACCTGACAAAAAGCGCATAACACCTGTCCTCCTGCCTGACTGGAGTGAAACAGCAGTTCTCTGCAATTGGCGGGGCGGGTCATTTCGAACACCGCGTAGAAAAACGGCGCTCGCGAATGACTCCACCGCCGCCAAGAAAAACCGGGGGGTTACGCGGCCATGCGCTTCTGAGGAACCTCGGCAGCATCCCCTGCCCGGATCCGTTTCAGGGCGACGCTGGTCACAATTCCACTCACCATCATATAAAGAAGGACGCTCGCCAGAACCGACTTTTGCTGCGGAAAATTGGCATTTGCAATCACTACTGCGATCGCCGGATGACGCGAGGCGGTTGCCAGAGCCAGCACCCGGCGATTCTCGGGCCGTGGGGCTTCCAGGAAAAATCCGATTGCGTAACAACCTAGGGCAAAGCCGGCAAGGCTCAGGAGGGTGCCATTGCCAATCAACGACCATATCGTCCGGGCCGAGCGAAACAGAATGGGCAATAAACTCAGGATGAGTAATCCGTAGGCAAGTTTGTTGACGGGTTTAGCAATTCGCTCAGCAAATGCCGACGCCATCGCCCGCACCGCCATCCCGAGCAACAACGGGCCTAATACCGTAACAAAGACCAAGCGGAGAACAAAGCCAAGCGGTATATGCAAGCGCAACTCGAAAATACGCTCGAAGACTTCGAGTGCAATCGGAATTGCGAGAATCGACATCACCGCCGCCGCCACCATGAGACCGATGGCGTAGTCATTCTTCCCTCCCGCTTTTATTGCCCCCCTCGGGGGGATTGGAGGAAGGGGCGACACCGATAACGTGAGCAGAGCAATCTTCACCGCCGGATACAGGTGGAACTTGAGCGCCAGGATCGCCGCAAGTACGGGGGCGACCACATTCATGGAGAAAAATGCCCGACCCAACTCAGCCGGGCGCCGAAACAGAAAAATGGCGTCGGAGAAGTTCTCCCTCAACCCCAGCGCAATCACGCTGAGCACGATGCTGGCTTTCAGGACCGCGAGAATCAAAACTTGCAGGCTCACGGGAACCTCAAATCACTTTCACGTCTTCCCTCAACGCCATTCCCAACCCCGGGCAGGTCACCGCTTGCTAACCTTGCGGATGGAATCCGCAAGCGCTGCCCAAGGAACGTTGGTAGTAGGATCGTGGAATTCAAGCAACCGGCAAATCGTCAAAGATGACAGTCCGGCCTGGGGATTGCTGTCATCGGCGGCTGTAACAATCCCGTAAGGTGGGGCGGGGGGCGGCGATTTCCTCAACCCAAGCTCGGGTGGGCCGTCACAATTCAGTTAAAGACCGTGTGAGTTCCAATGTCCCTTGCCGAAGCCAGCCGAGCCGGAAATTCCCACTCCCAGAAGTGAATTTCGGTAAGAAACAGACAAGGAAGCAGGTGAGCTGCACCCCTTGGACGCGGTTACTGCTTCGGATGTTGTAGGATCGCGCAATGCCGCTCAGGAACTGGGAGATGCCCAACCCTACAGGTGATCGCGACAGCACACGTACCCAGGGTAAGCATCGATCAAGACTGAAGCTCTCAACGGAGAGCCGCAGAAGCCATGCTCGTCCGGCTCTAATTCGCATCTTCCAAGCACTGATGCCCGACCGTTCGCTTTTGTGCCAATCGTTGAAGAGCCGCTGCCCGGGGGCTTGTTGCTCCAGGGACAGGATTGGACGATAATCCCTTTGCCAGCGCCGGAGGCCCTCGATGTTTCTTGGCCTGACCAAGAGCCTGATTCGGATTTCGGTCATGGGCCTCACTCTTTCCGTTTGTACCCACGCACAATGTCCCGTCGAATCCATCGTCGTGAAAGGACGCGTCGAGAATGCGAACCCTCAGTCTTCAGTGCGGGTACAACTTGTTTTTCCGAAACACAAGCCGGGAGAGTCAGGAGAAGTGACGGTGGAGGACGGAGTGTTCCAGATTCCGATCGAATTCGTGACCGAGCAGAGTTCCATTTTCACCAACCTGCCAACCCGGTGCGGCCGCAAGCCCAAGACGGTAATCATCACCCTGCTTGAGAATAATCAGCAAACCGAGCAGGTTTTCCTGGATTTCGCCAAGAACTTTAAGCTGGCGGATCCCAGCGCTTACACACTTCGCTCCCCACTGGTGCTGAACGCCGCCCCCTGATTGTTCAAGGTCCGGCAGCCTTCAACTGGCTCAATCGGAAGCACTTTCATGAGAAAGTGACGCGACCTTTTTAAGCAAGCGCCAAGAAATTAGGGTTCACACCTTCATCTTTTGGCAGTGGGACCTGTTTGTTCTCCGTGATGTGATGGCCGCAAAAAGAGACGAAAGGACCTGTCTATGAATCGCACCTTTCCTATCATTGCACTGACACTCAGCGTAGCCGGCTCAGTCGGCTGCGCGACGAAAAACTACGTGAAAGAGCAGACTACGCCGCTCGTCAACAAAGTGAACGAGCTTGACGATTTGACTGCGCAGAACACCAAGGAGATCAAAGAGGTTGATCAGCGGGCTCAGGCCGGCATCCAGCAGGCTGACGCCACTGCAACTGCCGCGGACCAGAAGGCCCAGGCCGCCTCGCAAACAGCAACGCAGGCTCAAACCCAAGCTAACACCGCAACGCAACGTATCGACACGCTGCAAACTGTCGTTGCCAATTTGGATAATTATCACGTCGTGAACGAGACGTCGGTGCAGTTTGGAACCAGTCGGTCCAACCTCAGTAAGAATGCCAAAGAGCAACTGGACCAACTCGCCGCCAACGCCCCTAACGTTAAAAACTACATCTTTGTGATCCAGGGCCACACCGACTCGGTTGGTAGCAAGGGTTATAACTATGCTCTGAGCGACCGCCGCGCCGACACAGTCGTGCGGTACCTGGCGGTTAACCACGAGATCCCGGCGTTCAAGATCTATGTGGTTGGCCTTGGTGAACACCAACCTGTCGAGTCGAACAAGACCGCGTCAGGCCGCGCTAAGAATCGCCGCGCCGATGTGATGTTGATGACAAATGCGGTGGAGGGCGGCACGACTGCAGCAAACCAGCCGTCTAGCGAGCAGTAAGATCGCTTCCCTGCGTGGTTTCATTCGCATGCTTACCTTCGTGGTTCTTGTCGCCTCGGAGAATTAGACCAAAACCGTCTTCCGCGCGGTCGGGTGAAGACGGTTTTTTTCTAAGTGAGGAGCCCCGTCGATTCTGCTGAAAAACCTGCCTACCAGCGCTCACCACCTCCCTGTTCACATCGTCGAACTGTCCATAGACAATCGTTGCGCCAAAAATTGCCCAGGAAACATGCGACATAATGCGACATTAGGACATCTGGTGTCCGATGGAATGGACGCGTGCGCCGTCTGCTGTTTAAGGATCCAATGGAGTTTTACTGCCGTCCTTTTATTTACGAAGTGCAATCGATGGGGAGAAGGCTTTTACAAAAGTTTGGCAATTTCCCGCGAAGAGCGGTGTAGGTCGCATGTCCGGAGAGTTTGTATTCTGAATCACTCGCAACACAACAATTCGTCTTAGACGACCGTACGTTTGGGGTGCGAGAGCACCGGAAACAAGGCCCGAATCGCCATAAGGCCACCAAGGTAAGTACTGGGGATTGGGGATCGGCGCTTCCATCGCAGGCCGAATCCCAGCCAGCCGCCTCAAATGGTCGGTTCACTTCTCTTGAGCCTGCGCAACGGTTAGCGGGAACGCGCTGATACCGAGGAGAGTGCGATTGAATGCCGGAATATCTTCTTTCAGGAAGGTGCGGAATTCGCTATCCACCGCGGCCATCTGACTCTCGAATGTCTTTAGCAATTCCAGCTGTGTTTCTGTCGGTGCGAAATCGGCACCACCGGCGACGTCACCGCCACCGGTCCCGACCTCTGCATTGAGCCAGATCAGATTCAGATAAAGCTGATAGGGTTCTACGAAGTATTTGTCGTCGCTGTTGAGCAGCGCCTCGGAAACC